>Ga0194123_10000425_pt1 | contig 80116 bp, 67 predicted proteins | sample TA2MahsurfametaG_5_FD_155479 | JGI IMG/M metagenome (GOLD analysis project Ga0194123, IMG submission 155479) | Freshwater microbial communities from Lake Tanganyika, Tanzania - TA2015023 Mahale A surface | ecosystem: Environmental > Aquatic > Freshwater > Lake | place: Tanzania: Lake Tanganyika... | reverse complement strand
GCGCAGCGGCTTGGGTAGGGATCCAAGATCGCCGAGCGGCCCGCCGATGGGAAGTCAGACGGGCTTGGCCTAAGGTGCCGCGGTTTCGAACGCAGGCAAGTGAATGCCCGCAAAATATCCCGACCGATACTTCCACTGTGCCCCAGCGCCCGCCGGAAGGCAAGCGTGGGCTCAAGTCATTGCGGCACAAAGGGTTCTGATTGTCCTATAACTACAAGCGACGGTGAACTGCCCGCCCCAGCCCGGTGAATAGCATCCCCCGCGTGACAAGTCCCCACACAATCGCGCTTGCTGCAGCCCTGTGCGTGTCCTCGCTCGCGCTGGCCTTCCAGCGCCCCACCGAGCCGCCCGCGCCCGTCGCCATCACGTTGGACCCGGTGCACTCGGTAGCGCTCTTTCGAATCCAGCACCTGGAGGCCGGGCTGTTCTGGGGCCGCTTCAACGCGCTCGAGGGAACGGTGCAATGGGATCTCCAGCCGGGCTCGGTGCCGACCTTCGACGTGACCGCGAAGATCGCCAACGCCGACACCGGGTCGGAGAAGCTCGACCAGAACCTGCAGGGGCCGAACTTCTTCAACGCGAAGGAGTTCCCGGTGATGACCTTCAAGTCGACGTCCGCCGCCAACGCAGGCGAGCGTCGCTGGAAGGTGAAGGGCAACCTCACGCTCCGCGGGGTCACGCGCGAGGTGGAGGCGGACTGCGTGGCCACCGGCATCGGCAACGGACCCGCGGGCGCCAAGGTCGGCTTCGAGTGCACGCTCGAGATCAAGCGGAGCGACTTCGGGATGAAGTGGGGCATCGAGAAGCCCGCCAAGGCGCTCGGCGATGACGTGAAGCTGGTGATCGCCCTCGAGGGCGACGCCCAGCCCAAGGAGTGACCGGGCCATGGCCGCGCTTGCCCTCTACCTGTTGACCACGATCGTGCTGCCCGCACTGGTTTCCGCGGCGGCGGCGATCGCCATCACGCGGTCGCCCATCGGCCGGACGCCGGGCTTCGCGCGCGCCGCGGCGGGCACGGCGTGCGCGGTGGCCGTGCTCTGGGCGTTCATGGCGGAATCCGATGCCAACGCGGTGCTCCGCCAGCTGCCCGTGTCGATGCCCAAGGATGACGCGCCGTTCGAGCGCTGGCACCGGGTAGGGCTGGTGGCACTGGTGGTGGCGGTGGCGGCGCCCGTCGTGGCCGTGGCAGCGAGCATGGCGCGACCGAGGAAGCCGTTCGTGGCGGAGGCCGCCGTGGGCATGGTGGCCGGTACGGCCCTTGCCCTCGCGGTGGCGTTCCCGGGCGACGGCTCAGCGGACCGGGCAGTCACGGGAGTCGCGGTTGCCGTGGCGGCGGTCGCGCTCGCCGCGAGCGCGCCGCGTGCTGGCCTCGGCAGCGCGGCCGCGACGGCGCTGGCCGTCGCCGGGCTTGCGGCCGTGGGCGGGTTCATCTCGCTCGCGGCCATCGCCGCGGCGCTGGCGCTGGCCGCCCTGGTGCTGGCCGTGAACGGACGATCCCGGCCGATCCCGGGCGTGGCGCTCGCGGTGCTGCTCGCCACGCTCGCGGCCTGCGGCCACGGGTACCGCGACGACTCCGCGGCATCGTGGCCATGGCGCGCGGCACTGGGCATCCCGGTGCTGGGCTGGGCGGGCGGGCGCGTCCTTCGAAAGAAGCCGGCGTGAAGCGGGCGTTGCGCATCGCCGCGGCGGCCGCGGGATGGATGGCGGCCGCAGGCGTCACCGGCTGGTGTGCCATGGCCATTGCGTGGTCGCCTTCCGGCCCGAGCCTGCTGACCGCCGCCGGGGCATGCGCCTTTGCGTGCGCGGTGGCATGGGCAGCCGCGGGCCCGGTGCCGCGCTTCCTCCGGCATCGAGCCGTGCGCTCCGCCACGGTGGCCGCGGCGTGGGCGAGCGTCATCGCGTGGTTCCTGCTGGTTCCCGCGCCTGCCGACGGCGACTGGAAGCCCGACGTCGCGCAGCCGGCGTCGTTTTGCATCGACGGCGACCTCGTCACCGTGAGCGGCATCCGCGACTTCCGCTACGGCGCCTCCGACGAGGACATCCGCCCGGCATGGGACGAGCGCACCTACGACCTCCGCGCGCTTCGGACCCTCGACCTCTTCTTCTCGTTCTGGGGGCCCCGGCTCATCTGCCACAACTTCGTGAGCTTCGGCTTCGAGCGCGCGGACGGGTCGATGGAACAGCTGGCGGTGTCCATCGAGGTCCGCAAGCGGCGCGGGCAGGAGTACTCGGCCATCGGCGGGCTGTTCCGGCAGTTCCCGCTGGCCTACGTCTGGGCCGACGAGCGCGACGTGGTCCGCGTGCGCACCAACTCCCGCGGCGAACGCGTGCACCGCTACCGCGTGGCGTCGAGCCCGGAGAACCTGCGGATCCTCTTCGAGCGCTACGCGATCGACGCCGTGGAACTTGCGCGACATCCGCGCTGGTACAACGCCGTGACGCAGAACTGCGGCATCGACATCCTGCGGACGGCCTGGGGCTCGCGCGTGCCCACCTTCCCGGGACCCGGCCTCCTGCTGAACGGCACGTGGGAACGGCAGGCCTGGGAGGACGGACGGATAACTCCCGAACTCCCATGGACGGCAACCCTCGACATGGCGGACATCACCCCGCTTGCCATCACGGCGAGCGACGAGGAGTTCAGCCGCGCGATCCGGTCGCGGGACATCGTGCTGGAAGCGTCGCGGTCGCTGCGCTGACGGGACTCAATCGCCTGCGGGCGAGGCATCGCCGGACGCCGGGCCTTGCGGTGCCGCGGGCGAGCGCGTGCGCGTTGGCTCGGGGCCGGTGGGCGCCGTGCGGTACTTGGCAAGCGCCGTCTCGTACTGCGCGCGCATCTTCGGGTCCTTCTCGAGGCGCACCGCGCGCTCGCCGTGATCGACGGCCTTGGCGCGGTCGCCCTTGGAGAACCACGCGAGCGCCACCGTGTCGGCGGCACGGGCATCCTCGCCCTTGGCGAGCGCATCGGCGGCGAGCGCGAGCTCGAGCCCGAAGTCCACGTCGCGCCGCTTCACGTACGGCGACTGCAGCACCGCGCGCGCCAGCGAGCGCTGCGTCTGCATGTCCGCTGCGTGGCGCTTCGCGGCCTCGCGGCCGAAGGCATAGCCCTCGTCCGTGAGGCCCGCCAGCCCGATCATGATCACGAAGCGCTGCGCGTCGTACTGCCCTGCCCGCTCGGGCACCGCGGTGCGCACGGAGTCAAGCGCCGCGAACATCGGCGTCCAGTCGCCGGTGGCGTCGCAGTCCTTGGCCACGGTGTCGAGGTAGTTCTTGGCGCGCGCGACGACGGACTCAAGGACGAGCTGCTCCTTCACCGTCGACGGATCCCATGTGCCCGCGACGACCGCCGCAAGCACGGGCTCGGCCTCCTTCGGATGGCCGTGCCAGAGGAGCATGCCGTCGCGCATCACGAAGAATCGCGGGTTGAAGCTGCGGAACGTGCCTGCCTGCAGCGTGGCAAGCGCGGAGCGATCGGTGTCGAGGGCCACGGAATACGGCACCTCGTCGACCTTGCCCGGCTGCGCAAGCCATGCGCGGACGCGGTCCTCGGGCTCGTCGGTGATGGCCACGAACTCGAGGCCCTTGGCGGCGTAGTCGCGCGCAAGGCGCGTGATGAGCGGCGCATACTCCTTGCAGTGCGAGCAGTTGGTGGCGAAGAAGTCGAAGACGTACACCTTCCCTGGCTCGAAGCCGCTTCGCGGCGTGCCCTTGACCCACGACTCGAGCGCCGGGAACGCCACGCGCGCACCGGGGTACACGGACGGTTCGACGCGGCGGAAGGGCGGGCGCGCACGCGCCGATGGGGCGGGTGCGGCGGCTGCGGGCGCAGCGGGTGCGGGCGCAGCGGCTGCCGGCGCGGCGGGCGGCGTCGATGCGGGCGCGGCAACCGGCGTCGGCGCCGGCTCGGCGGCGGCGGCGATCACGCAGCGCACGGAGATCGTCTGGCGGTCGTTTCCGTCGATCACGTAGGTGACGGTCTTGTCGATGCGCTCGCCGACCTTGCCCGTGGGCTTGAGCGTGACCGTTGCCTCGGCGCTGCCGCCGCCGGGGATGGGCTCCGTGGGCCAGGTGGGCGTGGTGCAGCCGCAGCTTGCGGCCGCGATGGTGATGGTCCGAGGCGCAGGCCCGTTGTTGCGCACGCGCACGGTGGCGGTCCGGGAGTCGCCGAGCGCGATGCTGCCGAAGTCGACGACGGCCGGCTCGAACGCCAGTCCCGCCGCCCGGGGCCCTGAAGCCGCGGGTCCTGATGCCGGGAACGCCCGGCCCAGCACGACGAAGGCCCCGGCCGCGACCGCGGCCGCGACGAGGATGGCGATGACGAGCGGGCGTGCCCTTCCCGGGTTCATGCGCAAATCGTAGCGCTGCCGCGCGAACGACCGTCGCGGGCCGGGCGTACCATTCGCCCCATGACCATGTCCACCCGAACCGTCGCCCGCGCCGCCCTCGTTGCCTCCATCGCGCTCTGCGCGCCCGCGATGGCCGATGACGCGCCCGCGAAGGCCGTCCCCGGTATCCCCCTGATGAAGAAGGTCGACGGCGACGCCGCGAAGGCGCCGGCCGCACCGGACACCATCGACCCGAAGGCCAAGGCCATCCACGACAAGGGCGTGGAATCGGTGAGGAAGCTGAGGGCGCTGGAGCTGGTCTCCGAGCTGAAGGTCGACGGCATGGACATGTCGATGGTGCCGCCCGAGCTCCTCGACAAGACCCGCGTCGTGCTCGACTTCAAGACCGACGGCTCCAGCCCGATGCCGTTCGGGCGCTTCACCATGGAGTCGATGAAGGACGGCAAGGTGGCGACGCGCTTCGCCTTCGACGGCAAGGCCGCGCTCCTGGTGGACGAGGCCAAGAAGAGCTACCGAGTGGGCGGCCAGGAGTGGTTCATGCTTCTCGGCCAGCGCGCGGCCAACCTGCCGCAGTGGTTCCTCGAGAACCGCATGGACCTGGCGGAGATGGGCGGCGAGGCCCCCAAGATGGTGGGCGCCACGCTCGTGGGCGAGGAGACGCTCGACGGCACGCCGTGCGACGTGGTGCGCTGCGTGCGCACGATGAAGCTCGACATGATGGAGGACGAGGACGGCAAGCCCGCCGCCCCGCGCGAGATGCGCATGACCGAGACCATCGCGTTCGCGCGCGCCGACGGCCTGCCGCGCCGCGTGGTCAGCAAGACCGAGGTGCCCGGCGAGGACATGATGGCCGGCATGAGCACCACCATGAACTACACGGGCGTGAAGGCCGACCCGTCGGCGGACGACAAGACGTTCGCCACCGCGGCGCCCGCGGGCTACGCCAAGGCCGAGGCCCCCGCGCCCGAGCCGATGGACGACCAGCCGCAGATGAAGGTCAAGTCGGGCGATGCCGCGCCGGACTTCAAGCTGACGGACACCGCCGGCAAGGAGGTGGCGCTCGCGTCGCTCAAGGGCAAGGTGGTGCTGCTCGACTTCTGGGCCACCTGGTGCGGCCCCTGCAAGGCCGCCATGCCGTCCATCCAGAAGATCAGCGAGGACTACAAGGGCAAGGACGTGGTGGTGCTCGGCGTCAACACCTGGGAGCGCAAGGACGGCGCGGGCAAGAAGTACATGGACGACAAGGGCTTCACGTATGGCTGCCTGCTGAAGGGCGACGACCTGGCCAAGGACTACGGCATCTCCGGCATCCCGACGCTGGTGGTGATCGGCAAGGACGGCAAGATCGCGCTCATCGAGGTGGGCTTCGGGCCGACCGGCGACAAGGGACTGCGCACCGCGATCGACGCGGCGCTGGGCAAGTGAGCCCAACGACGCTCACGCGATGAAGCGGCGGGCCCCGTGCCCGCCGTCATTGCCCTTGGTCGGATGCCATCCACGCCACCGCCTCGAGAGGCGGCAGCGGACGCGCCCAGAGATACCCCTGCCCGCGGTCGCAGCCGAGGCGCTTGAGGTGCGCGGCCTGGGCCTCGGCCTCCACGCCCTCTGCGGTGACCGGCACGCCGCATGCGTGCGCCATGCGGATGGCGGCCTCGCAGATGGCATCGCCGGAGCCGCCGTCGCCGAGCCGCGCGATCATGGAGCGGTCGAGCTTCACGTGGTCGAACGGGATCTGCTGCAGCTGGTTGAGCGAGGCGTAGCCCGTGCCGAAGTCGTCGAGCGCCAGGCGGAACCCGGCATCCTTCAGTTCGAGCAGCGCGTCGCGCGCCGGGCCCTCGGACTCGAGCCACTCGCTCTCGGTCACCTCGAAGCAGATGCGTTCGGGTGAGATGCCGGCCTCCGCCACCATCTCGCGCGCCGTGCGGGTGAAACCTTCGCGCACCAGCTGGCGTAGCGATACGTTGACGCTCGCGATCACGGCGCCGAGCGCAGGGCCTGCCTCGGCGAGCAGCCTGCAGGTGTCGCGCAGCACGCACGCGCCGACACCGTCGATGAGCGCGCTCTCCTCGGCGATCGGGATGAACGTGCCAGGCATGATCTCGGCGCAGCCGGGACCCGCAAGACGCGCGAGCGCCTCGAAGGCGACGGTGCGGCCGGTGGCGAGGCTGACGATCGGCTGCAGGTGCGCCTTCACGCGCCGCTCGGCGATGGCCTCGCCGAGGATGCGCGCGATGCGTCGACGCTCGTCGGCAGCGCGGCGCTCCGCGGCGCCGAAGGCGATCCAGCGCTCGCGGCCGCGGCTCTTGGCCGCCTTGCAGGCCTGCTCGGCCTGGTAGAGGGCGTCGTCGAACTCCGTCTCGGACGGGTCCCAGTCGACCACGCCCGCGGACAGCGAGAGCCGCACGCGCGTGTCGGCCACGTCGAAGGGGCGGTCGAAGTCGGCCATCAGCCGGCCGAAGCGCTCCTCCAGCGTGGCGCCCTGCGCGGGCGTGATGAGCACGAACTGGTCGCCGCCGAAGCGCGACGCGCACTCGCCGATGTTGGTGGTCTCGGCGATGCGCCGGGCGGCCTCGCGAAGGAGGAGGTCTGCGATCCGGTGGCCGAGGTTCTCGTTGTGCAGGCGGAAGTGGTCGAGGTCGAGGAGCGCCACGGTGAGCCACGGCGGATCGGACATGCCGGACCAGCGAGCCACGGCCTGGTCGAGCATGCGGCGGTTGCCCAGCCCGGTGAGGCCGTCGTGCGTCGACTGCCAGTCGCGCTCGGCATCGAAGCGGTGGCGCTCGATGGCGATGGCCGCGAGGTGCACGAAGTGATCGGCCACGGAGAGCTCGGCGGCAGAGGGCACGCGGCAATCCCCGTAGTACATGCCGAAGACGCCGAGCAGCGCACCGTCCGCGGAGAGGATGGGCGAGCTCCACGCGGATCGGATGCCGTGCGACGCCGCGAAGTCGCGGAACGCGCCCCACAGCGGGTCAGAGGTCACGTCCACGCTGATGACGCGCTCGCGACGGAACGCCGCGGTGCCGCAGCTTCCGGCCACCGGTCCGGGCACCAGGCCGTCCACGGCCTCGGTGAACTCGCTCGGCAGCGCGGCCCACCCGCCCTTGCGCAGGCTGCGGGTGGTGGGTTCGTAGATCAGCACCGAGGCGCGCATCTCGGGCAGCACCGATTCGGAGAACCGGGCGATGGCGGAGAGCGTCTCGTGCACGGAGGCACCACGCGCCACCAGGCTGAGCACCTCCCGCTGCGCGGCAAGGAGCTGGTCGGCGGAGAGCGTCAGCGCACCGGTGGCGGGGCCGATGGCAGTGACCGCCTGCGCGGCGTGTTCGGTCTGGACCGCTTGTTCCACGGGCGGAATGGTCGAATTCCCCGCCCACGGAGCAAGGAAACCGACCTGATTACGGAAGATTTCGGGTTGATCAATAACTTTGCAAGGTCGGCGGCCGGGAGACCCGCGCCATGCGGCGAGCTCTGCCCCTCCATGGGCCTCAAGCGCGCTTGGACTCGAGTTCCTGCCAGCGCGCGTACAGGCCACTGACGGTGCCTTGCGCGGCCTCGAGCTTGCGGCAGGCCTCGGCCATCTTCGCATGGTCCGCGGCGATGGCGGGGTCGGCCACGCGTGCCTCGGCGGCGGCGTGCGCACGCTCGGCGGCCTCGATCGCGGCCTCCATGCCTTCGAGCTCGCGCTGCTCCTTGAAACTGAGTCGCCGTCGCTGGCCCGAGGGCTGGCCGGGCGCCGGGGCCGCGGGCGCGGGCGCGGTGGATGCGTCGGCGGCGGCGGCAACTGCGGCAGCGGGCGCAGCATCGGCGCGGGCGGACCGTGTGCGCTCCTGCTGCGCGCGCTCGGCGCGGGCGAGCGCGGCAAGCGCCTGGTCGAGGCTTGCCACCACGCTGACCGATGCGTCCGGTGCCCCGATCACCGCGATGCTGCGCGCCACCTTCCCGAGCATCGCGCGGTCGTGCGTCACCAGCACCACGGCTCCCGGGAACTGCGCGATCGCGTCCTCGAGCACCTCAAGCGTTGGGATGTCGAGGTCATTGGTCGGTTCGTCGAGCACCAGGATGTCCGCGGGCTCGAGCATCATGCGCGCAAGGTGCGCGCGCGCGCGTTCGCCGCCGGAGAGGCTCGACACCGGCTGCAGCAGCTGGGCGTCGTGGAACAGGAACTGCCGGCTCCATGCGGTGATGTGCATGGTGCGGCCCTGGAAGTCCACGAAGTCGCCGAGCGGACAGATGGCGTCGCGGAGGAGCGTGTCCGACGGGATGTCCACGCGCTGCTGGCGCAGGACCACGATGCGCGGGGCGGGATCGGCGCGCTTGACCGTGCCCGCATCGGCGGGCAGGTCGCCGGTCAGCACCGAGAGGAGCGTGGTCTTGCCGCTGCCGTTCGGGCCCATGAGGCCCAGGCGGTCGCCGGGGGCGAGTTCCAGGTCAAGGCCCGCGAAGAGCGTGCGGCCCTCGAAGCCCTTGGCGATGCCGGTGGCCTGCACCAGGCGATTGGTGCGCCGGCCGCTTGCGGTGAAGTCCACGCGCGCGCCCCCCGACGCTGCGGCCGCGTTGCGCGCGGCGAGGTCAGCGAGCCCGTCGCGGCGATCGGCGCTGTCCTCGATGCGCCCCTTCGCCTTGGTGCGCCGCGCCTGCGCGCCGCGTGCAAGCCACGCGTCGTCGGTGCGGACCTCGTTGGCCAGCGTCGCCTCGGCGCGCGCCTGCGCGGCGAGGAACTCGGCACGGCGGCGGAGGAACTCGGCGTACCCGCCGTCGACGGTGAGGGTGCCCTGCGGATAGGCGCGGCTCAGCTCCACCACGCGCGTGGCGACCGCCTCCAGGAACGCGCGGTCGTGCGTGATGAAGACACACGCGCCGGCGCGCAGGTCGTTGGTGGGCCGCGACAGGAACTGCTCGAGCCAGCGGATTCCCTCGACGTCGAGGTGGTTGGTCGGCTCGTCAAGGAGCAGGAGGTCCGGAGTGCCGCCCGCCTCGCACAGCCCGCAGGCGATGGAGAGCCGCTTGCGCCAGCCGCCCGAGAGGCGCTCGACGGGCTCGCCCATCCGCGCCTCGGGGAAGCCGAGCTTGCCCAGGATCATCGCCCCGAGCACCTCGGCCTCGTGGGTGTCGCCGTGGACGGACGCCGCCTTGACGGCCGCGGCCGTGGCGGCCGAGCGCGGCGTGGCGCCAACCGGGAAGTCGTCGCGCTGGGGCACGTAGACCACCACTGCCCCGCGCTGCGTGCGCACCGCACCGGAATCGGGCTCCTCGGCCCCGGCGAGCATGCGCAGGAGCGTCGATTTGCCCGCGCCGTTCGGCCCGATGAACCCCACCCGGTCGCCGTCGGCCACGCTCAGCGAGACGCCGCGGAACAGCTCGCGGAGGCCGTGCGACTTGGCGAGTTCGGAGACGACCAGGAGCATGGCAGGAACGCAGCGCGCGACGAGCGCGTGGCGCGAGCCCGGCAATGATAGGGAGTCCGCGGCAGGAAGACGCCACGCGCCCGACGAGGTCGGAGCGCGTGGCGGGGGAACAACTGAGGATGTCCGCGGCAAGCCGCGACCGTCAGCGACGGCGGCGGATGCTCACGAGGCCCGCGACGCCGAGGAGCGCGAGGGCGCCGGGGGCGGGGACGAGCGTGAAGTTGTCGATGCCGAGGCCCTGCGCGTTTGAAGAACCGTTCACGCCGGCGCACGTCCAACGGAGATAGAGCGTGCTGCCGTTCGCGACAGCCGCGCTGATCGTGACGCTCTTCGCGATGCTCGATGGGGGATTCGACACCGTGGTGTTGTTGGCGTCAGCCGAATACGACTGGTCTCCGGCGGTGACAGCACTCCAGTTCGTCCCGTCGGTCGAGGCGAAGAAGGTCCAGTCGAAGGCTCGCGATCCCGACCGATACTTCTCGTAGTCCCAACTGGCGGTGAACGACGCGAGGCCGTATCCAGTGCTGTTGGTGTAGGCGAACATGATGGACCGGGGGCCCGTCGCGCCGCCGCTGGTGAGGAAGCCGATCGCCTTGTCTGTGCCGGTCGCCCGGACGCCGTCGACCCAAAGGTAGTTTCCGCCGCTGCTGTTCCCGGTCACAATGCCGGTGCCGCTGGTGCCCGCAAACTGGGTGACGGCGTTGGTGGTCACCCCGCCCCAAGTGGGCGTGGCTCCGTTAAAGAACCTCCAATCCGTCGGCAGTGCCGCGGTGCTGCTGGTGGTCATCCCGTTGAAGTTCTGCGAGTACAGCGTGATCGCGCCGCTCGCCGCGCCGCACACCGCCGCCATCGTGCCAACCGCCAGGATCGTGTTGAGGCTCTTCATTGTTCGTTCCATGCGCCCGCAGGCGCCGCGTTCGAGTTCAGGAAAGTAGGGAATGGGAAAGGATGCCGTGACGCTTGACGCTCAGCGACGGCGGCGGCGGCTCACGATGCCCGCGACGCCGAGCAGCGCGAGCGCGCCGGGGGCCGGAACCGCATCGATCGCGAAGTTGTTGAAGTACGGCTGCCGGTTGTCCGTGCCGCCACCGAGCTGCGACGCAAAGAGCGAGAAGCCGTTGAGATATCCGGAGACCGTGAGGTTGGCCGAGTATGTGCCGGAGCCGTCGCGATCGTTCGCGGAGATCGACACCGTGGTCGCCGAGGTCTGCGTGAAGGTCCACGTCATGGCCGCGGTGCCGTAGCCAAAGCCCACGTTTGAGCCATTGACGGTGATGTCGGAGTTGCCGGCATTCTGGACGGTGATCACGTCGGTTGCACCGATGCGGAGGCGGAACCCCTTGATGCCGTTCGCGCCGTTGTCTCCGTCCCAGTTGATGCCCCACTGGATCGAGAACGAGTCGCCGACGCCAAGCGCTGCACCGAAGGCCCGCGTGGCCGTCACTGACGCTCCGGAGCCCTGCGGGTTGGCGTACAAGCCAAAGGACTGAGCATTCATGCCGGAGATGCCGGCCGAGGACGGATTGCCGATGAAGTTCCCGGCAAAGCCTCCACCGGAAGTTGCGATCTGCCACGCTCCGAAGCCCGTGCCGCCGTTGGACCCGTTGGTCCAACCGCCTCCATAGTTTGAGCCATTGTCGCTCGCAACGAGAGCGGCCTGCGACGCGGAGGCGACGACGGAGAATGCGGCAAGGGCAACTGCCTGGGTCTTCGTGTTCATGTTCCTGCACCTGAAAGGGACGGGGGACGGGAGAGGGACGGAACGGAACCGTCCGCATCCAAGAACGCAAGGTCGGGATGCCGGCCATCACGCGACGGAGCGGAATTGGCGGAAGAAGTTCGACGTGGCCGAGTGCGGGGGCCGCAGGCGCAAAGCCGGGGCGATAATCTGCCACCCAGGAATGCGCGCAACCCTTGAGGTCCCCGTGGATTGCGCATCAGCCGGGCGGCTCGCTGGCCCCTTCGCCGACCGCCTCGAGGCCTGCGACGATCTGCCCAGCGAGGGGTGGTCGCCCAGGTGGGACCTGGTGCGGCAGCTTGCCGCCGACACCGGGGTCCACGTGGTGGCCATGCTGCGGCCCCGCATCCCGGGCGCCGTGGCCGAACTGGTGCCGGCGGCCTTCCGCACGACCCCTGCCCTGCTCGACGCCTGCCTGCGCGAGGCTGACGAGGCGGCGCGCGCCGGGGCGCGGAGCGTGGCGCTGTCGCTCCTCACGTCAGATGCGAACGTCGACACCGACGCATGCGCGCGGCTCGTCACGGCCACCCGGGACCGCGGCATGGAACCCGCGTTCCTGCGCACCTTCGACCTGCTCGCCGACCGTGAACGCGGCATGCGCGACCTCACGGCGCTCGGCTTCGTGCGGGTGGTGACCGCGGGCGTCCGCGGCTGGGACGCGTCGGTGCGCACCGTCGCCGAGCGCGTGGCGACGCTTCAGCAGGACGCGGCCAATGCCGAGCGCTTCGCGCGCGAACTCGGTCGCGTGCCGGTGGAGGTGGTCCCCGGCGGCGGCGTGCGCGCCGCGAACGCACGCGAGTTCCTGCGCGCCTCGCCGCACCTGCACGCCTCGTGCCGACGCGACGGCGCGATCAACGCCGAGGAGCTGCGCGACCTTCGCGCCGCGCTCAGTGCCAGATGAGGATGGACACGTTGCCGTCGGTGTCATGCACCGCGGGCGCCGGCACGCCGGGAGCGGCGAGGATCTGCTCGGCCTCGGCGGGAGCGCAGACCACGGCCACCGGGCTTGGCGTACTGGAGTAAGCCACCGGGCTTGGGCGCGCGGCTGCGACCTTCGCGGCCACCTCGGGCCACCTGAGGATGCGCCCGGCGTCCTCGGAGCGGCCGAGCTCGTTGTCGAACTCGCTTGGCGCGCCGCCGATGGTGACGTCGTGGCGCCGCGCGACCCAGCACACCGCGTGCGCGGTGTCGCAGCCTGCGGCGATGAACGAGGCGCCCGCAAGGTCCGCGGCATGGCGCTCGAGCGCAGGCCACGGATGCTTCGATGCCTTGAGCGCCGCCTCGGGATAGACCCACGGCACGAGCACCAGCATGGCGAGCGGTGCCACCGCGGTGCGCGCCAGCCAGCGCGGCCCCTCTGCGGCGCGCCACGCCCATGCATCGGCCTGCGCCCACGCGAGGAGCGCAACGCCGAAGAGCGCAAACCGCACGCCCTGCCCCGACGACCAGAGCGTGGGCGCCCCGAACGCCTCGATGCCCACGGCCGCCACCACGAAGCACGCGACCGCCGCCGCGCGCAACGCCCAGCGCGCTCCCAGCGCCGCGCCGTCGAGCCGCACTGCGCCGGTCTCACGGCCGCGCCGAAGCCCGAGCGCCACCAGCACCGCCACCGGAGCGAACATCGGCAGGATGTAGGTGGGCAGCTTCCCGCTCGAGAGCGAGAGGAGCGCGATGGGTCCGACCACCCAAGACACCATGAACCGCACGCCGGTGCGCCACTCGGCGGCGCCCCGAAGGCCCTTCAGCGCGTTGGGCCAGGCGAGCGTCCAGAGCATGGCACCCACCGGGAAGACCGCGATGAAGTGCCACCATGGCTCGGGGTGCTGGTTGGCATCCGGGCGCACGGCGCGGCGGAAGTGCTCCACCACGATGAAGTACTCCCAGAACCCGGGCTGCGCGCGCTCCACCATCCACGCGAAGGGCGCGATGGTGAGCGCGGCCGCGGCAAGCGGGATCCACGGCATGGTCAGCAGGTCGCGCCAGCGGCGTTCCCATGCCAGGAACGCCACCGCCGCCACGCCCGGCAGCGCGAAGGCCAGCAATCCCTTGGTCAGGAACCCGAGCCCCGCCGCCGCGCCCGCCAGCGCAAGCCACCCGGCGCGCACGCGCCCCGATGACGTGCACGCCCCGAAGAAGGCGGCCATCGTGAGCGCGATGCACGCGGCGAACGGCGGGTCGAGGAGCGCCACCGTCCCCAGCACCAGCGGCCCGAGCGTGGTGGCCTGCACCAGGAACGCGAGCGGCCCGTCCTCGCGGCGGCCCGAGATGCGCACGGCAAGCCACGCCGCGCACAGCGCGGTGACGCACGAGGCCAGCGCGCTGGGCAGGCGGATGGCAAGCGGCGCCTCGCCGAGCACGGAGATGCTGGCCGCGGTCAGCCAGTAGCCGAGCGGCGGCTTCTCCCAGTACGCAAAGCCGTTCATGCGCAAGGCGAGCCAGTCGCCGCGCGCCACCATCTCGGCAGGGATGATCCCGTAGCGCGGCTCGTCGGGCACCACCATCGGGCGCACGCCGAGCGTCACCACGCCCACGGCGAGGAACACGAGGATGGCGACCGTCCAGAGCTTGCGCGCGTCCATGCGTGGGGCGGATGCTAGCCGCGCACGCAGAGCCAGCCTTCGCGGCCGGGCACGGTGCCGCGCACAACGCGGCCTTCGCCGGGCTGGGGCTGCGCGGCCAGCCAGTCGCCGAGCGGCTCGAACCGGTGGCCCGCGGCGAGCGCCGCATCGAGGAAGCGCTCGAAGAGCGCGGCCTTCGCACCGCCCTCGCTCTCCGCGTGGATGGTCAGGACGTGCGGGCGGCCGTCGGCGAGGCGCGCGAGGAGCATGGCGTTGAAGCGCTCGTCGGCGTCCGCGCCGCGGCCCGCGGCCTCGTCGTAGGTGGGAAGGTCGACCGGCACCTGCGGCTGCGCCAGCACCCCGCCCGCCGCGGCCACGCGCGGCAGGAACGCAACGGCGGCGCCGCGCGCATCGCTGCGCCAGTTGAAGGAGCGCGAGGCCGGCAGCGCAAGCACCCGATCGTCGCAGCGCCAGCCGGGAGCGGCGCACGCGTGCGGCTCGCGGTCGTAGACCTGCGCGAAGGCCTCCTTGGCGCGCGCAAGCTCAGCGTCGAGCGCGCTGTCCGCAAGCGTGTCGGTGCCGACCTGCCAGCGGTGGTGGTCCCAGGCATGGAGCGCGACCTCGTGCCCGGCGCGGTCGGGCCGGCGCAGGACGTCGATGCACCGCTGCGAGATCACCGGCCCCGGCCAAAGCGTGCCGCGCAGCACGATGTCCCAGCCGTACAGGCTGGCCGCGCCCGAGCGCATCATCTTGAGGGCAAACGACGGCCGCAGCAGGCGCCGCACGTGCCGGCCCATGTTGTCCGGGCCGAGCGTCACGAACCACGTGGCGCGCACGCGGCGGCGCTCGAGGATCGCAAGGAGGCGCGGCACCCCCGTGCGCGTGCCGCGCAGGGTGTCGACGTCGATGCGCAGGCCGATGCTCACGGCGTGCCGGCGGGCGCGCGGCCGCGCAGGGCGCGGGCACCGCCCTCGGCGGTGAACCCGTTGTCGCGGGCGTGCTGGCGCAGGAACCAGTCGACCGTGCGCTCCACGCTCTCGCGCGTGGTGATCGCCGGCGTCCAGCCGAGCGAGCGCTGCGCGTTGCGGATGCTCGGGCGGCGGTGCTGCACGTCCTCGTAGCCGTTGCCGTAGTAGCGGGCGCTCTCGATCACCTGGAACCCCGCGAACGGCGGGTAGAAGGGCCGCAGCGGGTGGCGCTCGAAGGCATCCACCACCATCTGCGCCAGCTCCTCGATGCTCGCCTCGTTGTCCGGGTTGCCGATGTTGAAGATGCCGCCCTCGGCCGCGCCGCCCTCGTTGGCCACGACGCGCCAGAGCGCCTCGATGCCCTCGTCGACGTCGGTGAAGCAGCGGCGCTGCTTGCCGCCATCCACGAGCAGGATGGGCGTGCCCTCGACCAGGTTGAGGATGAGCTGCGTGATGGCGCGCGAGCTGCCGATGCGCGCGCTGTCGAGCGAGTCGAGGCGCGGGCCGATCCAGTTGAACGGGCGGAACAGGCTGAACTTCAGGCCGCGCTGCGCGCCGTATGCCCAGATGACTCGGTCGAGGAGCTGCTTGCTGGTGGAGTAGATCCAGCGCTGGCGGTGGATGGGGCCCGTGACGCAGGGGCTGGCATCCTCGTCGAAGCGCTCGTCGGTGCACATCCCGTACACCTCGGAGGTGCTGGGGAACACCAGCCGCTTGCCGTAGCGCACGCAGTCGCGCACCACGCGCAGGTTCTCCTCGAAGTCGAGCTCGAAGACGCGCAGCGGGTTGCGCACGTACTCGATGGGCGTGGCGATGGCCACGAGCGGAAGGACCACGTCGCACTTGCGCACGTGGAACTCCACCCACTCGCGGTTGATCGAGATGTCGCCCTCCACGAAGTGGAAGCGCGGGTGGTCGACCAGCGCGCCGAGGTTGTCCTTGTGGAGGTCCATGCCGTAGACCTCGTAGGACTCGTCCTTCAGGATGCGCTCGGAGAGGTGGCTGCCGATGAAGCCGTTGACCCCGAGGATCAGCACCTTGGTGGTGCGCGTGCGGTCGGCCTTCGCCGCCGCGCCGCCGAGCAGCATCCTGGGAAGGAGGTTCAGCTCCTTGGCGAGCTGCGCGCCCGTGGCCCAGACGCCGTCGGTCCCCTGGCCTTCCACGATCTCGAGCGCGCCCGTGCCGCACGCCACCGTCAGCGGGTCCGAGGAGAGGATCTCGCCCGGACGGCCCGTGCCCGCGGCGACGCGCGTGCGCCAGACCATCACCTTGCGGGCGCCGGCATGCGTGAACGCGCCCGGCCACGGGTGGGCCACGGCGCGCACGAGGTTGCGGATCTCCTCCGCGGGGCGGTTCCAGTCGATGCGGCCGTCCTCGGGCGTGCGCCGGCCCATGACGGTGGCCTTCGACTCGTCCTGCGGCGTTCGCGGCGCCTTGCCGGCCTTCACCTGCGGAAGCACCTCCGCGAGCAGCTCGGCGCTGGCCGCGGCCACGCGCTTGGTCAGGCTCCACGCATCGTCCTCGGCATGGATCTCCACGCGCCTCTGCCCGACGATGTCGCCGGCATCGGCCTTGTCGACCATGTGGTGCACGGTGACTCCCGTCTCGGCCTCGCCCTTCACGAGCACCCAGTTGATCGGGCAGCGGCCGCGGTACCTTGGCAGCAGCGCCGAGTGCAGGTTGAGGCATCCGGCCGGGAACAGCTCGCGCACCTTGGCCCCCACCATGTTGCGGTAGTGGAAGGAGAGCAGGAGCTCGGGCTTCATCGCCGCGATCTTCTCGATCCACAGCGGGTGGTCGAGGCGGTCGGGCGCGAACACGGGGATGCCGTGCTCGGCGGCCACGCGCGCCACCGACGCAAACCAGCTGCCTTCCTTGGGGTCGTCGCGGTGCGTGAAGACCGCGACCACCTCCATGCCGTTCCTGATGGTGGCCTCGAGGGCCTTCGCCCCGATCTCGTGGTAGGCAAGGACGACGGTGCGCATGGGATCCTCTCAGGCGCCGGCGTGGTGCGCGGCGCGGTGGCTTGCGGGCGCGGCGCGGCGCTCACCGAGCGTCTCGCCGACCACGCGGTCGATCAGGTAGCGGGGGCGCTCGCGGACGTCGGCGTGGATGCGGCCAACGTACTCGCCGATCAGGCCGAGCGCCACGAACTGCGCCCCGACGAAGAAGAAGAGCACGGCGAACAGCGTGAACACGCCGGCCGCGGCCCACTCCGGGCCGTAGACGAGGCGCAGCACCAGGAGCAGCGCGCCGAAGCCGACGCTGAGCGCGGAGATGCAGACGCCCACGTAGGTGACCACGCGCAGCGGTGCCGCGGTCATGCAGGTGAGCAGGTCGAACTGCAGGTTGACGAGCTTGAGCACCGAGTACTTGCTGGTGCCGCGCGCGCGCTCGGCGTGCGCCACGGGGACCTCGGTCACCTTCTTGGCGAAGAGGTTGGCAAGCACCGGGATGAACGTGTGCCGCTCGCGGCAGCCGAGCATGGCGTCCACCACGCGGCGGCGGTAGGCGCGCAGCATGCACCCGTAGTCATGCAGGATGACGCCGGTGGAGCGGCGCACCATCAGGTTGATGATGCCGCTGAACACCTTGCGGAAGAGCGCGTCCTGGCGGTCCTGGCGCACCGAGCCGACGACGTCGAAGCCCTCGTCGACCTTGGCGACGAGCTTGCCGATCTCCTCGGGCGGGTTCTGCAGGTCGGCGTCGAGGGTGACGAGGATGTCGCCCTGCGCGCTGGCGAACCCGCACAGGATGGCGTTGTGCTGGCCCGCGTTGCGGTAGAGGAGCACCGCCTTCACCTCGCCGGGATGGCGGTCCGCGGCCTGCACCAGCCAGTCGGCGCTGCCGTCGCGGCTGCCGTCGTCGACGAGCACCAGTTCCCACGGGCGCCCGAGCGCGCGGCACGCGGCCACGGTTCGGTCGAGGAGCTCGGGCAGGTTGTCGGTCTCGTTGTAGACGGGGATGACCACGCTGACGGAGGGGCGATCGCTCATCGTGCGGCTCCTGCAACGGCGGTGCGGGCGCCGGCGAGCACGTCCTTGATGGCGTCGACCACGCCGAAGGCGTCCTCGTCGGTCATGTCGGGGAAGCACGGGATGGTGCAGATGCGCTCGCTGTTCCACTCCGTGGCCGGCAGGCGGCCCTGCCACTCGGGGCGGCTCTCGCGGTACCAGCGGTGCATGTGCGAGGCCAGGAAGTGCACGCCCGTGCCCACGTTTCGGGCCTTCAGGCCTTCCATGAGCGTCGCGCGGTCCATGCCGCAGGCGCGCTCGTCGACGCGGACCACGAAGAGGTGCCGCGCGTGCCGGTGCGGCCACGCAGGATCGCCCAGCGGCAGGATGCCGTCGACCTCGGCGAGGCGCTCGCGGTAGATGCGCGAGATGGCGTTGCGGCGCTCGATGAACGCGTCGAGGCGCGGCATCTGCCGCACCGCGAGCACCGCGTTCATGTCGGGCATGTTCTGCTTGTAGCCGGGCTCCTGCACCTCGGCGAGCGGCGAGCGCCCCTGCTGCTTGCGCTGGTGCGCATCGGCCTCGAGGCCGTGGAAGCGCAGGCGGCGGACCTTCTGCGCGAGCGCATCGTCGCCGGTGACGAGCACGCCGCCCTCGCCCGAGGTGATGTTCTTGATGGGGTGCAGGCTGAAGATGGCGGTGTCCTGGCCGCCCACCTCCTGGCCGCGGTACTGCGTGCCGATGGCGTGCGCGGCGTCCTCGAGGATGGGCACGCCGCGGCGCGCGCAGACGGCGCGCACGGCGTCGAGGTCCACGGGAGCGCCCGCGTAGTGCACCGGGATGACGACCTTCGTGCGCGGGGTGATGGCGGCGTCGATCGCATCGGCGGAAGCGAGCAGCGTGTCGCGGTCGACGTCGACGAAGACGTTGCGCGCGCCGAGGACCTCCACCATGTTGGGGGTGGAGACCCAGGTCATGGACGGGCCGACCACCTCGTCGCCCGGGCCGATCCCCATGGCCTGCAGCGCCAGGTGCATGAGCGCCGTGCCGCTGGTGGCGGCGATGGCGTGCCTGGCGCCGGTGCGCGCCCGGACCATGTCCTCCAGTTCCGCGACCTTGGGCCCGGTGGTGATCCAGCCGCTGCGGAGCACCTCGGCCACCGCCGCGATGTCCGCTTCCGTGATGGAGGGACGGCAGAACGGAAGGAAGGTGGCCCGCATCCCGGAATGATATCCCGACATGCGGGCCACCCAAGGCCGTGCAGGCGCGCGGCCGGTGCCGCGGCCGCGGTTCGGAACACCACCGTTCCCCAGCGGCCGAGCAGGATGCCCATGTCGGCGCCGTCCACCTTGCCATCGCCGTTGAGGTCGCCGAACTGCGGGCTCGTGACGCCCCACCAGCCGAGCAGGATGCTGACGCCCCGGTTGTCGATGGTGCCGTTCAGGTTGAGGTCACCGATGCCGTGCTCGCAGGAGTCCGGGGTGCCGTCGGCATCCCAGCCCGCGGCGCCGGCGGCGATGTCGGCCGAGTCGGACTGGCCGTTGCCGTTGCAGTCGGTGGTGATGAGCGGCCACAGCTCGATCTGGCCCTTGAACGGGGCTTCCCCTTCCTTGGCGAACTCGACGACATCGGTCGCGCACTCGTCGACCTCCCACTGACCGTCAACCTTGCTGTAGACGACCGAGACCATCACCTCGTCGGAGCATTCCTCGACGACGGCCTCGACGCCCTTCTTGGCGACCGGGTCGGACTCCTCGAGAATCTCGATGTCGGCGAAGGCGGCGGCGGTGGACAGGGCGAGCGCGGACAGGCCAACGGCAGCGTTGAAACGAGCGCTCACTCCGTGCAGTTCCTCCCTGGCACGATGAACGAAGGACTCGAAGGCTCCCGGACCATCCATGGACCTCGGCCGACGGCCGATGGTATTGCTCGGTCGCCGCGGACGGATTCACGTCCCGCGCACGGAACGTGCCCCGAAGGGACCCGCTCCGACGGAAGTGCCCGGCCAGACGATGGCTGCCGCTCTCAGAACCCGACCGCGTTCTTGTTGCCGAGCTTGGTCATGTCGACCGTCTTGGTCCAGGCCTCGAGGCCCGAGCGGAGGTTGGTGAGCGTCAGGCGGAAGGTGTAGGTGGCCTGCTTGGTGTTGCCCGCGGTGCGCTTCACCTGCGTGATCTTGCCCGTGAGCGAGAAGTCCGGGTCCGGCAGCGGCTCGGAGGTCTCGCCCTTCAGGAACTTCTCGCGGCGCAGCACCTCCTGCGCCTGCTTGTCCTCGGGGCTGGTGCCGAAGGTGGTGACCACCGCGGCCTGGCCCGAGTTCACCAGCTGCTCGCGCATGCGGTAGGTCAGCTCGCCCACGTCGAAGCGCGAGCTGGTGTCGTTGACGATCTCGCCGATGATGAGCTGCGCGGGCTTCTGCTTCGCGGTCTTGAGGACGCCGGTCTCGGCGAGCGACTCGAGCATCCCGCTCGAGGCCTTGAGGATGTCCTGGAAGTCGACGTCGCCGACGCTGATGATGCCCTCGGGGCTTCCGGTCTCGACGTAGCGGGCGCGCTCGCAGCCGGCGGAGGCGAGTGCGAGGACGGCGAAGGACGCGATGGTGGCGGTGATGCGCATGGGTGTGTTCCGTGGTTGCGTGCGGGCGCGGTGCTCAGGTGTCGGCGCGGCGGATCTGCAGGCGGAAGTCGGCGGCATCGTCGGTGGGCGCCACCGCGCGGATGACCGTCGCGCCGCCCGCGGGGACGTTGGTCGACTTCCACACGCTCGTCTGCGATGCGAGCACGTTGCCCGCGGCGTCGACCCAGTCGAAGCGGTAGGCGAACGAGCGGTACTCGAAGCCGTTGTTCTCCACGTCCACCTGCACCTCGTACGGGCCGCCCTTGGTGCGGCTCATGCGCACCTCCTTGGCGGTGAGGAAGATCTGCTGCAGCAGGTCGTTCACGCGCGTCTTGGCATCGACGGCGGTGTCCGCGGGACGGTTGCGGGTGCTGGTGGTGTTGACGGTGCCGCAGGCGGCAAGGGCCGCGGCGAGGAGTGCGGTCAGGGCGATTCGTGCGGGCTTCATCGGTGGCCTCCACGGTACAGGATGACGCCGGGCGCCCTGCTCAGGGCGTTCGGCAGCGTGACGACGGCGATGTTGGGCGCACCGGGCTCGAGGTCGAGCGAGAAGAGGTGCGAACCCGACTCCGAGACCAGGTGCAGGTGCCCGTCCGCGGGAGTGGGCACGCGCAGGAGCAGCACGCGCTTGGGCATTGTGGACCAGCAGCGCAGGTCGGCCGCGGTGGACGCGGCCTGGTAGGCGATGCCCGCGATCTGCACCAGGATTCCGGCGGTGTTGCCCTGCTGGTACGCGGCCTGGCTGGCGGCCCAGGTGGCGGCGGCCTTGCCGGCGGAGCTGATGATCTCCTGCGTCACGATGAGCGGCAGGCGCGCGTCGAACTCGGCCTCGACCATCGCGTCGAGGTCGGCGATGGTCTCGCTCGCGGCGCCCGCGTCGTGCTCGGCGCCGAAGGCGGGCACGAAGTCCGCGCGCCGGCGCAGGATGGGGAACGCGGCGGACACGTAGTTGACGTTGCCCACCGGGATGGGGATGTCGAGCCGGAACTCGCGGTAGTCGGGCGCGAGGCCCGTGAGGAAGAACACCCACGTGACGGGCGTCGCGCACGGGTCCTCGGCGCGGTCGATGAGCGCGATGTCCTCCGCGGCCGCGTGCAGCCCGGGCACCATCTCCTGCACGGAGCGCAGGTCCGCGCGCGCGTTCTGGCGGTCGCCGGGGTCGGCGCTGGTGGCGATGAGGAATGCCGCGCGGAGGTAGCTGGCGAACGGGTTGGCGAACGATGCCTTGCCGAGGGTCGCCTGGTCGCGCGACTGCTCGCGCCGCACCTTGTCGAGGGCGGAGACGGAGAGCCCGCTGTCCCAGCCCTTCCCCGACCACGCCCTGTTGGTCGCTTCCTGCGCCTTGTTCACCTCGTCGGCGAAGCGCGCCACGGCGTCCTGCTGGAAGTCCATGGCACGGTTGAGCTCCACGCGCGCGCGCGGCAGGTCGCCGCGCCCGAGGAAGTTCGCCGCCTGCAGCGAGCACAGCATGATGCGCTCGGGCGGCGTGGCGCGGTAGATGCGGATGGTCTGGTTGACCGCGGTGGTGGCAAGCGCCTCGGTGATGGTGGCCTCGGCCTTGGAGTCGAGGTACGGGCGCACGTCCTCGTAGGCCATGTCGTACCACCCCGCGGACTTCGCGAGGTCGCCCGCCGCCTGCTGCGCACGGCCGGCCTCGAGCCACCAGACCAGCCGGTCCTGGCGGTCGTCGCCGTTGCGCGCGGCGGCGCGCTCGGCAAGGCTCGCGGCGCGCGGGTAGTCGCCAGACGCGAACGCGGCGTCGATCTGCGCGACGCTGGAGCGCAGGTCGCGCTGGCACCCGGCGAGCGCGGCGGCGCACGCGAGCGCAACGGGGGCGAGGGCCGCGGGCCCGGGTCTCAGCGCAGGATCTGCCACCACAGAGACTCGCCCCCGAGGTTCAGGTTCTGAACGTTGGTCGTGTCGAGACGGATGTTGCTGTTTCGCAGGAAGTCGGCGACGGCACGCACCCGGATGAGGTCGGCGTCGCGGAGCACGGCGCCGTTCTTCAGGTCGTTGAAGAACTTCGCGTCCCGCTGCCAGTTGGCGCGGCCTTCCGGCGACAGCTGCATCGGCACGGTGATGGCCAGGCCCTCGCGCGCGTTGATGGTGAGTTCCACGGGCTCGAGCCCGGGGCGCTCGAAGCGCGCCTTGTGCACGCCCGGGCGCATCGGGATCTCGCCGGGGCAGTTGCCGGCGGCGAGCCCGTCGATGGTCACCTGCACGGCCATCGGCTGCAGGTCGTAGCGGTTGGCGCCGACCACGTACTCGCCGGACGCGTCCTTGCGGACATCGGGCACGCTCAGGTCCGCGAGCACGGCGTCGAGGCGCACGCGCACCTCGGAGGCGGCCGTGGCGGCGCGCGCGCGCGCGGCGTCGACGGTGGAGCGGACGCTCGGCCCGATGCGCGAGGCGGCGTCGCGAAGGAGCGCGTCGATCGCGTCCACCTCGACCTTCAGTTCCTTGGTGTCGCGGCGCGCGAAGTCGCTCTGCACGGTGCCGGCGGCGAGGCTCGCGCCGGTGGTGCCGTCGATGACGCCGTAGGTGGTGACGAGCGTCCACTGCTCGACGTCGGTGGCCACGCCGGTGGATGCGTCGTCGAGCCTGCGCCGGGCCTTGATGAGCTGGCTGACGGACGCGGTGAGCAGCATGTCCGCACGCAGCTGCCCGGCAAGCTGCACCGCCGACGTGCGGTCGGAGAGCAGGCGGTCGACGCGCTCGGCGTCCGGGCCCGCGGTGCCCGCGTTGGCGCCGGAGGGAGCGAGGCGGTTGACGGCATTCATCACGTCCTCGCGGCGGATGATCTCGGCGCCGGGGCCGGTGCTTGCGGCGGAGACGAGGTCCTCGAAGGTGGCGACCTTGTCGTCGGGCACGGTGCCCGGGCGCTGCTTCACGAAGATGGCCATGCGCACGGGGCGCTGCGGCGTGGCGGCCCCGCCGCCGAGGGTCCCGGCGCCGGGCGGTGCAGCGACGGGCTCCCCGGCCGCGGAGTCCTCCTGCATTCCGCCGCCCGCGGGCACGGGCGCGGGGCCCATCGACGCGGCGATGGCCGCGGCGGCCTCGGACGCCAGGCGGCGCGTGGCCTTGCCCAGCACGACGTTCGTCTTGCGGCCCTTCTGGTCGACGCCGGGCAGGATCTCGTTGGTGGCACTCTCGTCGAACTCGACGTTCGTGGATCGGAAGAGCGTGCCGGAGGTGGTGTCGAAGAGGCGCACCGTGGCCTGCAGGCTGATGGTGCGGCGCTCGGCCTTGGAGGTGCCGAACTGGTTCAGGAGCTCGGTGCGCTCGGTGATGTCCTGGAAGTTGCCGATGGTGACGGTGGCCACGTACCGCGCGCCGGCGAGCTGGTACGCGCGCGCGGCCTGCGGGTCGATGACGCTGACGTTGCCGCTCTGCGCGAGGTCCTGCTCCTTGAGCACGCTGGGCAGGTCCGCGCGCGCCACGATGTCGAAGCGGCCGGTGCCGGCGAGCGCGTCCATGAGCTGCGGGTCGGCGCCCTGCTCGATCTGCAGGAGCGCATCGGCCGAGCCCTCGTCCTTCGCCTGCTTGGAGACCGACGGCGTGGCCGCGATGGCGCGGACGGCCACGCGTGGGCGGTCGGCGCCGCCCGGGGGCGACTGCGGCGCAGGCGACGCGGCACCGAGCGACGCGCCGAGGAAGGCGAGGAGGACCGGACGCCAGGCGAAGCGGGTCAGGTTGTTCATTGGAGAGACCGTGAGCGGGCCAAAGCCTACCGTGCGGCCTGCCGGGCACCGCGGCCCTGCATCGGCAGCCGAACGCGCGGAAACCGTGGCCGATTTCAATCGTGGAGCGTGGATTTCCGTGACACACTTCCGGGACCATGCTGAACCGGGCCGCTGCCTCGTGCGTCCTGACCCTTGCCTCGGCCGGTGCGGCGATGGCGCAGAACGATTCCTGCTCTAGCCCTGCCCCGGCGGCGGGGTACGGGGCGGTGCCCTTCACCACCGTCGGCGCCACGAGCGACGGCATCACGCAGCCGGCGTGCGGGCTTGGCCAGGCGTACAACGACGTGTGGTTCTGCTGGACGGCACCCGAGACGGGCGTCGTGCAGGCCGGGCTCTGCGGCACCGCCACGTTCGACACGGTGATGGCCGTGTACGACGGATGCGGGTGCCCGGCGGCAGGCAGCGCGCTCGCGTGCAACGACGACTCGTGCGCGTGCCTGTCGGGCTGCACGGGCAACTACGCAAGCCGGGTGCAGTGGGTCGCGCAGGCCGGGCAGACGTACATGGTGCGCGTCGGCGCGTACAGCAGCAGCGGCTCGGGCGCCGGCGAGGTGCTCTTCGCGGCGGTGCCGCCGCTGGCGGACGTGACCAACCCGGTGAACGGGCACCGCTACATCGCGGTCAACGCCACCACCTGGTCTTCGGCGGAGGCGTTCGCGCAGCAGCTCGGCGGGCACCTGGTGTCGATCGAGGATGCGGGCGAGAATGCGTTCGTGCAGCAGAGCTTCGGCACGCTCGGGGGCACCAGCCGCCGCCTCTGGATCGGCTTCAACGACGTCGCGGTGGAAGGCTCGTTCGCATGGACCGACGGGACGCCCGCGGGGTATTCGAACTGGAACGGCGGCGAGCCGAACAACTCCGCGCCCGGCGAGGACGTGGCGGAGATGCTCGGGACGCAGGGCGCGTGGAACGACATGCCGGACTCGGGCGGGGGATTCCCGCACATCGCGGTGATCGAGCTCGGGTCCACCCCGCCGCCCCCGCCCTGCCTCGGCGACCTCGACGGGGACGGCAGCGTGTCCGGGTTTGACCTCGGCATCCTGCTCGGCCAGTGGGGCCAGCCCGGGCAGTCGGGCGACCTCGACGGCAACGGGTTCACCGCGGGGTCGGACCTGGGGTTGCTGCTCGGCAACTGGGGCCCGTGCCGGTGATGCCCGCCTCGGGGGCCACGCGCGTCAGGCTTCGCGGGCGATAGCCTCCGGCGCATGCGGGGCCCGAACTGGCTTGCGTTGCTGGCGCTGATGGCGGCGAACCTCGTCGTCGGGACGGTCGCCGCGACCGTGGGAACCATCATTGCGATGCTGATCGGGGCGTTCGCAAGGGGCGTTCCGGTCACGCTGCCGCGAGGAAACACCGGCGAGGAACTCGGCGCCGTGGATGCGGCGATCGAGATCGTCCGCAACTGCGCGGACACCGTGGTCATCACCGCGAGGAGCCTGTATCCCGACAGCCCGGAGGCCGCGGCAGGGCTTGCCGTGGTGGCGGTCGCGGTGATCGGGCCGGCCATGATCGCCGCGCCCGCGCTCCGCAGCACGCCGCCGACCCCGCGCGGCCGGTCGCTGCGGGCATCGGTCGCGGGCGCGGCAGTGCTGGGAGGCGCGTGCGTGCTGGGCGTGATCGCGACCGCATGGGACGTGCTGGGGCTTGCCGCGACGCCGGCACCCGCGGCGCCGACGCAGTTGCTTCGCGGCGGCGGGCTGGTCATGGTGCCGTGGCTCCTGGTGCCGGCGTGGGTGATGGCGGGCACGATCTGGGCGCTCCTGATTCGCCGCGCGGGCCTCGCTGCACGGCCCGACGGGCTCGACCGCATGGTGCGCCGGGTCTTCGCGGGCACATGCGTGGAACTGGCCATCGCAGCACCGACCCTGGTGGTGGCCACGCGGCGCGACGACTGCTACTGCACATGGGGCAGCTGGTGGGCGATCGTCGCGGGCATCACGTCGCTCGGCCTGCTCTGCGGACCGGCGATCGTGCTCATCGCCACGCGCAGGACCCGAATGCAATGGATGCGCGGCGTGTGCCTCGAGTGCGGCTATCCGCTGCGCGGCGGCGGCACCTGCCCGGAATGCGGCAAATCCTTCCCTGGTTAGTTTGGCACCGATGAAATTCCCCGGAGAAACGCTGGATCTCCAGAGGCGGAAATCGGTGCCAGACTCACCAGGAGCGAACTTAGTAGAGGACGCGGAGGCGCGCGGTGCCGGGGATGGCCTTGAGCTCGTCGACGACGTCGGCCGCATAGCGGCGATCGACGTCGGTGACGAGGTAGCCCATCGCGTCGTCGGTGCGGAGCGCCTGGCCGAGGATGTTGATCCGGCGCTTGGCGAGCACCGCGTTGACCGCCGCCAGCACGCCGGGCTGGTTGCGGTGCAGGTGCAGGAACCGGTGCGCGCGCGGTACCGGCGGCGCCGTGATCTGCGGCAGGTTGACGCATCCGCCCGTGCCGCCCGTGTTCACGAAGTCGACGAGCCGCGCGGCGACGAACTCGCCGATCGCCTGCTGCGCCTCGGCGGTGCTGCCGCCGACGTGCGGCGTGAGGATCACGTTCGGCAGGCCGCGCAGCGGGCAGTCGAACGGGTCCCGGTTGGAGAGCGGCTCCTCGGGGAACACGTCGACGCCCGCGCCGCCGAGGTGGCCGGCGCGGATCGACGCCGCCACCGCGTCGAGGTCCACGACGTGCCCGCGCGCGAGGTTGAGGAGCACCGCGCCGGGCTTCATGCGCCGAAGCTCGCGCTCGCCGATGAGGTTGCGGTTGGACGGCCGGCCGTCCACGTGCAGGCTGACTGCATCCGACTTCGCGAGCAGCTCGCCGAGCGTGCGGCACTTGCGCGCGTTGCCGAGCGCGAGCCGCTCCTCGAGGTCGTGGTAGATGACCTGCATGCCCATCGACTCGGCGAGGATCGAGAGCTGCGAGCCGATGTGCCCGTACCCCACGATCCCGAGCACCTTGCCGCGCACCTCGGTGCAGCCCGTGGCGCTCTTGCGCCAGCCGCCGTCGTGCAGGAGCCGCACCGAGTCCGGGACGCGCCGCAGCAGCATGACGATCTCGCCGATGGCGAGCTCGACGACGCTGCGCGTGTTGCTGTAGGGCGCGTTGAACACCGCCACGCCGCGCCCCGCGGCCGCCGCGAGGTCGACCTGCTCGGTGCCGATGCAGAAGCAGCCGACCGCAAGCAGCCGGTCCGCCTCCGCGAGCACGCGCGGCGTGATGCGCGACTTTGAACGGATGCCCAGGATGCTGACGCCGCGCACCGCGCGCGCGAGCTCGTCCTCGGGCAAGGCGTCGGACACCATCTCCACCCGGTACCCCTCGTCACGCAGCGCCTTGGCCGCGTCGGGGTGCACGTTCTCGCAGAGGAGCGCGGCCATGCGGCTCTTCGGGAAGCTCGGCGAGCCGGGCAGGCGGTAGAGCCAGAGCAGCTCGTCGACCGACCGCGCCACGCGGTCGGCGCGCGCCACCGCCGCCTCGCGCTCGATGTTCTCGCAGTAGGCCACGAACTCGTGCGCGGCGCCGGCGTCGCGGATCTCCGCGTCGGTGATGCCGTCGCCGATGGCGACCACGCGCCCCGGGAGGCGCAGCCCCCGCACCACCTTCGCCTTGCCGCCGGGCTTCGCGAGCGGGCCGGTCTCGTCGAAACCAACCACGCGGTCGCCCTTCCAGCGGAGCGCGTTGCAGTGCACCCGCCCCGCGGCGATGCCCAGGTCCGCGCACACCGGCTCCACGTACTCGCGGAAGCCGCTCGACACCACGTGGATGCGTCCCGCGTTGCGGCGCACCGCGGCGATGTGCTTGCGGAAGCTGGGGCTGAGGCGCCGGCGCAGCAGGCGGACCACCGCATCGACGTGCTTGCGGCGGATGGTGAGCATGGCCAGCCTGCGGCGGAGGCTCTCGTCGATCCCGATGGCGCCGCTCATGCCGTCGCGCGTGATGGCCTCGATGGCCTCGACGGTCCGCTCGCGCTCGGGGTCCTCAGCCAGCGCGATCCGGGCGAGCTCATCGAGCCCCTCCAGGGCGACGATGGTGCTGTCGAAGTCGAGGACGAGCTGGACTGGCGGTGGTGCATCGGCGTTGCGGGGCATGCGTCACCTCTGGGAGTGGGCCGGAGGTGTACCCGGAACGCAGCGGGCGGGAGTCAGCGGCCGGAGCCGGACGGGCGGCTGCCGGAGCCCTGCTCCGCGGACTTGGCGGCGTCGGCGGCCCCCTTGTTCACGGGCTCGGTGAGCGGCACGATGAAACCGTGGTCGAGCACCACCACCTTGCCCCATTGCCACTCGACGTTGGCGACCGCGCCCGCGGCGATGCCGCCCACGAGCACCTTGCCCTCGGCCGGCGCCGCGTTGATGACCGGCGCACGCAGCAGGACGGCGGAGTTGGCCTCGACCTGCACGGGGAGCACGCGGCCGCCCGCCACGGGGATGGGCTTGCCGACGATGCCGGTCACCGCGATGGGCGTGCCAGGCTTCCCGGCACGCTCGGCCGTGACCTCGTTGCGGTCCTGCGTGGTGATCCGCTCTGCCAATTCGCCCGTGCCGCCGAGGCGCAGGAGCGCACCGCGCGCCTTCTCGAGCTGCTTCGCGGTGCCGGGCGCATCCGCGGGGAGCGCCCCGAGGAGCGAGACGAAGCTGTCGAGCACCGGGGCCACGCGGTCGGGATCGAGGCTGTAGCCGGTGCCGCGGCAGTCCGCGCACTCCTCGTGGACCTCGCGGACCTTGGGCTTCTGGAGGTGCCCGGTGGCCTCGCGCACGCGCGAGACCTTGACGCCGTCCCCAGAGCACTTGGGGCACTGGACGATGCGGCTGAGCGCCGTCACGCGGCCGGCGTAGACGTCGGGGCGCACCGGCACGAGCTTGGGCGGCTCTGGCAATGCCGCGCCCGCGGGCAGCGCCTTCGGCACCGACGGGCCGTCGTCCTTGTCCTTGTCGTCCCCCGCTCCCGCGTGGCCGGCCAACGACAGCGCCGCGGCGACGAGCGCCGCGGCGGCAAGCATTGAGATGGCGTTGGGACGAGCCACGACGCCCACGATATCGCCGGCGCGCGGCGCCCCGCGGAACAAAGCCCTTTTGCGGCCGCCCCTACTTCTCGCCGAGGCAGATGGCGATCAGGTCGTCGCGAGACACCGGCTTCAGGTGCACGCCCGCGCACCCGGCGCGGCGCGCCCGCTCGCGGTCGATGCTGAGGGCCGCGGCCGTGAGGGCCACCACGCGCCCCGAGTAGCCGCGGGCACGGATGCGTTCGGTGGCCTCGATGCCGTCCATCCCGGGCATCTGGATGTCCATCAGCACGAGGTCCGGCGAGTAGCTGCCGTCGAAGCGGGAGACCGCGGAGATGCCGTCGGCCGCGACGTCCACCGTGGCGCCGGCGATCCGCATCAGCGCCGCCAGGATGCGCTGCGAGTCGATGCTGTCCTCGACGAGGAGCACGCGCACGCCCACCAGCGGCCCCGAAGATGCCGGCCGCGCCGGCAGCGGCAGCGGTTCGGGCAGGTCGGCCGCGTCGGCGCGCGGTGCCCGGAACACGAACGTGAACACGCTCCCGCGACCCTGCTCGCTGGCCACCTCGATGCACCCGCCGAGGAGCGTCGCCAGGCGGTGGCTGATGGAGAGCCCGAGCCCCGTGCCGCCGTGCTCGCGAGTGTGAGAGGTGTCGGACTGGGTGAAGGGCTCGAACAGCCCGGGAAGGAGCGCCGCATCGATCCCGCGGCCGGTGTCGCGCACGGCCACCCGGATATCGATGTCGCGCGTGCCCACAGCCTCCGCGGACACGGCAATGTCGACCCCGCCCTGCTCGGTGAACTTCACGGCATTGCCCACGAGGTTGAGGAGGATCTGCCGGATGCGGACCGGGTCGCTGCGCACGGGCACGCGGGCAAGTTCATCCTGCACGGAGTGATCCAGCCGGATGCCCTTGCTCATGGCGCGCACCGCGAGGAGGCGCGCCACGTCGCGCACCACGTCGGGAACGGAAACGGCGCCCAGCTCGAGGTCGAACCGCCCGGCCTCGATCTTGGAGAGGTCGAGCAGGTCGTTGATGATGGCCAGCAGGTGGTCACCGTTTCGGCGGATGGTCTCGACCCAGTCGGCGCGCTCCGCAGGATCGGCGTTGCCGTCGCGGAGCAGCTCGGCGAAGCCGAGGATGGCGGTCATCGGCGTGCGGATCTCGTGGGAGATGTTGGCGAGGAAGTTGCTCTTGGCCGCGCTGGCGGACTCGGCGGCCTCGCGCAGCCGGCGCTCCTCGCGCTCCTTCTCCTGCAGGGTGGCCACCAGGCGCTCGAGGTCGCCGAGCTGCATGTTGGCGGCCTCGATCACCATCGCGTAGTCGGCGCTGCCGTCGTGCGGCGCGAAGTCGCGGATCCCCACCGGCCACGACCACATGCTGCTCTGGTCGACGATGCGCGGCGAACCAACGAAGGCCAGCTCGCCGTTCCCGAGGTCGGCGAACTGCCCGCGCATCTGGAGCGAGGTGCCGCGGATGCCGATGACCGCAAGCCGGTCGACGAGCGACCGCACCTCGTCCATCGACGATGCGCGCGGCCGCTGCGGCTCGAAGCGATCGAGGAATGCCGCGCCCGGCGCGTCGGGCAACACCTTGGCGAGCGAGCGACCGACGGCGGTCACCGTCCCGTCCGCGGCGATGCGCACGTGGAACGGGAAGAGGCGGTCGATGACGGCCGGCCCGTCCTGCGGCACGGTCAGGCCCCCCCGCCCGGGAACGTGACCAGGAACGCATCGTGCGCGGCACCGCCGTCGCGCGACTGCACCTGCCGCACCTCGATCGCCTCGCCGTACATGGCGCCGATCCCCTCGAGCACGCCGTGCACGAAGGGCGCAAGCCCAGGCCGCGGCGAGAAGTAGTGGACGAGCAGCGCCCCGCCCTCGGCATCCTCGCACCGGAACTGCGGCATGGTGACGCCGGGGAACGAGAGCGCAAGGCGCGTATGAAGCTCGTTGAGCGCAGGGAGCAGCTCGCGCACGCTCGATGCCATGCCGTACATCACCTTGCCCCAGGGCTGCCGCTCGGCGAACGCCATCCAGTAGTGGCCGAAGGCATGCAGGGCATCCGGCAGCGGCACCCCGAGCTGCGCGGCCACCGCGCCCGCGAGGTCGTAGGTCACCTGGTCCGGGTACTGGCGCATGACCACGAACACGCGGTCCTGCACGCCGGCCTGCTGGCGGATCCGGTCCCACGCCTCGGTGCCGAGGCGTTCGGTGACCATCTCCTGCAGTGCCTGGTTGACCAAGCCGAGCATCAGGCCTCCGCCTCCATCGGGAACGCACGGACGTGGAACCGGTCGTGCGGGGCGCCGGCATCGCGCGAATCGACCTGCCGCACCTCCACGCGTTCGCGGTAGAGCCTGCCGAGGCCCTCGATCAGCCCCACGACGAACGGCGCAAGCCCGGGGCGATCGCTGCGGTACTCGACCAGCACGCCGTCCTGCACGCGCTCGACGCCGAACGACGGCGGTCGGAGCTCCGGGAAGCTGAGCGCGATGCGGGCATGCATCTCGTCGAGAGCGGCCAGCAGCTCGTAGGTGTTGCGCCCGGAGGCATGCATGAGCTTGCCCCACGGTCCGCGGTCGGCGTAGGACACCCAGTACACGCCGAAGGCATGCAGCGCCTTCGGGAGGGGCATGCCGAGTTCCTCCGCGGCAGCGCCTGCAAGCGCGTACGTCACGGAGTCGGGATACTGCTTCATGGCCACGAAGGCGGGCTCGTCGACACCGGCCTGCGCGGTGATGCGGGCCCAGGCCTCGGGGCCCGCCGTCTCCTTGATCATCGCCTCGAGCGCCTGGTTCACCATGCCGTACATGCATCGCTCCTTCCCGCCGGACCGCACCACGCTACCCGCAGGCCGCCGGACACGGCCCGGGGCCGCTGCCCTGACGGCACTTGCCGTCGCCGCACTCGCGGGCGCGATGCTCGCGGGCTGCGCGTCGCGGCCGCGCGCCGCGTCAGGGCCGTCCGCCCCGCTGCCGGCCCCGGGCACGCGCGCCGCGCGCCCGCCGAACGTGATCCTCGTGATTGCCGACGACCTGAGCGCCGCGGAGCTTGGCTGCTACGGGCAGGCACGGATCCGCACCCCGCGCATCGACGCGCTGGCACGCGAGGGCGTGCGGCTGACGGCGTTCGATTCCGCCGCCGCGGTCTGCGCGCCGAGCCGGGCGATGCTCCTGACCGGGCTGCATGCCGGCCACGCAGGCATCCGGGACAACCGCGAGATCGGCGCCGAGGGCCAGCAGCCGATCGGCGCATCCACCCCCACGCTGGTGCACGACCTCGACCGGCGCGGATACGCGACGGGGCTCTTCGGCAAGTGGGGGCTCGGCGGCCCGGGCAGCGCAAGCGAGCCCCTTGACTGCGGGTTCGACCGCTTCACGGGCTACCTCTGCCAGCGCAAGGCCCACGACCACTATCCGCCATCACTCTGGAGCGACCGGACGAAGGTCGAGCTGGGCGGAACAACCTACGCCAACGACGCCATCCGCGACGCCGCCGTGCGGTTCGTGGAGGACCATGCGGGCGCGCCGTTTCTCTTGGTGCTCGCGTCGCCGCTTCCGCACCTGGCGCTGCAGGTGCCCGACGAGGACCTGCGCGGGTATGAGGGGGCCTTCCCGGAGCAGCCCTACGACGGGTCGCGCGGCTACCTGCCGCACCCCACGCCGCGCGCCGCCTACGCGGCGATGATCTCGCGCTTCGATCGCGACGTGGGAGCCATCGTCGATGCCGTGCGCGCCGCCGGCATCGAGCGCGAGACCATCGTGCTGGTCACCGCCGACAACGGCGCGACGCACGACGTCGGGGGCGTGGACACCGGGTACTTCGCGTCGACCGGAGGGCTCCGAGGCCGCAAGGGAACCCACTTCGAGGGCGGGCTGCGGGTGCCGTTCGTGGCATGGGCGCCGGGGCGGATCGCGCCCGGCCGCGTGCTCGACGACCAGGCGTGGACCGTCGACCTGCGGGCCACCATCGACGCATGGTGCGCGGCGGGCGCCCCTCCCACGGACGGCCGGAACCTCGCCGGGTGGCTCGACGGGCGCACGCCCCAGCCCCCGCGAGCATTCGAGGGGTACTGGGAGTCGCCCGGCTACGGCGGCCAGCAGGCTGCGGCGTGGACCGACGGACCGCACCGATGGAAGGCCATCCGCCTGCGGCTTGCCACGGACGGGCTGTGGGCACCGGTGCAGCTCTTCGACCTCGCCGCCGACCCCAACGAGGCAAACGACGTGGCGGCGGACCACCCTCGGGAGACGGCGGAGGCATGGAGAAGAATGACCGACGCGCGGATGCCCAGCGAGGTCTTTGCGCTTCCGGGCGCGGCGCGCGGAGAAATGCCGGTAGAAAGCATTATTCGGACTACACCACCACGCACGTAAGTCGCCTCTCGAACCGAATCTGTGGGAAGCGGGTCATTTCTCTGGGGAAATGCGTGACTCCGCAGAGTTACCCGATACGGTGAGGCTGCTCGATCCAGGCCTGTCCGACTGATGCCCGTTCCCTCAGTGGGCCTGGTCCACCGGTTTCCCCTTCCGTGGGCACAGCGATGGCACCTCCCCCGATCCAGGCAACGGCATCCAAGCACACCACCACGCACGCCGCCGGCGCATCCTTCGAGAAGGTCGCGCAGGGCGCCCTCCTGAGGCTCCGAGACGCCGCCCGCACGGCATTCGTGGCGGCCGGTGGCCCTGACTTCAATTCGCTGTCGCTGAGCCGAAAGCTGACCATCGACAAGAGCCTCTCCTGGCGCCTGGTGCGGTTCGCGGCGGAAGACGACGTGTTCGCCGGCAGCAAGCACCTGCCCGGCGACGCTGGCCTGCGCATCTTCGCGCGCGCCATCCGAGGGGGGCTGGTGCCCGCCTCCGTGGCCACCGAGTACTCCGAGGCGCTCGATGCGCTCGATGCCGTCGTCAAGGAGCACGCCGGGAGTCGAGCCGCGTTCCGCGCGCTCCTCACCAACTGCGCAAGCGAACAGCCCGGCGAAGTGCACGGCACCGAGTTCCGCCGGTCCGCATTCCAGGCCAACTCCGCGCTGTGGGGCATCGAGGCCACCACGCGCCTCCTCTGCGCATTCCTGACCGCGGGCGACCGCTGCACGGACGTGACGCTCGTGAGCGGGTTCCTCGGACTCCGTCGCATGCGGCGCGACCTGTCGTGGCCGCTCGCGAGGCGACGGGTGCTCGGCCACGAAGGACGCACCCGCGAGCGGATCGCCATGCCGCTCGATCCGTCGGTGCCGATGGATGTGCCCCCGCTCCTGTCCGAGTACTCCAGCGTGAATGCCGAGAGCCTTCGCTCCATCAGCACCGAGCACGGCTTCTGGTACGAGCTTCCCGAGGGCGAGATCGGCGGCACCGCCGCGGTCGACTGCATGTTCGGCGAACGCATGCCGAGCGCAGGCCCCGCGGCGCGCGCGGGCTGCATCGAGCGGTCCGAGGTGCTCCTGCGCCTTGACATTCCCTCCGAGCACGTCCTCATGGACATCTTCGTGGACCGCGACATCCCGCTCGCGGGCACGCCCTCGGCCGCGCTGTTCGGGCTGCTCACGGGCGGCAACGGCGAGAACACGCCCGACCGCGAACGGCAGCGCATGCCGATCTGCGAGCAGCCCATGGAGATCGGCATCGAGCCGAAGTCATGGGTCACCCCCGTGGCACCAAGGCACTGGGAGGTGGTCCATGACTGCATGCGCTGGCTCGACCGGAGGCCCGCATCCTTCCGGGTGTTCCGCCTGGCGCTGCGGTATCCGATCATCCCGACGGCGCTCGTGGTGACCACGCCCATCGGCTCGGAGTGACGCACCGATAGAATCCGGCCGCGATGGGCGCAGCCTCGGATGCCGAACCCAGCGGCGGACTCGGCGGACGGATCGGCCTCCTGGCCGGGCCGGGCCTCGGTGCGGCGCTGGTCGCGTGGACGCACCCGTCGGCAGGCGCGCACGGCGGGCTGTCGGCCGAGGGCGCGCTGACGCTGGGCATGCTCGCCTGGATGTCGGTGTGGTGGGTCACCCAGGCGGTGGAACTCGCCGTGACGGCGCTGATCCCGCTGGTGGCGCTGCCGCTCCTGGGGCTTGCCTCGTTCCGGCAGGTGGCCGCGTGCTTTTCCGACAGCGTGATCTTCCTCTTCGCCGGCGGATCGGTCCTCGCCATGGCGCTCGACCGCCACGGGCTCACGGCGCGGTTCGTGCACGCGCTGCTCTCGGCCGCCGGGACGCGGCCGGTGGCCGTGATGGGCGCGGTGTTCGTGGCATCGGCCTGCGTCAGCGCATTCGTCAGCAACACCGCGACCGCCGCGCTGGTGCTTCCGCTTGCGATGGGATTGGTGGCCCGCGCGGCACCCCTTCCCGGAAGCGAGGCGCACCTGCAGGAACGGTCGCGCCGCAACTTCGCGTCGGCGGTGCTGCTTGCGGTGGCCTACGGCGCGACCGTGGGAGGAGGCGCGACGCTCGTCGGCAGCCCCCCGAACGGCGTGGCCGCCAACTACCTGCGTGCCGAGGGCGTGGAGGTGACGTTCCTTTCGTGGCTCAAGGTGGGCCTTCCCGTGGCGGTGCTCGCGGTGCCGGTGTGCATCGCGGTGATCGCGTGGATGCTGCCCTGCGGGCACGTCCGGCTGTCGCACGAGCGCAGGCAGGCGTTCCCGCGGCTCGGGTTCGCCGGGCGCGCCGCGCTCGCCGTGTTCGCGGCGACCGTCGCGTGCTGGGTGGTGCTGCCGAGCCTGCCCGAGGGCTGGAAGCCCAAGGACCTCCCCGACGGCGCCATCGCGGCGGCGGCGGCGGCAGTGCTCCTGGCGCTGCCCGCCCGCGACGGCAGCGGCGAGCGGATCGTGCCGTGGGACGTGGCCAAGGGCATGCCGTGGCATGTCTTCATCCTGTTCGGGGGCGGCCTGGCCATCGGTGAGGCGATGGAGCGAAACGGCGTCTCGCAGGCCATCGGCAGCGCGTTCGCGGGCCTCGGCGACCTGCCGCGGCCCGTCATCATCGGCACCATCGTCACCTGCCTCGCGTTCGCGAGCGAGGTGGGAAGCAACACCGCGCTCGCGGCCACGGCCATCCCGGTGGTGGCCGCGGCGGGGCCGGCGCTCGGGCTCACCCCGCAGGAGGTGGCGTTCGCCACGGCACTGGGCGCGAGCTACGCGTTCATGCTGCCGGTGGGCACGCCGCCCAATGCCCTGGTGTTCGGCACGGGAATGGTCCGCTACCGCGACATGGTGCGCGTGGGGTTCGTCCTCAACGTGGCGATGGCGGCGCTCGTCACCGCGGCCCTCAGCGTGCTCTGCTGAACGCGCCGGGCGCGGCGCGGCGGCCGCATGCGGTCAGCGGGCGATCGCGGGCCGCACCTTCATGGCCACGTCGATCACGCTCATGGCACGATCGCGGAGGGCGGGTTCGAGCGGCAGGCGCGGCAGGCGCAGGCGCTCGCTCCCCCAGCCGGCGCGCGCCTGCGCGAGCTTCACCAGGTGCACGAACTCCGGCACGGCATCGAGCCGCAGGAGCGGCAGGAACCAGCGGTAGAGCTCCTCGGCATCCTCCATGCGGGCGGGGTCGGAACGCGCATCGACGGCCAGCTCGAAGAGCCGCACGGTCTCGGCGGGGAAACCGTTCACGAGGCCCGCGATCCAGCCCTCCGCTCCCGCGGCCACGCCCTCGAGCACCATGTCGTCGATCCCGACGAACACGCAGAGGCGGTCGCCGGCGACGGCGCGGATGGCGGTCATGCGGCGGATGTCGCCGCTCGATTCCTTGACGGCGTGCAGGTTCGCGTGGTCGCGCGCGAGTTCCGCGGCCTGCTCCGGCAGCACGTCGGTGCCGTAGGCGGGCGGGTTGTTGTAGAGCATGCAGCCGAGCGGCGTGCTTTCGAGGATGCGCGCGAAGTGCGTGCGCGTCTCGCGCCAGCGGCCCCGGTACGCGTAGGGCGGGAGCACCATCAGCCCGCGGCAGCCCTCGGCCTGCGCGGCCCGCGCGATGTCCACGGCCTCGCGCGTCGAGCAGGCGCCGACCGCGGCCACCACGGGAACGGAAGCACCGACCGACTGCACGGCGGCACGCCAGAGCGATCGCTTCTCGTCCATCGAGAGGAGCCCACCCTCGCCCAGCGAGCCGGGGGTCACGACTGCGGAGCACCCATGCTGCACCATCCATGCGGCATGGCGGCCGAAGAGCTCGAGGTCGATCGTGTCGTCGGCGCGGAGCGGCGTGGTGATGGCGGGGAAGACTCCGTGCCAGTCGGCGCGCTGCATGGGCTGGTGCTGCATGGGGGTGTTCATCGGTCGGGGACGGACGCGTGCGGCACGATGCCGTGGCGGAACGGGTCGGAGGCCTCGAGCACGAGCGAGCCCTCGGCGGTGATCCACGCGCGGCCGCGGATGACGGGGACGATCCCGCCGCCGGGCGCGGCCCGGTACCACGACTCGAACACGCTCCCGACCACGGATTCCTGCCGCCACACGTCACCCGGCGCGAGCGCACCGCGCGCGGCGAGGCACGCGAGCTTGGCGCTGGTGCCCGTGCCGCAGGGCGAGCGGTCGTATGCGCCGCCCGGGCACAGGACGAAGTTGCGGGCGCTGTTGCGCGGGTCGTGCGGCGGGCCGACAAGCTCCACGTGGTCCACGCGCACGCCGCCTGCGGCGCCGGGCCCGAGCGCATCGAGCGCGGCGCGGATGCGCAGCGACAGGTCGGTGAGCGCGCGCCAGTTGCCCACGTCGAGCCGCTCTCCGTGGTCGGCGCAGAGGTAGAAGCCGTTGCCGCCCCACGCGACGTCGCCCGTGACGCGGCGGCCGCCGCCGAGGTCGAGCGCCAGGTCCCGCACGGCGACGCGCGCGGGCACGTTCTCCACCTCCACGGCGGCGGTGCCGTCGTCCCCGGGCACGAGCGTCGCGGACACCGTACCGACCGGCGTGTCGAGCCGCACGGTGCGCCGCGCCGACCGTTCGATGCGCCCCAGGTGCGCGAGCGTCCGCACCACGCCGATGGTGCCGTGGCCGCACATCCCGAGGACGCCCGCGTTGTTGAAGAAGATCACGCCCACGACGCAGTCCGGGTCCGGCGAGGGCACGAGCATCGCGCCCACCAGCACATCGTGGCCGCGCGGCTCGTTCACGCATGCGGCGCGGAACCAGTCGTGCCGGCCGCCGAGGTCGGCGGCCATCTCCGCGACGGTCCGGCCCGCGAGCGCGGGCCCGCCGGAGAGCACGGTGCGCGTCGGCTCGCCCTCCGTGTGGCTGTCGACGAAGGTGATCGCTTCACCGGCGCTCATGGACGCAGGATAGGGACGGTGCGCACGCACCCGGTACCTTGCGCGCATGGAACGACGCGACTTCCTCCGAGCCGGGATTGCGGCCTCCGCGGGGGCCGCAGCCCTCGCGGGCACCGCCGACGTCACCGCGGCGGCGGCGCAGCCCAAGGGGCGGATCCGCCAGAGCGTGTGCGCGTGGTGCTTCGGCGGCATGAAGCTCGAGGACCTCTGCGCCATGGCCAGGCGCTGCGGCATCGGGGCCGTGGACCTCCTCGACGAGCCGCAGTGGGCCACGGTGAAGGCCGCGGGCCTGCAGTGCGCCGTGGCCAACGGCCCGGGCGGCATCACGAAGGGCTGGAACCGCACCGAGCACCACGACCAGCTGGTGAAGCGGAGCGAGGAGCTGCTCCCCGAGGTGGGTGCCGCCGGCATCCCGCAGATGATCGTCTTCAGCGGCAACCGCGACGGCATGGCCGACGCCGAGGGCCTGCGCAACTGCGCGGCGGGCCTGCGCCGAATCATGCCGCTCGCCGAGCGCTCGGGCGTGACGGTGATCATGGAGCTGCTCAACTCCAAGGTGGATCACCGCGACTACATGTGCGACCGCACGGCCTGGGGCGTGGAGCTCTGCAAGCAGGTGGGGAGCGACCGGTTCCGGCTGCTCTACGACATCTACCACATGCAGGTGATGGAGGGTGACGTGATCCGCACCATCCGCGACCACCATGCGTGGATCGCCCACTACCACACCGCGGGCAATCCCGGGCGCTCCAACCTGGACGACACGCAGGAGCTGAGCTACCGCGGCATCTGCGCGGCGATCGCCGACACCGGCTTCAAGGGGTGGGTGGCGCAGGAGTTCATGCCGCGAGGCGACGCGGAGCAGGCGCTCGCCGCCGCCGTGCGCGCCTGCGACGCGTGAGGCGCACGGCGGGGGTATCCTCACCGCCACGATGTCCACCCCAGACACCACCGGCTACAACGAGGCGGAGCGCCAGTTCCACGAGAAGGACCAGCAGGCCCTCGCAGCGCTGCGCACGCAGCTTGACGCGCGGCGCGCGGAGGCGCGGCGAGCGGCGGAGAAGGCGGCCCACTGGATGCGCTGCCCGAAGTGCGGCGGCCAGATGAAGGAGCACGCAATGGGGTCGGTGATGGTCGACCAGTGCACCGCCTGCGGAGGCGTCTACTTCGACGCGGGCGAGTTCGAGGCGCTGGCCAGGCACCAGAAGACCACCAGCCCGATGCTCGACCGGCTCTTCTCCTGGATGCCGTCCTGGCGCGTCGGCGGCGACGCTCGAGCTTCCTGACGCAAGCGCCCCGCGTTGCAGGCTGACCCGCAGATCCACTGGCACGGCATCGCGCAGCTGCTCGGCGGCGTCGGGCTGTTCCTCCTCGGGATGACGCTCCTCACCGAGGGCCTGAAGTCGCTGGCCGGCCCGGGCCTGCGCCGGTCGCTGCAGCGCGTCACGGCGCGGCCCACGCAGGGCTTCGGGGCGGGCGTCGCGATGACCGTCGCCACGCAGGCCTCGAGCGCCACGGTGCTCGCCACCATCGGCTTCGTGACCGCGGGCATGCTGACGACGGCCTCGGCGGTGCCCGTGGTCGCCGGCGCGACGGTCGGCACCTCGAGCACCACCTGGATCGTGGCGACCGTCGGCCTGAGCCGAGATGCATCGAGCGTGCTGATGCCGCTGGTGGCGGTTGGCGCCCTGCTGCGCACGCTCGGGCGCGGCCCGTGGCGCCATGCGGGGACCGCCATCGCCGGCGCGGCAGTGCTGCTCTTCGCGATCGCCGTGGTGCGAGAAGGCGTCGGCGACATAGCGGCGCTGCTCGACCTCGGGTCGCAGGAGGCGACGTCGGTCGCGGGGCGGCTCGGCACCGTTGCCATCGGCATCCTCCTCGGCGTGGCGATGCAGTCGAGCGCCGCGCCGATCGCGCTGGCGATCGTCGGGCTGCAGGGCGGCGCGATCGCGTGGGACGTGGCCGCGCACCTTGCCGTCGGCGCCAGCGTCGGCACCACCAGCACCGGCCTGCTGGCCACGCTCGGCACGCGCGCAAGCGCCCGGCGCATCGCCGCGGCGTGGACCACCTGCGCCTCGGTGCAGGCCGCGATCGCCATGCTTGCGTTCGCGCCGCTCGCGTGGTTCGCGCACGCGGTCGGCGCCGCCGCGGGCAGCATGCTCGGCGCACCGGAGGGCCCCGTGGCGATCGCCGCCTTCCACACCGCGTTCACGGGCCTGGGCCTGGTGCCGCTGGTGGCCGCGCCCCGCGCGTGGGCACGCGCGATCGCCTTCTTCGTGCCGGACACGTCGGGCATCCCGCCCGTGGTGCAGTACGACCGCAGCGCGCTCGAGGTGCCCGGCGTCGCGGCCGCCACCGCGCGTCGCGGGCTCCTGCAGGCCGCCGCAGCCGTGACCGACCTCGGCCTTGCCGCGCTCCGGGGCCGCGACGACGCGCTCGAGGACCGCATCGACAACGCCTCGCACAGCCTCGAGGCCACGCGCGAGTTCCTCGGGGAGATCGCGGTGCCGGAGGGCGACCGGGGCACGGTGGACCTGCAGCGCGGGTCGGTGGGTGCGCTCGACCACCTCGCACGCCTCGTCGGCGATGTTCGCAACCTCCGGCGCATCGGGCACGCGCCCGCAACGGTGCCGGAGGTCGACGAGTACCTCGCGGAGGCGGCTGCCGCGCTCGAGGCATTCCGGTCATGGCTTGCGGACCCGTCGTCGCCGCTGCCGCTCGCATCGCTCAAGGCCGCGTCATCGGCGCTCGGCGCGCGGCGGAAGGCCGAGCGCACCGCGGCGCTCAACCGCACCGCCACCGGCGCGCTCGACCCGGAGCGCGCCATCCGCGGGCTCGACGCCATGCGCTACGCGGACCGCATGGCCCACCACGCGGCCAAGGCCGCGACCTACCTCGCGGGCAACGGGGCGACGAGGGCACCGGGCACGGACGGAGCACAGGAGCAGGACGAGCCCGCGTGAATCGCTCGGTGGCGAACCGACCAGTAGCGAACCGACCAGTAGCGAACTGACCAGTAGCGAACTGACCAGTAGCGAACCGATCAGTAGCGGCCGGTGGTGTTCACCGTGTCGTACGGCGTGCCACCCGGGCGTTCCATCAGCCAGAAGCGGCTCCACTCGTCGGCGAGGGAGCGGAGGTTCTGGTTGTAGACCATCGAGTCGTTCTGCCGGCGGCGGTCCCAGCTCTCGAACTGGCCGTTGAGGTCGGGGGTGGGGTTCGAGGCAATGGCGTCGAACGACACCAGGTACGCGCCGTTGCAGGTCTCGTCGAGGTCGGCGATCTTCTTGGAGAGGTCCGTCGAGACGGCGCCCTTGTCCGCCATCTCGGCTGCCACTTCCTGGCGCTGCTGCGTGACGGCGTTCTGGAGGGCCGCGGGCAGGACCTTGATGCGCGAGTCACCGGCCTCGAGCTCGTACCAGTGGGTCTCCGGCAGTTTCTCCGACCGGTACAGCGTGGTCGGCTGCGGGGTGTAGCACCCCTGCAGGGCGAGGACGGCGAGGACGAACGGGACGGCGAGGCGGGACGGCTTCATCTGGAATCCTGTCTGCGTTTCGGGGACGGCCGTGAAGGATAACCGATCCCGGAGGCCACCTGCGGACCGGGACCATACGCACCGGCATCGGCAGCGGATTCGCAAATGGCCGGGCGCCGGGGCACGCGCGGAAAACCGGCGAAAAGGCCGCAAAATCGCGCGCCCGGCGGCTAGCGCAATTCGACGGTCGCAAACCGGCCCGGGCGCTCCACGGAGCACCCGTGGCGCGCCGCAAGCAGGTCCGCCAGCGCCGCCCGCTGCCGATCCTCGCCGTGCGTGAGCACCACCCGCCGGGCGGCAGGCGAACCGCCCGGCGCCAACCATGACTCCAGCCCGCCCTGCCCGGCATGGGCGCTCAGGCCGTTGACGGTGCGGACGTCGGCCCGCACCACGACGTCCTCCCGGAAGATGCGGACCGACTTGGCGCCGTCCACGAGCCTTCGGCCGAGCGAACCTTCCGCCATGAAGCTCGTGAGCAGCACCTGGACGCCGCGCTTCCAGAGATTGTGCCGCAGGTGGTGCAGGATGCGGCCGCCCTCGCACATGCCGCCGCCGGCGATGACCACCGCCGGGTCCCAGCGGTCGTTCAGCTCGCGGCTCTGCTGCGGCGTGACGCACATGGTGACGCTCGCCAGCTCGCGCCGCGTCTGGCCGCTTCGGGCGCGGCCGATCGACTCCGCGTCGAACTCCTCCGGGTACTTCATGTAGATCTCGGTGGCGCGGATGGCCATGGGGCTGTCGAGGTAGACGGGCACCTGCGGCGCCGTGCCCTCGCGTGCGATCTCCGCCAGAACGTGCAGCAGGAGCTGGGCGCGGCCCACCGCGAAGCTCGGCACCAGCACCTTCTTCTTCTGCCACGCGCTCTGCTCGAGGATGCCGCGCAGCTCGGCGAGCGTCTGCTCGGCGGGACGGTGGTTGCGGTCGCCGTAGGTGGACTCCAGGAACACCAGGTCCGCCTGCGGGCACGGGACCGGGTCCTTCAGGATGGGCATGCGGCCCTGGCCGATGTCGCCGGAGAAGACCACGGTGCGCGTGGTGCCGCCCTCGGTAACCCGCATCTCGACGCTCGCGGAGCCCAGGATGTGGCCCGCGTCCTGGAAGCGCAACGAGACGCCGTCGGCCACCTCCACGGCCTCGCCGTAGCCGTGCCCCCTGAACCGCTCGCACACGCGCTCCACCTCCTTCACGCCGTAGAGGGGGACCGCGTCGGGTTCCTGGCCGGTGCGTTCCTTCCAGCGGTTCTCGCGCTCGGCGTCGCCCGCCTGGATGGACGCGGAGTCGCGCAGCAGGAGCTCGGCCAGCTCGCACGTGGCGCGCGTGGCGTGGACGGGGCAGCGCAGCCCGTCGAGGAGCGGCAGCCGCCCGACATGGTCGATGTGCGCGTGCGTCAGCACCACGGCGTCGAGGCGCGGGGGCTCCACGGGGCCAAGCTCGCGGTTCTTGCCGTTGCCCGAGCCGCGCCCCTGGAACAGGCCGAAGTCAACGAGCACGCGGGACTTCGCGGTCTCCACCAGGTAGCCGCTGCCGGTCACCTCGCCGGCGGCGCCGAGGATCGTGATGCGCATGCAGGCAGCCTACGCGCCGGGCCAGCGCGCGGCCGGGATCACGGACGCCCCCGCCGCCGCGTGGACGCGCCGCCACGCCGGCCGGCGGCCGAGCCGGCGCGCCGCGCCCGCCGCGATGCGGTCTCCGACGCCCGGCTGCGCGGCATCGGCGAGCACGATCACGCTGCCGCCGAAGCCCGCGCCCGTCATGCGCGCGCCGAAGACGCCGCCTCCGGAGCCCACGGCGCGCGCCTCGTCGACGATGGCGTCGAGCTCGCGCGTGCTCACGGCGAAGTCATCGCGCAGCGACTGGTGCCCCTGCGCCATGAAGAGCCCGAAGACGTCGAGGTCGCCGCGGCGGAGCGCGTTGGCGCCGAGCTGCACGCGCTGCATCTCGCGCACCACGTGGCGCGCGCGGCGCTCGAGGAGCTCCGGCAGGCGCGCCGTCCGCAGCGCCACCTCGTCGACGTCCCGCAGCGACGTCGCGCGCAGGGCGCGCGTGGCCTCCTCCACCTCGCGGCGCCGCTGCGCGTACCGGCCGTCCTCCAGCGAGCGGTGCACGCCGCTGTCGAACACCAGGAGCTGCGCGCGCGACTCGGGCGGGAACGGCACGAAGCGGACATCGAGCGTCCGGCAGTCGATGAGGAGCGCATGGCCCTCGCGCGCGAGCGCGCATGTCACCGGGTCCATCATGCCGCAAGGCACGCCTCGGAACGCGCCCTCGGCCTCCTGGCAGAGCCGCGCGAGCGGCAGGCCGAAGAGCGGCGCCGAGAGCGCCTCGGCCACTGCCGTGCCGAGCGAGACCGCGAACGCCGCGCTCGAGCTCAGGCCCGCGCCGATGGGGACGTCGCTCGCCAAGGCCATCTCGAGCGGCGGCACCTTGACTCCCTCGCGAGAGAAGCCGGCCAGCACCCCGAGCGCGAGGTTCGACCACGCCGCATCGCCGACGGCGAGCGGCCGCGGGTCGGCTGGCGCGGGCAGCTCGGCAAGCGATGCCAGGTCCTCGCTCCACGCCCGCCAGCGACCGTCGGACGCCACCCGCACCGCGGCCACGCAATCGAGGTCGATGCCGATCGGCAGCACGCACCCATCTGCATAGTCGACGTGCTCGCCAACCAGGTTGACGCGGCCGGGGGCCCGGGCGAGCGCCGCGGGCCGGCCGCCGAAGCGGCGCGCGAACGCGGCGATCGCGCGTACGGCGGCGGGGGCTGGCGCTGCGTCGGGCACGGGGCGAGGATAGCCCCGCGGCCCGGGGCGGGGCTAAACTGCGCGTCCCATGAACGACCTCATCGTGGCAAAGGGACTCCGGAAGTCGTTCGGCTCGTTCGAGGCGGTCCGCGGCGTCGACCTCACGGTCCCCGCGGGGCAGGTGCTCGGCTTCCTCGGCCCCAACGGCGCCGGCAAGAGCACCACCATGCGCATGCTGACCGGCTTCCTCGAGCCGACCGAGGGCACCGTGACGCTCAGCGGCATCTCGCTCGCCGACGACCCGATCGCGGCGAAGCGCACGTTCGGCTACCTGCCGGAGGGCGCGCCCGCCTACGGGGACATGCGCGTCGAGGAGTTCCTGCTCTTCGCCGCGCGCTCGCGCGGCTACGACGACGCCGAGGCGCGCCGCCGCGTCGACGCCGCGATCGACCGGCTCCACCTGGGGCCCTACCGCAAGCAGCTGGTGGAGACGCTCTCCAAGGGCTACAAGCGCCGCACGGGCCTGGCCCAGGCGATCCTCCACGACCCGCCGATCCTGGTGCTCGACGAGCCGACCGACGGGCTCGACCCGAACCAGAAGCACGAGGTGCGCGAGCTGATCCGCCGCCTCGGCGGCGAGCGCGCGATCGTGCTGAGCACGCACATCCTCGAGGAGGTGGAGGCCGTGTGCACGCGCGCCGTCATCATCAACGAGGGACGGATCGTCTTCGACGGCACGCCCGGGCAGCTCGACGCGAAGGCGTCCCGGGACGTGACCCGCAACCGACTCGACCACGTGTTCCGCATGCTCACCACCAGCGACGTCGCGCGCCGCGCAGGAGCAGCCCGATGACCGCCACGCAACGCATCGCAAGCGTCTTCCGGCGCGAGTTCACCGCGTACTTCTCCAGCCCGCTCGCCGGGATCTTCCTGGTGATCTACCTGTTCATGTCGGGCATCTTCACGTTCCAGCTCGGCGGGCTGTACGAGCGGGGCCAGGCCGACCTGCGGCCGTTCTTCCAGGGCCAGCCGTGGCTCAACCTGTTCCTGGTGCCGGCGCTCAGCATGCGCCTCTGGGCCGAGGACCGGCGCACGGGCACCATCGAGCTCCTCCTCACGCTGCCGTACTCGGTGTGGGACCTGGTGCTCGGCAAGTTCCTCGCGGCCTGGGCGTTCGCGTGCGTCGCGCTGGCGCTGACCGTGCCGCTCTGGGTGACGGTCGGCTGGCTCGGCAGCCCCGACCACGGCGCCATCCTGGTGGGCTACCTGGCGTGCGCGCTGCTCTCCGCGGGCTTCCTCGCGGTGGGCGCGTTCCTGTCGGCCTTCACCAAGAACCAGGTGATCGCCTTCGTCCTGTGCGGCGTCGCCAGCTTCCTGCTCCTCGTCACCGGCTTCCCGGTGGTGCTCGACTTCGTGAGCGGCTGGCTGCCGCGCGCGGCGGTCGAGGCGATCAGCGCGATGAGCGCGATGACGCACTTCGAGAGCATGATGCGCGGCGTCCTCGACGGCCGCGACGTCCTGTACTTCGGCTCGATCACCGCGGCCTTCCTGTTCCTCAACGGGGTGGTCGTCGAATGGAAGAAGGCGGAGTGAACCCATGGCAGCACGAACCGAGACCCGACGCAACGCGATCCTGACCATCGCCGCCGTCCTGGTGGGCGTGGTCGCCCTCAACACCGTCATCGACGTGGTGGTGCCCTGGCTGCGCGCCGACCTCACGCAGGACCGCCTCTACAGCACGAGCCGCGGCGTCGACCGCGTGCTGGCCACGCTCGACGAGCCGGTGCGCATCGACTACTTCTGGACGCAGGAGGGGTCGAAGGACCAGCCGCTGATCCGCGCGCACGGGCAGCGCGTGCGCGAGTACCTCGAGGAGCTCGAGCGCCGCGCCGGCGGCAACCTCGAGGTGCGCTTCATCGACCCCGAGCCCTTCAGCGAGGCCGAGGACGAGGCGCGCGCCGCCGGCCTGCCGGCGCTTGCCGTCGACGGCAGCGGCCGCACGCTGACCCTGGGCCTGGTGATCCGCGGGCCGACCGACCGCAAGGAGGTCATCCCGTACCTGTCCCCCGACAACGAGCCGCTCCTGGAGTACGAGCTGCTGCGGGCGATCAGCTCGGTGGGCCGCCCGACGAAGCCGAAGGTCGGCCTCCTCAGCACGCTGCCGCTCGAGGGAGGCATGGACCCGCGCAACCCGATGGCGATGCGCGGCGCGCCGACCGTGATCGAGCAGCTGCGCGAGCAGGCCGACGTGGTGACGGTGGAGCCCACCGCCGACGCGCTCCCCGAGGGCATCGCGGCGCTGGTGCTCCTGCAGCCGCGCAAGCTCTCCGACGGCATGCTGCGCGCGATCGACGCATGGGCAGTCGCCGGCAAGCCGCTCATCGTGTTCGCGGATCCGTACGCGGAGACGGACACGGGCCCCGACGCCGGCGCGATGGGCGCCAAGCGCGGAGGCACCACCTACGACCTCGGGCCGCTGCTCGGGGCGTGGGGCGTGGACATCCCGAAGGACAACGTCGTGGGCGACCTCGCGCACGCCACGCGCATCCGCGCGCCGGCCCGCAACGGCGGCGTGCGCGAGCTCGACTACCCGGCGTGGCTCTCGATGACGCCCGAGGCGTTCACCAGGAGCGACCCGCTCGTGGGAGGCCTGCAGGCCCTGAACTTCATGAGCGCCGGCAGCATCGAGAAGGTCAAGGACGCACGGAGCGTCCTCGAGCCGCTCGTGACCACCAGCGACCGCTCGCAGCTGATCCAGACGCTGAAGCTCGGGTTCTTCGGCGACCCCGAGCAGCTCCTCAAGGACTTCAAGGCCGACGGCATCCGGCGCTTCGTCGCCGCCCGCATCACGGGCGACATCGCCTCGGCGTTCCCCGGCGCCGACGGCACGGCCGCCGCGGGCAAGGCCAACATCCTGCTCTTCGCCGACGCCGACCTCGTCAGCGACGACACCTGGGTGATCGACGACCGCGTGGGCGGGATGAGCGTCGGCAAGCGCGCCATCGCCGACAACGGCCCGCTGGTGCTGAACGCGGTGGAGCTGGCCGCCGGCAACCCCGCGCTCGCGGAGATCCGCGCACGCGGCCAGTTCCGGCGCCCCTTCACGGTGGTGGAGGACATGCGCAAGGATGCCGAGACCCGGTTCATCGCGCGCGAGAAGGAGCTGCAGGACGAGATCCAGCGCACGGAGCTGCAGATCGGCGAGCTGCAGCGCGAGCGCACCGCGGACGGCATGCAGCAGATCGTGCTCACGCCGGAGCAGGCGCAGCGCATCCAGGAGCTGCAGCAGCGCATGGCGGCGGCCCGCAAGGAGCTGCGCCAGGTGCAGCATGACCTGCGCAAGGGCGTGGAGGGCCTCGGCACGAGGCTCCTCGTCGTGAACTCGGTGGTCTGGCCGCTGGCGGTGGCCGCCGCGGCGCTGGCGTGGTACGTGGTGCGCGGCCGCTCGAGCCGCCGGGAGGCGACGTCGTGAAGCGCGAATTGGCGGTGAAGGTGGCGGTGGCGGCGCTGGTCCTGGTGGGTGCCGCGTGGTTCCTGTCCTCCAGGCGCGCGGCCAGCCCCGAGCGCGAGCGCGGCCAGCCGATGCTCCCGGGGCTGGAGGCGCGCGCCGCCGAGGTGGGCGCCGTCGAGGTGCTCCGGGGCAACGCGACGGTGCGCCTCGAGCGGCAGCCCGACGGATCGTGGGCGATCGCCACCAACGACAGCTACCCCGCGCGCGGCGAGCTGGTGCGCGCGATGCTGGTGAGCCTGGCGGGGCTGACCGTGGACGACCGCATGACCGCGAAGAAGGAGCGCCACGGCGAGCTGGGCCTGTCGTGGCCGGACGAGTCGGGGAAGGCGCGCGTGGTGCGCTTCCTCTCGTCCAAGCCCGATGCCGAGCCCGTGGCCGAGCTGGTGGTGGGCGAGGAGCGCTTCTCGCCGGACGCGGTCTTCGCGCGGCTGCCGTCGCAGGACCAGACCTGGCGCACGCTCGGGCGCGTGCAGGTCCCGGCCGACGCGATGGCGTGGATGGAACGCAGCATGCTCAGCCTGCCCGTGGGCGAGACCACGGGCGCGACCCTCGACGGGCTCACCGTGACCGCGCCCGCGCAGGCCGATGCCGCGCCCGCCGGCCCGCGCCCCGCGTGGGTGCCGACGGTCACGGATGCCGCCAAGGCCGCGTGGAGCGATGCGCAGATCGACCAGGCGAAGACCGCCCTGCCCTCGTTCCTGGAGCGGCTCGAGTTCGACGGCGTGCGCCGCGCGCGCGCGGGCGATGCCGACGCGAAGTGGTCGGCGACCTTCGAGGCGAAGACCGCGACCGTCACGCTGCGCGGACGCGAGGAATCGGACGGCGTGTGGTTCACCCTGTCGGCGCTCGCCCGGCCGGGCTTCACCGCGCCGCAACCGCCGAAGTACCCGGGCGACCCGCACGTGCCCGACTGGGCCGCGCTCGATGCGCGCTTCGCGGGATGGGAGTTCAAGCTCCCGTCCTGGAAGGCGGACACCCTCCGGAGGCTTCGTGCCCCGGACGCGCCGAAGGCCGAGGGCGACGCGATGGACGCCCTGCCCGCGTTCGCGCCGCAGGGCTGACGAGGGGCGGCGTTCCCGGACGCATCGTGCGGCGGAATCCACGGAATCCGCGGCCCGCGTCGCGTTCTGGACCGATCCCGGCGCATCGGCTTGACCCATCCCCCGCAACTCCCGATGGTCCCGGGAGCGCCTGTGAGCGGCACGACGATCATCGTGCACCGCAGGGGCGGAGGAGGGCAAGGGATGCGGCAACCGTGGTCGCGCGGCATTCGGAGCGCCCTCGTGGGGATGGCTGCCGTCGTCGGCGTCGGTGCCGCGATCGCCTGGGCCGTCACGGACCTCCGCCGCCCGTCCGGAACCGAAGATCGCGAGCCCGGCCTCGCGGCCGCGGGAGCGGTGGCGACGCCGCACGACCCGGCAGCCACCGCCGGACTCTGCGACGCGGTGGACCGCGCAGCCGCGGAGGCCGCGAGCCACGCGCGGACCGGACTGCGCCATGCGAACCGGATCGCGGCGCGCGCCGCGGTCGCGTCGGCGCTTGCGCGGGCCGACCAATCGACCCTCGGCCGCCTCGCCGAGCGCGAGTGCGGCGCGGTGCCGGGCGCGGATGCCGTGGTCCTCGTCGATCGCGCGGGGCGGATCGTCGGGGTCGGCGCCAGCCTCGGGCCGGCGACGGCGCGTGCGCCGGATGCGCGGATCGACATCGAGCTCCGCGGCACGCCTGCGCCCGGCGTGACCCTGCTGACGGATGCCGAGCGGGCCGCGGTGCTGCCGGGGAGCGGCGGCGCGATGGCCTGCGTGCAGCCGGTGACTGCGGCGGACGGAACGGCCTGCGGCGCGGTGGTGGTGTGCATCGACATCGAACGCATCGATGCCGCGCTGCGCACGCACGCGACCCGCGGCGTCGCGCTCATGCTCGCGGACGGACGCGGAGGGGGCGACCCGCGCATGCACGCGCTCGCGGCCGTGCTCGGCCGCCCGGGCGCGCACGCGGCGAGCCTTGATGCCGACGGCGGCGTCGCGCACGCACGCCCGGGGCCGTGGAACGGCGTCGCCGGCCGGCCGCAGGCGTTCATCGCGGGCTTCGCCGATGCCGGCGCGCTCTCCGCGCAGCTCGGTCACGCGCGGATGGTGGGCGCGGCCACCGTGGCGTCGATCGGCGCCCTCGGTCTCCTCGCGGTCGGCCTCCTCGTGCAGTCGCGTTCGCAGCGGCGGGCACAGGTGGCGCTGGTGTCCGCGCGCAACGAGGCCGACGCGGCCAGCCGCTCCAAGACCGAGTTCCTGGCGAACATGAGCCACGAGATCCGCACGCCGATGACGGCCATCCTCGGCTACGTGGACCTCCTCGCCGACCACGGCGACCTCCAGCCCGGCGCGCCGTCGCGGGAGGAGGCGGTCGACACCATCCGCCGCAACGCGCGGCACCTGCTTGCCCTCATCAACGACATCCTCGACCTCTCCAAGATCGAGGCGGGCCAGATGCCGGTCGACCGCCAGCGCGTGCGCGTCATGGACCTGGTGCAGGACGCGCTGCGGCTGATGGACGACCGCGCGCGGCAGAAGGGGATCGCGCTTCGCCTCTCGATCGAGGGCGAGGTGCCGGACACGATCAGCTGCGATCCCACCCGCCTGCGCCAGGTGCTCATCAACCTCCTCGGGAACGCGGTGAAGTTCACGGAGCAGGGCTCGGTCACGCTCACGCTGCGCCGTCCCGACCCGCTGACCGCGCGCATGGCGTTCGAGATCGAGGACACCGGCATCGGCATGACCCCGGAACAGCTCTCCAGGCTCTACAAGCCGTTCGCGCAGGCCGACAGCTCCACCACGCGCCGCTACGGCGGCACCGGGCTGGGCCTGGCCATCACGCGCCGGTGCGTGGACCTCCTCGGCGGCACCATCGCCGTCCGGAGCGTGCCCGGGACGGGCACCTCGTTCGCGGTCACCGTCGAGACGGGCGACGTGTCGGGGGTGCAGCCCATCCGGCTGAGCGCCCCCGCGTCGCAGCCTGCGGAGGGGGCGCTGCGGCTCCCGTCGGCGGTGCGCCAGCCGCTGTCGGGGATCCGCGTGCTGCTGGCCGAGGACGGCGTGGACAACCAGCGGCTGATCCGCTTCCACCTCGAGCGCGCGGGTGCGCGCGTGGACGTGGCCGAGAACGGGGCCAAGGCGCTCGAGCGCATCCGCGAGTGCTCGCGACTGGACCGGTTCGACGTGGTCCTGATGGACATGCAGATGCCGGTGATGGACGGCTACGAGGCCGTGCGCCGCCTGGTGGCCACCGGCGAGCGCATGCCGGTCATCGCGCTGACCGCGCACGCCATGCCCGGCGACCGCGAGCGGTGCATCGAGGCCGGCTGCGACGAGTACCTCTGCAAGCCGGTTGACCCGCGGGCGCTGATCTCGGCAGTCCGCCACGCGATCGCCCCCGGCGCCACGGTGTGCACGTCGGTGCGCGCGATGCACGCCGATGGCCCCGACCGTGCCGGCCCGGCGCCGCAGGCGGCGGCAGGCTGAGCGACCTTCCCGTTGATGCCGCCACGGCCGGGCGCTAGCCTCGCGGCATGGCAATGAACCGACCCATCCGGAGGGGACTGGTCTGGGGCGGAGTGGCCGTGGTGGCCCTGGTGCTCGTCGGCTGGTTCTCCCGCAACATCATCGCGACGGCGGTGACCCGCAGCGTCGCCACCCGGCTCCTCGGCGTGCCGGTGGAGGTGGACGCCGTGCGGCTCGACGCCTTCGGCCTGGCGGTGGAGGTGGAGGGCGTGCGGGTGGCCAACCCCGCCGGATGGGGCGCACCGCGGGCGCTCGAGATCGGGCAGCTCGGCATCCGCGTCAGCTCCGAGAGCAGCACGCAGCGGCTGGTGGTCGACGACATCACGCTGCGCACGATGAAGGTCTGGTTCATCCGCGACGGCCTGGACAACAACATCAGCGCGCTGGTGCGCAACCTCTCCGGCCCCCAGGATGACGCAAACGCCACGAAGCCCGAGCCGGCCGGGCCGGGCACGGAGCTCCTGATCCGGAGGCTGGCGCTGGCGGACGTCGAGGTCCGCTACGCCGAGCGCTCCTCGGCGGGCGGCGACGTGCCCGTGGTGGCGCGGCTCGACACGGTCGAGGTGCGGGACATCAACGCGCGCACCGCGGGCAAGGACCTCGCCGAGCAGCTCGTCGGGCAGGTGTTCGAGGCAAGCGTGGTGGCCGTCATCTCCGGCGCAGGCGGCAAGCTGCCGGCCGAGGTGGGCAAGGCCGTCAGCGGCGCGGTGGAGGCGGGCGGCCTGCTCGGGACGCAGGCCATCGGCGCCATCGGCGATGCGGCCAAGGGCGCCGGCAAGGCGGTCGGCGAGGCCGTGGGCGGCTTCCTGAAGGGCATCGAAGGCGCCGTCGGCGGGAACAAGCCCGGTTCCAAGTGACGGAAAGCCCGTCGGCTCACGGCGATCGGCACATCCTGCCGATACTCCGCACATCCTGCCTCCCGGAGAACGAACCATGCGCATGGACACGCGCCTCATCGCCCTGGCCGCACTCGCCCCCGTCCTGACGGCCTGCACGCCGCCGGACATGCAGACCCGCATCACGGAATCGATCGGCACCCTGTCCGCGGTGCAGTCCACGTCATGGCAGGTGGACCCCGTGCTGCTGAAGCAGGCCCGCGGCATTGCCATCGTGGACGAGACCCAGGCGGGCCTCGTGATCAGCGGCGCCGGCGGACGCGGGCTGCTGCTGCGCCGCAACGCCACCGGCTGGTCCGCGCCCTGCGTCATCAAGGTGGAGGGCTTCGGCGTGGGACTCACCCTCGGCGGCGAGGGCCGCAGCGTGGTGATCGTCTTCTCGACCGACGAGGCGCTCGACCAGTTCGTGGCCGACGGCAGCTACTTCGTGGCCCAGGCCCAGGGGACCTTCGGCGACGCCTACGGCCGCACCCGGGATCCCGCGCAGAGGGACGAGCAGGTGCACGTCTACGCGATCGCAGGCGGCGTCTACGGCACCGCGGCGCTCGGCGGCGTCGGCTTCAAGATCGACCGCGACGCCAATGCCGCGGCCTACGGCAACGACGTCACCGAGTGGGACATCCTCGATGGCAAGGTGCAGGCGCCGAAGGGCCAGTCCGCGCTGGTGGCACGCATCGACCGGATCGCGAACACGGCCCCCGAGGCCGCGCCGCGCAGCGCGGAAGCCGCGCCCGAGCCAGCCGTCGCGGGCCAGGTGCCGGCCGAGAGCAAGCCCGGCTAACCGGGCCCGTTCCCCGATTCCGAGAGGAACTCCGCCATCGCACGGATGGTCGCGGGGAAGTCGTCGCCGAAGGCCACGTGCCCCGCGCCCGGGATGAGCGCGGTGCGCGCGGCGGGCATCTCGCGCGCGAACACCGAGAGCATCGAGGGATCGGTCACGGCATCCGCGGTCCCGTAGAGCACGAACGCGGGCGCCCTGACCGAGCCCAGGCGTCCCTGCAGCCCGGCCATGAGGAACGGCTTGACCGCGTCGACCACCTGCAGCGTGCGGTCGCGCCGCGCCAGCGCCGCGTCCACGAACCATGCACGGAACGGGGCCGGCACCGACGGCGGGCGCGCGAACACCGTGCGCATCACGCGGTCGAAGTCCTCGGGGCAGGCGATGTCGAGCGGGTTGCCGCCGGAATCGACCTCGCGCATGAAGGCATTGCGGACCGGGGGCACCACGCCCGCGGGAGAGAGCATGAGGAGCGCGCGCACGCGCGCCGGCTGCTCGATCGCCAGCTCGCAGGCCACCGCGCCGCCCATCGACGTGCCCACCACCACCGCCGCCGGCGCGCCGACGGCATCCATGAAGCGACCGACCTCGCGCGCGTAGAACGCGCCGTCGTGCGTGTCCCCCTCGTGGAACGCATGCTCGCCGAACGCGGGCAGGTCCGGGCACAGCGTGCGCCAGCCGCGCGCGCCGAACTCGCGCGCCATCGAGGCCATCGCGTCCTTGCTGGTGCCGAAGCCGTGGAGGAACACCATCGGCGCGCCGTCGGGCGGCCCCGACTCCAGGTACGGCCACCGGTGCCCGCCCACGTCGACCTCGCGCGCGGCGATCCCCTGCTGCCAGCGGAGCACGGTGCGGAGCGGCACGACGATCACCGAGGGCTGCACGAACCAGCCCCACGCGGCCGTGGCGGCAAGCGCCGCCGACACCGCCACGAGCGCCATGGACGCACGGCGAACCCAGCGCGGGATGGACGGGACGCGGACCAACGTCAGAACGATAGGCGCGGCGTCACGGTGCCTCGCTGCGCACCGACCCGGCCGAGGCCCGCTGCGGCGGCCGCCAGGCGGCATCCGCCTTGCGCGCGACGACGGTGGAGAGCATGCGCCGCACCGACTCGCGCTCGGGCTCGCGCGCCACGGCCTGCTCCAGCATGGCGAGCGACTCGTCGAGGCGGCCCATCGCGCCGGCCGAGGCACCGAGGAACATGTAGCCGTCGGCCATCTCCGGGCGGCGCTTCACGAGCTCCTCGCCGCACTCGCGGACGCGGCCCCAGTCGCCCGTGCGCCAGCATGCATGCCCCAGGAGCAGCGAGGTGCGGCCCTCGGGGTCGTTGTCGCCGCGGATGGCCAGGAGCACGTCGCGCGCCTCGGCGGCGCGCCCGGCCAGGATGAGGTTGCGCGCACGGAGCCGCGCCAGGTCGGGGCGGCCGGTGCGCGAGGCCAGCGCAGGGTCGTCGAGCACGGCGAGCGCACCGTGCCAGTCGCCCTTGGAATAGCGCGCGAAGGCGAGCTCCTCGAGGAGCTCGGGCGACGACGTGTCGCGCACCGCGGCCCGCTCGAGCATCTGCGTGCATGCCTCGTCGTCGCCGCGCATCTTGTGCACGTCGGCGCGCAGGCGATCGATGATGGGGCTGAACTCGAAGCGCCGCTCGATGGCGGTGAGCTGGGCGTCGGCCTCGTCGAGACGGCCGGACAGCGTCAGCACCTCGATGCGCGCCGCGGCGAAGTGGAGCTTGGTGGGGTCCAGTTCCGCGGCCTTGGCGTAGCTCTCGGCGGCGCGGTCGTTCTCCCGCCAGCGCTGGTGCAGGATGCCCATGAAGTAGTGGGGCTCAGGCTTCTTGGGGTCGAGCTCCGCGGACGCCACGAAAGCCTGGTGGGCGTCGTCGACGCGGGTCATCTCGTGCAGGATCCGGCCGCGCAGCAGGTGGTAGGAGGACTCCTTGGGGAAGCGCGCGACGGCCCGGTCGACGTGCCCGAGCGCCTGCTCGAACTGCCCCGACTGGAACGCCTGCCGCGCCTGGTCGTAGGCGATCTGCGCGCCGGCGCGGTCGTAGCGGTCGCGGGCATCGCGGCGCACTCGCTGCGAGTGCGCGCTCTCGCCGCAGCCCTGGGCCAGCATGACGGCGGCGGCCAGCGAGAACGCGGCCGCACGGATGACGACGGGGGTCTTCATGGCTTGGGATCCTTCTGCGGCGCAGGCATGCCGCCGTCGGGGACGGGCAGCGGGTTCCACGGCGCGTAGTCGTCGTCCACGGGAGGCGGGACGTCCTTGGCGAGGTCCTGGGGCGAGGGCGGCGTCACCCAGCCGTTGGAGTACTTGAACGTGTCGTTGAGCGGCACGCCGTTGAACGGCTCGCGCTGCCGTGGCTCGAGCAGGTCGATGGCATCGAGCTCGCTGCGGTAGCCGGCCTTGCTGTCGGTGCGGATCGCCTCGCGGAGCGTCAGCATGGAGGGCGAGGCCTTCTGCGTGCGCAGGGCCTGGTCCGCGTAGTAGAGCGCCGTGGAGCGGTCGCCCTTCTTCCATGCCTCCAGCGCCTGCAGCTGGTAGTTGCCCGCGAGGTGGCTCTCGGAGAACGGCAGCAGCCCCGCGCGCCCGCCGACCTTGGCGGCGTCCGCCACCGCGAGCGCGCGCTCGCCGTCGCGGTAGTCCTGCGCGTCCTCGACCACCGTCGGGGTGATGAGGAAGATGATCTCCTGCTTCTTCATCTGCCCGGAGGCGCCGCTGAAGGCGCCGGGGAGCAGGTCGCCGAGCCCCGGGATCTGCCGGTTGGTGACCGTGCTCTGCTCGCGGAAGAGCCCGCCGAGGACGATGGTCTGGCCCGTCTTCACGCGCACGTTGGTGTGGAGGGTCTGCGTGACCTCGTCGGGCACCGTGGCCTTGCCGCCGCCGGCGGCGTCGATGTCCTTGATGCGCGCGGTGCTCACCTCGGGCGCGAGCTCGAGGCGCACCATGCCGTCCGGGGACACGAACGGGCGGAACACCAGCTTCACGCCCACGTCGAGGTACTTCACCTCCTGCGTGGTGCTGGTCTGCGTCTGCGTGGTCGACAGGTACGCGATGCGCTCGCCGATGAGCACCTGCGCCTTCTGCCGGTTGAGCACGGTGACCGTGGGGCGCGCCACCACGGTGCTGTCCACCACCTGGTCGAGCATCTGCAGGAAGACCGCCACGTCGTTGGTCATGACGCCGACCTTCGCCGTCGGCGGCGGCGCGCCGGTCGCCGAGGGGTACAGCGATGCCTGGTTCGCCGTCGAGGGCGTGGCAGGCGCGATGTCGCCGGCCTTCACCTCGTCGAACGCGGCCAGCGGCCCGCCCGCGAGGCTCGCGAAGTCGATGTTCCCCACGACGGAGATGTCGAGCCCGAACGCGGTGTCGTCGGTCAGCTCGACGGTGAGGATGGTGGCCTCGACGCGCACCTGCTTGGGAGGCGTGTCGAGCTCCTCCACGATCCGGGCGATGCGCTCGACCACCTCCGGGTAGTCGTTGACCATCACCTTGGCGGAGAAGGCGAAGCTGTCGGCGCCGCCGTTCTCCACGGTCGGCTTGTACGCGGCATCCACCTTGCCGAGGGCCACCGCGGAGCCGCCCTCGGTGAGCACGGGCTTCACGAAGGCGATGGTGTCGTCGGCCGACAGGAACTGCATGGTGAAGATGCGCGCCACGCGCTCGCGCGCGGCATCCACCTCGGCCTGCGTCCGCACGTAGATGAAGTCGCCCTCGCGCTTCCACGCCAGGCCGTTCACCTCGAGGATGGCGTTGAGCGCCTCCTCGAGCGGAACCTCGAACAGGTTGACGGTCACCTGCCCCTTCACCTTGTCGCTGGCCACGATGTTGTGGCGTGCCTTGATGGAAAGGAGCTCGAGCAGCTTGGAGATGTCGATCGCCTGCGCGCTGAGCGTGATGCGGCCCTCGGCGTTGACGTCGACCTTGGGCTCGGGGCGCTGTGCCGCGGAGCGCTGCGCTCCCGCATCCGGGGGACCGCCGCCGGGACCGGCGAGCGGCGTGGACACGCCGCCCTGCGCGGCGTTGGCGCCGGGCACGCCCCAGGGCACGCCGCCCTCGGGAGCAGCGGAACCATCGGCCGCGGGCGCGGGCTGCGGCGCGTCACCCGGTGCGGGTGCGTTCGAAGGTGCCCCGCCCGGCGCGGGCGCAGGCGCCGACTGCGAAGGCGCTCCTCCCGTGGCGGTCGGCGGCGGCGGAGCGCTGCGCGCGGGAGCGGCCTGCTTCGCGGGCGCGTTCGGCGATGGCTGGAACTCGACCGGCGGCGGACTCTGCGCAATCGACGTCGACGCAACGAGCGCGGCGGACGCGGCGACGATCTGCCCGCGGCGCCCTGCGGCAAGCCGTGCACGTGGGGTCGTGGTCTTTGCGTTCGGTCGCATCGGGCAGCTCCCTGAAGGTGCGGCAACACGGCGCCGGACTCCGGCACCTTCCCCGTTCATCGGCCACGGCTGCACAAGTCCTTGTGGCAGGCGTCACTGTGACTGATAAGTGACCGTCGGATCCCCCGTGAAGGGGTCGAGAACCATCACGGCCCGCTCCGCGCCGTCCGGAAGCGACAGCGTCAGGGTGGGCACCGGGTCCATGACCCCGCCGAAGGGGCCGAAGCGAAGGTCGCGGGTGCCGCCGCTTGCGATGGTCACCCCTGCGGCCACGTCCGCGCGCCCCTGCCCGAAGCGCACCCGCATCGGGCCGTTGGGGCCCTGAAGCACGGTGTCCGGATCGCTCGCCTTGGCAAGGTGGTACCCGGAGCCGTCGGCCGCCACGCGGACCATCACCGGGTCCGCGGGCGATGCGATGGCGAGGCTGCGCGCGTAGCCGAGGTCGGCCTCGAGCAGACCGATCCCCGCGTCCACTCGCTCGTGGCGCGAGCCGCCGAAGAGGTCCGCCGCAAGGCCCGCCATCACCGCCGCGATCAGCAGGACGATCAGGAGCTCGATGATGGTGAATCCGCGGCGCCGCGTCACCGGGCGTTCTCCGCGTCGAACCCGTACCGCACCATGCGGACGGGGAACATGTCGTTCGGATCTCCGCCGCGCGCCGGTGCCCTGCCCTCGGTGAACCCGGTCACCAGGTCAAGCGCATGGTCGTAGAAGAAGCTCGCGGTGTCGTAGATGAGCAGGTGGTTGGCGGCAACGCGCCCGTAGACCTGCGTCCGGCCGAAGAGCCGGATGGGGTTGGTCGGCAGGAACAGCGACCCCACCACGGACGTGTCGCGGATGTCCCAGAGGAAGAAGTTCGAGAGGAACTGGCGCATCGGGTAGAAGCGCACGCGCCACGGCTCCATGTACTGCGGCGAGGACGGCGCGACGCCGTAGCAGCCGTCGGAGGTGAACTGGCCGAACCAGTTCCGGGCGTGCGGGTCGCCGTCCCTGAGCTGGCCCTCGCAGACGTACGTGACGCGCGGGCCCACCCAGCAGCTCTGCACGTCCATCGAGTAGCCGTTGTAGATCTCGAGGTTGCTGTTGGCGTTCAGCTCCACGCGCGAGTTCCGCCAGTCGAGTCCCGTCAGCGCCAGGTTCGGGTTGACCACGAACTTCACGTCGCCGTTGATGATGACGCGGGAGTCGCGCATGACCCACGAGCCCCAGACCTCGTAGGTCCCCGAGTTGAGCGTGACCGTGGCGCCGTTGCGCACCTCGAAGTTGCGCGTGAAGAGCTGCGGCAGGAAGAGCGCGCGCACCCGGAACGAGCTGACGCTGTGGCTGCCGCCGCTCAGCACGTAGTTGCTGGTGTAGTTCGCGAACGACCCGGACACCGAGGGCGACGCCGGCGGGGTCACCATGCGGATCGAGTCCTCGGGATCCATGCGCTTGGCGGCGACCTGCCCGGCCGCCGAGCCCTGCACGATCAGCCCGCTCGCCGCGTAGGGGTAGTAGATCCACGTCGACTTCATCGAGTCGGCGTCCGTGGGCAAGGCGCCGGCAACCTCCGTCTCGAAGCGGCAGCCGCCCTGCAGCCAGACGCCGCTGCCGAACCAGGGGAACAGGTTGCTCAGGAAGGCAAGGTCCGCCTGCGTGCCGATGTTGACGCGCAGCTTCTGCGCGCTCATGGGCGCGTTCGGCCAGCGGCCGATGAAGTTGCTCGACCCGCCCACGATCATGATCTTGTTGGCGAAGATGGCGTACTCGCCCTTCACCACGCTGGGGATGCTCATGTCGGACACGCTGGTCCACGTGGCACCGTTGCGCTCGCTGGTGACGGTGACCTCCACCTCGGTGGTGGTGTCGTCGGGGACGGTCGTCGCCGCGCCGGCATCGCGCTTGACGATGTCCACGAGGCGCACGGTGACAGTGCCGCCGTCGAGGGAATAGCCGGAGAGCAGCGTCCCGTTGGAGTGGTTGCGCCGCCAGAGGGTCTCGCTCGACCGCAGGATGCACTTGGCGAGGTCCATGCCGGACGACGCAAGCGTGCGCGCGTCCGCGGCGGCCTGCGCGTTTCGGGCAATGGCCGTGGTGGTGTCACGGCTGGCGACGAACGTCAGCGTGGTGGTCCCCACCACCATCGTGGCGAAGAGCGCGAGCATGAGCGCGGCGCCCCGCTCGAGGCGCATGCGCCCGCGCCCGGCGCGGGAGGCCGCAGGGGATGGACGGATCCGCGGGTTCATTGGCAGTTCGGGTGCCTCTGCAGCGCATCAACGATCCCGCCGAGCTCAAGGTGCGCCCCGCCGTGGTCGTCGTCGAGCTGCACCTCCAGGACGAGCCGCCGGTCCTCGCACGGGCTGAACGAGTCGAAGCGGAACGCCGCATCCAGCACGCCCTCGAGCACCACGGCGGTGGTGAGCGAGCCGGAGGCGGCAAGCGACGACCGAAGCGAGGCCCAGTCGGTCGACAGCGCGTGCGTGGCGCGGTTGGCGGTGCTCGTCAGCCGCTGCACCGAGACGGAGCGCGCGTTTCGGTCGAACACGTACCAGCGGAGCTCGTTCCCGTGGATCGTGTCGTACTCCGTGGCATTGGCCGAGGAGCCGTCGAACTGCTCGGCGGGCACCCAGAGCGCGGCCTCGGTGGCGGACTGCGCAAGGATCATGCGGGCGCGGAACAGGTGGTCGGCGATGCGGGCCTGCGCCCGAGCGAGCCGGGCGACCTCCTGCGAGGCCTCGTCCTGAGAGCGCATGCCGACGCCGACGGCCGACACCGTGGCCGCCACCGATGCCGCGACCAGCGCGGTGATGGTGATGGACACGAGCAGCTCCACCAGGGTGAAGCCGCTGATCGCGTTCCGACGGCGGTGCGCTCGCGGTCGCATCAGGTGTCCGGCTCCTTCCCGCGGAACCGCACAAGGCGGGCCAGCGTCGATCCGTCGGGGCCGGTCACGGTCACCTCGAGTCGCTTGCCCTCGACGGTGTGGTTGTTGAGCTGCGTGAAGGTGCGGTTCTCCGCGGTCACCGCGGTGGTGCGCGAGAGGCGCGCGAACGACGACGGCAGGTCGGGGCGCGCAGAGCCGCCCGGGCGCGCGGGCGCCTTCATCGAGCCCGCCGCCTCGGTGCCGGCGAGCGTGCCCACGGTCTCGTAGGGCTGCTCGAGGAGCGAGCTCATCTGCAGCTCGGCGGCCTGCATCGCGAGCACCGACAGGCGGTTCTGCTCCTCGACGGCCGCGCCCACGGCCACGGACATCGACGCGGTGGCCGCCACCATCGCGACGATCACCGATGCGATCAGCGCCTCGAGGAGCGTGAACCCGCGACGTCGTCGCGGCGCGCCGCCCGTGCGCATGGAGACCTGCCACGTCCCGCCGCCGGGATCGGGGGCGGGGGCTGGAGCGGGCGCGGGGCGCGGGCCCGGCACGGCTGGCTTCGGTTCGACCGGGGAACCCTCGGGTCCCAGCATGGCGGCACCTCCTTCGACGCCTGACCATCCAATACAGGACGGGCAGCCACAAGGCGATCGGCCCACGCGGGTCCCGAAATCAGTGATTCCGAAAGACAAAATTCCGGTCGGATTGGTTGCAGGTCCCCCCTCCTGTTTCCGACAGTTCCCTTGCCGCGCATTGGGCGCAGTAGCCCGCACGTGAGCGACGAACCAGGCTGTGCCTGCCTGACGCAGGGACTCAACCGACAAGGAGTTGGAACCATGACGAACTCGACGAACAACACCAAGAAGACGACGCGCAAGGGCTTCACGCTGATCGAGATCCTGATCGTGGTGGTCATCCTGGGCGTGCTCGCGGCGCTCGTGGTCCCCTCCGTGACCGGTGCCCTCGACGATGCCAACACCGAGGCCGCGTCCGCCCGCGGCGGGCAGATCACCACCATGGTGACCCGCCTCAACCAGTTCCAGCCCAACGGCGACAGCGTCACCCTGACGGACGGCACGGTCTACTCGTCCGCCGACCTGCAGGCGCTCGTCGACAACGGCTACTGCTCCGCGGACGACCTGACCAACCAGGTCGACTCCACCAAGGGCTGGGTGTGGAGCGCCACGACCCGCAAGTTCACGCCCGAGCCCTGAGCCGGCGCCGAACTCGGGTGATTCCCGAAATCAAGAGGCGTCGGCAGAAGTGCCGGCGCCTCTTTTCCGATCGACGACCAGGAAGAGGAGGCTCACGATGCTCGGATTCGGCAATGCAGGGAACGCTCGGGGCGGATGGTTCGCGCGCCGGCGCCACTCGGCGCCCGTCGCCGTGGACTTCGGCCGCTCGAGCGTGCGACTCCTCCAGCTCGCAGCCGGAGGCACCGCGTACCGCTGCCTTGCCGCCGCCGAGATCCCGGGCTCGCTCCTCGAGGGAAACGGACCGCGCCTCGACGCCGACGCCATGAGCGCGCGGATCCGCGAGACCGTCCGTGGGCTCGGCTTCAGCGGCCAGCGCGCCACGGCCACCCTGCCCGCCGAGCTGTTCCAGACCGACATCGCGCGCCTCCCGGCCATGGATGACAAGGAGCTGGCGGAGAGCGTGCGCTTCGAGGCGCTCGACCGCTTCGGGATGGACGCGGATTCCGCGGTGATCGGGCACCTGCGCCTCGGAGGCACCGCCGGCGGCGGCAACGAGGTGCTGATGTTCGCGGTCCCGCGGGAGGCGGTGGCCACCGCGACGCGCGCGGTCAACACCGGCGACACCGCGGCCGTCCGGATCGAGCACGCTTCGCTCGCGGCGCTTCGCGCGGCCACGCGCCAGCGGCTCAGCGAGTGCGAGGATCCCGCGGCCGCACGCGACTATGCGCTCCTGCACCTGGAGGACCGCGTGGCCACGCTGCTGGTGCTGCGCGAGGGGAACATCTGCTTCCTCCGCTCCATCCGCGGGGAGTGGGCGTCCGCAGGCATGACCATGATCGGGCGCACGCGCACCGGCCGCACCATGGCAGGCCTTGGCGAAGGCGCCATCGAGCTGGAATCCGACACCGGCGACCATGGCACCGCCTGGCGCTGGTGCGCGCTTGCCGAGGAATCGCTCCGCTGCCTTCGGCACGTGGAGCGCGCCTCGGGCGGCTGGTGGCCGCAGGAGGTCGCGATCACCGGCCCCGCGGCCGTGGACCCCGAGGCCGCGGCCACGGTCGAGAGCGTCTGCGGCGTGCGCACCTCGCTGTGCGTGCCCATCCGGATGATCGATGCACCCGAGGCGTGCGTGCACGGCAACGCGTGGATCGCCGCCATCGGCGGTGCGTGCGCGGACCTCCCGGCGCTCGCGCGCAACCCGCGGCGCGAGGAACCCGAGCAGGGTGCGGCGGCACTGCCCCGCACGTCGGCCGGAACCCGTGCGGGCGGGCGCACCCGCGGGCGGGCCGCCGGCGGGTCCGGCACCATCGCGCTCCAGCCCGAGCCCAAGCCGCTGACCGTCGCCGGAGGACGCGCGTGAGCGAGTTCGTCGTCGACTTCCTGCCCCGTGACCTGCAGCGCAAGGGCGCGATGGCGGCCTCGCGCCGCCGGAGCGCGCTCCTCCTGGCGCTGCTCGGCTGCACGGTGGTGGGGGTGGCGGCCCATTCCTGGAACAGGTTCCGCGAGGCGGACTCGCGCCGCGCGGTGTCGCTGTCGCTGACCACCAACGGCGCGGGCATCGGGGACGTGGTGAACCGACTCGCCGGCGAGCAGCGGGAGCTGCGCCGCTACCTCGGCATTTACGACCGACTGTCCCTGCCGGTCGAGCAGAGCGACCTGCTTGCCACGATCACCCACCTGCTCCCGGAGCGGACCAGCCTGTCGATGGTGCGACTGGAGGTCCGCGAGGACCAGCCCACGAAGGTCGGCGACGCTGCCGACGGCGGCGCGTCCGCGAAGGCGCCGGCCCCGAAGCGTGCGGCCAAGGGTTCGGCGAAGGCCGCCCCCGCGAAGCCCGCCCGCTGGATGGAGGTGACCATCCGCGGCTACGCGGCCGGCAACGGCGAGCTCTACGAGCTCGAGCGCAAGCTCGCGAACACCCAGCCCTTCGAGTCGGTCACCGTCGGCGAGAACCGCCCGACCGACGTCCCCGGGTCCAAGATCCAGGAGTTCGCCATCACCTGCCGCGTCCCGCTCGACGTTCGCTACGTGCGTCCCGGCCGTGCGGCCGACGCCGTGGCATCCGCGGGGGAGGTGCGCCGATGAACGCGAAGCTCAACGCGGCCGTCGACTCCGTGCGCGGGATGCTCGACCGCGAGACCGTGGTATGGGCGGTGGTGCCCGCGGTCACAGCGGCGCTGGTCACCGCGCTCTTCGTCGTCCCGAACTACGTCCGCGCACTCAGCATGCAGGACGAGGCCCAGCGCCTCGAGGCGATCGCCGGCGAGAACATCTCGCAGCGCAACAACCTGAAGCTCCTCGAGGCGAACGTGGCCGCGCTGCGCGAGACCTGCGCCCGCCGCTGCCGCCCGCTTGCCGAGGGCGCGGAGCACGACCGCCTCCTGGCCGCGATCACCCGACCGACCGACGGCAACGTCGTGCGCGAGCAGTCGATCCGCACCGGCCAGATGGTGCCCGTGGACGGCGTCGCGATCGGCGGCCCGGTCCGCCGGCGCGACGTGACCGTGGAGATGACCGCGTCGTTCGAGTCGATCTTCGGCGTGCTGGACGCGGCCGAGGGCATCGACCAGCTGGTGACCCCGCGCACCGTGGAGATCGTGGTGCTGACCGGCCCCATCGAGCAGGCAACCGAGGGCAACCCGGCGGTTCGCGCCACCATGGTCTTCGACGAGTGGTTCGAGGCGCCCGCGTCCGAGCGCGCCAAGCCCGGGGCCAAGGAAGGCGACCGATGAGCGCCTCCGCATCCGCGCGCTGGCAATCGGCCTGCGACAGGCTGGGAGTGAAGCCACGGCAGTTTGCCGTGCTGCTCACCGTCACCGTGGTGGCCGTCGGGGCGCTTGCGGCGAAGACCGCGCTCAAGCCGTCCCGCGCGAAGGCCGCGGCGCCCGCTGCCATGCCCGCGCAGCCAGCCTCCGAGGAACCGTCGGCCGCGACGCAGGCGTCGGCGGGCCCCGCCCGCACCGTCGAGCTGGTGCTCGAGGCCAGGCCCGCGCGCGACCCCTTCCGTCCGTTCTTCCTGGTCGCCGACGTCGCGCCCGCGCAGTCCGCGGCCGACATCGGCCGAGCCGGTGCGCCCGGACCGTCCGCAACGGCACCCGCGGGACTGCCGCTGCGTGCCATCATCGCGGGCGAGTACGCCGTCATCGGCGAGCACACCGTCGGCGTGGGTGACGAGGTCATCGACGGCGACGGACGGCGATTCGTGGTGGAGGAGATCCTCGAGCGGCGCGTGGTGCTCCGCGAGGGCAGCCGGCGCGCGGAGCTCGGCTACGCGGCACCCCGGCCCCAGGCCGCGCAGAAGGGAGCCCGCAAGTGATCGCTCCCCGGGACGACCAGAATCGCGGCCCCGCGGGCAAGTGCGACGAGCCCGGCCCCAGGCCGGGACACCTGGAGCTGGCCACGCTGCCGCCCCTCGGCCAGATCCTGGTGGAGGACGGGACGCTCACCGCGGACCAGCTGCGGCAGGCGCTTGCCGCGCAGGTGCGCGGTGGCCAGCGGATGCTGCTCGGCGAGGTGCTCATCCAGATGGGCCTCGTCGACAAGACGGTGCTCCTCCAGGCCGTGGCCAAGAGCCGCGGCACCGACTTCGTGGACGATCCCGCGGCCATGTTCGAGGAGGGCGCCATGGCGCTGGTGCCGGAGTCGATCCGCCGCGAGCACCGCGTGTGCCCCCTGTTCCTCGCGGGCAACGAGCTGATCGTCGCCACCGCGGACCCGCAGAACTACTTCGTGGAGGAGCTGATCGCGCGCGAGACCGGCTTCCGCGTCCGCTTCGTGGCCAGCCCCGACGAACGCATCGACGCGCTGCTGAGCGACCCGACGCGGGCCGCGGAGAACGTCAACAAGCAGGCAGAGGAGCTGGTCGCGGACCTCTTCGACGGCGCCGACGAGAACGACTACCAGCTGCAGGAGAAGGCCGTCGAGGAGATGGTCGGCTTCGACGCCACCGACGACGTCGGGCCGGTGGTGAAGCTCGTGAACTTCATCATCTGCAGCGCGGCCGCCGAGGGCGCCAGCGACATCCACATCGAGCCCGACGACGGCAAGCTGCGCGTGCGCTACCGAATCGACGGCGTGCTGTTCCACAAGCTCAGCCCGCCCTACCGCATGCACGCGGCCATCTCGAGCCGGGTGAAGATCATGGCGCACCTCGACATCTCCGAGCGCCGCGTCCCGCAGGACGGCGAGATCTCCGTGCGCGTCAAGGGCAAGCCGATCGACCTGCGCGTGAGCACCCTGCCCGGGAAGTTCGGCGAGAAGATCGTGATGCGAATCGTCGACGTCTCCGCGGCCAAGCTTGGCCTCGAGCGCCTCGGCTTCCGCCCGCAGATGCTCGAGCGCTTCCGCAGGGTGATCGACGAGCCGTACGGCATCGTGCTGGTGACCGGCCCGACCGGCTCGGGCAAGTCGACCACCCTGTACTCGGCCCTCGGCACCTTCGACACCGTGTCATACAACGTGTCCACGGTGGAGGACCCGGTGGAGGCGAACCTCGAGGGCGTGCACCAGGCGCAGGTGAGCCCGAAGGCGGGCTTCACGTTCTCCGGCGCGCTGCGCGCCCTGCTCCGCCAGGACCCGGACATCATCATGGTCGGCGAGATCCGCGACGGCGAGACCGCGCAGATCGCGGTGCAGGCCGCCCTGACCGGCCACATGGTGCTGAGCACCCTGCACACCAACGACGCGCCGAGCGCCATCACCCGCCTGCAGAACCTGGGGGTGGAGCCGTTCCTGGTGGCCGCCAGCCTGAAGGGCGTGCTGGCGCAGCGCCTGGTGCGCCGCATCTGCAGCCAGTGCAAGCAGGAGTTCGAGCCCGACGCGCAGCAGCTGAGCTCGCTCGGCGAGCACGGAAACGGCGTCACCCGGCTCTGGAAGGGCACGGGCTGCCGCAAGTGCCACGAGACCGGCCTGTCCGGGCGCCTGGGCGTCTACGAGCTGATGGTGCCCGACGAGGCGCTGGTCGACGTGATCAGCACCGACCCCGACCCTGCGAAGATCCGCGAGACGCTCCGCAAGGGCGGCTTCGAGGGCCTCTGGGACGACGGCGTCCGCAAGGTGCTGGACGGACTGACCACCATCGAGGAGATCTACGGTGCCTGCCGCCGCTGAAGCACGCCCCGCCGCCGCGCCCCCGGCGGGCGCCTCGGTCCGCAAGTGGACCTACCGCGCACGCCGCACCGAGGGCGGCGAGCTCGTGCGCGGCGTGGTGGAGGCGCTCGACCACGCTTCCGCGGTGCGCGACCTCCGCCGGCAGGGCCTGGCGATCCTGAGCGTCGAGCTCGGCGACCTGCAGGCCTCCGTGGGCGAGGAATCCGACCCCATGAAGCTGCGGCGCCGCCTGTCGCGCGCGATGCGCCGCGACGACGTGGTGGCGTTCTGCCAGCAGCTGTCGGTGATGCTGCGCACCGGCGTGCCGCTGGCCGATGCGCTCGAGACGTTCGCCGAGCAGGCCTCGCGCAAGGATGTCGGCGAGTTCGTCCGGCTCATCAAGGCCGACGTCTGCGAGGGCGAGGACTTCAGCGCCGTGCTGGCGAGGTACCCCGCCACGTTCCCCACGATCCTGGTGTCGCTGATGCAGGCGGCCGAGGCTTCGGGAAAGCTCGACGAGATGCTCGGCCGCGTCGCGAAGGACCTGGCCAAGGCGCGCAAGACGGCCAAGCAGATCAAGGGCGCGATGATGTACCCGGCCATCATGCTCGCGGTGGCGGTGCTCGCCGTGTCCGTGATCATGGTGTTCGTCCTGCCGAAGTTCGGCCCGCTGTTCCGAGCGCAGGGCGACCGGCTCCCGGCGCCGACCAAGGCGCTCGTGTGGCTGAGCGCGTTCCTGCGCACCGGATGGGCCATCTACGTGCCCGTGATCCTGGCCGCGGCCGGCGGCACCTGGTGGTGGGTGCGGACCGAGGTGGGCCGCCGCACCATCGACGCCATGAAGCTGCGCATGCCGGTGCTGGGCCCGATGTTCCGCTGCCTGTACCTGGTGCGCTTCTCGAGCACCATGGCCACGCTGCTGGCGGCCGGCGTGCCGCTTGTGGAGATCGTCCGCATCTGCCGCGACGTGACCGGCAACGTCCACTACACGCAGCTCTGGACCACGCTCGAGGACCGCATCAGCAAGGGCCAGGAGATCGCGCCGACCTTCCGCGAATTCCCCTTCGTGCCGCGAAACGTGGTGGCCATGATCGCAAGCGGCGAGAAGTCGGGCCGCCTGCCCGACGTTCTCGAGGCCGCGGCGAGCGCGGCCGAGGAGGACCTCGACATCGCGGTCAAGGGCGCCACCAGCATGGTGGAGCCGATCATGATCGTGGGCATGGGCGGCGTGGTCGGAGGCATCGCCGCGGCCATGCTCCTCCCGATCTTCAACATGTCGAAGAACATGCGCCCGGGCTGAGGCGCGGCGCGCGGCCTCAGTGGACGCGGACGCGCACCCGCGCCGACGCATCCTGCGGCGTGAGCGCGGGACGCACCTCGCCCATCGCGCGCATCGCGCCGAACTCGATCTCCGCGGGCGTGCCGTCGGCGCGCACCGCCTGCAGCACGAGCGCGTCGGCCGGCTGCCACGGGGCGCCCTTGCCGCTTCGCGTGAACGGCACCGTCACGCAGGTGATCCCGGGCTGCAGGCCGCCGATGCCCGGCGGCGGTTCGCAGGCGAGCCTCGACGCAAGGCGCAGCATCGCGCCGCGCGGCAGCGCGCCCACGTCGAGCACCAGGAGCCGCACCAGCGAGTCGACATCGGCGGTCGGCTCCAGGTTGGCCGCGACCAGCGGCGGATCGCCCTGCCGCCACGCGCCGCGCCAGGTGCCGAACCCCTCCGCCGACACCTCGACCTCGTGCGGCCTGCCGTCCTGGGGAAGGAGCACCACCGCTGGCGCCCGGCCCCGTTCGGCGCCATCGACGCGCACGGAGGCACCGGGCGCGCTGGCGACCACGCGGAAGTCCATGACCTTCGCGGCCGCCGCCGGCGCGCCGGCATCCGCCGCGCCCGCTTCGACGGGGCCGCCGCCCGGGCCGCCGCGCACGCGCGACATGATGGCGCGCAGGTCGACCCAGCCGAACGCCACGGCGAGCGAGCCCGCCACCAGCACCACGAGCAATGCGGTGAGGCCCCAGCCGAGGCCGCCGCGGGCAGCCTTCGGCACGGGGCGGCGCGGTGCATCCACGCGCACGGCGCCGGCGGCGCCCGCGAGCACCTGCGGCCGGTCGCCGCGCGGCGCGGCGGCCACGTCGTCGGCCACGCGCATCGCGGTGGTGCCGCCGTCGGAGAGCCAGCCCCGAAGCCGCAGCCCGAGGGCCGCGGCATCGTCGGGGCGGCGGGACTTCTCGCGCGACAGCCCGTCCATCACGATGGCCGCGAGGCGGTCGTCGATGCGCGCATTGCACTCGCGGACGTCGGCGGCGTCGGTCTCGCAGACGGTGCGCGCGGCCTCGTGCACGGGCAGCCCGCGAAGGTCATGCGGCTGCACGCCGGTGAGCAGCTCGTAGAGGACGGCGCACAGCGCGTACACGTCGGTGCGCGCGTCCACCCCGCGCGGATCGGCCAGGAACTGCTCGGGGCTCATGTACTGCATGGTGCCCACGATCTGCCCGGTCTCGGTGCGCACGGTGGCGGCCGCCGGGTCCACGGCGATGGCGCGCGCCACGCCGAAGTCGATCACCTTCACGCGCCCATGGCGGTCCACCAGCACGTTCTGCGGCTTGATGTCGCGGTGGATGTAGCCCTGGCGGTGGGCATGCGCCAGCGCGTCGCACGCCTGGAGGAAGGCCTCGACCGTCTCGCGCACGCCCAGGCGCTCGCGGAACACGTGGTCGGAGAGGTTGCGCACGCCGTCCACGTACTCCATCACGATGTAGGGGACGTCGATGTCGGCATCCTGCTCCACGCCGCTGCGGAGCACGGCGGCGATGCCGGGATGGCGGAGGCGCTCGAGGAGCCGCGACTCGCGGTCGAAGCGGCGGCGCACGGCATCGTCGCGCTGCGTGCGCAGCAGCACCTTCAGCGCCACGCGCGTGCCGGTGGCGGCATCGGTGCCGAGGTACACGCGGCCCATGCCGCCGGACCCGAGGATGCGCTCCACGCGCACGCCGCCGAAGTCGCGCCCCAGGAGCGGGTCGAGCGACTCGGGCCGGACCGGCCGGTCGCGCTCGCCGGCATCGCCCGCAGCGGGCACCTCGGTCGGCGACTCGGCCGCGGCCGGGCCGTCGGCGGGCTTCCACATTCGGGTCACGTCCGCGGCGAGCAGGGACTCCACCTCGCGCCGCAGGTCGGCGTCGAGACGGAAGCCATCGAGGAACGCCCTGCGCTCGGCCACGGGGAGCCGACGCGCCGACTCCGCGAGTTCCCTGATCCGAGCGCGGTCCGCGTCCATGCGCCGCGAGTGTACGGAGGCGCCGTTTCGGGCGCATTATCTGGACGGGAGCGACGGCCTCCGGCGGCGGCGGCGGCGAAGACTGCGGTCGACGGGCGCGCCGAGCCGAAAGACGGGTCATGCCCAAGGGTGCCCTGATCGCCGTGATGGCCGCCTCGATCTACCTGCTCCTCCGCGGGGCGGGCATCGTCAACGACTCCAACTTCGTGGTGTGGGCGCAGGCCGCGCTGTTCGGCGTCTTCGTCATCGCCGCGGCGGTGAGCGTGAAGGCGAGCAACGCGCTGTGGGCCGCCATCTTCGCCGCGCTTGCCATCGGCTGGAACCCCTGGGTGAAGCTCACGGCATGGCACCAGCCGCTGCCCTGGGACAAGTGGGCCACGGCGATGAGCCTGCTGTGCGGCGCCACCGCCGGCGCGTTCGTGGTGCGCTACTGGGGCCGCGGCGAGACGGCCTGAGGCGCGCTCACTTCCCCGAGAGGTCGAACAGGTACGCACCGCCGGGCTCGAGCCCGAGCGGCTCCTTGCGGGGACGCCCCACCGCCACCAGCGGCCACTCCGCGGTCACGTCGTTTCCGAACGACCGCGACCCGCAGGGTGCCTTCGGCATCAGGCGCATGGTGTTGGCCCACGCGCCGTCCTTGCGCTCGAACACCAGCACCATGCCGGGGCCCGCAGCGACCGTCTCGTCGGCGCCGCGCGCGGTGCCGTCGCCCACGAGGACGCGGCCGCCCGAGACGGCAAGCCCGAGGCCATAGCCGCGTCCCTTGGCGATGCCGGCGGCCGGAAGCAGTTCCTGCGCGAACGCCCACGTGCCGTTGCGCCGCTCGAAGAGCCACACGCTTCCGGGCGCGTTGGCCGAGGAGAGGTCGGCGCTGCGGACGGCGAGCAGGTCGCCCTGCACCGCCACGTCCAGTCCGAAGCACGGCGACGGCGTGACGGCCGCGCCATCGAGGCGCGCCTCGGGCACCCATTGGTCCCCGGTGCGCCGGAACACGTGGACGGCGGCCCTGCCGGAGTACGGGAGCGCCTCCGACGGCCGCGGCGGGATGGTCGCCGGCTGCCCCGCCACCAGCACGTCCCCGTCGGCAGCCAGCGATGCGCCGAACCACATCGCGTCGGCGGGAGTGCCGGGTGACGGATTGGGGCAGCGCACGAAGCCCTGCACCGCCCACACGTTGCCGGAGCGCGCGTAGACGAAGACGCGCGGATCGCGGACGCGCCTGTCGCTTGCATCGCCGAGGTTGAAGCGGAGGTCCGCGCTGCCCACGAACGCCGTCTCGCCGGTGCCCGCGTAGGCCGATGCGAACGAGGGCAGGTCGTGCTCGGGCGGCAGCGTCAGCGAGGCCGTCTCCTCGAGGCGCCCGTCCCGGGGCTCCATCACGCGCACGGACGAGCCGACGTCGCGGCGATCGACGGCCGTCAGGATGCGGGCGCCGGCGCGGACGATGCGGCTCAGGAAGAACGCGCCCGACGGAATGCGGTCGACCTGCGCGAGGTTGGGGTCGCAGGTCCACTCGGTGCCGACGCGGCGGAACAGCGCCAGCTGCCCTGCCGCGCCCGGCGCGACGGCGCGTTCGCCGCCCGTCACGGCCACTGCCCCGCCGACGAGCGTCGCGCGGTAGCCCCAGGCGGGCGACACGGTGGGCACGGGCGATGAGAGGAGCGCCGACTCGGTGATGGGCGCAAGCGCCACCGCAGCCGACGTGCCTTCGGGAGCAGAGACGAGGTCGACGGTGGGCGCCGCATCGGCGGCCGGCGGTGCGGAGGGGGCCGGAACCGGCTGCTGCGCTGCGGCTGCAAGGAAAGCGACGGCGAATGGTGCGATCAGGGGCATGTTCATGCGTGGCTCTGGCCGGGGACGGGCCCGCGGGGGACGGGCCCGCGGGGGACGGGCCGCGGGGCGCGGCGCGCGGCGGCGCAGGCTTCGACGAGGGCCTGCTCGTCGGGCAGGTTGTGCTTGCCGTAGGCATCGCGCGGCGGCACGATGCCGCAGCCGATCTCGTGCAGGGCGCGGAGGTTCGACACGAGGATCGAGTTGTGCATCGAGCCGTGCATGGTGGGCGCGAAGAGCACGGCGGCAAGCCCGCGCTCCATGCGGCCGATCGCGCTCGCCAGCGTCGCGGTGACGGGCGTGTCGGCAATGCCGTGCGCGGCCTTCCCGATCACGCTGTAGGTGGCCGGTGCCACCAGGTACACGTCGAAGGGCGCGGCATCGGAGAGGTGCTCGGCGTCGGCCGACAGCTCCACCACCACCGGCCGTGCGCACGCCCACTCGAGCGCCTCGCGCGCGACGTAGCGGAGCGCCTCCGTGGTCGCGAAGGCCGTCACCGAGGCACCCTGCCTGCGCAGCGCGCGCGCCACCATCGGCGCCTTGAACGCCGCGATGCCGCCGGTGACGAGCAGCGCCACTCGGACGCCGTCGAGCAGGTCGCCGTCACGGGGGACCTCGTGGTCGCCGAGGTCGCTCGGGGCCGGGGGATCGAAGCGGAAGTCGCCGTTGCCCATGATTCCCAATCGTATCCGGGCGCACCGATATCCTCCGCTGCCGAGTGAGCGCCGCGTGCAAGCACAACCCCGCCGAGCTTCCCTGGTGGCGGAGGGAGCGCGAGCTCGTGGAGGCGGCGGTCGCGGCGGCTTCGCTGCTGGCCGGCTGGCTCCTCGAGCGCGGCGGCGCGCCTGGCGCGGCCTGGGGCGCGTGCTACGCGCTGAGCTTCGCCGCCGCGGGGTGGGAGCCCACGCTCGAGGGATTGCGTGCGCTCCTGCGGGGACGGCTCGACATCGACTTCCTGATGGTGGCAGCGGCCGGCGGCGCCGCGGTGATCGGCGATTTCGCGGAGGGCGCGATGCTCCTGGTGCTGTTCGCGCTGGGGCACGGGCTCGAGCACTACGCCATGGGCCAGGCACGGCAGGCGATCCGCGCGCTCGGCAGGCTGACGCCCACCTCGGGATGGGTGCGCCGCGGCGGGACGTTTGTCGAGGTGCCCGTGGGCGACGTCGCCGCGGGCGACGTGGTGCGCGTGCGGCCGTCGGAGCGCGTGCCGATGGACGGCGTGGTGACGTCGGGCGCAAGCTCGATCGACCAGAGCCCCATCACGGGCGAGAGCGTTCCGGTGGAGAAGGCACCGGGCAACGGCGTCTTCGCCGGGACGCTCAACGGCGACGGCCTGCTCGAGGTGCGCGTGACCCGCGTTGCCGCCGACAGCACGGTGGCCCGCATGATCCGCCTGGTGGAGGAGGCGCAGGGCCAGAAGTCCACCACGCAGCGATACGCGGAGCGCTTCACGCGCATCTACGTGCCGTCGGTGATCGCCGCCACGGTGGCCATGGCGCTGGTGCCGTGGTGGGCGGGCTGGCTTCCCGGCAGCGAGGCATTCCTGCGCGCGATGACGCTCCTCGTGGGCGCGTCGCCGTGCGCGCTCGCCATCAGCACGCCTGCGGCCGTGCTCGCCGGGGTGGCGCGCGCGGCGCGCAGCGGCGTCCTCATCAAGGGCGGCGCGCACCTCGAGTCGCTGGGCTCGGTGCGCTGCTTCGCGATGGACAAGACCGGGACGCTCACGGTCGGCAGGCCGGCGCTGCGGCGCGTGGTGGCGTTCGGGGGCTCGAGCGACGATGACGTGCTGCGATGCGCGGCCGCGCTCGAGGAGCACTCGACGCACCCGCTGGCGCACGCGGTGCTGGCGGCGGCGCGCGAGCGCGGCATCGCGTTCACGCCCGCGGCCTCCACGCAGGCGGTGCGCGGCAGGGGAATGTCCGGAAGCGTCGACGGCACGCCGGTGCACCTCGGCGCGCTGCGGCTCTTCGAGCCGGGCGGTGCCGCCGATGCGCCTCCCGCGGCCACGCCCGAGGCGCGCGCGGCGGTGGATGCACTCGAGCGCGAGGCATGCACCGCCATGCTGGTGGCCCGGGGCGGGCGCTTCCTCGGGGCGCTGGGCCTCATCGACGGGCCGCGGCCGGAGGCGGCCGAGGCCATCGCGGCGCTCCATGCGCTCGGCGTGCGGCCGGTGGTGATGCTCACCGGCGACAACCCGCAGGTGGCGCAGGCGGTGGGCCGGCTGGTGGGCGTCGACGACGTGCACGCATCGCTCATGCCGGAGCGGAAGATCGAGGAGGTGCGCGGGCTTGCCGCGGCCCACGGAAGCGTGGCCATGGTCGGCGACGGCGTGAACGACGCGCCCGCGCTCGCGGCGGCGACCGTCGGAATCGCCATGGGCAAGTCAGGGACGGACGTGGCGCTCGAGGCCGCGGACGTGGCGCTGATGTCCGACGACCTGATGCGCCTGCCCTTCGCGGTGGGCATCGGGCGCGCGGCGCGCGGCATCGTGCGCCAGAACGTGACGCTCTCGATGGGCATGGTGTTCGTGCTGATCCCGCTGGCCGTCGCGGGCGCGGTGCCCATCTGGCTTGCGGTGATCCTGCACGAGGGGTCCACCGTGGCGGTGGTGCTGAACAGCCTCCGGCTGCTCGCCTACTGCGCGCCCGCGGCGCCGGTGCGCGCTGCGGGTGCGTAGCGCGGGTCGCGGTAGCCGGTGGCGCGGCTCAGGTAGCCGTCGGAATAGTCGTTGTAGTACTGGTACCACCACTCGATCGAGCCGCGCGGCGCGATCGGGCCTCGGCGGCGCATGGCCTCGCGCTCGGCCTGGTCGCGCTCGCGCTGCGCGGCATCGCGGGCATCGCGAAGGCGGGCGGCCTCCGAGCGGGCCTCGCGGTCGGCGGCCGCGGCGGCCTCCGCGGACGCGCGCTGCCGCTCGCGCCAGGCAGCCTCCTCCTGCGAGACCTCGCGCAGCCGGTTCGCCTCGGACGCTGCGTCGGCCTCGGCGGCGTCGCGCTGGCGCTCGGCGAGTTCCAGCGCCGCGGCATCGTCGCGCCGGCGCTGCGCCTCGGTGCGCGCGTTCGCCCAGCGGTTCCAGTACGGATGCCATGCCTGCCACCACGGGCCCCAGGCGTCCCATGAGGCAGGGGCGCGCAGGCCCCAGGCCCAGGCGCTCGACCAGCCCGGGCACCAGCCCCAGCCGGTCCACCCGCCGTAGAGCACCTCGGGCATCACGGCCGGGAGCGTGTCCGCGTCCGTATCCGCCACATCCGGCGCGAACGTCCCGGTGTCGGCATCGAACGCCACCGGCATGCCGTAGGTCTGCGGCTGCGCGGACCAGCTGCCGTCGGGCGATGCGACGCCCGGCCACGACCAGCCGGTGCCGTACGCCACGGTGCCGGCATCGACGCACGTGCCGAGGTACGCGGGCCGGCATGCGAACGTCACGGTCGATGCATCCGATGCGACGATGTCGACGCCCGTCACCGGGAACAGCGGGCTCGATGCGGAGATCGTGTCGATGGCGTCGGGGATGGACTCGCAGAGGGTCCATGGTCCGTCGGCCGCCGGTGCACTGAACCAGGCCGCGCCGTCGCAGCAGTAGAACGTGCGATCGCACCAGATCACCGGCTGCGAGGCATTGACCGATCCGCGAAGCAGCGTGCCGTCGATGCCTCGCCAGGCGGGCTCGCCGAACCACCGGACGCCGCATCGCACGGTTGCGCGCGAGACGGTCACGCTGCGGCCGGCCTGCGCGGCCACCACCGCGGCGGCGGACTCGGGGGTTCCCGGCACGCTCGCCTTCACGGCGTCGAAGAGGCGGCCGCCGGGGAGCGCGGCGAACGACGCCGGCACCCCGCCGGGCGGAACCCGGGACCAGGTTGCGTCGAGGGCCGGAGCCGTGAACCACCGGCCGGAGGCCAGCGTCCACCACGCGTCGGGCAAGCGCGTCCGCAGGAGCGGGGTCCGGCAGTTGTCGATCCACTGCACGCCCGGCGCGACGTCTGCGAGCGTCGGCGCGCCGTTGGTGGCGACGAGCACGGTGGGCTCGGTGACCACCAGCACGTCGGGGAGCGGTGCTGACGGCGTCGACCCGGCGTCCGCGGCCCGCGGGGCGAAGCCCGTGCCTGCGGAGCCCGCGGCGGCGACGGGCGGAACGGGCACGGTGCCGAGCGCGGCGACCACCTGCGCAGGCGGGGCGGCGACGGGCGCGTAGCCCTTGGCGAGGTCCGTGCTCCCGACCCAACGGGCCGCTCCGAGCCGGGTGACGAAGCTGCCGTCCGGTGCCTGCAGGAGGATGAAGGGCGTGTTGATCACGCGTCGCCACCCGGTGTCGCCGATGTCCGCCAGCCTCGGGTCGCCGTCGAGCTGCAGCAGCACGCTGCGGCGGTTCGCCACCACGAAGGACGGCAGGTCGTCGCCGAGGCCGGGAGTGCCGCTCGCTCGCGGGTTCTCCAGCTGCATGTCGTGGACAAGCGCTCGACGGGTGATGGAGATGGCCTTTCCGCCGATGGCGCGCTGCATCGCATCGCGGTCGGAGGCCTCGGCCGCGGCGCCGCCGATCGTGAAGTCGCCGACGACGAAGCCGGAGAGCTCGAGTTCGCCGTCATCGGCACCCTGCGTGACCTGTCCGCTGACGGTCATCGAGCCCATCACCGCGGCAGTGGCCATGCCGGGCGGCGGGACCTTCGACACGGCCTGCACGAAGGTGACCGCGTCTCCCGCAAGCGACAGGTACTGCGGTGCGTACACCACGAACGAAAGGCCTCCGTCGCCGACGGTCTGCGGCCACGGACCCTTGGCGGGAACGCCCGCGTCCTGCGGCGCGGCATGTACGGGCGCAAGGGGTGCCACCGCCACGCCAGGCGTGAGCAGGCAGGCCACCGAGGCAGCGCGCAGGACGAGGAACGACCCGCTCACCTCGGGCTCCCGGTGCCGGGCCCGATGCGGGCGAGCGGCTTGGCGAGCGCATTGGCCCGGACATCGCAGGTGTCGCGCACCAGCTCCAGGTCGAGGGTCAGTGCGCTGAGCCGCGCGTTGTAGGTGCCCACGTCGTCGCCGCACACCGACGACTCGCGCCTCGTCTGCAGCACCAGCGTGCCTTCCTTGGGGCTGTAGGTGAATGCACCCATCACCGGCCGGGGCTTGTCGGCGAGCCGCAGCTCATACAGGCCGCCGCGCGAGAACGTGAACGTGGCCACGCCATTGGTCGACCGCCACGAGCCGACGATGGCGGCATCGGGCTCCTCGACCTTCGGTGCGGAGCGACAGGCGGCGATGCTCGACGCGGCGATGGCCGCGATTGCCCAGGCGAGGCGTCTCATCGCCACACGGTAGCGCAGATCCGCGCGCCCGGAACCGCACCGCGAGGGCGCTTCCCGGGCGCGCGGAGAGCTCATGCCCAGGGCCTCGGCATCCAGCGATCACGCTCTCCGAGCCCGGCATCGAACCTCGGCCCGCGGATGCCGGGCCCGCGCGCGGGCGCGGACTCGCCGGTGTTCGCGAGCCTGCGGTGCAGCAGGTCGCCCGCGGATCCGGGGCCGAGGTCCATGGGATGCAGGCAGTCGATGTACTCGGCGGCCTCTGACTGCGGCGGCATGAGCCGCGTGGGCTCGTCGAGGATCCGGTAGTAGAGCCTCGCATAGAGGTCCCGGTCCGGGAGGTGGTCCGTGTGCAGCAGGAAGACGCCGCTTGCGGCAAGGGCCTCGATCACCGTCCAGAGCTCGTCGTGCAGTTCGTCCGGCCTCGGCAGGTCCTGCGGCGGCACGGGGACGATCCGGTGCTCGAGGAGCATCGCGCGGCCCGTCGTCGCGGGAGAGCACTCCATGTCGTAGTGCATCGACCAATGCACGCGATCCGTGTCGAGCCCGCCGCGCCTGGCCTCCTCCACCAGCTCATCGATGCGCCGGGCCCGCTCCGCGTGCTGCTCGTCGCGGAAGCGGCGCATGTCGGCCGCCATCTCGTCGAGCTGCGATTCCGGCACGCGGCTGCGGAACGCCCGCCTTCGCGCGACCCGCGGCCGCTCCGCCGGCTGAGAAACCGTGCCCTGCCCCTGCGTCCCGTCGTCCGGCCGTCCTGTCCCGAAGCACATGCTGCACCTCCTGTGGTGTGGTTTGCGTGCAGCGGACAACCTAGGGACGGCGGCGGAACCGCCGGCGGAAATCGGCCAAAGTTCAATCCGAACGGGGCGCTCGGCGCAGGATCACGGCGGCGAACCGCGGGCTTCGAGCGACTCACGTCGCGTGGGTGCGCAGCGCGGGCGCCACGGAGGACTCGCCCCGGACCCGCAGGGCCACCTGCACACGCTCGCCCGGCAGGAGCGACAGCAGGTTCGGCTTGCACTCCAGCCAGTCGCAGTCGGGCTCGATCCACAGGTCGCGCACCAGCGAGCGCGCATGCACCTGCACGACCCAGTCGGCGGCGAACCGGCGAACGGAGAGCTCGAAACGCGGCTCGGTCCGCGGCCGTGCCACATCCGGCGCGAACCACCACCAGGCGCGCATGCGGTCGCGGTCGGTCATCGGGACCTCACCGCGCAGGTCATCCTCGTGGCTCGCGACGTCGGCGACGATCCCCTCGGACACGCGGTCGACCGGCGCACCGACGAGCGCGGCGACGTCGATCGATGCGTCGAAGCCGCGCGCCGGCACGCGCACCGGTGCCTCCGCCTCCGCGAGCACCCGCCCCGCCGCATCGACGCGGCGCACGTGCACGCGCGCGGCCCAGCGCGATGGCGTGTCGTTCACCAGCGCCACGCGCAGCGAGCGCGCGCCGTCGGGGCCCGCCTCGCCGAGGGGCTGGATGGTCACGAGCCGAGGCGCCGCGGCTCGGCGGACCGCGTGGTACGAGGGCTTGGCGCGCAGACGCGCATCGACCACGCTCCAGCTGTGCCCGCTCCACGCGTCGTTGAGCTGCCAGAACAGGCTGCCTGCGCTGCGCGCGGGGTTGGCGCGAAGCCACGCGACCTGCGTCTCCATGGCACGCGCCTGCAGGAGCTGCGCCTGCCACAGCCACTCGCCGAAGTCCCGCGCCGGGTGGAACGCCGCCTCGAGGTACGGCGCGTACTGCGCCTCGTCGCCGCCCCACGCGCGCTGGCGCAGGGCAAGCTCCGGCGAGCCGATGCGGAGCGCCGCGTCGCCGAGCGCCTCCCGCAGCGTCCGCAGCGTCGGCGGGGCCTGGTGCCCGAACTCGCTCGTGAAGCGCGGCACCATCTCCCGGTACGCATCGAGCTTCAGGTCCCACGTGTGGCGGTCGCCGTGGTCGGGGTCGTTCGCGTGGCGATCGAGCGAACCGCTCCATGGGCTGTCGGTCCAGTACGGCCGCGTGGGGTCGAGTTCCGCGCACGCCCGTGGCAGGATCTCCTGCCAGTAGCGGATGCCCCACGACTGCCCGGGCGCAAGGCGCTCGCGGAAGCCCCAGCTCTGCCATGCGAGCACGTCCTCGTTGCCGCCGCACCAGAGCACCACGCTCGGGTGCGCGCAGAGGCGCGCCACCTGCTCGCGCGCCTCGCGCTCGACGAGCGCTGGCATCGGGTGATCCTCGGGATAGGTGGCGCACGCGAACATGAAGTCCTGCCACACGAGGAGCCCGAGCTCGTCGCAGCGCTCGTAGAAGCGCGGGTGCTCGTAGATGCCGCCGCCCCACACGCGCAGCATGCCGAGGTTGGCGCCCGTGGCGAGGTCGAGCAGCGCATCGATCGCGGCATCGTCGCGCCCCGCCACCGGGAAGGGCGACGCCGGGATCCAGTTGGCGCCGGTCACGGGCACGTGCACGCCGTTCACGCGGAACGCAAACCGCGTGCCGAACTCGTCGGGATCCGTGTCGAGCTCGCAGGTCCGCAGCCCGATGCGGCGCACCTCGCGCTGCCGCGCGCCCGCGGGCGCGATCGGCCGGCCTTCCGCGCCCACCAGGTCGACGTGCAGCGCATGCAGCGGCTGCGCG
>Ga0194123_10000419_pt1 | contig 81448 bp, 112 predicted proteins | sample TA2MahsurfametaG_5_FD_155479 | JGI IMG/M metagenome (GOLD analysis project Ga0194123, IMG submission 155479) | Freshwater microbial communities from Lake Tanganyika, Tanzania - TA2015023 Mahale A surface | ecosystem: Environmental > Aquatic > Freshwater > Lake | place: Tanzania: Lake... | reverse complement strand
AAATTTCCTCCGTCTGTTATTTCTTTTTCTGCTGTATTAACCCAATTGTTTCCGTCATACTGCAAGACATCTCCAAGTGCAACAGACGTAATAGTAACATCATTTAATCCATTTAAAAGGGCTTGTGCAGCTATTAATGTCTCTGTATTAATTATTCTATCTTTTACTGTCAAATAAATTCCAGCTGGAGAAACCCCCAAAACTGTTTGTATTGCTTCTACTGCGTCATTTATATTTGAATGTTGTTCATGGTGTGGAACTGTGCCGTGAATTTAATGTATCTGTAGCAATCGGATTAATTAGTACATCTAATCCTGCGGGATAATTTGTTGCCATTTTAAATTCCTTTATATAGACAAAATTTTTGTTGATGAATTATTCCAAGATATTGTTATTTGCACATCTTCTTGTGATCCAGGGTATGGTAATCCTTCTGCTGTATCTACATAAAATAGTAATCTTGAATTAGCATCTGACCCCCCAACTTGATAAAAAACCATTGCTACTATTGCCTGGTTTGCCGGAAGGGTAAAAGTAATGTCTTCGGCGTCAATTGTTCCAGATACATTTGTTACACTTTGCAAAATAGGAAACCTAACGGCAATACCTGCTGGTGATATGTCGCTTACAAACTGGTGAGAATTTTGTTGTGGAGTATAGGAATTTGTTGTAAATAAAACTCTAAAAGAGTTATCTGTAAAATCAAATTCTCCATTTAAGATAGCTTCTTTTGCTTTTGTATAAATAAAGTTTGCCAATTTAAATTCCTATTTCTTTTGAAAGTATAATTCTATATTTGTATCCTTTTTCAAAGTATTTTTTTTGAGCCGTGTTATACGACGGCGTTGCATCCAGAGAAGGAAAATCAATATAAACTTCAGATTTCCAAGAATGCATAGAGATTTGTGTTAAAACAGTTTGCCAGCGAGTGGGATCTGTTTGAATCTTTTTTCTTTGAACCTTAAAATAAGTATTATTCAAAAAGTTTGTGGCTGGCCTCGCGTTAAAGTAAACTATGACTCTTCCTGCGTTATAGTCATTATCTATATAAAAGTCACCATTTTCAGGATCAACACTTTTTACATAAAACTGTGGATTTTTGGCAAGAATCTGAACAGTTGTAAAAGCGTCGGTTCTTATGGATTTATCCTCAATCAGCAGCTCTTGTACAACTGGGACAGTGTAGGAATTAAACTCCGAAGGTGTTGCCGATTCTTGTTGGGTAAAACAAATTTGTTCTTCTGATATAGACTCATTGGAAGCATCCAAAAAATTTACAAGTCTTATCAAATACTGTTTTCCGCTTTGCCTTTGGGCGTCCCAATATAACTTTAATGTTCTTGATATTTGATTATAATCAGCTATTGTATTTATTGTCAAGAATGGGTTTGACAAAACTGCTGGGGTAGCGTCATCTGTTTGAACAACAAAGTTAGAGTTCTTCAAAGAAGATATCTTTATGGTTTTTCCAAACCTCACTACAACCATGTTATTGTCCACAATTGCATAGTCAATCAAGGGAAGTGACACATCAATCTCCTGTTTTTTCTTCTATTTAACTAGTAACAAAAAGTATTACGAAAACCAACAGGGGGGTGGTGTTTTCACCACCCCCCTGGGCTAGGGATTTGTAACTATAACCTCCCTAAGGATTTTTGTCGCATTAGATCTGGTTGAAAACCTGAACTTCGTAGTTACGTGCGAGGCTGACATTCTTGGCAACTGTGATACCTTCACCGTCACCAAGCATCACGATGTCGTAACGCTCCTTCATCTTCATCGAGCGAATGTCACGGCTAGGATCATCAAATTGATCTGTGCTCATGTCATCTTTGACGAGGATTGTTCCAACCTCGTTACGGTCGATGAGGAAAATGTCTGACTTGGCTGGTGTTGCACCGCTCTTTGCTGTAAAGCTTACGAATGGTGAAACAATTACATTCAAGCCCATTGGGGCAGTTGCATTCAGCGCTGCATCAGGACTGCTTGGACGATATCCCCAACTGGTATTAACCGCAGAAGCGGCGCCACCCATGTGGAAGATTGCGTCTTTAAGGAATACTGACCACATCAATGGATGTAGAATGAAGTCTGTTGGAATGTGCTTTTCAGCCATGAGAACTGCTGCCATGTCAACAACGTCGTCCCAACGAATTGTTTCGTTGGCTGCTCCGTCGACTCCAAGACCAGTAGTGTCATCATAGGATCCGCTATCATTGTCAAAAACAATTGTAGCTGCGTCCTTGAAACGGCTTAGTGCAATTTGTTCTTTGAGGCGAGCCATTGCGCGACCTGCTGCTCTTACGTGAAGACCAACAATGTCCCAAAGTGAGTCAGCGATGACTTCTTCAGTGAATGAAAGCTTGACACCCTTTTTGGATACCTTGCCCTCAATTTGCTTTGCAAAGGCTAGTGCCTGCTCTGGGTACTCTTGTCCTTCGGGAATCTCAGCAGCTTGAATTGCGTTGACTGCGGGGAACTCTAGCGAGCGCCCCTTTCCTAAACGGACTACAGAAAGAAGAGGAGTTACCAGTAATTGTGGTTCCGCTGCTTCTCTAAGAGTACGAGAGATAACCTTTGGGAAGAGTGCGGCAGCGTCGGCTGAAGCAAAGGCCTCCTTGATTGTTACTCTATTGTTCTCATCAATGTGTCCATCTTCGGCCAGCGCGGCTTCCCAAGCTGGGAGACCCGAGAGGAGCTCTTGTATTGTTTTGCTCATCTTAGGATTATTCCTCCTGTGTTATTATTTCTGTTATTATCAGAGCGTTAAATTGACGCGGAATGCGCCTTTTACGTTATGTACATCCAAGTTGCTACGGATACCAAGCTTGCCTGAGAAAGTGCCTGAGCGAGTAATCTCAAACACTGTCTTGAGCGCACCTGGGTCCGATGGAAGCTGCATGTAGGACAGTAGGCCGTCATCATAGTTGGCGGCAAATGTTTCTACCTCGACTACCTTACCAACCTGGAGGTAAGAATAGACTGCAGAGCTGTTGTAGAAGTCTGCAGCAGCGGCTTTGACCGGACGACCCATATGGTCTGAACGGACAACGCTACCTACTGTGACATCCGCGTTTATACCATCAACCATTGGATACTCAACATAGCCGTGGGTGATGAAACCTGCGCCTTGAGAAGTGCCTTTGTCAAATGGACGATAAAGGTCGTATTGGGCAACTCCTACCGGAACTGATCTTGCGCCGACAGCTACTGTGTCAGTTGCGCCAGAAGAATAGCTTGGCGTTGCACCGTTAAGCGGATCCCATGATGCAGGCATTGTGTCGCCATAGGTGACTGCAGCCGATGAACCATTAGCTGGGACAACTCTTGCATCGCCGTTTGAATCGGCAACGACTGAAAGAATTGTTCCTTTTGGAATTACGATTTCAAAACGATCATCTTCTGAATCTTTGTACCAGGTTGGAAGACCTGGATGAGGAAGAAGGTAAGCTGCTGGAGCAATACCCTCAGACACTACAAAACGACCTGATCCAGTCTTAGTGCCTACTTTGCGAAATTTTGCTAAACTCATTTAAGTTTCTCCTTAAAATATTTTATAGTTTGATTCGACCCATTAATGCATCTACAAATACCTGCTCTGCAGAACGCTCTTGTGAAACTTCTTCTTTTTCCTTGTCAATTGTAATTGCGTTTTCTTCGCCTTCAATGACTTCTACTTCAGAATCAATTTCTGGAACGGCAGCTTTTGCAGCTTTTGCTGTCGGCATTTTTGCAATATCCCTAAGGGAATCCGCTAGAGAGCTTGCGCTTCTCTTGGCGTGATCCTCCATCAAAGATTCTCTGCTTTCAATTGCCTCAATACCTGCTGCAATCTTTGCGTCAACAACTCTTTCTGCAAGAGTTCTATGTAATGCATTTTTGAGTTTTTTATTTTCTTCTTCAAGAAGTTGAACTTTTTCGTCTGCGTCTTTTGCTTTTTGCTCAGAAGCTTCTTTTGTGCCAGTGAGCTGTGCATCTGACTGCTCAACTTCTTTGTTTTCTTCTGCTTCTGTAGAATTTTCAGAATCAACTTTTTCAAGTTCTTCCTGCTTTTCTTCAGCTACAGGAGACTTTGTAATTCTCCATGATTCATCTGCTGGCTCTCCAGCGTCTTCACCAAGAGAAAATCTCAATTGCCATGACCACTTTTTGTGAACATCACTAAGTGAAGTCAGCAAATCTGATGCATCCTTGTCATTAGCTTCGTCACATGTGGCAATTGCTGCCAGTATAGTTTCGTTAAGCATAGTGTTTTTGACAAGTATGTCTTGTAGAACTTGCTGCACTTTTGAAGCAGCAGAAGGAATCTCTTCTTTTGCTTCAGGTTCCTTGCTTGTTTTGTCTTCTTCGGCTGCCGCGTTTTCTTCTGGTGCATCAGCCTCTTCTTTTGGCTCATCAACTCCAGATGCTATTGTTGAAAGATCTTGACTCAATTCTTCAACAGCTGTCAGGACATCGTCCTGCTGAACATCGTCTTTCATATTTGACTTCTCCCTATGGGTTGTATCAGATTCATTCTCGTTAGATAGTAATGATTCGTTAGAATTAATGTAATTTTCACTTTCATGAATGGCCATAGCACTTAAAAAAGACCCCTTTAGGTGAAGATAAAGAGGCTTTGATTCTTTCTTTTTGAGTGGTTCAAGAATTGACTCATTTTCTTCAAGGGAATAAATATTTTCTTCGTTCATAGAAAGAATAAACGCAGAACTTCTTGCAATCCACTCTGAATCAGAAGTTGGAACAGTGTCTGATCCGGGAGATTGGACGGATCGAACGCTTGATTTAGAGTCCGCTGGCTGATTAACAAAAGAATACTCTTTAAAAGAAATGTCCTGCATGTCTATAAAAGCCAGCTTTCCCTTGTAAACCTGACCCCTCTTGTACCTTGCTGCGGGTGGCTTTCCAGCAGATTCTGATGCCAGGTCATCGCCACTGATAGAGCATATCGCCTTGCCGGCTCGTCCTCCAACAGAACCGGTTAAATATCTCTTATCAAGAACCTTTTGTATTGCAACTGGATCTGTTATAGCTATTTGAAGCCTAACAAAAGAACCACCGTCTTGTTCTTTGTCCATCTTTGCTGCCATTACTCTACCAATTGGCTCAGAATTTAAATCGTGGTTTAAAATAATTGGCTTTGGATACGGTTCCACCCAAGACTGTAGCGCTTTTTCTAGCTCAATAACAGAATAATTGTTATAATTTCCGTGTCAATCCCTCGTGAATCGCAGCAACTTCTATAATCAAACCTTGATTTGAGTTAGCAGCTTCTTCAAATGAAAAATTTGTTTTTGAAAAATCTGGAAGTTTAACAGTAAAATTTTCTACAAAATCAAAACTCATGAAGTTCTCCGTTATTGATTAGCGCTGCTGCTGAAAGATATAGTAATTTGCTTTTATAGCATTAAACAATTTTATACAAAATAAGTCATGTTTTTATACAATTTGAAAAATTTGATTTTCTCTTGAATCGCCATTTTTTAAAAACCCCGGCAGCATCTCTTCGTGCATTATGTGTGCAGCGTAAAGATAGCTCGCACAGCCTAGTTTATAGCCTTTTCTCGCTGCGTCTGCGCACCATCCAAGATCTTCACCCTGTGAATGAAGCTCATAGTTAATGTTATTATAAACTTCTTTTGACATCATTTTAGCAGCCATTATAACATCTGATTGAAATACAGTTCCAATTGGGTACGATTCATTTCTTGTTGCCTTAAAGCTTTCTTTATCCACCCAAGACATTACGCTCGGAAAATTGCTATCTAAAGGAGTCATATACATTAGTGGGCTAATCGCATCGTACCCGTCTAAAATGTGACCAATAAGAAGTTCTAAAGTAGAATCATTTTTTATAATCACATCAGAATCTAAACTAAAATAATAATCTGGCTGTAGTTCTCTTACTCTTTTAAGAACAGAGTTTCTTAAATTAACCATGTTTTCGTATTTTGAGATTGTCCACTGTCTTGATCTTGGAGAATGCTCAAAGTGCGGCAAATCTTCTCTAACATTTATTTCTAAATGTGGAATTTCTTTGTGATAATTTTTCCACATCATTATTAGATTTATAGTTTCCTGATCATCTGGAGCTGCTTCAAAAACAAAACCAATTTTATTTAGAGGAATTGATTGTCTTTCTATTGCAGAAGCCCACAAAGGAAATATCCATTTTCTTTTATAAATAGGGCAGCCTATAACTAGTTTCATCATACTTCTTGTGTGTCAGCCAGTTCTGTCTTTGTGTGCTTCTTTGCAACTGGTTCAGATTTTTCTTTTGGCTTATCTTGTTCTTTTGGTTTGTCTTCGATTACTTTTTCTTTTGCTTGCTCAACAGTTGGATCTTCAACCTGTGTTTCGTCTTGCACTATATAATCAAGAACTTGCATAATCCCATCTATTAATTCTACAATTATTTGCAGAGCTAATCTTACTTGGCCATTTTGAACAGCTGTATTTAATCCTTCTACTGCATCTTCTGTTAGAAGAAATTGTTTTGCTGTTTCAGATGTAATTATAATTCCCATTATTCCTCACTTGCATCTTTTTGAGTATCCTCTTCCACAATAAATACATTATACTGCTCTTCCAACAAATTCTCAACTACCGATAACCATGTTGGATCTGATCTTTTGATATTGGGAGAATTTCTTCTGCCTTTTTGGTTTTGTGGTCTTATAACGTTTCCAGGACCTCTTCTTTTAGACGGCAAGTTTCTTTCACCTTTTTGAGCAGAATCTTGTTTATCTCCGTCTTTTTGAACGTCTTTCATCGCAGATGCTTTTGCTTGATTTTCGCTTTGAGCAGAACTGATATTTATTTGATTCTGTCCTTGAATTGACATAAACAAATTTTCTTTATCAACTTCTGGATCTTCTCCCAATTTAATTCTTGCTTCTGAAAGAGTAATTAAAGAGTTGACATATTTTTGAACTATGTGTGTTTCTTTCTTTACTTGTGTGTCAACATCTATTTCATTAAACTTAAAAAAACAACGATCTGACATTGCTGAATCATATGGATGAATTAGCGGATCAAATCCACCCTCAAATAAAAGTTCATTAAAAATATGAACCCTAACCATCTCGGCAAATTGTTTTTGATATTGTTTAATCTTGTCGTAAAGCGCAGTATCAAGTCTTTCAGTAATAGATCTATTTCCTCCGTCAAAACTCATTCCCAAATGATGTGGGGCAACACCAAGACCTATCGCAACTCTTTCCTTAAAATGGCTTAAATATTTTGAAGCATCTAATGCTTCCTGATTAGAACCTATTATTTCGACATCATGCCTAAACGGAAGTATCAAACCACCTTCTGCCCTTAAATTTTCAATCTCAATAGCTGCCTGATCAATTTCTTCTGGTTCTGCAGGTTGATCTGCAGTTCCAATTCTGTATTTATACAAAGGAAACAATTCGCGGTGAACCAGGTTTTGAATGTCTTCCTCCATTTGACGCAGAGCGACAACGTCGTCTAAAACGCTTGATAAAAAAGGAGTTCCAAATGCTCTACCTGGTTTTTTATCAAACGCTAAATGAACAACTTTATCTGCGTTCCATTTTGGATCTCTTTCTGTTGGAGCATAGGTAAGAGGATTTGTTCTCTGAAGATATGCCTTAGGTTTATTATGTTTGTCTCGTAAAATTCTGGTCTGCTCAGTGGGGATAAGGTAATAGCCGACTATTGGTTCTGCGCCATTAAGTGATTTCAAAGAAGTCGGAAAATATTCAGTTAAATCTGCTCTAGCTTTTACAAAAAACGCGTTTGCAAACTTAAACAACTGATCAGATAAATCAATTAAAAAATCTAAAAATGGCCTGTTCATTGCCATTTCCATGTAGTCTATTCTTTGGTATAGGTAACCAACTGCTTCTGGATTTTCCCCAACTATTTGCCAACCCTCTTTCCAAAAGAGATCTTTATGTTTTGATATTGCCTGCTTAACATATGAATCTGTATCTATGGCTTGAATAATTCTGTCAAAATTGTAAGGAGACGGTTCAAAGTTAGTTCTTCCAGTATAATAATAATTTACACCCCTATATCCTAGGGCTAAAGCTGCGATCTTCATTGTTCTACCAAGAGAACTTATTTTTTCAGGCTCCATTTGAGCTGAAAAAAAATCAACACCCTCTATTTTTGTAAAAGGTAAATATTCGCGTAAGGCCATAGTTAACTAAACTCCATTTTGAATTATAATATTGTATAGTACAGTTGGTTTTAGTGTTAATTAACTTTGAGGATCGGCATCCTGAAATGTCTTTTTTAGAATAATATCTTTAATTGCTTCCAGCCAAAAAACAGTTTCTGGCTCTGAAAAATCACTTTTGTAAACAAGGTTGGCGTTTGTTATTTTGATATTAATATTGAATTCTTTTTCTTCACTTTGCTCAATTACATTATCTTCTGACATTATTTTACCTTTTTTGTTGTGTTTTGTGGGGTTTCAAAATCATCTTTAGACGATTCTACTTTGGCGTGCATTTGGTTTAACAGTTGCTGCGAAAGTTGTTTGATTGTTGCTTCTTTAACAACTACTTCAGTAATTAACTGAGATATCTTTTCTTGAAAAGATTGTATAATTAAATTAACATCTAAATTTTGATCATTCATAGTTGAATTATACCAGACGAGATTCCAGTTCGTCAACTTTTGCAGAAAGTTCTTGAAATGACTTAACTAAATAAGGAATTAAACTTTCCATAATAACTGTCCATGGTCTGGTACTTGCATTTTCTCCGCCAACAACAACTGAATCTGGAAGAATTTCATAAAGCTGTTGAGCTAAAAAACCTAATTTTTCTTTATTAAGACTATCTGATTTGTAAGTAAAAGACTTTACGTTAATATTATTAATAATATCACTTGCATTGATTTGTTTGTTAATAATATTTTTTAATCTTTCATCAGAAAGATTTTGTGGCCCCAACGGACCATATCTATAGCCTGCATAACTTTGTATTTGAATAAAGTTTACATCGTATATGCCTCGTTCAACTTTAATTCCACCCTCTTCAATTTCAACGTCATTGAACGTAATTACGTTATGATATCCGGTAACTATTGAAATTATCAACATAATACGTATTTGTAATAATTTTTGAACTAGTATTTAATGCTATATTTGAACTCCATGTATTGTTTATACCAGCCATTCCACTAGATGAAGATGTTAGGCTTCCTGATGCAATAGAATAGCTTCCAATAGACCCCGCAGTGGCGGTAATTATTCCATTTGTACTAACCCTAAAAGGAGCGATGCCAAATGTTTCACTGCCTAAATAAATACCATTAGAATCTGCTTTAAATACACTTGCTCCTGAACCAATCTTTATGGTTCCACCATCTAATGCTCCAGTAAAAGTTCCAGAAGCTGAAGAAAGAGATCCAGTAAAAGTTCCAGAAGCTGAAGAAAGAGATCCAGACAATGATAAGTTTGTGCCATCAAACAACAAATACTGTGAACCAGTGCCGACCTTGAAAGTTACTGGAGTAGATGGAGGACCAACAGTGGAGGGAAGCCAAAAGTTATGGGTATTTAAATTTATTGAACCAGCTGATATAGAACCTCTAATTTGCGTTGCATCAAAGATAGCTTGACCATTACCTGCAATCAACCAACCGGTATTACCAGTTGTCCACGAACCAGCCACTAATTGTCCATCATAGGTGCTTGATTTTATTACTGAGGTTGATCCAGCTAATGATATTGTATGTGCACCTATTGTTCCGGCTGTAATTTTATTAGCAGTTAAATTATTTATATATTGAGATTCGATTAATGGAGTATTCCCAGATGCTGCGATTCCCGAATAATCACTTTTTGCTCCACTTGTACTTACTGTTCTTACTCTTCCTGAATAAGTTGTAGGTGTTGAATCAGTAGAGTTTGTTACGGCAACTGTAAAAACATTTGCTTTTGCCCTGCCAGTTTTTATTGGAGAACCTGTGCCGCCTGCATTGTCGTATAGCTCATACTCAAAATAATCCAAGTCAATATCATTGACAGCCGTAAAAGAATACATAACTGTCTCAAAGCTTGCTGCCAAAGTTAAACCAACAATAGGAGAAGGATTTGATGAAGATGCTGCAGAGGGAGTCTTCACTCTTATCACTTCTGGTGAAGAATCAACAGCTGATATTTCAGCGTTTTTTGGTTTCAACGAAAAAAGATAGTTGGAATTGGGCTTGAGTCCGTGTTACTGTTTTCTTTATAATTGTCATTATCTTATTGCTCCAGTGCTAATGAATGCTATTGCAGAATCTATTTCTTCTGCATTCAAGGTCAAATTGTAATTTTTGCTGAAGGCATACTGTGTTATATTGACAGAGGATGCTGAGGATAGAGGATTTTTTTCTGAAAGAAGTTCTACCTCAAAAGAATAGTCGCTGTATTGCTCTTCTTTTGTTAGCGTATCAATATCTAGCGCATTAAAATTATATATTAGCGTATTTAAATTGCTAGACACAAAATACAAATCTATATTTGTTTCTTCTTTTACAACAATTTGTCCACTTGCGCTTGGAGTAGTTTTTGTTATTTTTACTTTTATTTTTCCTCTGTTTGGTCCCTTGTCTCCAAAAATTTTTAATCTTGGACCGCTGAATGATCCTACTATTTTTGAGCCTGGAGAGCTAGTTTCCCCATTTGTCCATAAAAAAGAATTTCCAAAATAACCTATTGTTACATCACGTGTATTGAGTGAATCTTTTTTCACATTATGAGAATAGTAATCAATTAAGTTGTTCCCAGTTCCAGAGGTTGATGCTATGTAGCTTGTTGGGTTATTGGAGGCGCTAGTAGAAATATAATTTGATGCAGATAATTCAATATACTGCACATTGTCTGAGTGATAATACAGATAATACGCACCTTCTGGTTTCAATCCTTTATTAACATTTGTAACAGATTTAAAATATAAAATATTGTCAGAATCCACTCCACTATATGTCACTGTTTTTGTATTTCCTATTTCATATACAACAACAAAAGAATCTTGATCAAAAGATTTAACAATAGAATTAGAACTCTGCGAAAAAACCTGTCCTATACTGTAGTTTTCTAGAGAAATCCCTATCCAATCTCCAATTTTTAAATTGTCTGATAAAAAAGGAAAAACTATCAATCTTCTTACAGGAGGCGTAATTGAAGTTGCCAAAGATGAATTAGTATAATATTTAAACCAAGCCATAGTTAAATCTCTTTATACAAAATTTCAAAATCATAACTATTTATTTTATCATCCTCTATTTCTATGTCAAAAGAAACATCAAAATCATAACCTCCGCCTATTTTTGAGACAGCATTGAATCCCGTAACAACTAAATTTGAATATGGTTTGTTATCTTCAAACCTATAATACTCCTCTCTTGCTGATTCATAATCTATAGAGTTTGCATTTATCGCATAGCTTCCATCTGTCATGTTGTGAGTATGATTTGCTAGATCCATACCTGCAATCGTGGCACCCTCCGCAAATGTAATTGGCCCATATATTGTTCCGCCATCAATTCTCAAATATTGAGGATGAGCATCTCCGTCTATGTCGTCTAAATCGTCATGAGAAGACCTAAGACTTTCTCTTTTTGATGAATCAACAACAATAGAACTAAATGCTTCGACGTATTTTTTTACATCATCTGATGATGGATCTGTCAAAAACGGTTGTCTTAATTTTCCTATTGATTCCATTTGTATAAGATAGTTTATGTATCTTCTTTTTAAGTTTATATTTTCAACAAAGGCAGAAAGTCTCTTGCCCAATGTAATTCTTCTTTCAACAAGGTCTGCAGTTATTGATCCAAGATTTCCAACTATCGCATTGTTTGCAACGACCAGTTCTCCGGTCAAGGTTGGCAGTTGCAAAGACATTGACGTTGTTGACATATCCAGCATGAGTGGCTCTAGCAATTTAGACTTGAATGTTAACACAGGTAACAAAAAGTTGTTGTAAAACATTTGAGATGTGTCTGAGCTATCTCTTTTTACTAAATGAATCAAAGAATTAATTTCAGACGCTATTGAATTTATTTTGATCGAAAAAAATGCTTGAAATTGCGCGGCTTGTTTTGCAGAGACTTGATCCAACTCGGATTGTGGGAGTGAGACTGGTAGGGTTGTAATTTCCTTGGCAAATTGCTTCGTATAATGCGTAACTGTTTTTGCCCAGTCTGTGAGATGTTTTGCAATTTCGCTTTCGGTTTCATTATTATATGTCTCCCCAAAATAATTAACAGATATATTTTTTATTAACATTATTTCATCATACAAATGCTCCAACATTTTTTTAATTGCATATAAATGTCCAAAGCTAGTCTGAGATATGACAAGTTCATATTGTTTTATGAATTCTCTACAGGCTCTGCATTGATGACTCGCTGCAAAAATGTATTCTTGATAACAAATAAAACTAGGTTTTGGATTTTCCACTTGTATTGTGAATGTTCCTTCTTCGGAATCAAATTGTGTCTTTTTGTTGTGTTTTTCAACATCTTTCCAAACTGCAGTATGAGCTGAATCAATTTTTGAGTTAACATAAGGATTAATATTAACACTTTCAAGATTTGTTTCAACCTCACTTAACAGGTTGTATATTATTTTTTCGCACTCAAATATATAAGATCTAACGTCTTTTATTTTTATTTGAGATACTGAATTATCAAACGCATAAGGAGAACGCTGTGTTTGGTTAAATTCTTCTATTCTTTTTTCAAGCGAATTTAAACTAGACGTATTTGATATTGGTTCTGCAAATACATCTTCTACCGCATTTGAATTTCCTAGACCATAATTAGCCATAATCTTTCCTTAAAATGTTTCCCTTCTAATTGGCGAACCAGTTTTTCTAGAAGGTCCTTTTTTAAAATAAGCTTTTGCTGCTATTGGTTGAGTTCTATTAATTATTTTTGTTTCAGAACTTGTTTTTTCATCATCATCTTTGTTACTTTGTCCGGGCATAAAAAAAGTGTTAGAAAAACTGCTTGTCTTTGTAGTATATCTTGTTTTGTGTAAATCGTTGTAATTTTCTGTTATTGATAACAAAGCTAGAATCAACGCATCGTGAGCATGATCTTGCGCTGACCCAGCTGCTTCAAAAACTGGCCTACCAGTTTGAGTAGTTCTTAAAACTACGTAAGATATTAGTTGCATATACAACTCATCGTCTTTTTCTGGAGCAACTAATATTTCTCTTTCTAAATATTGTCTTAAGTTGTCCACCATATATGGTTTTATTTCCTTTTTAACTGGCAATTTAGTGTATGGGTCCCTAATTTCTATTGCCTCTGCAAAGCTAACCCCTTTAACTTTTTGTTTTAGTCCAGATATTGGATTCTCTACACCATACTTGTGCAAAAGCTCTACTTGAACTTCTCCAAAACCTCTATCAACATATATGTGTTTTGGCTGAAATATATCATTTAATTCAACTATTTTGGAGACGGCTTTAGTCAAAGTATATTCGGATTTTTGTATTTCTTCTCTATAGGCAACTTTTACTTTGTTTCTAAATCTTTCTTCTTCATATATATCAGAGCAAGCTTCTAAAATTACGACATTTGTTCCTGCTCCATATTTGTCCCAGTCAACTCCCATAACAAAAAAACTTCTTGCAGAGTTTATCTCTGGAATATAATTCCAGCTTGGAGATATAAACGCCTTGTCAACATATTTTCTTGGATATACGCCCTCTGCGTCTTCACCCCAATCAGCTTCTATTTCGTGTCTGTATCCAATTTCTGAATATTGTTCTCTGAATTCATCTTCTTGATCTTTGGAAAAAAAAGGATTGCAGTAAGAAGGAAACCAAAATTCTTTGAATCTAGCGCTTCTGCACCATTCCCAAAATCTTTCTCTTCTACCAGTTGGAGTAGATGCACCAATCAAAACTTTGTCAAGTTGATCTTCTGCTGTTTTCTGCAGCATAGCATAAAGTGCGTCTAAATCGTCTGCATGCATGTAGTCCATTTCATCAAGAACAATGACATGTGCCTCCTGACCTCTGGCTACGTCGGATTTACCACCTGACCTCATCCCAGATGTAAAAAATCTTACTGTAGAGCCATTTGTAAATTGAATCATAAATTGAGGAGACGTTACTTTTCTTATTATTGAATTCATAACTATTTCATTTTTAGAAGCTAGTTTCAATATCTCTTGATAAATTAATTCAACATGAGATTTCATTGGTGCAATAACAAGACATCTTCCGTCTTTGTGAGTATAGCTATAGTGCAATAGATATATTGCCATACTAAAAGTCTTACCAAGACGACGACCAGCTCTTAAGACTTTTCTCAAAGCTGGGTCGCGCAAAATTAACGTTTGATAAACTCTTGTTTCTGCATCAAGAAAATGTTTAGCCCATACGCACGGATCTTTTGCTATGTGTATTTGCTTTTGTTGTTCTGCCGATATTCCGAAGTTCTAATAAATCATTATCTATTTCAAAAGGTTCATCTATCAAAAGAGATAATTCCCTATTTGTCATAGGTCTGCCAGTTACTTGTTCTCCATCAGCCCAGTTAAGATGTTGAAGTTTATTTGCAAATACCCATTCAATTCTATTAATTTGCTTAAATGTTTCAATGTCTTGAGCTTTAATTAGTTCAATTAAATCTTCTCTAGAAAGTTGTTCTAAATCTTGTCTAAATTTTTTCGTTTTAGATGATAGTGCTGCTGTCATAATTATCCAAAATGTGCTGCCAGCATAGAGCCCTCAGAGCCGAGCATGCTCCTTGCGTTTAATCTTGAATTCTGTATAGCCATAACTCCCCTTGCTCTTGATGTAGCCGCAACTTCATTATCCTTATATCCCGCTCCAAAAATGGGTTTGTTAATGCTTCCCTTCATTGATTTAAGTGCTTCTTTTTGAAAATTAATCCCACCCATTATGGCGTTGCCTACGCCCTTGCCCACATCATAGGCAAGAGTTGCCCATCCATAGGCGCTGAATGCTTTACCTGCAAGTTTACCATATGTGCCTAAATAATGTCCACCCATTTTTAAGGCAGTTCCATATTGCTTTTCTCTAAGTGCTTTCATACCAACTTGACCAGCTACGCTTCTCATAGCCTTGACATCTCCGGTTTTTAACAAGTTCATTGCATCGTCTGCATAGCTTGCCCCTGGCAGAAAACCACCAACTTTAAGAGCATGGGTTGCATCATCTACAAGTCCAGTAGGCCCGAACAATCCTGTCGATCCAATTTTAGTGGTTTCCATTGCACGACCAAAAGATCCTGCAACTCTTTTAGCTATTTTTTCATTTGATACTAATACCTTTGAAAAGTCTCCACTAATTATTCTTCCATATCCAAAAAGGTCTTTAGTTATTTGACCCGGTATAGTGTGCATTAACTTTTCAGTTATGCTCATCCCGCCCATTCCTGCTCTTATGACATCATCGTATGTTCCCGACTTAATTGCAGCATTAATCGCATCGTCTGTTATAGATGCAGGATCCATTATTGCTCCGAGTCCAGATCTTGCTAATTCATTTCTAACAATACTTTGCATAAATGGCGCATTTGTCTGTTTGCCCAACTTAAGCAAATTAGATTCTAATCTAGCTAGATTGGCTTCTGCTTTTGCTCCTCTTGCAAGAGTTCTTCTTTGTGCCCTAGTTGCTGTTGCTTCATCAAAACCCGGACTTGCCCTTAACGCATCTGCTGCCTTTTTAGCTTCTTGGAAATTGTCTGCTCTACTTGCCGTATTTAATCTACCAAAAACACCACCTGTAAACAATGGATTTGCTTCACTTCCTGAATCAACTACGTCTCCAAAAAATTTTCTGGCTATGTTTTTCATAAACTTTGGCTTCAGCAACATGTCCGAAACAAAAGCTCCACCTTGATATGGTGTATATGGAGCATTTCTGCCGGATACACCACCTAGCCTTGCAACTGAGTCAAGTCTCACTCCGGCAAAAGGAGTAACGTTAGTTGCTTGCGCTTTTATTTTTTTGCCTGCAAATCTGCCAAGAAAATTTTTACCAAAAGCGTAATCTGCCGGGTCACTCATTGTTTGATCAATGTATGCCCCTGTTCTTCTGCCTATTGATTGTCTTAGCCCTTGTAATCTTGTGTTTTTTGTTCCTTCTCCGACATCAAGAAAACCTCCACTAAACATTGTATTTGCGTAACGGGTCGCACCAAAAACAACGGACTGCGTTAGGCCCATCATTGGTATTGCACCCAAAATTTTTAGAGGCAATGGCGTCGACATTTGCATAGGTTGCTGCATGGCCTGTTGCGCAGCCTGACCCTGCACTTGTGCTCCAAATTGATCCATTTCAGGCATTAGTATCCGCCCCTTCTTGTATTGTGAGCGCCAAAAACTATGTCTCCTCTTGCATTTAATCTTTCTGCAGTTAAAAGTGATGAGTTGTAAAATGGAGATTCATTAATTATTTGCATGTTTGCTTTTCTAGCTTGATTTGTTGTTGCTATTGATCCACCTACAAACAATCCTCCCGCTGCAGCACCTGCAAGACCTCCATATGCAACTCCCGAAATTGCTCCTAGTGCTAGTCCCCTTCTGCCCCCTCCAAATCTAGGTCCCCTAGCTCCGATAGCACCGCCAGCAATTCCGCCTGTTAGCATTCCTAGCGTCATTGTAGTGTACCCTATATCCACAGCATCCCCAAATGTATCTGCAGGGAACCTAGTTGGATGTTGCGCTCTTGCTAGAGATCCTACTCCTCCAGTAGCCAAAGATCCAGTGGTTGCTCCAAGAGTAAGACCAGCAATTCCGCCAATTGTACCGCCTGCTAGCATTCCTGCTCTACCAAATCTTCTACCAAGCATTGCTCCGGCTGTTGCGCCAATACCTCCACCACCAAATCCTCCAACACCCACTGCTGCAGGATTTGCCTTATCGGGATATAGCACTCCTAGCATCATTGTTGGAGTAAGTTTAGTGCCTAGCATCTTCAGGTCTGCATCTGGATCATCAAAAGCAAGATCCATCGCTGCATCAGTCATTCCTCTTCCTAGGGTCTTTCCCAGGCCAGCAAGGAATAAACCTCCTAAAATAACGCTTCCAGCCACTTTTCGACGTGTAGAACCGCCTGGTCCCACAATTGCTCTACCCATATCGGATATCTCTGATAACGCAGGACTGCTTGATCCCACAATCGCTCTACCACTAGCGGCTAAAGATCTACCCCTAGCGGCTAAATTTGATAACACAGGCATTTTTATTCTCCAAATAGATAATTATATTTATTAGGCCCCATCATTGTGTGACCTATTTTGTTTCGATCTAAATTTCCAACAACTCCCGCAGTGACGAGTGGATCTCTTCTAATGGAATCAATCATTGTGGCATCTTGCATGTCGTAGTTTGCTTGTTGTACCAACCCCGGATTTTCAGTTGGTTGCTCTTGCATAACCTGTTCATGCAGCTGCTTGTCTCTGCCTCTTCTAGCTAAATAGTAACCAGCACTGAGAGCTGCTACACCAATTCCCCCTCTATAAACACTTGGCTTGGCTCTTTGGACTGCTTCTCTTATTCTTGCATCTCTTCCGAGTCTAATAGACGTTCCACCTATTCCTTCGTCTACTCTATGTCTAGAAAAAGCTCTTCGAAGCATGTTTCTAAATCCAGTGTTAGATTCTGCTTTAGCTAAAACTATGTCTCTATCCTCCAGCATTTGCGCTGCATCGGGCATTGATATTCCAAGTGATGCTGCGTGAGCTTCTGTGGCGTTTGTCATTCCCGGAACTGCGTACAGTAGCCCCCTTTCTCCTGCTACTCCTCCTGCTCCTGCTGTTCCCTGATCAAATCCTGCAGCCCTAAAAACCATACCTCTACTAACACCAACCTGATCATTTCCAACACTTTGAGATATACTGTGTTGAAGTGAGGCAAGACCTTCGGCAACGTCTCCGGTAACAGTTCCTCTAATTGGTCCTCCATGTTCACTAAATTGTCGAGCAATAGGAGCTATTAATTCATCTTCTATTGCGGTAGAACCTCTTTGAAGTATTCCTCTAATATTTGCAATCTCTTGTTGAGATTTAAATATTCCAGTTTCAATTAAGGTGTCATCAGATAAACCTTCGTCTATTATTTTTCTTCTCCACATATCAACAAGTCCTTCAGATAAACTTCTTGATTCTTGTCTACCCATTCTTCCTTCGCCCATTATGAAGTTAATCATTTTTTGATCATTATTCAAGTTAACTTCTGACATATGCATTTTTCCAAGTCCTGCAGATTCATAAAGTGGTGATTCCAATAATGGTGTATCAAATAGTCCAGTGGCAGTAGACTTAACTCTTATGTCACTCAATGCTTGCTGTGTTAGCCTTATTCTTCCCAGCTCCCCAGAGCCACCAGCTCTCATTACTGAAGGAGTAGTTTCTTCAAAAGTTATTACTCCCATTTCACCTAAAAGATTTCTGCCACCAGCAATCTGTTGTGCTCTAGTTGCTAGACTTTCAATTTGTTCTGAGCTCAAAGTTGCCAAATGTGCTTCAACCAAATCTGGAGTTGCACCTGGGTTTGTCATCAAAAATTGTTGCCTTGCCACTCTTAATGCAGTTGCTCTTCTTCCTTGAGTGGTACTAAAAGCAACATCTGCAGTAATTGCTGAAGCTGCAACAAAATTAGATCTAATAGTTGGATCAATCATTTCCATTCCGGCTTTTCCAAAATGTAAAGCTTGAATCATTGAAGGTGCATTTGCTTCATTAAAAACAGCCTGTCTTTCTCTCATAGATCTTCCCATAACTCTATCTATTAAAAGATTTCTTTCTTGAAGATGTGGCATTCCTACAAATCTTCTCGTTGCAGACATGGAATCAACAAAAGCTTCCTGACCAGCTTCGGTATCTAATAAATCAATCATTGAAGCTGGACCAGGAACTCCAATTCCAGCAACTGTGTCTGCGTATTGCAGAGTTCTTTCCATTTGTCCAGCTTCACTGGCAGATATTCCTAGACTTAAAACTCTTGCCCTTGTAGCTTCTCCATATGGACCAGGAGTAGCTGCTTTAGCTAAATCTAAAGTATTTTTAATTGCTCTGTGTGCAAGAAATTCTGGAACATCTGTTACAGTACCTCCAATAACTCGCTGATAAGTACCTGTAGCAAGGTTATAATCTTGATAACCTCCTGCATATTCAATTCTCATCCCCTGCATTATTCTAGGGTCTGTTGTAGTTGACAAAAATCCAAAAACCTGATCAGATATTTCTTCTATGTTTGCTAGATTTGTAGTCGGAGTCATTGCACCAATTCTTGATATTGATACTCTTGCTTGTTCTACTGCTGAAGCAAGCATGCGGTCTATAGCTACTCCTCCAATGGTTCCCCTGCTACCTGCTGTTAATAATTCCATTTGATCGGTCTGAACACCTCTTATAATAGCAGCTGATAATTGCAAGTCTACATCAGATATGTGTGCGCCGGATGCTAGTCTACGAACTAAGCCTTCACCTTCTGGCGTCTGAGTTAACCTTTCTAACAGATCTGTTGTTAATAAAATACTTTCAATACCTCTAGGTTTTACAGATTCTCCAAACCTTCCTGCTTTTAATGCTGTTTCTGGAGACAGTATTGAACTCACCGCTTCACCTAACATGGACTCTAAAGTCTCACCTCTTGCTTCTGCAGCTCGTTGTAATAGTCCCATTTTTTCAAAGATATGCTCACCTGCAAGTTGTGTAACGTCTATTACTCCTGTTCCAGAAGTTAACTTTTGTTGAAGAGCCGTTAAAAGAGCTGCTCTTTCCGGTACGTTCATAAATTCATCAAGTGCGGCAGCGCTGTTTATTATTTTTGGAACGTCAAAAGATCCAACCTTGTTACCAACAATAAACGTATTTGGATCAAGAAGATTTCTGATTTGTTCTTCATAGTTTGCTGCTGCTGAAGATCTTCCAGCTGCAGTCGTCAAATTGTGCACAATTCCTCCAGTTGACCCTGTCTCTATTCGATATGTTCTTGTTCCCAATCCTATTGCAGCCTGACCTGGTCTTCCAGCTCTTACTGATTCCATTTCTGGAACAATCATGTGCACGTTTGATCTACTTGTTGGACTTACCGGCATAGCCCCCAAGGCAGCGGTGGAATCTGCTCCTGTTAGATCATAAAAACCAACAGATAAAGACCTAACTTGATCATATGGACCAACACCTCCAGTTTCAACGTCCAAAGCAGCTAAACGTATACCTGCTGTCGCTCCTCCCGTTCTTCTTGCTTCAGTTAGTGCATCATCTAACATTTGAGTGGTATTTCTTCTCGTTAAACCCTGCCTTAAATATTCTGCGGTTGGAATATCTGTTGCGGATACTCTCATTGCATTTCTTCCCAATCCTCGCTTGGTTATATCAACAGAAATTGCCCTTCCTTGAAGCAAAGTGTCTAGGGCATTATCCACGCCTGGTTGAGACATTCCATAAACAGTGGCTCTCCTTGGGTTACCTGATGGAAGCTGTATAGAAGGAAGACCATAACTTGATTCATAACTTTGAAATACAAGATCTTGAAATTGTCTATCTAATCTGGATCTTTCTGCTTGAGATGATATCAAGGAAAGATTCATTGTTGGAGAATCCAAAGCTAGCTCTAGCATTCGTTTTCTTTGAGAACCAAAAAGACCACCTTCTAGTTCTGCTCTTATTGCATCTCTATAAGCAACTTGCAGATTTTCTAGTCCTTCAAAAATTTCTGCGTTGTCAATAGTTCTAGGTACTCGAGCTGCACTTGGTAATCTTAAATTTTTTTCTACCAGTCTTTCAATTTCTGCTCTTGATTTTTGAGTACCAAAAACTTCTACGTACATATCGACAATATCGTCAAACTTTGACATGTTATTCTTCCTGGTTTGTATCTATCGTTTGGGCCTCGATGTATTCGTCCAATTCGTATGTTCCCAATTTTTGTTTGAGTAGTTTTTCTCTTTGTATTTCAATATTTTGAACTTTAGAAATAATATCTGATATAGCCTGTGCGGTATCCAGTTGAACTTGCCCAATTTTTGCTTTTGCTTCTCTTGTTGCAAGAAGTTGATTACGCAAGTCTTTTCTTCTTTTGTGAAGTTTATCTTCTAGCTCCACTGCTAGGTGTAATTCTTTTTTCATTATTGGTTGTCCATCTTGGTCAATTCCAATAACATTTTCTTGTATAAAATGCTCTTTGGCTAATAATTTTGTTTTTCTTAGGTACTGAACCTCTTGGTCAACCAAGTCTCTTACCATAGAAACTTCTACTAAATTATTTGGATTTACATCTAGTTGCTGCAGGTATTCTTGAGTAAACTGAACAACCATAGACATTTCAAGTGGACATGGTTTGTTTCTCGGTGCAACATTTTCTTTAAGCAATGGACATGTCTCTGAAAAAATACATCTTTCAGCTTCACAATTCATTGGTATAGATGCAAACATAGCTGTCTTTGTTTTTTGTGGCTTAACTAATTCGTTTGCTTTTTTTATCTCTTCTTCAGACCATGATTCTGGAAAAAATAAATCTGGTCTTAAAGATTCAAAATTTTTCATAAAAGAATTTTTATCTTCTGGTTTTTGTATGTTACCCATTAAAATCAATCCACTCTGTTGTGTAAAAACCTTTGTCATCAAAATGCTCTACAACGGCACTTCTGCAATGCGTGCAATAACGCTCTTTTGAATACAAAAATTCTGGTTGTTCAACAAAATATTCTACTATTTCTTGCATTGTTTTTGAACACCTTGGACACTGCACATTATTGCTCTGTTATTAGTTCACTCAAACTTTTCTGCAACTTTTGCATTATTTCTATATTATTCGCTGCATTTGTGAAAACTCCAATTTCTTTCATTTTGTCTGGAGTTAATGTAGAACTAATTATAAATCTTGCCCCTTTGCAAATATCGCAGTATATTTCTTTTTCAGACAGCGAACATATGCAGGGATCTATTATGTTAAAAAATTCTAAAGCTTTTGCTATTTCATACCATCTAGCTTTAAACATCTTCTTTGTCTGCTCTTTGTAGGCTCTAAGCTTATGCTGATCACTGGACAGCAATGTTCCCATATCCAAGCACTGTTTCATTAAATCATTTATTGTTTTATATAAAAAATTAGGTAGCTCAAAATCACCTGATTCATTAATAAAACTTTCCCAATTACTCATTATTAAATTGGCCTTCCATTTTGTGGAACTGGTGCAATTGGTCTTCTTGGATTATATCCACCTCTGTGATCTTTTCTTTTGTTGGCAAATCCAATTCCACCTAAGGCTGCACCTGCGCCTATGGCTTTTCTTCCTGTTCTAATATTCTGTGGTTGCATAGAGGTTCTGTATGCCGATGCTATTGCGCTGCCCATTCTATTTCCAGCAGGAAAAGTACCAGAAGGCATATGACCAGCCCTCATTGAACCTTTCAATAATCTATTGATACCATAACCAAGTGGCTCTGCGACATTATCAATGGCTCCACCTATTCTTCCAAAAACCCCTGGCATGTTAGTACATCCTAATTCCGGTTGGTCTTCCTACTGTTTTGTCTAACCCAGATGATCTTCTTCTCATGATTGCTCCGGCACCCACAACTGCCGCTGCAGCTGCTGCGCCTTTCTTATAGGGATGTGATCCAATGCTGCTTCTGACAGCAGAACGAAGACCTTGACCAGATAAATTTGTAGTAAAATTTGAAACTGCTCTTCTTGCAGATGATAGCGGCATAAAACCTCCTGAGGTTTTTCAGTTATAGTAATTAAATTTTTTCTGCTAAAGAATCTTTTTTGTTTGGTTTAATTATAGTAGTTTTAATTAAGTTATCCTTGCAGTCTAAATCAAATATAGACCCTCTAGGAGTAGCTTTTTCAACTATAAATTTTGCTAGCGGGTCTTCTATTTTTTCTCTTCTTATTTGAGCCAGTCCTCTTGCTCCTTTAATTGAGTCTACTCCATTATTAATTAAAAAACTTAAAACACTATCTGTGTATCTAATTGAATAGCCTTTTTTACCTAATTTTTCTCCGACTATAGACATTTCTATTTGTGCAATTCGCCTACAGTCTTCTTCAGACAAATAATTGAAAATAACTGTTTTATCTATTCTATTTAAAAATTCTGGTTTGAAATGTTTTTTTATTGCGTCGTTTGCGTTTCTTTCAACAACATCTCTTGATGGTATTTCTTTTGTGTTATTTTTATAGCCAACAGAATTAGTAAAACCGGCTCCTCCCGAAAGTAAGCTTGTGCTAACTTTATCGTTTCCAAGATTAGTGGTCATAATAATTACGGTATTTTTGAAGTCCACTATTTCTCCTTTTGCGTCAGTTAAAATTCCGTCATCAAATACTCTTAAAAAAGTGTTCCAAATATCTGGATGAGCCTTTTCTATTTCGTCCAATAAAACAACTGTGTTTGGTTGTTTTTTAACTATGTTAACTAACTGACCACCTTCTTCATGGCCTACGTAGCCAGGGGGTGATCCAATTAACTTTTGATTTTCATGCTTGTGCTGAAATTCTCCACAGTCTATTCTGACCATTGATTTTTCTAAACCAAACAAGTACTTGTGCAGACAATTGGCTAAATGAGTTTTTCCTACTCCAGACGATCCCGCAAACAAGAAAACACCCAACGGTCTATTTTCGTCATTTAATCCTGCTTGACATCTTCTAAGGGCATCGACTATTATTGAAATTGCTTGGTCCTGCCCTATTATGTTTTCTTGCAAATAGGCATTGAGACCCATAAATTTTTGTTTTGTAATTGGCTTTGTCTTTTTTGCATTTGGTTTTTCAGTTTCTTCGCTTGCAAAGTCTGTTGAATCTAATTTTGTATGTTTTTTTTCTAATTTTTTAATTTTCTCCAAAAATGATTTAGACACAAGATCATCATCAACATCAGAACCAAATAAAAATGGATCAGTAGATTTGGGTGCGTCATACGCAATGTTGATCCATCCGTCTAAGTCTAAACCGGGATTTAACATTACACACCCTGAGTACAGGGCATCGACTATTTTTTCGGCAGCTTTTCTGCTCATCATACGCAAAGAATCTGATATTTCGCTTTTAAGGTTAAAAACAAAAAAATCAATTACAGTTTTTTTAAATTTTATAAACTCTGCTTGGTTTGAAATATTTCCATGAGAAGATAAGAAACTCTGCACACCTTCTGGATCCAGCACCTTAAACTTGACATACGTTGCAAGTTCGGGCAGCACCTTAAACTTGACATACGTTGCAAGTTCGGGAAAATATATCTGGTAAAGCTTCATACAAACATCCTCTGCTTAAAAGTATAGTAACAGAAAAAAATGTTTGTTGTATTTTCCTTCGTATCTGAGAGAGATTATTATCAATCTTACACTAGATTGAGATAGAGCACACAGATCCTATAGGGCTTCTGGATACGATTATACAGCATCACGGCACTGTGTCAAATAAAAATTACGAAATATCCTCTATGCTAGGGTGATCTTCTACACATGGACCAAAAAAATCCCAAATCCTAATTAAATCTTCTACAGTATTTATTCTGTATTTTAAAATTTTTATCGCTCTAATGTAGTCGTGATTATAATTTGAGTTATCGCTCTAATGTAGTCGTGATTATAATTTGAGTTCTTAAACATGTTGTTGTTAGCCTTATGTTGTGGTAGTATTTACGTCAGTCAGTATATCACCAAAGAAAGACATCAACGCACAAATGAACGAATCAGAAGATTTTGAGGAAGTATCCTTAAATTCTACAAAAAAACAAAAAGATGAGTCTAGGCAGCTGGAGCTAGCAATAGCTCAGATTGAAAGACAATTTGGAGCAGGGTCTGTTATGAGATTGGGTTCTTCTAAATTTACGTCTTGGCCATCAATATCAACTGGAGCTCTGTCTCTCGATAGAATTCTTGGCATTGGTGGCTTACCGAAAGGTAGAGTGGTTGAAATATATGGCCCAGAATCTTCTGGCAAATCAACTTTAGCTTTATCTGTTATTGCCCAAGCCCAAAAGCAGGGTATTAGGTGCGCTTATGTAGATGCCGAACATGCGCTTGATCCGGTCTACATGCAAGATGTAGGAATTAATTTAGATGAATTATTATTAGCTCAACCTGATTATGGTGAACAGGGTCTGGAAATTGTTGACAAGCTAATTAGAACAGGCGAGCTTGGAGTAGTAGTTGTAGATTCTGTAGCGTCTTTAATTCCTAAAGCTGAATTAGAAGGTGAAATGGAATCCATGCAAATGGGTGCGCAAGCACGTATGATGTCAAAGGCAATGCGCAAACTTGTCGGATTAGCTAACCAGCACAAAACATTAATAATTTTTATCAATCAAATAAGGATGAAGATAGGTATTATGTTTGGCAATCCTGAAACTACTCCGGGCGGGAAAGCTCTTCCCTATGCAGCGTCAGTAAGAATTGACATAAGAAAGAAGGAAGACTTGAAAGATAAATCTGGAGAATCAGTAGGAATTAGAGTAAAAGCTAAGATTATCAAGAACAAGATGGCTCCGCCATTAAAAATAACTGAGTTTAATATACTTTACGGAAAAGGAATAGATGAGTATGGATGTGTTTTTGACGTTGCAGTGGATCAAGGAATCTTTACACAAAAAGGTGCATGGATTTATTATCAAGGTGAGCTCTTTTCTCAAGGACGAGAAAACGCAATATCACAAATAAGGGACAACGAAGATTTGTTTAGAGATATCAAAGAAAAGCTTGCCAATGATGGTTGAGAGCAAAAAAATTGAACCATGCCCTGATTGTCCAATTCCAACTAATTATATAGTTAGAAATGGTTTATCAAATGGAAATAAATGTCTTTACATAGATTGTAGAGAATGTGGAGATAAATGGATAGAGGAGTTAGAAAATGAATGAAGAAGACCTAAAAAACTTTTATAAAAAATACGAAAATTACACACAAAAAAACAACGTCTTTAATTTTCAATCTAGAAAAGAAAAAAGCGATTCAATTCCGGTAAAACTAAGAGTATCTTTTGACCTTAAACCATCAGAAGAGTTTATTGAGAAGATGGAGTACAGATTGCTGAAAGTTCAAGAAGCTTTAGATGATTTAAGAGATGAATTGTATTTGTATTCAGATGATTGAGTTACTATAACTACATGAAAATAATTGAGCTGAAAAAGATCTAGCTTTTTGCCAAACGCAAAACGCGCGCAATTTTTTTCGGTTTTTATTTTTTTTAAACAGAGGAATAAGGACTTATAATATGAATTTTTTTCTCGATCTGATAAAAAAAATTTTGGAATCAGACAGAATAGACATCCAAAATGGAATATTTGATTTTGATTCTCAAGGAGAAATTCAAGACAGTGTCTTGACCGCATACTCAGAAGAAGACGGCCAGATCACTCTAGCCGTCTTCTCCAAGGAACAATGGGATATGGTCAACGACATCTGTGCACTAAATGGTGATGATCAAGAAACCGTCGTCAGATCATTGGCCACGGAAATTCCAAACGTGTTCACCATAAACCCCGATGACTTTAATTAAACATATTTTATAGGTCCGTACACATCATCAAAGCAATTCTGGCCGTAAGTGTCGTACAACAAACATCCATACATCTCAAGAGCAAATCTTTTTGACATTTGTGCCGGAAGTACAGTTTTAATCTTTTGATTGATGTGAGCGCCGGCCAAATCAAAACCATTTGAATTAGTATAGAAATTATACAATAAAGTACGCTCCGATAAATTTTCATACATTGCCTCATCATAGGGATTATTGACAAGAACCATGCAGTCAAAATCATATCCATACTTGAACTGTAAATCAACACCCATTCTACATTCATTTTCCAATCCCATGAATATCACATTACCATGTGAGACCTGACAATTGTCATACAGTACAGTGGCCAATCTTTGCGTCTTTTTTCTATCAAAGTCATCTCTATTATTGGTATTAAATAATAATAAGTTATGACCAGGTGACAGTAGTCCTATCAATGATGAATTTATTCTCCAAGGATTCTTGGATCTGAACAATTTCTCTGATCCTACCAATATGTTGTTTGGCATGGTGTTTATGGTGGCCATGATGGGTATCAGTAGTCGTATCCGTAGTTGTCCATGTCAAAATCGACGTCATTGTAGGCTGGTCTGAACATATCATATTCTGTCTTTGTGTATTGACCGAGGTATTGATCTATCTCTTCGTATGATTCCAAATTAAAATTTTCTGGATCAATAATGTTTGTCATTTCAGTGATTCTTTCTGTTTGTATGTTCGCCGGCTTTTCCGACAAAGTGAGCATACGTTATCACAAGGTTTTTCGATTTGGCAACTTGTTGTGGGAAATTTATAGGAAAAATTTTCGTAGCTCTATAAAGGTGTATAAAAATCTTAAGAGTTAAAAAAATAAGGAAAATTTATGAGCGGGTAATAGTTAAGTTGTATTTGTATGGTTTACTTTAACGAGCCCACCCCCCCATACCCTCTTATTGTTGTCTTTTTTTTATGGGTAGCCACTCGGTTACTCACGCACACCAAACTGCCTAAAGAAAGAAGGTAAACAATATGATGCGGTTAAATCAGGATGAGCATCCTAACAACAACAACGGTCCACAGTGCATCCATTGTGGGCAACACTATAATCATTTCGACTACTACCTATCGGGGTACTGCTCGGTCGAGTGCAAGGAAGAGTGGCTCCAAGAAGCTGACAAGAAGGACAAGAACTAGAGCAAATCGGAGAGAAGACCCCGAAAGGGGTTTTCTCTTTATGGGTAGTCTGACGACTTCCTTCATTTACCTTTGTGAAAGGAGGTGAATTGAACCAAATCAAGGCGTTCCTCGCGGAGCACTGGGAGTTGGTCCTCGTGGCCATTCTTCTTTTGACTCCAGCGGTGAGCTGGGCCGGAGCTATCGTGCAAGCGATATTCGGCCTGGTGAACTGGCTTGGTGTTGCTGTGGCCATAGGGTTCTTCGGATCCAGATGGTTCACCAGGAACAACAGGTGAGTTGATCGTCAACTGAATTGGATCGGGGCCATATCCTTGGCCTGGCACCAGAAGTTTAAGTAAGCGAAAAAAAAGAAGCTGAACAATCAAGGGTATTGAAGGGCGGCCCGTCTCGTATGCGGGCGTTCTTCTTTTATGGGTAGTCTCTGGACTTGGTAGTCCAGACCCAACATGAAGGGAGATTGTCATGGGGGCCCAAGGGCCCAACAGACATTCACAACCAAAATGCAGACTGGAACACTGGCACAAGATCGTTGAGATCGTTGCTAAGAATCCTGAGCGATTTCCCACAATCAAAGTGGGTGTCGAAGAGGAAATCGAGGCAATGAGCAAGTGTCCCTGCACAAAGTGCAGCACTGTTTTTAAATGTGTGAAGTGCGGAACAGGCATTGCTCTGGAACGTTTTTCTACACAGGAAAAGAATGGCTGGCCGCACTATTGTGAAGACTGCACGACAGCATGGATTGATCGCATGATCAACATGAAATCAGCAGAAGGCAACTGAGCAGAAAAAGGATGCTCAAAGGAGGAGACCCCGAAAGGGGTTTTCTCTTTATGGGTAGTCTGACGACTATCTGGACACGGCCAGGCACGTGTTTTGTCCCAAAACAAACAAAACACAACAGCAGGAGGAATCATGCTGCAATGCAACCAAATCCGTGAGATCGAAATCGCTCTCACAATCACAGACAACGACAAAGCAAACGCCAATGTCGAGGCCATCATGACCCACGTGAGGGGTCTGATGGAGCTCCTCCACTACGGCCAAGCACAATTGAAGGAGGCTGTGGCAATACTGGAGAAGAGGAAGAGCTGTCTCGACGGCGTAATCAACTACGCCAACGATAAGCTCAACTCCTAACTAAAAGGTAGAAGGTAGCCTGGTACCTTCGGAGAGAGGACCCCAGAAATGGGGTTTTCTCTTTATGGGTAGCTTGACGGCTGCCTAAAGGAGGAGAGTTTATGTCTCTACAATCCATGAAAGGAGGTGACATGGGCCCCACCAACGCGTCCATCGAGGAGCGTGTGAAGCTGGCAACGGAAGTCGAAGACATCCGTTTCAGGATCCACGAGCTCGAGAGGAAGGGAATCACAGCGTTCACGGTTGACCAGCGCAAGTTGGACAACTCGCTGATCGAGCTGCTCCCGGAGATCTTTGGCTGATCCTCAAATATGGACCGGAGGATTATGTGAACCTCTGTTACTCACAATCACGGGAGAAGCCCCCTTCGGGGGGTTTTCTCTTTATGGGTAGTCCCCAGGCATGAAAGTCTGGGCCCAATACAAAGGAGATGCCGATGGCATTACCGGATAAGGTCCGCACTGGCCTTGAGCAGGTGCAAAAGGACTTGGCAGAAGCAATTCAAGAGAGGAACATCGCAGACCAAGAATGGTTTTCGTGGACCGATCTTGAAGAGGTGATCGCCAAGATTCTTCAGGACTGAACCAAAAGGATAACGGGTGGTAAGTTCGCCCGTTTTTCCTTTATGGGTAGCCCATTGACTTGGGCTCCTACGCCAACTCAGTTGCGTTAAAAACTGGGGGAAAGGAGGTCCTCATATGGTCCTCTGGAAGGTGCGCTACACGTGCGCTCACTCCGGACACCCGAGGTCCGTGAAGGTGCTGGCCAAGAACCCGCTCCAGGCACGGCTCCGGGTCCAGATCAGGAACCGTGGGTACTACGAGGCCAACCTCGCAGAACTCTTCACGGTGACCCGTGTCTGGCCGAAGTAGTCACGTAGCACACAGCTGTTAAGTCAAGCCGGGCCTGATTGGTAGCCTGGGACCAGAAGCCATCAAAGAGAAAGACCCATGTAGGGAGGCTCTGATACACGTTATCACACCTTCAGCATGGGTCTTTTCTCTTTATGGGTAGTTTGACAGCTGCCAAGTCGTACGGTAACTCCGTGCGCATATCAAGGAGAAATCCCAATGGACAGTCAGATGCAGGACGAAGACCTGCGTTCGGAGTTGTCATACTGGACAGACGAGAGGTTCTTTTACTTCTCGTCAACCAAGACGGGGAAGGAGTACAAGTTCATCTTGTTGCTCCAAGCCATCTTCAACGTCCAGTCTGACAGCGTTTCCTACGCGGCGCAATCCGCCACGGAGCGTCTCAGCAGGTACGTCATCAACATGGTACCAGTCGGCTACTCTACTCGGTTGATCCGAGGCGAGCCCGATCCCGGTGTCTCCTACTTCGTCGAGTTAACCATTTCATGGCGATTCGACAAGTATGGTGATCGCTACCCGTTCGTCGCATACGTCCTCGTCCCTTCCGAGCACTACAGGCAGTACGTGGAGCTCCACAACAGCATCGGGTACAACCCGCAACTGGGTGCGATGTGGTTCCACGCCAACGTGCCACTGGTCCACATCGTGGACCAGGACTTCGAGAAAAACTTGGAGTTCCTGGTGGAAGGGCTCTTTCAGAAGGGCACTGACTACTGAGCAAAAAAGGATGCTCAAAGGAGAGGACCCCAGAAATGGGGTTTTCTCTTTATGGGTAGATCCCAGACCAGGTAGGTCATCTATCCAGAAAGGAGGTAAATATGGGCAAGCGTGGTCTGTGCACTGAGCACGGACTGACCGATTTCCGCAAACTGCGGGACGGTCATGTCTGTTGCGAGTGCTTCAGACTCGTCCGTTGGGACGACGATGCTTGGAGACACCAGGAATGGGCTCTCTTGGCTCGTTTTGCCGACGTCGAGTTGACAGACTAACTGAATAAGACTCGGGGCGTAGTGACCGCCTGGCAACAGAACAAACACTAGAGATTACCCTCTTCGGGGGGTTTTCTCTTTATGGGTAGACTCTACTGTCTATCTGCGCTACCAGATTGGCGTACAAGAATCTGGAGAAAGGAGAATGTCATGAACATTACTCCTCGCCGCATCCACCCCGCTAGCCTCTATGAAATTCCAACTTGGACACAGTTTGTTGATTGTGTTCAAGACTACCACAATGTCGCTATCTCTGAAAGGGCCGTGGTGGTAAACAAGGTGATTCTTCCTGTCATTGGTTGTGTTGTTGTGATCGACAATGTCGTTGGTGCAACTCATAGCGCTCTTGTCACGTTGGAGCTTGCGTACGGTGAGCAGGCTATAATTAGTGTTGATTTGACGTGGATGGCATCGACTCGAACCGATTTCATTGAAACACGATTTGATGTTGATGTGAATCATCAGGAATACGACGTTTATTTGGCTATGGACTCGACGCGGACAACTTTTGATAACAAGGTGGAAAACGTTAATGATTACAACGAAACCTTTTCGGCAATCATTGAAGCAATGCCTCAGCACGTGGAGGACTTGATTGATTGGCACAATGCACGTTCATTCGATATATGAGCAGAAGAAAAGCTGTTCAAAGGAGAAGACCTCGAAAGAGGTTTTTTCTTTATGGGTAGCCACTCGGTTACCTGCGCCCGACCAGGCTTGCGCAAAAAAGTCTGGAGAAAGGAGTTCGCCATGAGCGACTTCTTTGCCCCTATCCGCCCCTCTATCTCAAGTCAGGCCAGGCCTGACTACCAAAAGATTCTCGACATGCCGGGAATCGATGGGTTGATCCTTCGTCTCGAGGACAATGGCATTGTCGTCACCAACCGTATGTTGGTGAAGGACAAGAAGGACAGCCTGGGTGTTGTTGGCAGCTTCTTTAAGCAGGTTGGCGACGAGCAGCTTGGCAACTGGGTGACAGTTTCTCTGTTGCTTTCGGTCGACGAGGGCACCCTTATGTGGACACAGTTTTCGTATCCGTTGAACGCAAATGGAGAGTTTGTCGACAGCGACGATGATTGCATGTATCACGAGTGGTGTTGGCGTATTGGAAGGCTGCATGAGCTGAACAGGGTTGAGCTCTGGGAGACGATTAAGGAAGAGCATGCCAAGTCATTTGGCGACATGGACTTGCACCACGAGATTTTCAGCCCGTCGGTGTGTGTCGGATGGGACCAGTCCTTTAGGTACACGCCGGAAAGGTGGATTTCCAGCCTGTTTAGCCGTTACAAGGCAATCAATCTGCCGAGTTCTTCTGCTTAAGGACTAGAGCAAATCGGAGAGATTACCCCGAAAGGGGTTTTCTCTTTATGGGTAGCTTGACGGCTGCCAAGTCCTACATCGCTGTGATGTGGGCAGAACATGGAAGGAAACTACCATGAAGAAAGGAATCATCGCCATAACCTTGGTGGCGATCCTTTCCTGGACATTCAAGGGATGCGTCCAGCATCAGGAAACATCCTGGTGCAACGGTGCAACCGTGACAGTTCAGGAGGGTTGGACCAAGTGGGATGGGGTGATCACCAATTGCTGGGGAGACCTAGAGACAGCAATGTACTACATTTCAATGAAGTACGGATCTGTTGAGATTGGTGACATTGTCCAGTTCCCCAACGGAAAAATCAACCCGTAAAGGGCGAACAAGCAACATTCCTGCAATGAACTGAAAAGGCAGTTCAAAGAAAGGGCCCCGAAAGGGGTTCTTTCTTTATGGGTAGACTAAGAGTCTCTTGGTAGAGGCCACCCGAAAGGAAACCATGGACGAGAAGGATTGGGGGCTTGTCGAAGCTCTCATGAATCTCCCTATTGGAGCTCTGCTTCTGTGGGCATCTGCTGACCTGCTGTATGACGAGATCGTCACTCATGTGCGCGATTTTGTCGACGGCATGCCTGTTGAGTGCCCTCGCTGGGTTGACGTCGAGTTGATTGGTCTTGAAAAAGGCTTTAACTGGGCGTTTACCGTAGTCAGTGAGTATAACTCCGAGTTGGAGAAGACCGACCCGTTTCATCTCCTGAGCCCGACAAAGGACATCACTCATCACGTTGTGACTGAGTGCCTTAAGGCTTGGCTGAAGAAAGAAATCCAGCGTGATGACATCGTCGTTATGTACAACGAGGAGCACATCACCAAGATGGAGATCAACATCTTCAACGTCACCGAGGGGTTCACGAAGTAGCCATTGCTTAGGCAAGGGCGAACCAAGGATTCACCATCCTATACATATCTTAATACTTGGTGATTGAGAAACACAATTGGTGATTGAGAAACCGTGCTTTTTAGTGCGGTTTTCTCTTTATGGGTAGACACCAAGCCCTGTGCATCCAGCACAGAAGCTTGTTGAATACCAAGACGTACACCAACCCGGTGTGCGCACCTCACCACAGGTGACTCTGTGGAGAAAGGGGAGATCGAGATGAGCAATCACGATCACGCCGAGGACATCGACAAGAACCTGCTGGAGGCCTGTGTGGCCCTCTTGAAGGTGCGCGGAGAGTTCCTCAGGTGTCGCTTTCCCGAGGACATGGAGGAGTACAAGATCCTGCTGCGGCAGGAGCTGGACGCCAAAAAAGCCCTCGTGAAGGCAGCCAAGGCCTGGGACCAGTAGTCTCAAGTCAGACATGCTCAAGTAGTTGATTATTATCAATGAGTTATATAAAGAATACCACACTGCCAGTGTGGTTTTTCTTTTATGGGTAGGTTGACAGCCTCCCAGTTTGCCTGATTGCGACTACCACGAAAGAGGTATAACAATGAAGGAAAAGAAGATGGAGGAGGCCGTTTCGGCGGTCACCTTTTTGATTGGCTTCATGACGATTCTGGGGTATGACCCCAAGGCGACACAGAAGCTCGGCAAGTGGGTCAACGAGATCCCGCGAGACGATGAGTTCACACAGAATGTGGAACAGACTCTCAACGGCCTCGAAGACCTGCAGTCTTTTCTCCAAGAGATGCTGAAGCTCAACGCTGACGTAATCGCTGAGGAGATGGAGGCGTTGCACCAGCAAGTGCAGGAGTTGCGCCAACTTCAACAGGACAAGCAAGCACGGATCAACGACGCAGAAGTCGACGGTCGGTGCTCGTACTGCTTCCGCAAGGCTGGACAGGGTGGCTGCATGGGCCGCCACACTGGACACCCTGCCAAGGCACCGAAAACCCACAAGTAACCATAGTGGTCAGGCAAACGGAGAGAGGACCCCAGAAATGGGGTTTTCTCTTTATGGGTAGCTTGACGGCTGCCAAGTCCTACATCGCTGTGATGTGGGCAGAACATGGAGGAAAAACCATGACAATACACTGGAATCACAAGGTGGTGACCTTATTTGGTCGCGACGCTGAAGTCAGAGAGGAGCTAGCAGCATATCGAAAGTTGCACACCGAACTGACAGAAAAGCTGAGGAACATGGGAAATCAGATAGAAGAAGCTGAACAGCTCCTGAATCTGGTCAACATGACCACTGATGTGATCAACGGAATCGCAATAAACGTCAGAATAGACGAAGATGCGTTATACGTAGCCGAAATTCGAGCAGTGACCGATCCCACGAACATGTGGGCACTTGTCTACAAGCAGAAGAACTCGGCAGAAGTCCAGTACGGAGTCCAGTTGGGCAGTCACAGAACGCTGTACAACAGGGGCTACACCAAGGAGGAGGCGATTGAAATTGCCAAGGACTGGGTGACAGGAAAGACATCAAATAGCTGAAGAAAGGCAGCAATGGAGAGAGCCCCGAAAGGGGTTCTCTCTTTATTGGTAGCTTGACGGCTGCCTAAAACCAACAACAAACAATCAAGGAGCACATAGTGTTACTGAAACGTGAATACAAGGAAACTCAAATCAAGGAAAAGCTGTACCACAAATACGGCTTCACTGGAGCAGAGAAAATCCTCTTTCATGCACAATCAATCCAGATCAACAGCCACAATTGGATGTCCTTGGACAAAGCAGTCAAAAAGGCAATCAAGTGGATGCTGTTCACATACTCACGCGAAGAACTGCGTGAAATCGGAATGATCAACGAAGAGAACTGAAGAAAGGCAGTTCGGAGAGGGCCCCGAAAGGGGTTCTCTCTTTATTGGTAGCTTGACGGTTGCCAAGGCCTTCAAACCTTTGAAAGGAGGTGAAAAATGGTCAAGCTGAACCGTGTCGAAGAGTCGTGCCACAAGCACGGCTTGACGATGCGTGAAGTTGTCTGGTTTCCACACTGCGATGCAGATATGGTGCCAACTTCTTCAGACAGCTACCTCGTATGCCCGGCATGCGAGGACGAGGATCCACTAGTCATCCAACTCGATCTCGAGGACTAGAATTCTCACCACTCAGGGAGTAGCTAACCCTGCCTACCCTGGCAAATAACCAGGGATTGTAATATCCACCATTAGTAGGGGAGAGCCACACAGCCAGTGTGGTTTTCCCTTTATGGGTAGGCCTTAGGCCTTATCTAGACCTGGTCCCTGGGTCTTTAAGAAAGAGGAGACAGGAACCTGGTGCCTACCACCAGGCTGTGTCGTGAGGCATAGCATAAATCAGTAGGCCACAGTGAAGTAGACACATTGTGGTTAAACAATCATGTCTGCCTGACATGACAACTTGGAGGTTGCCATGAAGAAAAAGCTGTTCATCAACAGCGTCCCCAAGGCCAACAACCGCAAGGACGGCGGTGGAGTGTTCCACACCGTCCTCGTGGGAGTGCCCCGAGCCGAACTGAAGGCCCTCACTGGGCTGGAGGACTCGGACCTCGACCGGCTCACGGTGACGATGGAGATCTTCCCCGAGAAGCTCGCCATCTACACCAAGGCCAAGGTGGCGTCACTGAAGAACAACTGGAAGCTGGTCCTCAACTGCGACGAGTTCGTCGTGACCGAGGTCAAGCCCAACGTCTACATCAAGGACGGCGAGACCATCAACGGTCTGCAGGCCTCGGTGTGGAGCAAGGGTGAGTCGCAGCTCGACATCTTGAAGGGATCCTTCTCGGTGTCGGCTGAACTGGCTGACCTCATGGGCGAGCTGGACGACGACGAGGCCGAAACCCTCTAGTCGACCAGTCGGCTTTCCTGCCCTGGCAAATAACCAGGGATTGCAATATCCACCACTAGTAAGGGGGAGCCACACAGCCAGTGTGGTTTTCCCTTTAATGGTAGACGTTAGGTCTATCAAACGCTACTAGACGGCGTCCGAGAGTCTAGAAAGGAGGTCTGCCATGAGCGATCACCCTGTCCCATCCACCCACTACCAATCGGTCAATGGAGAACCGATACCAATCCCCATATTCATCCCACCAACACAGGAGGTTGTTTCTATGGATGAAATCACCCAAAACCCATTCAACGACATAAGGGAAGCAAAAACCTTGAAATACATGATGAGACGCAAAGATGGATCATTGTACGAGTTTGACATGTCCATCCTCACAAAGCCATTTGAGGAAATGTCAAACATGGAACTGGTCCTTGCATGGATCAAAGCACATCAGATATTTGATCTGCTTGAGAAGAAAATGCAGGCTTATACCGAAACAGATGAGTACTCGTTTCGAGATTGGAAGAAAGCAGTCAAGCTTGACAAAGAGACCTACGCGGTCGAAAGGTTGGCTGAAGAGTTCCTTTTCGAGAAGTTTCAGATGGAGAGCCACATTTTGGAAAGCAAAAGTGAACGGTTGCAGTCCGCCCGCCTAGGTCTTCACCCTGGCGAGTGGGTACAAACCCCAGCTACTGTTCTCTGTCCCTGGGATGATGAGAACTACAATCCTGGATACGTGTACTCATACAGGATCCTGCAGCCGAAGATCAAAAAGCACACAGGTGAAGGATCTGTTGACATTACTGAATTCCTGGTCAGCGATATCACTGGAAGAAGCCAAGACGAAAAGCAGAAGCGCAGGCTGCTGATTGAATTCAACACTTACACAGCTAGCACTTCTGGTTCTCACTACAAGAAGAAGTGGCCATATGCCATGATGATCACTCGCACCAAAGATGGCTTGAGAATCATGTGGGTGAGAGTTCGCGGAAAGAAGGGTCAGAAGTTCATCTTCGGAGCATCGTACTCAATGATGGAAAGAAAGAAGCTTGTTCCAAAAGTGGGTCGCTCTGCAGGTACCAATCCAATTCCCCTGCGGATTTATGAGTACCTTCATCAGACAACTGAGGTTGCAGACTGGCTGCCGATTACAAAGTACATCACTGCTACGAGGATGAACTTCGACATCGCTATGTTGCACCCGTTTGGGATTGACATGAGCCTGTTGTACTGGGTTGGTGGCTGCATGGATGTCAAGGAAATCATCAACAAGGCCTATGGAAAGAGTGGCGTCAACGGTGTCACAAAGCACATGTTTGGTGGTCGAAACAACATTGACTCGCTTGTCAAACTGCGTGTTGCAATCTGGTGGGCTCGTGTTCTGCGCGACTTTCCTTCAACAGTGTTCAACAATATTGATTTGGATCTCCATTTCCCACCAAATCTATCTGCCATTACGACTCATCCACTTCCACTGGTGATGATCAAGACCGAAGAAGAAACAAGGCGATTCTTCAAGATGTTTGGAGCAAAGCAGGCGTACATTGATGACCTCATGGATCCAACGAAAGAGGACGACACATACTACCTTGATCGTTATGCCCATCGTTTGTACACACCGATTAGTTACATGCAGGACGTAGTCTCAGCGATGAAGTCGATCACAAACAAGACACATCGCACTGCAATCATCACTCACGTCAAGAACAATTCAATGACAATTAGGGAGATTCACGACTATGTCATTGCTGAACACGCAAAGATCAAGCAGGAGAACAGAAAACTGAAGAACACCGTTTTCAACAAGAAGTTCTTGAAGCATCAGGGCACCTGGATCAACGATGACATTCAAGTAATTGTTCCAACTCAGACTCATGACTTGGTTGAGTGGGGAGCAGCGCAAGAGAATTGCATTGGTACCTACGGAGACATAGTTGTAAATGGCTCCTCAATGATCCTTGGTTTCAAGGATCGTAAAGGCAATTGGATCGGTCATGCCGAAATCACAAGTGCAATGCAACTTCGTCAGCTTCTGGGCAGGTTCAACGCTGCTCTTGAGGACGAGCACCGTAAGCCAATTGTCAAATTCATCAACCAGAAACTTGACGTCAACGTCAGTTCCACTTACTTGGGTGCCAACTAGAAAACTAAAACGACAGAAAGGAAACAGAAATGTCGAACAACAAGAAAAACAGCCGTCGTAACTGGGAATACTCAGGATACAAGCAGTGTCACGAATGTAAGAATCATAATCACTATGAGTTTCACTATGACACACTTACATCAAGACATCCCAATGTTTTGACTTTGTGCTGGGCATGTTACCAGTTCATCTATACGCACGACAGAAAAGAACAACCAACTCCAGTTTGCCCTTGGTACCACAAGCCAACATTGTTTGAATAATAATAATAATTTTAAATACATAGGTATAACTAATTTTATAGTTAAAAGAGAACCACGCAGCCAGCGTGGTTTTCTCTTTATGGGTAGAAACTAGACCACAAGGTCTGACCCAAATTCACGGAGGTTAAACGTGGAAGCAACAAACGGGAAGGAAACAGCGATGTTTCTGGTGATTGCGTGGATGGGCGACACCCACTACGTCAACGGAGGTGGAATGTCTAGCGCAGCACTTGTGTGTGCGTTGAACAACCCAACTCCGTTCTGGAATGAAATGCCGCACAGGCGAGAGGCAGACGGCCTTGAGTTCCTGAGCGACACTCCTCCCACCTGTCAGTGGTGCTTGGAGATCGCAGGCGAAATCCAGTCCCGCAACGACAAGGCCTAAAGCCATTCTGTTTGACTAAGGACTGACCATCCTATATATAGGCCGACTATACATCGGTGATAATTGGTTAAGAGATACCACGCAGCCAGCGTGGTTTTCTCTTTATGGGTAGAAACTAGACCACAAGGTCTGACCCAAATTCACGGAGGTTAAACGTGAAAGCAACAAACGGGGCAGCAACGACAGCTGCAAAACAGAAGCGGTACAAGAACCGCAAGAAGATGCCGAAGAATGTCGCAGACTACCTTTGGACAATCAACATGGTCGTAGAAGGCTTTTTTGACTACGGAAACTGGATGTTCGACGAGAACTGCTCCGAGTTCACGGCAGACATGGAAGAGCTTCGTCGGTTCTCCATGTACATCCTCGAGACCTACGAGGACAACATCAGGGACAGGAGGTTCCGCTAGATAAAAGCAGGGATACCGTGCAGCCAGCACGGTTTTCCCTTTATGGGTAGATCCTAGATCACCTACAGGGTTGGCTGTACTGTATAAATATCGAGTCGCCCGGTCGTTACTTGAAACAAGACCGAGAGTCAAGCTTTAGGGGGATGTCCAATGGACTGAACTTGTAACTGAAGATGAGTTTCCTGCTGCGTTAACGTGGACGCACACAGCAGTACTTAGTCCACCTGACATGACAACTGGGAGGTTGCCATGAAGAAGAAGCTGTTCATCAACAGCGTCCCCAAGGCCAACAACCGCAAGGACGGCGGTGGAGTGTTCCACACCGTCCTCGTGGGAGTGCCCCGAGCCGAACTGAAGGCCCTCACTGGGCTGGAGGACTCGGACCTCGACCGGCTCACGGTGACGATGGAGATCTTCCCCGAGAAGCTCGCCATCTACACCAAGGCCAAGGTGGCGTCACTGAAGAACAACTGGAAGCTGGTCCTCAACTGCGACGAGTTCGTCGTGACCGAGGTCAAGCCCAACGTCTACATCAAGGACGGCGAGACCATCAACGGTCTGCAGGCCTCGGTGTGGAGCAAGGGTGAGTCGCAGCTCGACATCTTGAAGGGATCCTTCTCGGTGTCGGCTGAACTGGCTGACCTCATGGGCGAGCTGGACGACGACGAGGCCGAAACCCTCTAGTCGACCAGTCGGCTTTCCTGCCCTGGCAAATAACCAGGGATTGCAATATCCACCACTAGTAAGGGGGAGCCACACAGCCAGTGTGGTTTTCCCTTTAATGGTAGACGTTAGGTCTATCAAACGCTACTAGACGGCGTCCGAGAGTCTAGAAAGGAGGTCTGCCATGAGCGATCACCCTGTCCCATCCACCCACTACCCACCAAATACCGAACCCTCGGTATCAGATCCTGGCACTAGCCCGGAGAAAACCCAAACAACAAACCACCCAACAGGAGGTTCTTCCATGTTTCATGGAATCACAGCAAACAACAACGGATGGCAGCGCGTTCTGACGTCCACACCACTCAAGGAGCAAGAGAAGATTCTGGACGAGTTCGACAACGGAACTTACTGGCCAGTGTTACTCGAGACCTTCTTCCCTGGCAAATACAGGGTTGAAGTGAGAAAGCACGGCAAAAAGTGGTACAACAGCGTCAAGTCTCATCCAGAACGGGCAACAATGAACCCCGAACCTGGTGAAGTTCTTCGCTGGTCAACAGATGAGGACCAGTACACGCTCTTCATTGACGGGGTCTATGACGACTCTTGGTTGACTCCTCTGACACACATTGGTCTCCTCGTGGGCAACTCAAAGAAGATGTCCAAGAGGTTTGCAGAGATTGCAAGGCTTTCATGTGCATGGCAGTACCGTCCTACTGGCGACATGAAGATTGAGGTCATTGATCATGAGGCTTTGGCTTACCTTGACAGTGATGTCGATGGCATCTCGGCAATCAGTCAGTCTTTTGCAATCAAGTGCTTTGCGGCAAATCACCTTGCAAACATGGAATGGGTTGGCACGATGATTGACAAAGTTGTCAGTGGCAAGATGACAGTTGTTCAACTGCGAGTCTTGACGCCAATGGGTTTGATCAAGGGCAATGCTCTGGTCCTTCCGGATCGCATGATGAAGGGGCAGGAAATCAGGACATTTAACCCAAACATCAAGTCAGAGTTGAAGACAAACGGATGGTGCTTGGCGACAATCGAGCCTTCGCATGGCGTCATTCCTGTTAAGAGCGATGATTTGACTCACTCAATCTACCAGGATGTGTCGGGACTTTACACTGCACAAGACTTGTTGACAACTCTGCAGAACTACCTCAACCATGAGGATGAGTGCTTGCGTGACGGTCGACGCTCAGCATCAATGACAGCATTGGTTGACAACGCTGACATCTTGGTGACTGCAACTGCTGAGGGTCCGGAAGACGACTTCAAGGATCCAAGGTCAAGTCTGCAGATGGTTCAGGAAGCAATCAGAGATCTTGACAAACTGGGTGTTCCATACGACGCAACTCAATCGTTGAGGTTCTTGACTGTTCATGGTGTGGCAACACAATTCATGGGTCAGGGATTCAATAATACTGGAAAGATAAACAACATCTGGAGGGAAAAGTCTCGTCACTGGTTCCCTGTTGAATGGGCATTTGCTGCTCACATCATCACTCAAGAGGCGCTGGACATCTTTGGCTTCAGCAATGTGTACAATCAGAGCGGTTATTACCACAAGAAGACCCACTGCTTTGCTGTGCCTGGCAAGTTCTTCAGCGAAAATCTTGCAAATCATGGTGGTCCAGACCTTGACGACACATTCAAGGTTCACATCCGTATGGCTGAGATTGACGGCGAGATGAAGATGGTTGCCTTCCTCTTGAGAAATCCCAATGACTTTGGTGAGTGGTCTGTCATTGAAGTTGATGAACCCGGTCCGGTGTTCCACGCCTACACAGAAACGCCTCCTGTGATTGATATGAACGAATTGAGGACAAAAGTTCCTCAGCTGTCCTATCTGCTGGAGAACCAACTGATCAAGCCTGGTTCTTTGGCCGGAATTCACAAGCTGACAATTCTCCCAGAGTTCTCGTTGATTGACGAAGCTCGTTCCAGGATGGTGTCTGCCGTGTTCCCTGGAGGAGTTGGATCTGCAGTGCTGCCCAAGATTGTGCACTACGCACTCATGAAGACATACATTGCACAGCCGGTCTGCAGCAATGAGGAAATGCTGGATGCCCTGACTCAAGGAATGCTCACTGTAGACGATGCCACAAAGATCCAGCAGTGGTGCAACAGGACGTTTGGTCGAATCATTGCTAAGCACGGCATGAATGGAACCAAAATGGATCTGTTCTGGATGGAAACACGTCTGCCCAAGCGGTTTGCAGAAGGCATTGAAGCAACTACCATGGAAGACTCTCCGTGGTGCGCATTGCACATCTTCAGAGAGATGCTTGTTCGTGTCAAGTACGCAGAAATGATTGACTATCTGAACACAACTCTTGTTCAGCCTGAGATCATTATGAACATTGAGTTCACAGAAGAAGAAATGCAAGCTGCTGCTGACCAGCATCAGAAGCTGTGTGTCAAGCAAAGGCAGACTACTGCAGACGAGTGGGTCAGTTACATGACCGGATTGCTTCAGAGGACCGATGACAATCCTGACAAGGGAATTGAGTTCACCAACAGGAAGATTCTGTTGCTGGCTCGTCAATCCTACATTGCAAAGGAAAGGTACCCACGTCAGAATCACGATCAGTGGCTGTTCACCTTCAGCCGCAAGAGTCAGTCTCAGGTGGTGGACTGGTACATCCGGGCACTCGAATCTATTCAACCATAGGAGAAAGAATAATAATTATTGAAAAGTCTTCTAAACCTTTAGTCTGGGTCTTGTCTAGAAAATATCTGTCGAGAACCTTCTAAACTAGTACTTATCTTCTAAAAAGAAGGGACTAGTTCCCAACAAACAACCAACCAATCACAAACGGAGTCAACACAATGTCCAAGAAGTACATCTACATCAACACTGCACCCAAAGTCAACCACAAGACCAACGGTGACATCTTCTACACGGTCCTCGTGGGCCTGTCGAAGCAGACCCTGACCGAGGCAGGAATCGGCCACGTCGACACGCTCATGATGCAGGTCTTCGAGAACCAGCTCGAGACCATCACGCGTGCTGTGAAGGCCTGCAAGAAGAACAACGCCAAACTGGCCCTCGCCTGCGACAACATCGTCATCACCGAGCCCAAGGAGAACACCTTCTTGACCAAGTCCGGTGAGACGGTCACGCAGATGCAGGCTTCGTGCTGGGCCGACGGTCCCTCCGAGCTGACCGTGGTCAAGCGGACACTCTCCGTGAGCGACGACCTGCAGGCCCTGCTCGAGAACGACAGCCCCGTCGACGACGAGCTGTCCTGAGCCCATCGGGAGACCCGGTCTCTGGCCCACCTTCGGGTTGGGTCAGAGGCCGTTTCTCTCTTTAAGCCTAGACTACTGATCGCGTTCAAAAAAGAAGGGATACGTCCCACAACATTCATCTGGAGGTAAAGATGAAGCTCAGACAACTCACCCAAGAAGAGTCGGACACCGTCCGTCTCCGGGACCTCATCGACGAGACCAAAGCAGGAATCACCCGTGCCGAGGACATCGCCGACGAAATCCGAAACCGGTTCAATCCCATGGCGGTGCATTCCTGCAACTGCCGTCTCTGCCGATGATGACCTACGACGAGTTTCACCACAAAGTCGTGATGGTTCATGCCTCACAACCTGTGAAAGATGATTTGCGCCTCGGCCAGATTTACTTCAACATGTTGTGCGAAGTGCGACCAGTCATCGCAGAAGAGATTCGTGGGTCAATGCTCGACCCGTTCTTCAAAGAGCGAATCACTCAAGTCGTCAGCAATTTCGTACGCGAACGCTGGTAGATTTCTTTCCCTTGAGCAAGGAAAGATTACATACTGACAACACCCATAAAACTACATACTGGTTCGGTCAGAAACCTATAGTATGTCGCGAGAAATAAAAACCTTTGTCCAATTCGGACTTACTGTGGTCAATGAGAGCAGACCACATGAATAATCTAAATACTCTCGAGGCTGAATACCTCGAATAGTCCCGAGCATTGACTATAAAAGGCGGATGGTGGCCCCCTACCATCTCTACACGTCGTAGACTTAAGACGGACTGGGTCTTGCCTGTGCCCCAAGGAAATAGTTTCCCTCTTGACAATGGATTCAACAGGCCCATTCTCTAGACAATCTTGCGTGTCAACTCCCGGTACGGTGAGTGGAGAACCAATGTGCTTATCCGGTTCTTCACTCACCTGTACTGAATTTCTTTATTCTCTCTAATTTTTAAAGTAATGTTTTTTATTTATTTTCTAATTTTTCAAACTCCATCAAATAACATCACAAAAAGGAACAAACAATGAAATCATTCATCAAAACAATCAAATTGCTCAACGCCGGATTCCTGTTTGGAACCGCTTTCTGGCTGTGGGTCATGTCCGAAGATGAAAAGAAGAAGAAAAACGTCAATTGGGCTGGCGACAATCCGTCCAAGATGGACGATATCTACAATCACTACAAGGAAAAGCAAACAACTGTTCGTGTACGACCCGAACCACCGATGTGAAAAATCGGCAAGGAAAGTAAAACAAAGTAATGAATAAGTTCAATTCTTCAATTGAATATTACGTAGTTGACGTAGGAGACCAGTTCATTCTTTATTCCGGGTCGCTTGAAAATTGCATGCAATTCATGGATGAAAGCTATGGTGGTCTGCAGATTCTCGACCACTCTGAGCTCACACAAAAAATGATTCAATCAATTACGGAATAAACTTCAAACAAAGGAAAAACAAAATGCGTAAGCACATCACAGTTGCAATTACAACCGTGTGCTTTGTCATCGGCCTCTACACCGGCGACTGGGCACGCAACAAATACATCACAAGGAGCAAATAATGCAAACACTGACAAGCCTACAAGCATTTGAACTTGTTGACATTGCTGCCAACGAAAATAGGCTGTATCACTACAATGGTGGTCAGGCCTACATCCGCGTCAGCATGGACTCCAACGTTCTCATGATTGTCGACCACACAGGAAGAAACCCAGAAGCCAACCTGTGTGACGGTACTGAGTACTTCAAGGCGTATCCCAGATACAACATTGAGCACTCTCGCCGGATTCGTGAACATGGTTCACTTGCACAATGGTACATTGACAATTACATAAAAGCAGTTGTTTGATCTTTTTTTATCTGTTAAACATTAAATACAGAAAAGAAAGGAGGACAATGTACGATTGGTTAATGGATATGATTATATCATTCTTGGAAATGCTCATTCCAGGAGACAGCAGCAATAATTACGAGGAATGAAAACAATGAAAACAGAAAAAACAAGCAAGTGGTTTGGCAAGATAACTGCCAAAACAGTTTCAGGAACCGGATCAATAGCAGAGAAAACACTCAACGTGGTCAAATCTACTCCGGGAAAGACGGCGAACATCACGAAAATCATCGGCAATGCTTATGCAGATGGTTGGCGAGAAGTGCGTCCCAAGACTGATGAATCCGATGAGGCAACTGAGTTGCACGAATTGGATGATGATCTCGCTACCGACAAGTAGAAGTAGCGCGAACAAAAAGAATGGGAATGTTTCGGCATGACCATTCACAAATAGCTCACAAACAAATAATCACATAAACACATTAGGAGATATCTAATGAACACACAATCCATGTTGAACAAGTTCGGTCTCAACACCGATCTGTTCTCTTCAATTGCGGACAACATCGACGCGCTCCAGTCGACGGCCCGCACCCAGCGACTGCACATCGACAAGACCGTGAAGTTCACTGGTTCCATCAACGGACAGAACGTCCCGGCAGAAGTCACTCTCCGTGAGGCTTCCCTGCGTCGTTTGTCCGTGCTTCGGCAGACCAGCCCGAACAACGTTGGACACGACTACCTGCTCGTCACTGGCGTCATGAACCCTGTGCGTATGGACCTCAACGTCAACATCGACGGCGAGACCTACAGCATCGTGGACCTGCTCCAGACCATGACTGGCACGACTGACCGTTCCAAGTTCGAGGCTTCGCTCGCTGCATCGGGGCTCAACTACATGAACGGCATGCCGTTGTTCTTCCAGCAGTTCGGTGCTTCCGAAGACGGCATCAAGCATGCCATCGAGGCGTTCAAGAGTGCAGGCGCTGTCAAGAGCAACATCGACAACCCCGGTCGCATCGTGGCCGCGTACCAGCACAAGACTGGCGTTCCAGTGACCGACTTCGAGCTCGGCACGACGGACCGCAAGATGTCTCGTACCAATCAGGGCTTCTTGAACCTTGTCGATGCTTCAGTCACCACCTTCCAGCGTGTCTACGGACTTCGTCTTGAGGCTCACATCCTCGAGCAGAAGTCCGATGATCTCCCGCAGGCAAAGGTCAAGGCTGCAGCCGAGAAGGCAGATGAGCTCAAGAAGCTTGCTCGCCAATGGGCATCGAACTGGTCAGGTAGCCAGCAACGAATCACCATTGCAAAGAATGGTGCCAAGACTCCCCAGAACATCTACGATCCGGTGAACGCTCCTTGCGGTCGATTCACCCTCGTGATCAATGGAGAGGAAGTTGCCTGTGACCTGTGGTCGAACTCGGCTCGTGCCGACCAGACCAGCACTGTCACGGACAAGGCGGTCGTCGAAGAGGACCCCTTCTGACCCAGGGCTAACCCCCAACTGTGGGGTGCGCATACAGTATAATAAACGCACATCAAAAAATGCTAGTTCTTACTTCACTGTAAGTTACAAGGATGGCCGTAAGCCTTGGTAAAATGAACGGACGGAGTTTGCATGTTCTCTGCACAAAAATATGCACACGGGGATGAAATGGCTTCGGGACTGCGGTTCGCCAATGTCCATCATCTGGGTTCGATTCCCAGCATCTCCACCGATTGTAGGGGAATGCGTGTCTAACGCTTCTTAAACGACACTGTGGTGTGCCCTACATCAATCTCTATAAACCTATATACACCTATTTTTAATTTCATACAAAAGAGGAAAACACAATGTCCAACGAAGAAATCCACCAACACCTCGCGGAGTTCGGCAAGTCGCCGGAATTCCGTGAACTCGTCATGAACCAGAACATCGAGGTCATGAGGCGCATCGTCGATGTCCAATCCGAGAAAATCGACAACCTCAAGACCATGATCGAGCTCTACAAGCAACAGATCAATACGCACAAGAGCATGCACGACACCCACCTCAAAGTCGTCGAGACCTGGCTCAAGGCTCTCGAGAACGACGGACAGGATCTCGTCATGAAGTCCATGGACCGTTTCGTCAAAAACCACAAGGAGGTCCAGTAATGAAAGAGTTCTGTGGAGAAATCATCTACGAAACTCCAGAAGGCAACGTTCACTCAGACATCTGCTTTCACTCGGCATACTTCGACGAACCTCAAGACGACTATCGCCAGTTTCTTCACAAGTGCCTGAACGAATGGTTGGACAAAAGTGACGGCACAGGGGCTTTCTGGGTCGGAGACCCGGAATACTTCAACAGTTGGGAGAAGGACTAATGCAAGCACCTGATACACCCTGTCTCATATGTGAAAAAGCCATCATGTACTTGTGGCCAGATCACGTTCTTGAAGATGGTGGAGTTCCAAGCAATCTCAACAATGCAGTTGATATAGACATCGTAGGCTCATACGGCTCAAGTTTTGACTTGAATGTCTATCACGCCATCATCTGCGATGACTGTCTAGACAAAGCAATCCAGCGTCGTCGAGTCACATTCATCAAAAGTTACCTTTAAAAACTATAAAAAGCCAATGTACATAGTGAATGCTATAACTATAAAAAGCCAATGTACATAGTGAATGCTATATATATTGGTTTTTTATATTAAGACTAGAGCGAGAATCGCCCAATTTAAAATGTCAATTTTAATGATTGCGATTCGAGCGAAATATTTCTACTAATGTGTTGCTATTTTTATACGGCGATGATATCATTATCATTGTCCAAATAAGCAGCACATTTAAAGGAGAAATTCAAAACTATGCCTCGGCAACATCAGTCTTCAGCAATGAAGAAAATACTGACTGATTTAATTCGGTTAGGATTTACAGTTGAAAGAGCCAAGTCGGGCGTTTATAAGATACTCCCCCCTCCGAGTATCAAAGGCCCAATGTACATTACTCACGCTACCGAATCTGCTCTACATCCCATGAGACGTGATTTCAAGCGAATGTACAATGTTGAATTGACTGTGCGTTAAAATTTATGCGGGCAGACAAGCCGGTGTAGGTATGGTGGTCACCTATACCGGCTTTGTCATATGCCTCTGTATTTAAAATATTTTTTTTAAAACTAGAGCGAGAATCGCCGCAAAAAATCTTGTCAGTATTTATAATTTATACGCATATATACACAGTATATGCTAACCTTTTAGTTGAAATATTAAAGAATATTTTAGGTTTTTTGTTGCCCAAACCACAAAACCTATGCTCTCGCAGGGGGGAACCCAGTTCCAACCTATGTACACCTCTATAAACCCCTTATGTGTACACCTAGTTCCAACCTATGTACACCTCTATAAACCCCTTATGTGTACACCTATACCTCTAGTGTGTACACTGTCTATCTTGTTTTATCTACATATCTCGGACATAAACCTTCTTCTATTATGCCAAATAATTATTGTTCTAACAAAGAACAAGCTATTTATTCTAAAGTAGCTTTATTATTATTGTCTTACATAAGAAGTTACAATGCTCACTAGATTATTCAAGAATTTAGGCAGATTTTCTGCCAAGACTTATTCTCTCAAAGATAATAAAAGAGTTTTAAAGAGAGCAATGATCGCTATCTATTCTTTTGTCGCAATTGATCTACTTCTGGATACTTTTCCCTTGGCTATAACCTTGTATGTAGCTGGCCAAGTCACTTTGGCAATTTATATGATTGCGGGCGTTTTGCTTTTTAATCTCGCCATAATGTCACTTATTTACAATACTTCCATCTCTGCTTCCTAAAAAGAAAGGCATTTTAAATGTTAAACCATAATCAAGTGTTAAGCCATGATCTTGATCATCCGATTCCTCTAGTTCATCCGATTCCTCTAGTTGATTGTGATTGGACCAACCAGGCTGAATCCTACAAGTCTATGATTGCTATCTATGACGCTATATTGAAAGCTCTTTTTGAAACTGTAGGTTATATATCTGGCGGATTTTGTCCAGAGCCTTGTGAACATACCACTCTTCAAAATACAGATCCCTATCTGTACGCTCGTTTGACCAACGTTTGGAGTGTGTACAAGAAAACCAACGAACTTGTGCAGCAGCTTAATCATCACTATGATGTCGTGTTACCTACACATGCACGTGGTAAGCATTTCGACGAACCATTTTAAAAAAAAATAATCGCGCGATTTTGCACGCTTTAATATAAAATCTTATATATACTTAGTTTTTCTTGGGCATGAAAAATCCTGGAAAAACTTTGTATGTATCAAATTAAAGTAAGAATACCCTCCTTTTCTGCTTTTAAAAACTTACAAAGTGAGAGCTTGCTCTGGTCAATTACTTCCCTTTCCAATTGACCAGAGCGGCTCTCCCACATTTTTTATTTTAGAAAGGCAATAGTTCATTGTGGATATTACTCAACACTATAACTCATATGAACCTTTAGACAATCCAGAATTGATGAATTTAGAAGCTAATTTTTATGGTTTGTTGAATACATTTAATTCCGTCTACAATAAATATTACGATTTGATATTTCGTGTCCCTATAAATCTAGAAGACAAAGAAGCTCTTTCTAAGCTTTTTGAAGGTTTGAAAATTCTTTCAGAATCCTTTTCTAATCTTCCTGAAGCTTACCGCGAATTGTGTTCCTGTAAGGGCGTAGAAATATAATTTTTGTTATATGCCCTATTTTATACACCTTAATTGGTTTTTATGCTATAATATTATATGTTTGTAAGAGTTGTATCTAAAAAACTTCAGATATTTTAGATATATACTATAGTCTTACCTTATATTTATATATCTTTATATATCTTAACAAGCAATAATCATCCCTCACGGAGGAGTATCAAAATGCCAAGAGGTAAATCCAATGCGATTGAACAGCTCATCAATACCAAGTACAACAAAGGAGTTGAGATCACTGTTGCTCAGCTTGCATCAGAAGTTGGTTGCACTGTTCAAAACGTGTATATCTACATTAGAAAGAATCCTACTAGATTCTCTCAAATTCGTAGAGGCGTATATAAAATTAATCCATATGTTCCTGTCACTCCTAACCAAGTCAACTCTAGCAGCATGACTTTTAATTCAGATAATTAATTCTTTAAAACTTTGTAATATTTTAAAATTACGGTACTATTTTAGAAACGTAATTAATATTACGAAGCGCAGGAGTACAATGTTTTCATGAAGTGTCCCCTGAGAGTTTAAATATTTAGACTCTCAGGGGATAGACTCTCAGGGGATACACTTTGTACAAAATGTATTCCTAAAAACGGAGGAAAAATCTGTTTAATTATAACTCACACTATCAGAATATTGATATAATGTATAAATGCCCTAACGGGCAGGGGTAACATCCCCAACCTAATAGATAGTGATATCTACGAAGTCGGAGAGGCAACCTTGCCACTGTAACGGGCATCTCGTATGTGCCCGTGCAATCTTCGGTTTCGCAACCTGCGCGTTTGCTAATGAGACGTAAGTCTCAAACCCACACGAAAGGAGCGATACCATGCGCACATTACGAAAAACAATGTTGTCATTTATTCTGGCAACTAGTGCAATTATCCTAACCACAGTTGCACCTACCGCTCAAGCAGTTCTTCCATCTGCTTCAATGTCAACTTCTTCATCTGAGATTACTGATTCTTCTTTGATATTTATCAAGTGGAAAAAGTATAAAGTTACCTTTACTCCCACCATTGATTATTGGCAAAAAGTTGCACAATGTGAAACTGCCAATAATTGGAAAAATGGTGGTACATGGGCCGGTGGACTTGGTATATACACCAAGGGCAAATTTGGTTCTTCTTCTATGGGCACTTGGGAAAGGTTTGGTGGCGAAGAATTCGCACCATCTCCTGACAAAGCAACCATGGAAGAACAGATCAAAGTTGCTAATCGCATAGCCGTTCTTGGTTACAAAACCACAGTTTACCGTGACCCCCAAATTGCCAAAATCAAAGGTATACCAGCCGTTTACCAATACGATAAGGAACCTGTTGGATTTGGTGGCTGGGGCTGTGTTAAATCCAAATCGACAGGTAAATGGAGAATTGGATTACCCAAGAAGTGGACCAAGCACGCGTATGTAAAACTTCCCACCAATTCTTCCATGTATTGTAAAAAATGGGAACATTTGTTTGAATATTATCAACTTCCTGTTAAAGTTTTCAGTTATATTGCTTGGCGAGAATCTCGTTGTCAAACACATGTAATTGGTTTGAACTTCAAATCTGGAATGTCAAAGAACAATTGTCAATCTTTAACTCCACAATGCAAAGCTGTTTCTAGCTATGACTCAGGTATTTTGCAAATCAACAGTACTTGGAAAACTGTAACAAGTTTGGTTTGCAAATCTCCTCGCGGTGATATGTCAGTTCTCAAAGATCCACAATGCAACGTCAAAGTGGCCAAGTATCTTTATGACAGAGAACCAAAAAGACTTCATAGTTGGAGAATTAAAGTTTATTCAACTTGAACATAAAACATAGTAAATACCAAAAAAGGGGACAAGCACCAATACGGGCTGTTCCCAGAATTAGCTCAAACAAAACAATAATACGTTTCACTATCAAGGAGACAAATATGGCTACACGCATCAAGGATCTCTCTTCAGAGACCCAACTCATGACCCGTCCCGACAAGTTTGCTGTCACTCACACCAGCAAGCTTCTTACCGCTGTCACTGAGCCACCGTTCAACGTTGGACGTGGGCGTCCTCGCAATCCGATCTACACCGCTGTCTACGCGCAGTTGCTCAACAACCAAAATCAGTGGTTCCATGTCAACATCGCGTTTACCTCAAAGAAGGATTGTTACAATTTCACCAACAATCTCTACAACCGTGCACGCAAGGATGTTCTTTCGCTGGCGCGTTCAACCGCCTACAACGACAAGACCAAGACTTGGGACCTCTGGGTGATGCTCACCCGCTGATTTTCTCTATAGAATAGTGTTTTCCTGGGAGAACTTAAACCTACTACCATATGTGGCATTGGATTTGTTCTCTCGGGAAAAACTATTTTTTTATTCATACAAAATATTATTAAACGGAGTATCATGTCTGGATTTCGATTGTTTATTGACTTTATTGCTGTTCTCACAGTTTTTGCCACTGTTGCATCACTTGTGTATGTCCAGCATAAATTCGACAAAGAACAAAATAAATAAATATTTAATAAAAAGGCTTTAATATGTTTATAATGATGATGATGTTGGCCATTTCGTCGACTATTGTGGAGATGATGTTTGCGGCAAGATTTTCTGCTTGGCGCTATTACGCTCATAATTACAAATGGTTCAACATGCTCGTTTCGATCTTTTTATCATACGTTCTTGGTCTGGCGTTCGGTGCAAGCGGTTTGATTGCCCTTGGTGCAGCCATGGTTTCGACTGTTTTGTCTATACCTGGTTATGCTTTCTTGCATTGGAATTACGATTCAGCTCCTGCCAGAGCTGTTGGAGGCAATTTGTTTCAACATCATTGGGACAAATGGAAGGTTGCTCTTGTTGATCTTTCTAAGATAATTTACAAAGTAATTCGTTTCATTACTGCTCCCATTTGGATGTCCAGAATTGTCCTCCAAAAATACAAAGAAGCTTCTGCAAAATACAAAGCTTACAAAACTGCTCGTGTTTAATAAACCATAACAATACAGGAAATATTTAATATGTTCACTTTTACTCCTGCTCAAATCAAAGAACTCACTAATTTTTATCTAAAACTTGACAAATCAAAGAACTCACTAATTTTTATCTAAAACTTGACAATCTTACGGATACTTTTTACGATCTTGTGGATCGTAACAAGATCTTGGTTACAAAGGGTGATCTCATTCTTCATCTTGAACAAAGTCTTGAATCTTCTATTCAAACAATTGATCGGGCAATCACTCCCTATGTAAGTTCAACTGTAGTGGGATCTTGGGCCATTTCTCAAATTGGCATTACTCCCACTATTGCAGCTGCTCTTGGAACTTTTATTGACATCAACAATTTTGAAAATGTTGGTTCACTTTGGCGCCATGCTGGTCTTGATCCTACTCAGAAAAATTCTTCCTTTTCACACAATCCAGATTTCAAATCTTTGTGTTGGAAAATTGGTACGAATTTTGCTGATCGTTCAGAGGAAAAAAGCTGTTTTTACGGACAGCTTTATCTTCAGGACAAGAAACGTCGTTTGACAAACAACGAACAGGGTAATTATTCTGAAAAAGCAGGAAAGATCTTGCAAGATCTTAATCCTCGTTTTAACAACGACAAGACCACACTTCTTGAAGGTAAGCTTCCTGATGCACAGATTGATGCACAAGCAAGACGTTACGCAGTAAAGATCTTCTTGAGCCATTATTATGCTGTTGCTTATCAGGATCTCAACGCAGTTCCTGCCGACAGACCAACTAAGATTACTGTCAATGGCAAAAAGCAAACACTAGACATTCCAAACAACCCATTTACTGAAGAATCAATTTCTTAAGACTGTAAACACACAATCATAACAGGAATATTATTATGACATATCCCAGTTACCCTGCCGAATGGCGCAACTGCTACCTTGTCTTGTACTCGGCTCCTGATGAGCTGTTCAATTACGACAAGAAAGTCACATACTGCAAACCAATTGTCCGTGCTCAGGACAAGGACAGAAACATTCTTGATTTCTACGGCGTAGTAGCCAGTAAGTTTGGAATTGCTGTTCCCGCAAAGACAACGCACTGGGCAATTGCAATTCTTGGTGTTCCAAACCCAAAAATTCTTTTTGAGGGCAAGCTTCCTGATGCTCTTCAAGTTCTTGAAGTAGATGTCAGTGACACTCAAGAAATTGCAATCGTACGATACAACAAAAACATCAAATTTGCAATTGGCCAAAAGCATTCTCTTCGCTCAAAGAAATCGTCCAAAGCTTCGAAAGAAGATTCTTGGACTGTAGAAGAATCTCTTGAAATTCTTTTTGGTTAATCACCACGATATCAAAACAATAAATGAATAACTTTGTTTTTTGATAAGGCAATAGTATATTCAGAAAAGAAAGGCAATAAAATCTCTTAAGGAGGGATTATGAACTATTTCAACACATATCAACCAAAAGTCCGCATGAAAGCTTTCAAAAATGCTCCTCTTCGTTCCGGAGAGGGTTATCAAATTGGCTTTTACGACATCGGTGTCATGCGCGAACTCATGGATCTTTCCGAAGATTCCGATGAGTTTCGAATTGCCATGATGCCCATTCCTGGGGATGTTTACGACCGTCAAAAGCTTTACGACATCATCACTCATCCTTCCATCCAGTATGCATTGGTAGACAAGCGCAAGGTTGTTGCTTGCACCATCAAGGGACAAACTGGCTGGATGTCTGCACTCAATCAAGCTGGTTACACGGTCAAAGGTGGAGGCAAGACTTCCAAGCGTGCAAAGTCATTTCATCGCGCATCTTTGATCAATGCCCATTTTGACCATCTCAACATCAAGTGGGTTGAACCCACTGACTACACTCGTTACGATTTTGTCAATGGTGGATGGGCAGATTGGGTCAAGGACCCTTCCACTCTTGAGCGTCTTTTGGACGGTGGTTTCGTCATATCTTCTCGGTTGATCCAACAAGCACTTGACAATTTCCCTGTTTATCATCAAGAGGGTCAGTCTTTGGACAACAGTGATATATATTACGATCCAGAATTTCGTCAAAAGCTTCTTCGTTACCTTTCATCTTCTAAAGTTTTCAATGCTCGATTGTTTACTTCTGAAGGTCTTCTCAAGGGCAATGTCTTTGTTTCTGATAATCTTCCTCTTGATATTGACGTGGTATCTTCCCGTACCAATCTCAAGAAAGAGATCACCTACTCCAATGGTTATCGTTTTCTTGCCGAGCCCCAAGGTCCCAAGTCTCGTGTCATCACCGACGATCAGACTGTGATCAACCTTCCCAAGTTGTTTCGCAAGTCTGACATGGAAATGTGGCTCAAGGAAGAATACGAAAAGATGTTTCAGGACGCAATCAACGGCAAGTTGCTTGCCAATTGGAGTTCAATTTTCGTTCGTCAGTTTTCTCGAGAAAATCGTGAAACAGAAGACCTTGAAGCCCAAGCTCGACTCAACTACGTGGGTCACCGCTGGGTGAGCATGGGTCTTTCTATCACTAACTCTCCTTGGCTTTTCAAGACTTTGGCTATTTCTCATGCAATGCCTCTTGAGAATCGTATTCCGATTCCGTGCAGCGTTTATGAGCAAGTCATTCCAGAGTCTCTTGCCAAGATGGCAGGATACGACATACAGGTTGAAGAAGGCGATATTCACAGAATCAACGATCTTGGCGTTCATGTCGTGAACGACTTTGATTGGCTCGAGATGTACGAGTCTCATGGCGGTCACGACCAAGACGACTTTTTCAAGCTGTTCTATCGCAAGATGGAAGGCGGAAATCAAGACGGAAAGAAAGTTGTAATTGTCGCTCGTTCACCAAACGGTTATGGCGAGTATTCAATTTTCAATTATGTTGAAGGTCAATGGTATCCATGGTATCCGACTTGGAAGAAGTCCGACGGTACGAAGGTAACTTTTCCTTCTGTCAATTCTCGTGGATGGCCAAAGCGTCTTTCTCAAGCTATTCGTCTCAACGAAGTTCGTTATGTCGGCCTTCCCAGCGAGTACGATCCAAAGCCTCCGCGTCAAGTTGGTGAAAACTATTCAGTTGAAGATGTGATGCACGATGTTGACATTGCAATGGGCGGCGGTAACGTCGGTCGCTATGTCAACGCATCCATGCTTCATTCTTCTGTTATTCGCAAGCATCGTCCCGTTCAAGTTTGTTCTATGGAGTCAGCAATTGACGGCTGCACTCAAACATCTGATGGGCGTGATCGCGAAGCAATTGACGCTGAAGCAGAATCCATCATTCAAGAAGTTCTCGATTCCGGTAAAGCTATTGATCGAGATCTTTGGACTGGTCGTTTTCAATCACTTGCCAAGAAGTATCCCGAAGTTGAAACCTACGAAGGAACTCTGACTCATCTCAACAGTCTTTGCGTGTCCTACTTCAACGCCTATGTTCAACGCGTCAACAAGTATGCACAAGAAGACATTGAACTCTCCGATTCTGTACGACAGATTTCTGAACGTTTGTATTACCATGCAATTCCGGTTCTTCGCCAATTCCGCATGGGCATCTACAATGCCAACGCTGATGATTCTGTTTACTCTGTTGGTGCAATCAAGCGAGATAAGTGGGATTCTCTTTACAACAACATTGTTGAAAAGATTCTTTCTTATGAGCGAATTGAAGATCAACACGACTTTGTGATTTCTCTTTATGCTGCAAGCATACTCATCCCCACTGGAAACGGCAGTTACTCCGATCAAATTGTCATGAACCGAGTCGTTTATCCGTACCTTGAAAAAGCTCTCATTCATTATGGTATCGGCAACCGTGTCGCCATGACTTTTGCCAACGGCAAGTACACCCCTGTTTCCACCTGTTATGATCAGTGGACCTACACTGATCCTGACGGTAAGACTCATGTGTTTGACAATCGAGTTGACTATCAGTGACTATCAGACATTTCATGCCAACTACTCTCCGATTGTGTTCACAAATGTCAAAGAGAAACCAAAAGTTACCAAACTCATTAATCATGAATTTTAATATTAATTTGTGATTTCGTTTGTACAAAAGGCGGTGTCCAGAGAATATTTGTTTTCTGGGCACCGCCTCTCTATTTAAAGGTATTTATGTCTGACAAATCTTTTTTACTTGAATTTCAATCTCCTGAAAATTTTAATGAAAATACACAAGATATTCTTCCTGATGCCTGGTCAGAAGTAATTAAAATAACCAATTTTTTTTCTGGTTATATTAAATCAAACGGTCCCGATAGTTTTCTTCCTACTTGTGTTGTTTTCAACGCTGCAAAAGATATAGTTGGTATTTTTACTGTTAGGTCTTTTGACGGTAAAGAAGATCTTTATCAAGCTTTGTCTGAAATTCTCTATTTTCCCATTGCAATCAACTCTTCTCTTTATATTGTTGTCGCAGACACGAATATAAGAGATCCACAAACAGGAGAAAAAACAAACGATGCTGTTAACATCTCTTTTGTTTCTTCTGAGTTTTGCTACATATACACTCTACCTTACACCTATGATTCTGACAATACTTTGACCTATCTTTATGATGAATCTGTTCTTGTTTCTGTCGACAAAAACAATGAAGAAAACTCATCAGCTTCTGGCGACATGATTGAATTGTTCTTTATATTTTCTCATGTTGACAACACAGGTCCGTTTACAATCGATGAACTTCTTTCGTACTATGACGAAAATGGTGTCACGTATGAAATTATCAATAAAGAAAATATAAACACAATTAAGAATAAAGTAATATTGAAAGACTAATTTATATGAATCCGATTTTGGAATCTCCGAAACAAGAAAGCGATGATTTTATTCCCTTACAACAAGACGATAATGGTGATATTATTTTTTGTTTTAAAGAGTCAAACACCATAGTTTGTGGTAAAATAACATATTTTAATTATGAAGATATTGATAAAAAAAGTACTTTTGAGCCATTCTTTGGAGAAATAGATCTTTTTGGGTTTTGATGAATATGACTTATATTTTGCGTCCATATCAACAAGAAGCTATTGATTCTATCAACAGCCACTATGACCGAGGCATAACAAAACAATTGGTTGTATTGCCTACAGGCGCAGGTAAGACAGTCATATTTTCACATATTCCGAAGATCAATTCTTCCTTTTTACCCATGCTCGTTCTTGCACACAGAGCAGAGTTGTTGGATCAAGCCAGGAATAAAATTATGGCTTCTAATCCCAATCTTACTGTAGAAATAGAGCAAGCAGAGCGTAAGGCAGGTTATGTCGACGTGGTGGTGGCTTCCGTTGCCACTTTGGGCCGTAATAACACCCCTCGTATTATGGCTTATCCGCAAGACTATTTTAGATCTATAGTCATAGACGAAGCGCACCACGCAGCTGCTCCTTCTTATCGTAGAATTATCGATAATTTTAAAACTAACTTTTTGCTGGGAGTAACAGCTACTCCTCAGCGATCAGATTCAACAAGATTAATTGATGTTTTCGACGAAATTGTATATTATAAAACAATACAAGATTTAATAAAAGACAAGTGGCTTTGTCCTCTTGTCGGATATAGAATTAAGACTGACACAGATATATCAGAAGTGGAGATGCAAAATGGCGATTATGCCCAAAACAAACTCGAAAGTGTCGTGGATAATCCTGGCCGCAACGCTACTGTCGTCGCTGCCTATACTAATCTGGCTTTTTCTAAGAAAGCCCTTGTATTCGCATCCGGCGTACGACACGCCCAAAACTTGGCCTTATCCTTTAGCCAAGCGTCCATAAACGCAGAAGTTATTTTGGGCACGACGCCCCAGGATCAAAGGGAAAAAATCTTTCAGAATTTTTCTTCAGGTTTGACCAAGGTGATAATCAATGTCGGTGTTCTGACCGAAGGTTATGATGAACCATCCATTGAAGCAATCATCTTGGCCAAACCCACACGCAGTGCTCTTCTTTACACTCAGATTGTCGGGCGAGGCACTCGTTTGCACGACGGCAAAAAGCATTGCATTGTGATAGATATATCTGATACCACCAAGGGAAAAAAGCCCATAGGTCTTCCGACTCTTCTCGGTCTTCCTCCAGATTTCGATTTGCAGGGCCAGTCTTTGACTGATGTTGCCGAAAAATTTGAAGAACTTGAGAACTATTGTCCCGGAGAAGCTGTTCGTGTTCTCACTCCTGAGGACATCGAACTCGCCTACAAGCGCATCGATTTGTTCATGCCACCACCGCCCAATGTTGTTGTCCAACAATATTCCAAACTTGTGTGGGCCGAAATTGCAGAAGATGAATTTCATCTTGGTTTGAACAACAACGAATCAATGCGCATCAAATGTGACACTCTTGGAAGATGGAACATAACTCTTCATGACAATCATCAGAAAACAACGAGACTTCTTGGTGTTGTTGATGAAATGAGAGAAGCCTTTGTCCGTTCTGACAAATGGGTTCAGACCAACAGATCAGCTTCTGTGGCGCTTCTTGATTCTTCATCTGCTTGGAGATCTGATCTTCCCACAGATGCCCAGAAGAGACTTCTTCGAAGAATTGCTGTTCCCATCACTGCTGATATGACCAAGGGTATGGCCAGTCAAATCATATCTCGTCACTATGAAAACAATCCGAAACCCAAATGGCTTCAAAATAAAATTGATAATAACAAAAAGAGATTTTAGTTTTAATTTATGACACTCTTATCAACTCAAAGTTTTGTTTTTTATCCCTATGATGCTTACATCTATCATCCTACTCCTGTATCAACTAGGGACAAAAGCTTTCTTGCTGCTGCTGCCAAGTTAGCTCAAACTTCTGACAACAGGTTCAAAATTTAATAGGGCGTGCATTGCCGTCAGAGCTGGATCAGTTCTTGCTACTGACATAAATGTCACAAAGAAACATCCCACAACTCCGCCCAATCGTTTCAGTACCCATGCTGAAATAGGTGCCATGAAAGGTTGTTCTGATCCATCCGATTCCACTTTGTATGTTGCCAGATTGAAGCTCGATGGCACTACTGCCATTGCGCGTCCGTGCTCTTGGTGCATGCAGCAAATACAAAAGAACAGGATTTACAGAGTAGTCTATACAACAGACTACTCTGATCCTGAATCTTTTTATATATCTGATATTCAATGGAGATACAATGTCCTACAAACTTAAAAGAATTATTTTCACATTATTTTTGTTCTCTACTTTTTTTGTCAAGGCACCAGCAAGTGCCCAAAAACGAATTGTTGACGTAGCTTCTGCTACTTCTCCAGTTCGTTTTACTTTTAATCTTACGAAATCGATACCTTTTGTTGCTGCAAACATTCCTTATGATTTAGGTTACAAAGGCCAAAATTCTCATATTGTAATTATTGACAGCGGTGTACAGAAAGATCATCCCTTTTTTCAAGACAGAGTCGTTTTAGAAGCGTGCTTTTCTTTGAAATGTCCCAATAATCAAACATCCATGATTGGCCCTGGTGCAGCAGCTCCGGTGCATTGGCATGGTACCCATGTTGCCGGGATTGCTGCTGGCAGTTCTTCTTCCATGAGAGGAATTGCTCCACAGGCCAATATTATTGCTGTTAATGTCTTTGATTCAACTGGCTCATCATATGACAGCAATATTATTAGTGCTCTCAATTGGGTCAGTAGTATTTCTTCTCAGTACAACATTGCTTCTGTAAATATGTCTTTGGGAAGTTCTTCTGTTTTTTCTACTACTTGCGATAACTACATTCCTGAATTGACAACTGCAATTAAAAACTTGAAAGATTTGAATATTGCAACTGTTGTTTCTTCAGGCAACAGCTATGCTCACGGGATGAGTTCGCCTGCTTGTATTTCGCACACAGTTTCTGTTGCAGCTATGTATGTTAATTCTCCCAATGTTGCCAATTTTTCAAATATCAGCAAATTTACTACTTTTGCTGCACCTGGTCACAATGTTGCATCTTCCACTACACAATCTTCTTATAGGTCTTCATCTGGAACTTCAATGGCAGCTCCCCATATTGCTGGAGCTTTTGCTGTTTACAGGTCAAAATTTGGAGTTCAGTCTGTTGACAGAGTAGTTTCTGATTTTAAGATGACTACTCGCACCGCTACCGATTCCTATACTGGTATCAAAATTCCATATCTTCATTTTGCACATTTGTTCGATACTGTAATACCCATTCCCACAACTTCCACCACAACCACTACATCTTCTACCACAACTACAACCACACTACCTGTAGTTGTGACCACCACCACCACTTCCACCACTTCTACTTCAACCACTTCTACTTCTACAACTTCTACCACCACCACGATTCCTAGACCACCTTCTTATGGCGCTGTTTTTGCGCCTGTTCTTCATGAACTAGATGCTTCTTGGAAAACTTTTATTAAAGCTTATTACAGAGATCCTTATAGAGGTTATGCAAATATTTCTCATTATTCAATAATTTGCAACGATTCTGCCAATTATAATTTTGTTGTTCCAAGAACATCAAGATATGGTTGGAATTCTTTTAATATTAAGATTTCTCCATCTCTTATTTCTTATTGCAAGATGAATACTCATGGTTATAATGGGAAAATTGTTTCTACTAGATCAGTTTATACTACTCCTGTTAATCCAAATTCTCCCAGACCTTTTTCTGTTAATATAAATAAGAGAAAAAATGCAAAATAAAGAGAAATTTCTTTGTGAAAGTTTGTATAAATATTCCGTATCAAAAAAATATTTTTCCAACAGTGCTTACTGATACTTATGAAAATATTTTGAATTATGTTTTTCAAACTCAGAACGTTTATACTATGTCTGTTTCTGATTACTCTTTTGTTCTTTCATATGAACATTATTCTTATGAAAGCATAATAAACCACACTGCAACTTTAATTTATCGTGCATTGAAAAATGATCAACCAGATTCTGTTTTGTATGGTCCAGTTTTGCTGATATCAAATGATAATAAATTAGATCCAAATATATTAGAAAGAATTTGCTACGTACATGCAAATTTATAATTAGGAGAAAATCCCAATGACTACCGCAATGATGCTTACCTCATCATCTGACGATCTCAATATCATTGAGATAACAAGAAATGTTATTTCTTTTACTTTACAAATTCTTGCTGAAGAAAATGTTATGATTGACGCAGCAAATGGTAAAGTTATAACAAGAGAAGATGCTAAACTAATTGAATCTTATTACGAAACAATGTATAATTTTCTTACCAATCCCGGCATAACTGAAACAGAGTCTCGTGACATTCAAGAATCCAATTCTTAAAAGGTACAATTCGATCACTAAAATTTGTTCTATTTGTAAGATCAAATCCAAAGAAGTTGAAATGTCTTTTAAATTTAGAAATCTTCTTTGTATTGATTGTCTGAAATCAAAAATGATTGAAGACGCAAAAGAATAATTCATGTCTCTTGCCCGAGTGGCGGAATAGGCAGACGCAAGAGACTTAAAATCTTTCGCCTTTAATCGGGCGTGCCGGTTCGAGTCCGGCCTCGGGTACTCAAATAAATTTATGATAAGGACCAAGATAATGAGCAATCTATTTCAAAATATTGTTTTTGGCACTCGTTCAAATGATGGATGTGTTCAACAACACCCTTCTTTAAACGATGCCTTAGAAACATTTATGTCAGAAGATGGATATCGTATAGATTTTCATTTTCCTGATGGAAGAATTTTGTACATACATAGAGCAGAGTACGGAGAAGATATTGAGTCTCCTCATTCTGATCATCCTCTTTTCAATTTGTACGACATAGCTAAAGCTAAGGTTATGTATTATGACCCAAGCAAAACATCAAAGACAGTTGCGCCTGCAACAACAGCAGATGTTTTTGAGTAGAATGGGTATTTATGTTGTTTAAATTTAGGGCGTTTTTTACTGGCTTTGATTACGCTGTAAAAAATTATTCTAGGACTGAAGATTACCATTTTAATTCATTGCCTGGAGCAAAATGGTTTGATCCTAAAACACAAAAGACATACCGCAAAGGTATTGATTCTGGACGCAAGTATATGCAGTACAGACTAGAGCTTCTTACTTTAATTATTTTATTTGTTACCACATATTTGTTTGTATTTGCTTGGTAATATGCACGATTTCAATGAACTTCATTGGCATGACGAAATGCCTAACGTTATGTGTCTTGATTGTAATATTAACACTGTTACATCAGGTGAATATTACATGGTTCATAACCATGTGTGGTCTCAAACCGGTATTGGTCCGTACGACGGAATGCTTTGTATCATCTGTTTAGAAAAAAGAATTGGCAGAAAACTTACCTCACAAGATTTTACCGATTATCCGGTCAATGCAAATACTAAAAAAAAGTCACAGCTGTTACTTTTAAGGATGAACAATGGACGCATTTGAAATTGCAAAAGAATCTTTTCATTGGCTTGGTAAAAGAATCCAACTTATTAGCACCGATGATGAATATACCAAACTTCAGTATGGTGATCTTGGTACAATAGATTATATAGATGATGTTGGTACAGTATTTGTCAGTTGGGATAATGGATCTAAGTTAGGTCTTATTCCGGGTGTTGATAAATGGAAAATTTTACATGATTGAAAATCTTGATTGGTTTGAATCTGCTCCCTGCAAAGGGAAGACTGATTTGTTTTTTGGAAATCAAAACGAAAATATTAAAGAAAAGCGTCTTAGAGAACGTAAAGCTAAAACCATATGCTTTTCCTGTCCCAATATCCATGAATGTCGAGACTATGCTCGAAGACATAGAGAATATGGAATTTGGGGAGCGGAAACAGAAAATCAAAGACTTTCTAATGGTTATTATCCACCTCGTTTCAGAGTAAGAACGCGAAAAATTAATAATAAATAATATAGTTCCATTTTTTAGAAAGTAATTATTATGGTTTGGTTTGTTATTGCAACAATGTTACTCGTCTCTTTTGTACTTCTTCTTGGCACTTCAAAGTATCTTGATCACATTGATCGCAAAGTGCAAGAACACTTTAAATCTACTCGTATGGCGATTGAGTATTTGGAAAAAACAAGGAATGACTGGTCCTTAAATAAAAATTATTCTTCATATCCCCACAAGCATTATGAAAACTATGGTCAAGAATAATGAATTATTTTAACCCTATAGGAAATTTGATTTTAATATCTTTGCTAGTGTATGCTATTATCAGTATTTACAAATGATTCGTTGGGTCTTTAGCTCAGTTGGTAGAGCAGTAGACTTTTAATCTATTGGTCGTGGGTTCGAGCCCCACAGGACCCACCATAAACTCAATACTTCTTAAGGATTCTTTATGACAAATGAATTAAATCTTAATAATCAATTGATGCTTGGCGACATTGTTGGCGACACCAAACGTATGGTTATTGCTCGCACCAAAGTAGCGGATAGAGATCCTGGTGAGTCTTTTGCTCAATGGGTTGCTATTTGTGCCAAGGAGGGCGAGTATCATCCATACGTAGTATGGAATGTAATTGCTCGCCCCGAAGGCTGGTCTGCTGAAACTGGCGATTATTGTTTTACCGAAGGCTGGTCTGCTGAAACTGGCGATTATTGTTTTACTTTGCCTGAAGCTTTAAGTCATTATTACCAGAGAGGAGGAAAGGAATAAAATGCCTCCTTTTAAATCTAAAACTCAAAAAAAAGAAATTCGTTCTGACGAAGAAATTTCCATAGATTTTGCCAAGAACTCATCTTACACTTTGATGATTCCAATGAAAGATGCCCAGTACGTTCGCGTTAGAAATCCTATTACTGGAAAAGATCCCCATTTTTCTACTTCTGACACTCTTTTTTTTGATCTGCTTATTGAACTTTCCAACAAGGGTCTTCAATCAAAAATAGAGGAAGAATTTTCCTTCTTTGCACAAAAATATAATTCTGCTTGGTCGGATATAAAGAATAATTTTAACATCTATAAGGAGAGTTTGAATGAATCATCCTGATTTTGATGATCTTGAAGAAGAACTTCGTTATCAATTTCTTCTTGAAGCTTATGAAGAACTTGATTCTGAAAACAAAATTCCTTATGGAATAGCTACTGGCGACGATGATATTTGGGATCAATACGGTCCTGTTGTCAGTCTTGCTAGGCTAAATTATGAAACTTCTTTCGAGGACGATTGATAACTGTCATATTATTTTCGTCCACGATTGGGAGCCAACAGTCCCCATAAGCTTTACCAACCTACTTGCCCCCAGACCAAGTAAAAGTAACTGTTAAGTTTGTATAATAATAATCAATCAATAATAAATCATAGAAAGACAAAACAATGAAACCATTAAAAATTCTTAAGTCCACAACTATTTTGTCAGCTTTTGCTGGTCTTATTTTGAGTATTTCGCTTTTCTTCAGCGGAGACACTGAAATGGACAAGCTCAATGGCATTTATGTTGGTATTTGGGTACCTTCTATTCTTGCTCTTGGCTCTTTCATGATAGCACTCAAAGATAGAGATTGGTGATTGTGTCTGAAACAACTTTATTTTGCTTCGGAGCGGTGATTTTTCTTATTGCCTTTACAGGAGCAATCTTGTATGGCATGTCCGCTACTGAGCAAGAATATTTAAAACAAACAAAACCCCGTGCAAAGAGTGCTTGGCAAGTTTCTTTGAATGGCATTATTTCAAATTCAGATAAGGCTAGCACAAAATGAACAGGGACACTCACGATATAGAGGCTTATGAGAAAGAACTCGCTGAAGAGCTTGCAGGTACAAATGTTCAACCAGCTCTTTTAATTAAGCTGATGATGGAATCTGAACCTTGTTTATTTTCCAATAATTCTGAACCTGTCCCTGTTCAAAATAAACCCATTATCCTGCAAAATCCAATTTGGCGAGAAGAATAATTAATTTAGGCACTTGCGTATGACTTGGGGCCTATAGCTCAGTTGGTTAGAGCAGGGGACTCATAATCCCTTGGTCGCAGGTTCAAGTCCTGCTGGGCCCACAATGAGAAAGAAAGTTTACTATGAGATCGTATTCTGCTCAAGGCTATCAACCAAAGCCTTCCAAAATTGTTAGTTCCACCGAACTTCGCAGATGTCAACACAAAAAATGCAAAACTATATTATCCAGGTTAGTTCCACCGAACTTCGCAGATGTCAACACAAAAAATGCAAAACTATATTATCCAGATATAATTTTGCTGATTACTGCTCTATCCATGAACGTGATCATTCAAAACCAGAACGTTTCATCTAAAACTTTCTGTGTAAGATTTTACCAATTATGCATTGTTGGTCAACTGATTTGTCGGTGGAGGTTCTTGGACATTGCCTCCACCGACATCTAATTTTGAAAAAGAGGACATAAGCATGGAAGAAATTGCTGTTCCACATGTCGTCATGTATTACGATGCCGAAATGAAAGGTTATGATGGTTTATGATGAAAGGTTATGATGGTTTATGCTGGTGTGTAGAACTATTGCCTTCTTCTTCTACATATCGTTTTCCGACGTTGTATGATGCGCAAATGTTTATTGCTTTCAATTCTTCCTATTTCACTAATTTGGATTATCATTCAAATGTCAAAGAATCACAAATCGTCCCGATGACTGTCAGGCGTTATTTAAGGATCACAGAATGCGATTAGTACATCGATTGCCCTTTCGAATATGTTTGGATACATCACCGCTATTTCAAGCGGGCGTATCCCCTCACTCTTATAAAGTGTAGAAAGGGTAGTTGGTGGCACGCGGGTTCAAATCCCGTCGCGCGGGCGTATCCCCTCACTCTTATAAAGTGTAGAAAGGGTAGTTGGTGGCACGCGGGTTCAAATCCCGTCGCCCGCACTCAATTCAAAATATTGGACTTTTGATTAAGGAATTATATGTACAATGTAAATGACAATGATGATGATCTTTTTCATGATTCGTCTTTTGATACTGAATCAAAACCCGCAGATGTCGATATTGATTCTTTTATAGATCGAACAAAAGAGAATAGCGATTCAACATACCTTAGTTCCAAAAACTTCATGTTTCGTGCCAGTCTTTCTACAACTTTGTATGAAGCCTGTGCACGCTTTATTTTTCAAACTGATTCTTTAAATCGCACAATTTTTGATCATTTGAATGCTCAAACAAACGGTACTTTTGCAAGAGAATTGTATGCCAATGTTCTTGAAGAATCACTTATCAAGCGGTTCACTATTAAATCGTTTCTTGAAACTATTCTTGATGAAACAAATTCCGAAAATATCAGAGTCATCGCCAATGATCTAAAAGTGGATATCAATCCACAATTTATCAATATATATTTTGGATCGTTGATCAAAATTATGAACCACGCAATTAATCGCAGTATTGATATTTACGAAAAACTTTGTGTACAAATCAACAGATCTCCTGTTCAGCAAATTGTTGACAGGGATTATTCATATTTTGATTATACTGCATTGAGTTCTTCGATGCATATCGCACAATCTTTTGATTCTATTAAAAAGTCTTTAGGTTTTAATACCTATCTTTCATAAGGAGTATTGTGAGTTCTTATCCTGAAAAAATTCCGTCTTCTCTTAATCCTATTAAAAACTTTCATTATAATTTGGATTCTTCCAAAGAAGTTAAGCAACAACTTGAATCACATATTTCAAAACTTAACGATAGAATAGATAAGATTATCGACAATATAACTATTGAAGATGTTCCTGTTCTCAAATTTATTATTAATATAACTGAAAATAAACAAGATCTTAAAAAATTGGCTAAAGCTGTAGACCGCATAGCAGATCTTATTGATCTTAGAAATCAGCTTCTTCCTAAACTTCAAGTTATTAAAATGGCAGAGAAAGAACCAAATTGGTTCGCCAATACTTTTGGTGATTTTTCTTCTGACATTGACAAACATCTTGATGAATTATTGAATGGTGATTAAAATGACTGAAGTTAACGATAAATTTTCATATTCTCTTGTAAAGAATGAACAAGGTGCTTTTGCCGTTCGGTCTGTTGTTAGATCTTTTGATCTTGATCACGTAACCGACAAAGACATTGTTTCTTTTTACAAGACATTTTCTCAGCATGCTTCTTTTGATACTGGTCTTTTGCCCCTTACTGGCACAGGTGTTCTTGCCATTCGTTCTGCTGGCAATCACACTCAGATTGTTGCCCAACATGCTCCTGGTCTTTATCACATAAACTGGGGTGCTTATGAAGGGGATTCAAAAGCTACTACGTATTATCTTGCTCAGCCTTATCGTGTAGTCATCGGAGACTTTGATTGTGGCAATCTTCTTGGCGCAAGAATGTTTTATTCTCCTTATCCAATCACTTCTCCAGACAATATTCTTTATCATGTGAATCTTCCCAACGTTAATTGCAAAGGATACCGCGGAAACGGTGTGGGATGGGTTTGTCTTTATCAAAATGATGATTGGTCATCTTTGCCTTTCAATGAAAAAGTTCTTCGTTTTATTGAACGTTGCTCTGGAGTAGAAACATACAATGACAACAACATGTCTGAAACAGATGGCCCTCGTTTTTATGCTTCTTACAACAAGCTAGAATATCTATGGGACCCTGCTGAATGGCAAGATAGGTCTGTAAGACATGGTTATGAGTGGACATTAGACGACCAACTTTGGATTCCTGTTCAAGTTAAAGGTATCGATGACCAACAAGGGCATCATGAAAATGGCCAATATCTCACTCTTGCCATGGCCATGCTTGGTAATTATAGGGCGTATTATAACGACAATAACGTCCCCAAGCTTTACAACGTTGTTTCTCGTCCTGACTTAGAACTTTCATCCACACAAATTGCTGACATTTTCAAAAGATCTTTTTCTTTGTCTCCTTCTATTGCTAGACATCAAACCAGAGACAATCCATATCAGTTTACTATTGAAAGTAGACAAAAGACCGGATCTGATGTCCTGCTTCCTATATTCAATGAAAATGAATCTGATTCTTCTTTTGTTTGTAGTTGCTGTGAAGAAGCCTATTCTGACCATGAACCCATTCCAACGGCCTACAATACATTGATTTGTGAACTTTGTGCTCAAGAAAATTATTGTTATATAGCGTCTACAAACAAATATTACGATACAAACGATGATTCTGTATGTTACTCACAAGAACAAGAATGCTATTATCATATAACTCATGATTCTGTTTTTGTTTGTGAAAATTGTTCTGATGCTTATGGTGTTTCTGGTGTGAGTCCTGAAAGTTCACAAAAACTTAACCAACATATGTATACAAATTCCAAGTACGGTGTCATATGCGAATCTTGTTTCTACCAGTTTTTGCCAATGGATTCAGACGAACTTGTAAATTGTAATTTTTGTTCCAAACCACTCATAAACGATCAAGATTATCAACCTTTTGATTATCATTACAAAACTTCCAATTGGAACGTTTCTACACTTTCTTCTGCGCCGATGGGAACCTTCGACGAAGAAGGCAACTACACCCCGGCAGGAAATCCTGATTCTTTCAATGTCCAAGATTCTTATATATGCCACACGTGTCTGCCTAATTTTGTTTTGTGTCCTTGTGGTTTTCTCAAACAAAAGGAAGATGTCACTGCTTTCCCTCACCAAACAACTATTTCTGATGATTCTGGTGATCTATACACTGTTCAGCAATGCTGCATGTCTTGTATAGGAAACAACTATTTCTGATGATTCTGGTGATCTATACACTGTTCAGCAATGCTGCATGTCTTGTATAGGTAACATTCATCTTGTTGTTCAGGAAGACGGAAGTCAAGAACTTGCGGCAGATTATGTGCCGATTTCTCAATCTGTTTTTGATCAAGTTATCAATTTCAAACTTTATCAACAAATGCATTTGCCTTATGTTGTAAATAACAAACCTATAAATTTATTTACGGAGATATAATGACTACAGAACAAGAACCTTTGACATTGGAAGATGAACAAGAACCTTTGACATTGGAAGATCTAAATTATTTTTGGACTAAATCCGGCGTACCATGTTTTATGGCTGACCGCGACAACATAGAAGATATTATTGAAAACCTTGGTTTTACTATCTATTATCTGATTTGCAACATTGCTGAAGATCGTAAAATAGAAAATAAAATATGGGACAAGGGTGTTCAAAAAGTCAACACCACAATTTTGACTGACTTTTCTACTTCTATAGTAAAAGTCGTCAACAATTTTGTTGGTCGTTCTGTAACTCAAGTTAAGAATGAAGACATTTATGATTTTCAGCCTGTTCGAGAAGGCGCTACATATTCTCTTCCTCCAATTCCCCGTGAAATTGTATCTAGACTTGATGAGTTCTTTAGGCTTGTTGACTTTCAACATGGTACAGAATCAATAGTTCTTTTGACATTTGATCCTAATTTTGTTGACAATTCTGAAGGTTGGGGAATTCTTGTTCCTGATCAAGTTAACACTTCTGTCCATTGTAAATATGATCCCGACAGTGTTGTTAATCAAAAGCCAGATCACGTTATGATTGTTGGTTCTGTCCACAGCCATCCCAACATGGCAGCTTACGCTTCTGGCGTTGATCACGACGATCAAGCTGATTTTGATGGTTTGCATATTACTTATGGTTGGCAAAAATCTGTCAACAATGGTGCCACTCAGTATCATATTGAAATGCAAATGAGTGGTTCTGTTTGGACACTAAAGCCAGAAGATGTTTTTGCTGACGTAACTTTTAATAAAGAACCAGATCCTCAAGTCATTGAATGGACCTCTAAAGTAAAAAAAGTGCTACCCCCCCAGGGGGGTCCGCTTACGCTAACTCCGCCAACTCGCCCTATAGTTCAGGAGTTCAAGCCTCCTCAGCGGGATTATATTCAAGTTGGTATTAAAGGCGATCCATTTCTCCAAGTATATCCTGACCCCAAAGATCCCAATCCATATATCGTCGTTGCCGAAGTGGACATTTCTAAAAATTTGTTGAATCTTAAGTGTCCTTCTTGCAATTCGGTTGTTCATGGTTACAGCCATGAATTTGTTTGCAATAATTGCGATATGTTATTTGCTCTTTGTGAAGATTCTCATCAAGATATACTTGAATCAGTTGATAGATACTTGGAAAGACGTAATAAATCTAAGAACGTTTCTGTTTATCTTTGGGTTGCCGAAGATGATGATCAAGAGCAAATGATGCTCAAAATACAAGATTTTTACAATGTTTCATATTCAGATAATGAAATAGATGATGCAATGTCTAGTTCTTTCCTTGAACCAAATAATCTTGATGCTTATTATTATGAAGGTTTTAACTATGAAAACACTGTTTGTTGCGACCGTCCTTTGAGTGATCTTTACCTCTCACCTTGCGATAAGTGCACTGTTCCTGTAACTTACAATGATATTGTGGATTATGATTATGATCATCCTCATAATGTTTACGATCCAACTGCCAGTTGCCATAATTGTGAACACTATTACACTAGACAATGCGTTCCTTATCTCACATCCATTCTTGATCACGCAAAAGACAAAACAAAAATTCAAACATTAATAAAAGAATGTTCTTTGTTTGTACATTGGACTGTTAATAGCCTCGAAAAAGAATCTTACTGAAAGGGTTAAATTTTAATGCAAGAGAATCAAAAACGAATTGTCCTTGTTGGTGCAGGAGGCATCGGCACTTGGCTTTCCGAAGGTTTGGCCAGATTGCTTGAATGGAAATATCCCAACTCGGCTATGCTAATTGTCGACGGTGACAATTTTGAGCAGAAGAATCTTGAACGCCAATCTTTTACTCAAATGGGCAACAAGGCTTCTGTGAAGGCTCTTGAGCTTACTGAGAAGTTTCATAATACAATTATCATACCCGTTCCAAAATGGGTTGTTTCTGATCAGCATCCTCCAACCGACGATGATTCGAACAAAATCAAGGCTTCCGATCTTATTAGAGAAAATGACATTGTAATCGCCGTTGTTGACAATTTTGCTGCACGTAAAATATTGTTTGACGCTGCATCGAAAATCAATAACGTAGATGTTTTCACTGGAGGTAATGACGATGCGTTGTTTGGTAGTGTCTACCACTATCAAAGACGCAACGGTCATGATATTACTGCTCATCCAGTGGAAACACACCCAGAATATCAAAACCCACCAGACCGTAATCCAGGCGAAATGTCCTGTCAAGAAAGAGCAGAAATAGACGGTGGTACCCAAATTTTGGCTACCAACATGGCTGTTGCTGCAATTATACTTGGTCGGATTCAACACACCATAGTGTTTGAACAAAGTCCAGAACAATCAGAGATATACTTTGATTTGGCTTTGGGTATGGCTCAGCCATACAATCGCATGGTAACATCTCAAATTTTGGTTTAAATTCATCAATTAATAATAGGAGAAAATCATGGAACTCAATTCCAATCAGACCAACATTTCCAATCAAAACGCACCTGCTAACATCCGTTATGGTGTTTACAATCAGCCTGCTCCAGTTTCCGGTAAGACTGTATCTGACGTTCGTCAGCAGTTTTCCAAGCTTTGGGGCATTGCTTCCGACGCCATTGCCTACAAGGGCAAGGACAAGCTTGACGAGAACTATGTTATTCAGCCTGGTGACAACGTAGAGTTCCATCGTCGCGCAGGCGAAAAGGGCTGATTATTTTCGCGAAAGACTTTTGTCTTTCCAAATTTTGGGGGGGGACTATTAAATTAAATTTTATAATTTGAATTTGATTTATTAAATTCATTATGAATGGTCCCCCCCCAATTTTTTATAGAGGCTTTAATTTATAATTTTGATATTGGAGACTTGATGTTGTTTCAACAAATTCAAATAGGAACTCCTGCGATATGGGTTAAGACAGTAGACCCTTATCGCATTGAGGATCTAATTACCTCTTTTGCTAAAAGGTCTTATTTTACAATTAACAAAAATGGGTTTTCTCATTTTGTATCTGGAAAATGGAAACCTTTGTTGATTACAATTCCAAATTCAGAAAGTCCGTCAAATCCCATAGTTACTACCACTGCAGATGTATCTGTGGCATTTGATTTTATGAAAAATTCTCCTGACTTTAAAGATCATACAAAAACTTTTATACATCATCAACATGGAGATCCTAAAGCATTCTCTATGATGTTTGGTTCATATATTGCTTCTTCTAGTTATGAATATCGTTCTTCTTTCATGAACGACGATATATCATTGCTTCCCATTCAAGTAATTGTTCTTTCTCCATTTGATCCACCAGAAGATATTGCTCATATGGTTTATTTTCATGAAGATCTCTATCCCACTTTTGACGAATTGCATGATATTCTATATCACATATATCAATCGACTGGAAGCGACATAGTAGATAAAGCGAAGGCAAAAGATATCGCAAATTCGGGACTTGGTCTTTCTGAGTCTAAGTTCATTAATCTTTGTTTGACTTCAATTCTTGAAACCGGTTCTGTAGATGCTCAGTATATTTACAAATCCAAGATCAAGATGTCTGATATCAAGAAAAATGGTATTCTTGAGATCATCAAACCTAAAATAGATTTTGATAGCATTGGTGGACTTGACAATATCAAAAATATAATCAGCAACAACCTATATTTCTGGAACAACCCACAAGAAGCGCAGAAATACGGCATACAACCTTTGCGCAGAATTCTTACTGTTGGCGTTCCAGGCACTGGTAAATCAGCTATTTGTGAAGCCACCGCTAATGCTCTGGGTCTTGACCTTGCACGCACCGGTGTTAGTCAAGTCATGAATTCATTCATTGGCCAATCAGAAGCAAACATGCGCATGGTTTTTCGTCAAATCAAAGCAATGGCTCCTCTTTGTGTATGGATCGATGAGTTCGGTCGCGATATGTCTGGCGGTCAATCTTCCAGCCATGTAGACGGTGGCACTACTGATCGTCGTATTCATGGCGAATTTTTGACAGGACTTCAAGAACTTCCTGACAACGTATTCTTGATGTGCGCAGCAAATCAGCTTACCCATCTCAAGCCCGAAATGCTTCGCGCAGAGCGTTTTGACAAAATTTTCTTTGTTGGTCTTCCTTCTTTTGCTGAAAGAATTGATATTCTTAAAATATATCTTCCTAACTTTGATTTTAATCTTGAACAAATTGCTCATTCTATCAAGTATTTTACTGGTGCAGAAATTAAATCTTTGATTAAAGAAGTTACTTTTAATATTGTTTCTTTATATCGTCGTCCTATAACAACTCAAGATATTCTTGCTCAAGTTCCTTTGACCAAGAATATTCTTTGGAACAAAGACCGTCAAATGATTAAAGATTTATATGCATATGCGATGAACAATTGGGATTGGGCCTCTACCGCTCAGTACGATGAGTCATCTGATATACTTGGTAAAACAAAAACCAACCAAAGTTCTAATTGGACAATCAAAGCTTAGCGAGGAATTATGTCTATTGAAAAAACAGTTGACGATTTTATAGAATCAATTGAAATTGTTTCAGATGATTCTCCCAAATACACAAACACTCTTTACAAAAAGTGGTTTAAATCAAAGACTCAAAGTGGATTTCTTGCTATTAAACCCTGGTTTGATGGCATGAAATTTTCTATTGACATTGGCAAAACAAATTCTGCTGGTAAATTGGAGAGTAGTACGAATTGTTTTGTAGATGCTGTTGACTTTGCAGCATATCTTCGTTCTGTTGTTAGCGGAACAGCAGTAGCTAATTTTCCCCCAAACGAAAGATTGAATTTGTCTTATCCTGAATCTTTTGTTTCCTACGGTGGAACTATGACAGCTGCTGGTTCTCCTATTAGCAGAATATTTAAAATTCAATATTATACTAACGGTGGTACTGCTGATCTTTTCAATTTTATTTGGAAAGTTGGTCATTTTAAAGCTAGAAAATCAGATACTGGAGCTTTCATTCCTGATATGAAAGCTCCTTTGTCTGTTGATTTTATAAGAGTTTCTAGACAAGACACTGTAAGTATATCCTATCTTTGTGATCTTGCTCTTACTTCGTATGCCACTAACAACACAGAATGGTATGATGCGTAATGTCTGACAATATGTTTACTTCTGTGACATTGGAAGAAATGCAAAAGCAGGTCCAAGATCTTTTGATTGCGTTTGCTGCAAAGCTTGAATCTAGATTTGAAGATATTGAAAAATCGATTGAAAAGATTGAAGAGCAAATAGCTACATTGGTACTTGGTTTTGGCGAACAAGCTGTAAACATGGAAGGTCTTCTTGCTCAGTTGAGATTTTCTTCTCCTGAATCACAGAAGATATTCATGGACACAATCGCCGAAAGCAGAAAGAAAATGCTCGAGGTCATGAGAGAAGGCGCTAATGATTTACTGGCTGGACAAAATCCAAAACTTGCCTCAACCATTGAGAACTTGGCTGCAGAAAAGCTACTTGACTGAACCCGTTAATGGTTCCAGTGTTCTTTTTGTAGACGAGGAACATTCTAATATTCTTTCTGATCCATTTTATATATCCAAAATATATCCTTTGGCTAAGCAGGTTTATCCAGATATTTTATCTTTGCATATTGCTTCTATTGCTTTTCATTCTTTAATTGAGAATGGAACTTTAATATTTGATTCCATACAGGTTGACTTATGATATCTATTGATTCTATACGTGATCCAGATCTATCCGATTCTATAATTAACACTCTTGTTTTTCGGTTGGACGATTATCTTTATCCTTTGAATGATTTTACTACTTATCACCTTGCAACCAAAAACAATGCATATCTAAGATCTTTTGCACGTGACAATCCCACCAATCAATGTTCTGTTACTTTATATCAAACTTTTATAGCTTCCATGCCTGTTAGCCAAATAGAAATTGCTCGTTCTTGGCGATCCAATCAAGCAGAAAGTTTTGATTATTTTTATATTGGTTCTAAAAACGGACTAAAAAATACTTTTTTTTACGATTATCTACCTTCTGCTTTTGATTATATTTTTACCTATTTTATTACCAACTTATATATCAAACAAATAGGATCTGGTCTTGGTTCGGCTTTTTTGTTTGATACTTCTAAGTTTAGAGCTTTTGAAACACCTGTTCAAGATTTGGTTTCTTATACATCTTCCATCAATAATATCGTTACTTCTATTGCGGGACTTCAATCTGATCGTGATTATCTTCTACAAATAGTTGAAGTTCAAAAGTCTCAAATTCAAAGTTTACATCAACAGATAGATGAACTTAATAAAAAGATTTACTATCAATCTCAGATGACTTGGAGATAATATGTCTGACGATCTACCCGATATTGAACGTATTAAAAAAATACTTGATTCTGTTAATGCTAGTATGAAATCTTTTTCTACTATTGATACAGTTCATGAAGATATTAAGCGCGCATTTAAAATCATAGTTGAAACTTCTCAGACTCCTCCGATTTGTTCTTATTTTTCTTCTCCTGACATTCACAATCTAAGTTCAACATATGAATACGCAAACAAGCCTCCTGTTTATAATTGTTCTTATCTTGAAAAATCTCAGCCCGTAAATTCAGACTTTAAGTTTTGCTTTTTCCCTTCTCGGCAAACATCTTGCATGATGTACAATCCAGATATCAAGGTAATAGCTTCTACTAAAGTAAGTAATTTTTCTTCAGATACTTTTGAACTCATTGTATACCTTATCCGTTATCGTTCTTACAGTGGATCTTATCTTTACAAGATATATGACACTAACGACAATGTTTATTATGATCTCGATTATCAATCTGAAAAGGCTGATGATCAACTTGACCAAGAAGCAATTCAAATTTATGTTGATTTTATGACTTTTTCTTTTCCAAATTTTCAATTTCAAGATATTTGTTTTCAGCAAATAGTTGATACGAAAAAGTCTTTCCTGAAAAATTTAGTTTTTTCTGAGGTTAGTTTATGATGAATGATTATATCTTGTCTACTCCAAGTCATATTTTTAATTTGAGCTGTGCTGGTTGGACTGATCTTTCTGACGATTTACATATTGTTTATGATGTACATTTTACAGATCTTGAAGCTTATTGGTCGGCAATAAATGATGTTCGGATCCCTAAGGCTCCAAAAGATTTATTGCCTTTGGCTGTTCGTTATGTCTCTCAAGACAAAACTTTTTATGTTATTGAAAGACCTCCTTTTCAAACACCAGTGGATTTTTCTGGCTCTCATTCTTACAATGTTAGAAAACCCATCAAGATTATTCAAGATAGAGTCATTTGGGTTCCTTGGACCATTACCACTATAAATTTACTTCCAGATGATACTCTTCGTTTTCACCTTTATTTCAACGATGGTCCCATGACTTCCCTAGACGAAAAATTGGTTCCATCTTTTTATCCTAATTCTTCTACTGGCGCTATTTGCATTTGCATGGGGTCTGATTCTCAGATACTTTCCAACATGTACAAAGAAAACTGTACTATAACAGATATTTACAATTTTTTTTTCAATTCATATTTTTCTGGTTGGAATTGTGACATTTACAATGACATCCCTGAATATGATTATCTTATTAAAAATTTGAAAATCCATCAACAAATTGCTTCTCAATCTGGTTCAAAAGCTGCTAAGTTTTTCGACAAACCTTACGCGTTCAATACGAAAAATAATTATACAAGAATGTTTTTGATCATGTCTCACATGAATCTTTCTCAAATGAATGATTATATTTTGCGGATTAAAACACAACCACAACATTTAACTTTTTCAAATTCCATAAAAAGATACATGGATTCTTTGCGTCAAGATACTCAACAAGATGCATGGTCATCTCAAAAATATCGACCGTATTACTCTTATATTGATGGTCATCTCAAAAATATCGACCGTATTACTCTTATATTGATTCTCTTGCTATTGGAAATTATACCAAATACAAAAGGCTTCGCGTTGTTGTATCTGATTACCATAAAAATTTGGTTCATGAGTATGTTTCAAATCCGTATTTGATATATCAAATTTACAAGTATACCGTTGAAGCACACTACAACATCGTTAGCACGAGCCCTCATTTTCGTTATTTTGAAGCCTCTCAACGCTTTTTATATACACACGATGAACTAAAGCCTCATATGAATTCGGAGTTTAAAGATGCGCTCTCCAATTGATTACATTAAACAAGACCCTCTTCTTTCAAGTTTTGTAACTTACAAAGATTCTATAACTTACCAACATTCACGGATTCTTGAAAAACAATATAACTATACAGAAATTAATGATTTAGATAAAAATTCTGAAAATTCTGTTTTTGTTCAACATTTTAATCCTCATCTTACTTTTGAACCTATTAATGTTTCTGTTCCAAAGATTTTTACTTCAGAATTTTTTAAGTCTTTTTCATCTGAATACAATCCTCAATCAGATCAAAAATTTGATTTGCAAGAAATTCTGTTTCCCGGAATTAGATACCTTGCGCCCGGCATAGTGGTTTTTGAAAGGCCTCCTGCTCATCATGTTATTTCTGTTGCTCAAGATTATAGAGACGCTATAGGGCGCGATACTGATAAATCTACATATTACATACCAATACCCTGGCAAGTTTATGTGTGTCTGTACAATCCCAACGACATGCGTTTGTTTTCAGTTAAAATGTTTTTTACTCATTCTAGTTTGACAAACATAGATCAGCCTATTTATGCTCCTCCGATTTTTAATTTTTATGCCGATGGTTCTTTGTGTAGGCCATTTTTTGATTCTATTGAAGATGTTGAAAGATACCCTCAAAATGTGTCTGGAGTAATAGCTTCAGCTTTTGATTGGATTTGGAACAGTGGTTATAATCTTGACATTACTGACAATATAAATTTCTTTTTGACTGTTGTCAAAGGTCAGTTTCAATTTGATCAATACGTTTCTGATCAAATGAGAGATGTTTATAATAGTTTTGCTAGAATTAAATATCATTCTTTAGGATCGAATCTTTCTTTTCTCGTATCTAATGCATTTTTTAGATTGTGGGAATCACTTCCTATTGAAATTGTTTCTAATTTAACATGGAATCCTATTTCTCGTACTCATGAGTTTTGGTATTCCTTGTATCGAGATAATCTTAGTTCAATCATTGAACAATATGCAAAAGCAAACAATCTCTTTCTTTCCGAATGTGACCATGAATGTCATTGTGATGATTGTTGTGAAGACGATGAAAGTGTTTACGAATGCGCTAGATACCATGAAGACATGCCCAATAATAATATTGTTACATATGATTATGTCAGAGAAAATGTAAATTTATATCCTTACTTTTATGATTTATATTGCTCATCTTTAAACAATACGTTGTCTTCTGTTATTGAATCTTCTATTAAACTCTTAGAAGATACTGGTTTATTTACAACCAAATCAACTAACACTGTTTTTGGATTGTTTCAATCTAAGATTTCTTCTATTTTAAGTTGATTTTTATATACCTTTTTGATATTATATATACTACAAACTTTAAAAAAGGTAGTAAAACATGCCAAAAAGCAAATCTATTCAGCCAACTTTTAATAGATCTGAAGCTGCTAAGATATTGAACATCTCTACTCTCACTATTGCGAACAGAGAAAAGAACAATAAATATCCTGATCCTAAGAGAGATCTTAATAATTATAGAGTTTACACAATAAACGATATATTAACTTTGCAGTTAATAACATATAATCATCTTGATCCTAAACCGATCATATCTGTTCTTTACGACAAAGGTTATAGAGACAATAAGTCTTTAGCTCAAATGATTGATGAAGCAATGTCTAATAGGGTGAATTCAAATGCAGACAGAAAATAATAGTTCTAACAAAGATGATGAAGAAATAAGATTAGTACAAGAAGTTCCTGAAGGTACTTCTACCGATATTATTGTTGACCTGAAGTCTGGAATATACAATTTGTTCCTATCTTTTCTTCAACATCTTATGATAGAATATGGGCCAGTAGAAGCTGTAAAAATTTCTACTGCCTTTTTAGATCAAATATCTAATACATTTAAAGAAACCCTTGAAAAAGATAATAAAGACTGATTGGAAACTGACTAATGATAGATCCACGCAACACAATAAACCTCACTGCTGCTATAGTTTCAGACCCTGAAACGGTTGCCAACGGCAATATTCTAAAGCTTAGAATTGCTGTTGACTACGCAGGCAGTGAGAAAGGTGCCGGCAATAGTTCCGGCTATTTTGATGTAACATATTTTCTGAAAGACGGCTCCAACTTTGCTTCTAAAAATGCAGAGTTTGTGTCTCGTCAAATTTCAGAAAAGAAAATGAAGAAAGGTAGCACTGTTCAAATTCTTGGCCGACTCGTTCAAGAGCGCTGGCAGCAGGATAATCAGTCCCGTTCCAAAGTTGTCGTGGTCGCAGAAGCTTTGACTTACGCTTCTTTGAATTACCAAAAAGCTGATTCAGCTACTTCTTCATCTGATACTTCTTCTGGTCAGGCAACAGTGTCTGTTCCAGATGAGTTCTGATTCTTACGAAGAAACTCTTAATGATATATTGGTTGAGGCTTTGTCTGAACTTCCTGAAAGATCCTATGGTCAATTGGGCTTTATGGAAACAGACATTGTCTCATCGATATATTCTTCTTTAGAAGGAAAGATTTCTAATGCTGACATCGTCAGCGCTATTAAAGAGGCAAGAGTTTCTGCAATATCTTCCAAGGTTTCTTTGAGAATAACTGATTTGCATACTCTTGCTCATAATTGCCGAAAATGCAAATTTAATTCGATCACTCCAGCTCTTCCCAAGTGGAATGTAATTGATCCTGACGTTTTGTTTGTGTTAGAATCATCTTATTTAGATTCTGCTTCTTCTGATTATTTTATTAAATCACTCAAAGAAGCTGGATTTTCATCTGAAAAAATATGTTTGACTTATTTATTGAGATGTCCAACTAAAGAAATTAGCGACAACTACATCAACAATTGTGTATCTTATCTTCATTCTGAAATCCAAATAATGAATCCTAAAATAATTTGTACTTTCGGTGCAAATGTATTATCTTCTATATTTGGAACTGAATTGAAAATAAAAGATTATAAACAAAAAATAACTTGGTTGGGTTCATGGGCTATATATCCTTTATATTCTTTAAATTATATTTTAAAATCAGGAGATCAAGCTCAAGAATCTTTTAAACAGGACATAATGCAGATATATCAACTTTGTTACAAGAAAGAAACACGTGATAATGAAATACTTAGCTGAAACCACCATAGATTCTATTACTAAAAATGATTTTTCTGACTTTCAAAAAATTGTTATCAATGATGTAAAATCTGAATCTTCACAAGAAATTATTCAGTATCTTCATGATCATGTTGACCTTTGGCACTATACTTTACAAATTCTCAGAAGAGATATAGAGCTTCAGCTTTCTTGTCAAAAGTCTAAAATAGAAATGCATAAAAATAATTTAAAGCTAAATAATTCTGAGTATTCTGAGACTCAAGTTTTAGATTATATTAACAAACAGCACAACTGGAGAATGACAGCAGTTAAGTTTCTTTCGAATATAGAGAGAAAAACTTTGTATGTTAAGTTGTTGATAAAATCTAAAACTTCTTGATATGTCTGAAAATTTTTTTATAGAATATATATCAATAGTTGATCCTACTTTGTACGAAGAAGATTCTTATGATTTTCTTCAGTTCTATCAGTTTTATTATGATTGGCATGTTTACGACACACTAACTCACGATTATAATCTAGTCTATTCTTTGACTGAAAACTTTATTAATTTTCATGGAAAAATTTCTTTTCCTGAAGATTTAAAGTTAAACGATTCTTATTGGAGCGTTTATCCTTTGGGAGTTTTCAAATATAAATTATTATCTGATGCGACTTGTGGTCATATTGCAGATTACGACACTAGACCTGGTTATTTAGTAGAAGGAATGTATTGGCAAAACGGGTTTTTTTATTTGGTTAAAGATCAAAATAAAGTTATTCAAATAAAACTTTTTATTGATTCTGACACAAAAAGAAATTACGCATATCCAGAATAACATAAAGCCCTCGTAGCTCAGCTGGATAGAGCATCGGACTTCTAATCCGCAGGTCGTATGTTCGAATCATACCGAGGGCGCCCGCAAGTTCAAAATAAAGAACGCCAGCGACTCCCTATTACTCGCTGGACAGGACACGTATGTCAGCATGACTAGCTAGACCTTATCCTACGGAATAGGCTAGAGATAAGTGTGCTAGAAGGCTCTACAGCGTGTCTGGACGCCC
>Ga0194123_10000405_pt1 | contig 82936 bp, 88 predicted proteins | sample TA2MahsurfametaG_5_FD_155479 | JGI IMG/M metagenome (GOLD analysis project Ga0194123, IMG submission 155479) | Freshwater microbial communities from Lake Tanganyika, Tanzania - TA2015023 Mahale A surface | ecosystem: Environmental > Aquatic > Freshwater > Lake | place: Tanzania: Lake Tanganyika... | reverse complement strand
ATCAACATCAACATCAACATCAACATCAACATCAACATCAACATCAACATCAACATCAACATCAACATCAACATCAACATCAACACCAACATCAACATCAACACCAACATCAACATCATTATCTTCTTCTGGCTCTTCTTCCTTCTCATCAACATCAACATCATTATTTTTTTCTGGCTCTTCCTTTTCTGCTTCTTCTGGCTCGTCTTCTTCTGAAGAATTAAATTCTTCAAATGTACAATCTGTTGATTCTAATTCCTTTATTTTAATCTCAATTTCTTCATCTTTATAATATTCTTCATTAACAATAACAAACTGGCCAACATTTCCAGCTGTAGCTCCTGTAAATTCCATAAATTCTTTTCTATCCCGAAATGATGCAAAAATAATGAAGCCACTCATTAATTATACCTCCGATTTTATTTCAAAAAAAATCCACTAATTATAATAATCAAGGACCCAACTATTTTTTGCCAAGTAATTGTATCATGATTCAAAGATACCCCATAAACATAAGCCATAACAATACCAAAATAACTTAACATACCATAAATTGAAACTGGAATTTTATCAATTGTATAATACCTTAAATAATATCCAAAAGAACCAATAATAGCATTTCCAACCAACAACAAAATTAAATACAGCTTCCACTTTCCATCTGTTCTTTCTGGAATAATCCTCTTATTTAAAATTATACTCAAAACTATTGCTGGAATTAAATAACTTATAAATAATATATTCCATTTGTTTGATTCTTTCATATTTAAAACAATAAAGTATAACATTGCCTCCGTAATCGTAGCAATAATTATCCCAATATATCCAATAACTTCCTTTGAACTTTTTTGAACCCAATCTTTATAAGTTAAAATAATTAATCCAACCAAAGGTAATAAATAATACCATTGAAAAACTATTCCAGAAAAAATAATTATCAATAATGGATATATATAGAATATTGAATAAGAAACTCCAGCGTCAAGATTATTGAAACCAATATAACTGGAATAAACATGTAATGCAGTAACTAAAGCTAAAATAAAACCTAATTTTGAAAATAAACCTTTACCAATTGTTTTATAATTCATGAAAAACATAGCAATGATTGCGTAAATAACAAATCTAGCCCACATTTGATTCACAATTGGAAACTTAATATATTTTACCATTGCAGGATAAAAACTAAGTAATGACTCAGAAAAGAGTTTTAATATAACATCAACTATCATTAAAACTTAAAAGATTTTATATAAATAAATTCAAATGAATGAAAATATTTTAATTCATTTAAATCTTCTTGCTGAAAAAGAGAAATTCAATCATTTTAAATACAAAGCCTACAAAAATGCCATAGAAATAATAAAAAATATGGAAGAAATAAAAGATATTGCACAAATCCAGAATATAAAAGGAATTGGAAAAGGTATAATTCAACGAGTAGAAGAAATCCTGGAAAATGGAACACTAAAAGAATTACCAATAATTAGTCCAGAACAAGAAGTTCTAAAAATTTTTACAAACATTTATGGTGTTGGAGAAAAAAAAGCAAAAGAATTGTATCAACAAAATGTTACAGATTTAATTACATTAAAAGAGAGACAAAATGAATTGTTAAATGAAAAACAGAAAATAGGTTTAAAATACTATTATCATCTTCTAAAAAGAATACCTAACCAAGAAATGCAACTTCATGAAAAGTTTATAAAAAACATTTGGGATAATGATATTACCTGTAAAAATAAAAATTTTACGTTTGAAATTGTGGGTTCATATAGGAGAAAAGAACCAACATCTGGAGATATTGATATTTTAATAACTTTTAACATTTTTGAAAATATTTTACCAAAATTAATTTTATCATTAAAACGTCATAATTATATCATAGAATCCTTAGCGGAAGGGCCTAAAAAGTTTATGGGTATTTGTAAATTACCACATCTTACTCCTAGAAGAATAGATATTATATTGACAGAGCCAGAAGAGTACCCATTTGCATTATTATATTTTACTGGGAGTGACAGATATAATCGTAACATGAGAGAACATGCAAATAGAAAAGGTTATAAATTAAATGAAAAAGGTTTAGAACCCTTAAATCCAAATTTAATAATTCCGAAATTTAAGTTTGAAAAAGAGATTGTCGAATTTCTCGAACTCCCATTTCTTCAGCCAGAATTTCGAAAAGGTAACCTCTCATATCCAGAATAATTTCCACAACTAATTCGTAAAATTTTCTAATTTATTTTCTCGAAGTGATATTTTTATTTCTAGAAAAACATTATATAATGACAGCCCCAATGGTAAACATAAAGGTTGTGGACTCCAATCCTCAGATTGGTTTTTTTAAATCAGGTGATTCCTCCAATGCCATGGTAAAGATGGTGAATCAAACTAATGAATTTAAAATTCAAAAATACACAGGATCTGGCCTCGAAGATGTCATGAAAATTAATGAAGATGGTGTCATTACCTTCCCCAAGAATGTTCAATTCTTAGGAGAGCAAACAACCATCAACACTCAAACTTTAACAGTACAAGACCAGCAAGTTGACATTGGTCTTTCTAATACTATTTATTTAGATACAAATCCAGCAAATATCGCTAAAACATCACTTCCTGGTTCAACTACTATGACTATTTCAGACAAAACAAATGTTACATTAGGGAGCACTTATGTTATTGCTAAAACCAATAACTCTCTTTCTCCTGGATACCTTACTGGTTCGAATCCTGCTCCAATTATTGTTATTGACAATTCTAACTTATCTGGAAATACTTTAACTCTTTCTGGTAATTACGCAGGGTTGTCTACTGATAACTTAGGTCTTTACAAATTAAATTCTTCTAACCCAAATCCTTCTCTTAACTCTGAGGCTAAGATTTATAATGTTACCACTTTAAGCGGAGGTCTAACCACTATTAGTTTTGACACAAATGCCAATATGTCCTTCTACAGCGTTAACAATCTTTTCAATATCTCAGCTGCTGAAGTTCCTAATAGTATGACTTTTGGTTTAATTGGTAAAATTGGTAGAATTACAGCAGTAAATATATCAAGTAAAACAATTACTGTAAGATACGATTCAACTGTTAGTAATGATGGTGCTGCTGATGGCTCTGGTTCTAGACATACAATGCTCAATTACTCTTTAGTATCTGGAGCATCTATTAGTGCTAGCAACTTTCTTTCTGGTGGATACAACTACACTTTTCGCTTACAAGATAGTAATGCAGCTGTTCCTTTTGTAAAAGATGATTATGTTCTAATCCAGAATATGGTTAAATCAGATGGGTCAACTGTATTTCTTAACACAGCTCTCTTAATAGATTCAGTGAATAACCTCACAACACCATACACTTTTTCTATCAAAAGTTCAACATTGAATATTACTACTTCTGATATAGTTAATGCAGCAAATGTCACTGTTTCAAAACTTTTAACAGTTGGTTCTAGCGCAGGTCTTCGTCTTCTCGGAGTGAATTCTGGAACATTTGTAAATGCTGGATTAAATTTTGATTCATCTAGAAATATCAAAGTAGAAAATAACTCTGGAAAAGTAATCATTGGTGGTGATACCAATACTTATGGTGTAGATATTGGTTCAAGTGGTTCCAGAGCAATTGCACTTGGTTCTTCATCTGCTGCCTCAGTAAGTGCTACTGCAAGTACAGTTTCTCTTTCTGGTTCTGGAAATTCAAGCTTTAATACAACAACTGGATCTCTTAATTTAAGTGGCGCTGGTGGTGTAAATATAAACTCTACAACTGCAGATATTGTCATCGGTAATGAAGATGTGACTTCTAATACAAATAAAATTACTCTTGGTGCTGGTGGCAGACCAATTGAATTAGGTAATACGGGCTCTAGTATAACAATCAAAGGTGCAATTACCCTTCAAGGAACTCTCTCTTCTGACACTATAAGTGGTTCTACTGTATCAATTTCATCAACAACTAGTACATCAATTAATTCAAGTGGAAATACTGACCTTAAAATTGCAGCTAATTCCGGTTCAACAAAGAATCTCTCAATTTCAGCCGATAATGCTGGAGCAGGTAGTGCATTTGTAAATATTGATAGCAAGTCTGGAATAATGGTTGGCAACAATACTCAATCACAAATCAATGTTCAAGGTACAACAATCGATATATCTTCAAAAGATAGTTCGAATTTAACTGTGTTATCAGATGCTGATAGTACTAAAACTTTAAGATTATATGCCAGAAATATAAATACTGGTTCAAATGCAAAAGCTAATTTAGATTTGGATGCCACTTCCAGAATCAAACTCGGTGCAAATAGTGCAACCCAAGTTGACGTTAATGCAACAGCTTTTAATCTCACCGCTTCAAATGCTCTTAAAATTGATTCCAGCAATTCTATTCAAGTTGGTACCGCACAAGATGTTCCAGTCACAGTTAAAGCAGATACCCTTTCAATGACCGCTTCCGGAGATTCAAGTCTTAAATTAGTTTCAAATGCCACCGCAAATAAAACTCTAGAAGTATCAGCAGTTAATACTGGTACTGGTGTTGCCAATTTAAATGTTTCAGCTGATGGAGCAGTCTCTATTAACGGAACTAATGCTCTCAATATAGGAAATACAACTGCAACAGCTACAACTGTAAATGCAACTACATTTGGTTTAAGTACTTCTGGAAATCTTAATATCGATTCAGCTTCTGCAATAAATATTGGAACTACTCAGAGTAAACCATTGACAATCAATTCATCTACATTAGGAGTTACTTCAAATGATAATACTGATTTAATTTTATCTGCAAATTCTTCTACAAATAAAGTTTTAACAATTGAAGCAAAAAATATTCATGCAACTGGAATTTCATCAATGGTGGTTAAAGCTGATGGAAATATGGCAATTGATGGTGCTACAGGCGTTTATATTGGAACATCAACTCCATCAGCATTCCAAACAAATTCCACCACTTTTGACATCAATGCAACTGGTTTGCTCACATTAGATTCAACTAATTCAATTGCAATCGGCGCCACAAATGCAACCCCTTTCAGCATCAATGCATCAACATATTCTGCCTCCGCATCATCCACTTATCAAGTAAATGCATCCAGCACTCTCTCACTTAACTCCAGTGGTGGTGTAATCAATATCGGTAACAACAATGTTAACCAAAATATTAATATTGGTACCGATGGTGTCAGAACCATAACATTGGGTAAGGAAGGTTCATCAGTTAATGCTTATAACTTCACTGCAATGTCTGATGTTATTCTCAAGACAAATATCCAAACTCTAAACTCAACTCTTGACAAAGTTGTTCAACTTAATGGGTTCTCCTATAACTGGAAAGAAGCAACTAATAAAGGAACACAAATTGGTTTTATTGCCCAAGATATTGAACAACAATTCCCAGAGCTAGTGACAACTCTCGACAATGGTTATAAATCAGTTAATTATCTCGGTATGACTGCTGTTTTACTCCAGGCTATCAAAGAACAACAAGCAGAAATCGATGCATTAAAAAGACAATAAAAAATTGATTTAAATTATTAAGATATTCAATGTATTTTTATACAATGAGTACGTGGTTTTCCGAAGGTAGAAAATACAGAGCCCAATATGATAATATGAAAATTACTTATTTCCAGGAAAAGGAAAATAATAATTTTCGTGTTGGAATATTGGGAAGTAGAAGTCTTCCTTACATTTTGAATTTCGAAACAAATAATGTTTCATGTACTTGTCCAGATTATACACACAAATCAATAAAACCTATTTGCAAACATTTATATTTTCTTATTCACCTAGCAAAAAATGATGAAATATTCCAGAATTCAACAAAACTTGAACAAATTTCAGATGAAATATCCATTTCCACAATCAAATCAAATCTTTTGAAAATAATTGATTCCAGGAAAATGCAAGACTCAAATTCTGAAACAAACACAGTCTCCATTGAAAGAGATGATTGCTGTGCAATCTGCATGTGTGACTTACAAGTAGGAATTGATAAATGTTCCAAATGCAAACATGTTATGCATATATCTTGTCTCAAAGGTTGGTGGGAATTATCATCAAACAGTTGGGATGCAAAAGTTGGAACATGTGCATTTTGTAGAGATAAACAAGGATTTTCTCATATTCAACATAAAAAACAAGACCCATGGGACTGTTTTGCACAATCAGATGAAAAAATTGAAGATATTGTCCAAATATTAGAAGCAGCTAGTATATAAAAATTGATTATTAATTTTATAATATTATCCACATACAAATGGATATCTCTGTTTTAACATGGAATATTTGGTTTAATGAAAACCAACGTCCACAACGTTCAAAACATATTCAAAAATTATCAGAAGAATTAATTCCAGACTTTATTGCTTATCAAGAAGTTACACCAGATTCGTTTAATGCTATTAAACAAGTCAATAAAGATTATCATATAATTGGTGGTCCTTTGAGACAATCTTACGATGTAATTTTACTCAGCAAATTTCCTTGCCTGGAATGGAACAAATACCCTCTTCCTAATACAGAAATGGGTAGAAATCTTTTAATTGGTAAATTTATTTTACCAAATAATGCAATAATTCATGTAGGAACATTTCACCTGGAATCAGTTTTTCCAACACAAAAAATAAAAGAAGAACAATTAGAATTTATCCAGTCAATATCTCCTCCAAATTCAATTCTAATGGGAGATACAAATTTTCTAAAACCATATCAGTCGTTAATGACTGATGTATTTGTTAAAATAGATTCGCCAATTGCATATAATATTACATATTCTGGAAAAACAAATAGAAATATTAGAAACAAATCGCACAACTCAAGATTAGACAGAATTTACCTAAAAGATTTCAACCCAAAAATTAAATCTTTTTTTCTTACTGGAATAGAACCTTCTTTTAATGATAGACAACCGAGTGACCATTATGGTATTTACTGTTCTTTATCAATTTGACAAACAAAAAAAGGATTATATAAAGATTCTTTATTATAACGCAATTCTTTTCCCTCTGGATAACTAACAATATTTCCCCCCACTTCTAATAAAATTGAATGTGCAGCACAAGTATCCCACTCCATACAAGGTGTTAACCTGGGATATAAATCTGCTCGATTTTCAGCAACCCAAAGCATTTTTATTGAACTACCAACATTTAACATATTAATATCTCCTAATTTGTCAATATAATCTTTTGTTTCATCATTCATATGAGACCTACTTGCAATAACTCGAAGCTTTCCAGGAATAAATCCTTTTCTCCTTTCTTTCAATGATGTCCATTCCTTCCCCATCTCACGAAACCATGCTCCCTTTCCAGAAATTGCATAATAAGAATACCCACTTACTGGAATTGAAACAAAGCCAGCAACAGGTTTTCCATAATAAATTAAACCAATATTAACTGTGAATTCACCATTTCTTTTAATAAATTCCTTGGTACCATCTAATGGGTCAACTAGCCAGACAAATGTATAATTCTTCCTTTTTTCATATTCATCATTAACACTTTCTTCAGAAATTATTGGAATTGAAGGATAATTATTTTTAAGATTAAAGCAAATATAATCATTTGCTTTTTTGTCAGCAATTGTTAAGGGTGAATTATCACTTTTAGATTCAACAAAAAAGTCATCTCCATGATAAACTTGTAAAATTAATTGTGATGCTGTTTCTAAAATATCAACAACAACATTGGGATTTAACCAATTCAAATCCATATATACTTTTAACTCTATTTCTTTTTAATTCAAAATTTATATTTTCCCAAAATATCATTTTCCTCTCATAATTTTCACTATCCAGATAAAATCGTGTCACAATCTTATCTCCCTCTTTTCTCAAAAATCCCTCCCTCAAACCCTCCCTTATCACCCGATTACTCCCAATTATAATCATATTATATTTCTCATTACTTACTTTTACTGGAGTTAACATTGCTCCAGAACAACGTAATTGAGATTGATAAATTATTTTCGACCAAGAAAAAATATTATATGTTTTACCATTTTTTAATTTCATATTAAATCTCATAATTAAATTGTTTTTAATATATAAGAGATGAATCTACATAAATTTTGCTTCGATTTTGTTAAAAAAAACCCAAAATGGTCCTTATCAAATATAATATTAACTATTATCTATTATCCTGTTGAAATTATCATCATTTCATATTTATCAGGTCAAATTTTTAGCAGAATTAACAATCTTGATAAAACATTTCGTTCAGTCTCATTTTTATTTCTTATGATATTTATTGCCTATGTTATTATTGAATCTACAATAGCTATTCGTGATAGAGTTGACTTGATATATTATCCTAGAATGGAAAGAGAAGTGCGTCTGGGAATAGTTGATATAATTTTAAAGAAAATGCAAATTAATTACGATAACATTAAACATGGAGAAATAATTGCCAGACTTTTAAAAATACCTACTTTTGTTACATTTTACTATGAAAGATTCAATCGCTGGGTTGTCCCTTTTTTAGTAACATTTGTAATTATAACAATATTCTTTTTCTTTATGAATCTTAAACTTGGTGGTATTTCTCTACTTCTTTTTATAATTTATCTAATTATTTTTTATCTTATCGCTCAAACAGATATCAAAAAATCGAAGGCTAGAGAAAGGCAGGAAAATATAATGTTTGAAGATATTGATGATACTCTCAATAATTGCATGAGCATTATTACATCTGGAAAACTTGAAGATGAAACGAACCGATTAGCAAATAATCATACACAATATGATATTCTTCTTAAAAAACAATTAAAAAATAGTACTCTTGTTAGATGGGGATTATCTACTTTAAATATTGTAGTCTTTTCAATTTTAACAATAGTTATTCTTTATTTTTATAAAAAAGGTATTCTGGATAATGCAAAAACAATAACATTAATAACCGTTATCTTCTTCCTTATCAAACATATGCGTTTTATTACTCCCAGAGTAAGTGAAATCTTTGTATTTTATGGACAACTCAAAGAAAATAATGAATTCGTTCAAACTTTAATTGATAAAACTGAACAAGATGGAGAATTAACAAATTTTGCAATTAATGGAGAAATAGAATTTAAAAATGTTTCATTCACTTATCCAACATCAAATAAATCCTCATTAAATAATATTTCTTTTAAAATTCGTCCAGGTGAAAAAGTTACCATAATCGGAACAAGTGGTAGTGGAAAATCATCTATCATCAAACTAATTCTCGGTTTTTATAAACCAAATCAAGGCACCATCCTAATCAATAACAGAGATATTCTCAACATCAACAGAAAATACCTCCGCAATAATATTTCAATAGTTCATCAAAATGTAAAATTATTTAATCGCACAGTTATTGACAATATAGCATATGGAACTAATGTTGACCACGAAAAAATTAAAAAAGAATTACAAAAATTAAACATTATGAAAGTTTTCCATAATCTTCCTAACGGATTAATGTCAATAGTAGGTAAGTACGGTGATAATCTATCTGGAGGACAAAAACAAGTAATATACCTCCTAAGATGCTATTTCAGAGAAAATCCAATTATTATTCTGGATGAACCTACTTCCAGTATTGATGTACAACATAAAGAGCATATTCTTCAAATGATAAAAGAATTAAGTAAAAAATCAACATTAATAGTGGTGTCACATGACCCAACTATTTTTAATTTATTTCCCAGAAAAATAGAAATAAATAAAGGAAATTTAATAAGTGATAATTCAAATTAATTCACGATGTTCAAGAAAGGAAACAATCTTATCAACAATAGAATCTAAATCTTCAGCACCATTTACAGTAATTTCAGCATTATTTGGCTCTTCATATGGGTCAGAAATTCCAGTGAATTCTTTAATAACTCCTTTTCTAGCTAATGCATACAACCCTTTCACATCTCTGCTTTCACATATCTCCAGAGTTGTATTAACAAACACCTCAATATAATTTCCCTCAGCAGAAATTAACTCACGATTCCATGTTCTATCTTCCTCATAAGGAGCGATATTAGCAACTAATACAATGCCAGAATGTTTAACAATTTCACTGCAAATATATCCAATTCTTCTTACATTTGTACTTCTATCAGCTCTACTGAATCCTAATCCTTTGCTTAAATGTGTTCTTACAATATCTGCATCAAGTAATGTGATATTTCTATGTTTTTCCTTTTCTTTAATTCTTTGTTCAACATAGTTTGCCAGTGTAGATTTACCACTTCCAGATAATCCAGTAAAATAGACACATAAACCTCTTCTATTCATAGGCTTGAATTCACAACGTAATTCCTCAACAATTTCTGGGAAAGTGAACCAATCTGGAATTGGTAAACCCTCTTTTAATAATCTTCTCTGCTCAGTTCCAGAAATATTCAATACTTCATCTCCTTTTTCTACTTCATTCATGGGTAAATAACACTGCTTGTTCCCAACATAAACAATCATCTGGGATAAAATAATATTAATTCCAATTTCATCTTTAAATTTTTCAACAAGTTGATGGGCATCATATGGACCATAAAAATCTTTTCCATCCTTCTTCTTATAACTAGGTCCAGCATGGTCTCTTCCAACTACAAAATGAGTGCAACCATAATTCTTACGAATCTGGGCATGCCATACAGCTTCTCTGGGACCAGCCATACGCATAGATAAAGGTAATAAAACCAATTCAGCATTACCATTATAGTATTTCATTAACTTTTGATAACAACGAGTTCTAACATGATAGTTAACATCACATGCCTGGGTAACTCCAACAACAGGCATTAACAATAATTTTGCATTTTCAACACCTTTCATGGCATACTGGGTTAATTCAAAATGACTGCGATGCATAGGATTTCTTGTCTGGAAGCCGACAACGTTAGTCCAGGAATTATCTTTAATAAATTGCTTAGTTTTTTCAGCGGACCAACGATTCTCAATAAAATCGTAATGCTTTATATCCTGGATTTTAGTAATTTTTCCTCCATAATAATAAACATTACCAAGACTTAAAACAATTTTAACGTATGGATGGTTATCATCATCACTACCATAAACCTTGACACATTCATTAACAAGGTCTGGTTTATATCTGGATTGAACTTCTAAAACAGCCAGGGGTAAGCCTGTTTTATCTCTTAAAGTAATAAAATCAAAACTAGATAATTTTTCATGCTCTTTTTCACTTACTGGTAAGACAATTGGCATTGTCCAGACAGAGCCAGAAACAAGTCTGCAATTTTCAACAACAGATTCATAATCTTCTTTATTTAAAAATCCTTCAAGAGGGCTGAAACCTCCGAGAAGTAGCATTTCCAAATCACATAAATAACGTTCTTCTAATGTAAAAGATGGATAAGATGCAAATTCCATTTTATACAACTAAAAATAATAAAAAATAAGAAATCAAACTAACAATACTTTTTTCGTAACACTTCTAATAATTGTCTAACATATCCGGATTCATTATTGTACCAAGCACCAATTTTTAGATGTTTTTTATCATAAGCTTTAACTAAATCTTTATCAACGACACAAATTTTATCTAATTTTTTTATATCACTGCTAACGTTTTTATTGGTACTTAATTCTATTATATCATGTCTGCTCATTAATTCAAATAATATTTCCAAATTAATATCTTTTTTTGTTTCAAAGTTTATCTCTAAAAAGCTACCATTTTCAATTGGAACACGAACAGCACTACCTTGAACTTTTCCTATTAATTCTGGAAAACATTTTTTCACCATAGAAGAAGCTCCAGTGCTTGTAGGGATTATATTTTGATATGCATTTCTTCCTAATCTCCAATCTTTAAGATTTTTTCTGTCAGAAACAGACTGACTGGGAGTGGTTGCATGAACAGTTAAAAAATTAGCAAATTCAATTCCAAAAACATTATTAACTAAATCTAATAATGGAACTAAACAATTTGTGGTACAACTTCCACAACTAATAACATTATCATTCCAGTAATGAGAAAATCCATTAATAATCACTTCCATATCATCTCCAGAAGGGGGTCCAGTAAGGACAATTAATCCTACTCCAGAATGTTTTTCTAATTCTTCCCTTTTCTTAAATTTCCCGCTACTATCTATAACTACGTCAATTTCTGCTTTTTCCCATTCAATATCTGACGGGCTAGCCTGGGAAAAAATCCAGATTTTTTTCCAAATATCAAACTTCTTCAAAATTACATACCCCTCTCCAGACTTTAATTCAATATTCTTATAATGCAATAAAGAATCATTTTGGGCCATATATAAGAATTGTTCAACATCAATTCCAGGATGATTTATTGCACAAACATCCATGTCTTTATCATCCAGTAAAAGATGCCAAACATTTTTTCCAATTCTTCCAAAACCATTAATTCCAATTTTAAGTGGCTCCATAATTCATTCCCAGAAAATATTATTATTTCTTTTTAAGTTTCCTAATAATTTCTTTTAATTGTTCAATTTCCTGGTCTTTTTTATCAATCGTTTCTTCTAATTCTCCAATTATTTGATTAGCTTTTTCTTGTAAATCCAGTAATTTTTGTTTTAATTTTTCTTCATTACTGAGTTGTTTAAAAAATCTTGTTTTATGGATAACATTACCTTTTTTATCATAAGTGAATCTTTGAGCACTGAAAGAACCATTATCTTTTCCTCTGATGAGAATATATTCTGGAAGGACTCTTAAAACAACACCTCCAGTAACGAATCTTTCTTTTCCAGTATTTAAATCATATTTGATATACCTCACAAAACTGCCTTCTGGAATATCGTCAACATCATTTTCTTCAATTTCAATATATCCATTTAATTTTTGTTCAATGGCTTCTTTTGTTTGAAGAGTATCGGTATATGTTTTTTTAGGTCTTTGGTAACCATCAACTCCAAGTCTATGTAATGATTTTGATGGGTCTAAACTCATTATTTAAATAAATTATAATATTTTTTAAATATATGTTCCAATATTACATTACGTATTATGGATACCAGATATTAAAGAAAATAACAAACTATGCAAAATATTCTGGATTATTAAATTATACAACAGATTTTAACATTTCAAAAATAGATAAACATGTATCTGTATCAAATCTTCCCAGACAATATTATAGAGATATAATAAAACATTTTGACGTTGTAATTGGTTTTTTAGGAAAGGATGAATATGGTTATAATGAGTGTCAGTGGTTATATCATGAACCAACAATAAAATATTATAATATTCCAGTTGTGGATTATACTCCGCCAAAATTAGAAGATTATAAAAAACTTTTCCATATATTAACAAAACATAAGCATCAAAAAATATTGATACATTGTTATGCAGGGAAAGGAAGAAGTAATTGTGGTGTTGCTGCTTATTTAATGCTTATAAATGGTTATACTGCAGAAGATGCTATAAAAGAAGTTAGAAGTAAAAATCCTATAAGTAATATGAATTTATATCAATTAAATTCTTTGAAACATCTTGAACAAAACAAACATGAATTATTCAATCTCTGAGGAAATTTCTTCTTCCTCTTCTTCAATAGGTACAATAGATTCTCTGAACATCGTTGGGAAAATAAGTCTTTTACTTTTCTTTAAATAAATGAATTCGCCTTCAATAAAGCAGTATTTTCTAACATAACACATCAAACAATATTTGTTTGATGGTTTTCTTCTTAAATAAAATGCGGAGATTTTGCAAATGCTGCAACTTTCTTCATGGCCAACAGAAGTGAATAAATTCTTATTGTCTTTGTTGAAACCACTGGAACTCTCGATTAAAAAATCAATGACACACTTAGGTATTTGGTTTTCCATATTCAAACAATCAGCATAAAATTCAACAATAATTTGAATCAATTTTTTAACATTGCCATTTTGCTGAGCAAAATGGCTTCGAGCTTCATTGAAGCTCGAAGCTCGGCCAAAGGCCTCGCATTGTCATTTTGCTCAGCAAAATGACTTCGAGCTTCATTGAAGCTCGAAGCTCGGCCAAAGGCCTCGCATTGTCATTTTGCTCAGCAAAATGACTTCGAGCTTCATTGAAGCTCGAAGCTCGGCCAAAGGCCTCGCAAGTTAAATTATCATTTCAACATGTGCGGGCATGGTTCCTGGATAAATTTAGCTTGTGAGCATGGCAAAGCCATGCGAACTGAGGACCCTTCACGGGTCCGAAGTCATTTTGCTGAGCAAAATGACAATGGGTCCGAAGTCATTTTGCTGAGCAAAATGACAATGGGTCCGAGTCATTTTGCGGAGCAAAATGATAATTACAATGTTTGTTTAAATATGGATGATTTATAATAATTTTCTTTTTTTCCATATTCCAAAAGCAGGCGGGTCATCTATTGAAAAAATGTTTTTAGGTAAACATAAACAACTAGATTTTGTTATTAAAACAATATTCAACGAATCAAAATTTTCTCTCTGGATGGTTGGAACTACAAGAGATAGAGGCTGGAGATTATTTATATTCTGGCTTGTCACCCTCTTTTTATCCGATATGAAACATCTCTGGGGAATTAGAAATAATAAAGTATTACAACACCTCACATACATGGATATTTATAATGAAGAAGAATACTACCTTAAAGATAAATCCATTGATGATTACACTAAATTCTGCATAGTTAGAAATCCATATGACCGAATAATTAGTGCTTACCACTTTCTAGGTCATGGACTATCTTTCCCACAATTTATCCACTGGGTTGTCGCAGAATTAGATAAATACTATAGATATAATATCGAGCCTCATGTAGTAATTTTACCACAATGGGAATTTGTTGTTACAGAAACAGGAAAAAATGGTATGGATGAAATACTAAGATTTGAAAAGCTTAAAAAAGATTTCAAAACATTCAAAAAGAAATATAAACTTAAAAATCTTATCCTACCTCACATTAACTATAGAAAAAGAAATAATAAAAATATTAAAACATATTTCACACAAGAACTCGCAGATATGGTTTATCGTATGTACAAATGGGATTTCAAAATGTTTAAATATAAACGTATAAATATTCATTAACTTTCCAGATTTTGCAATTTATGCAAATTTATTGTTTTATCAACAATAGATAAAATTTCTTTGTCATGTGTTATAATTATTAATGTCTTATTTTTACACATTTCTTTTACCAATTCAATCATTTTCGTTCTCGTTTCAGCATCCAATCCAGCTAACGGTTCATCAAAAATTACAATATCACCACTCTTTAAAATACCCCTTATATTCATAATAATTTTCTGCATACCTCCACTCAAAGACCTTCCCTGCTGCCCAACATCAGAATTAATTCCCTTTTTCAATCTTTTAAAATTTGCCATTAAACCATATTTATTTAATATTCCAATAATTGTTAATGTTGTAACATTATTTCCATATTTCATATTTTCCAAAACAGTTCCATTATTTAATCCAGTCCTCTGATTAATATAATTAACCTCTTTTCTCAAATCCTCTGGATTAATTTTATTAACAGGTACCCCATTAATCAATATCTCTCCTTTTGATGGCTTATGTAATCCTAATATAAGCTTCATTAATGTTGTTTTACCACTTCCAGAAGGACCCAAAATTGCTACCTTATCACCCTTCTTAATCTGGAAATTGAAATCTTTAAATAAATAACTTGTCCCATTGTAAGAATAATACATTTTTTTTAACTCAATATCTCCCTTTAAATCAGGTGCATTTACGTAATCTTTACTTTTTTTAGCTAAAATTTCCTGTAAAAATGGCTTTGAATATTTCAATATACCTAACTTCATTAACTCCTCTGGAGTCCAATTACTTATATTAATTAAAAATCCTAAGAAATATATGATAATCAATGATAAAGTAATAAACCTGGGAACAGTGAATTTACCAGTCTTCAAATTCCAAAAAGCAATTCCTATAATCAATGAAAAAATAAATACAGATACCACTGAAACAGTAACCTGCATAGCATTTACCACATTTAATTGTTTAGTATAAAAATCTGTATGGTCTTCCTGAACCTTAAACGTTCCGTCTATTGCATTCGATTTCTCATTATTCAAATAAATATTCATTAAATTATCAAACTTGTCTTGAACTACCTCATTCATCTTTATGTATCTTGCCTCTCTTTCTGTAGAAATATCAATAATCTTTTTAGCAAATAAAATAGATATTCCAAAAAATACTATTAAACTTAAAGTACTTGATAGACCAATTTTCCAGTCAATAAAGAAAAAGTATGAATTTACAATAATTACTGTTAAAATTAATGGTAACAAAAAGTTGAAAGAATAATAAAATAAATCCTTTAAATCTTTTGCTAATTCAAACAAACGCGATATATTTTTTCCTATATTAATGTCTTTATAGTTATCTTCATAATTTTCAATTGTTTTTTTGAACATTAATTTTGTTGTAAATTCTAAATATTTTGGTAAAATCTTTCCAAGTAAATAATTTTTAAGTACGTAAAATCCCTGAATTACAAGCCAAACACCAATTATAATTGCTATTAAAATACCAATTTTTTTCATTGGTCCAGAACCTTTTTCAGTTCCCGCATATAATAATCTTCCATATAACTCTGGAATAACAATACTTTCAACTGGGAATGTCAATAGGGTAATTATAATGAATGCAATAACAATTAATTTATTTTGAGCCAGAAAATTTTCAAATAATTCTTTATATAATCCCATATAAAAAGCTTAGAAATTAAAATATACAAAAAAATGATAGTAAAATATATAATTCATTTGTTTATATGGAATTAAATAGATGAGTTTCTTAACTCCTCCTTCTTCCCCTGTCAAAGTTTTGTCAATGGGTTCTCCTTTTAAGAGAAGTGGCTCTTTATTCGGTGAAGTTTCACCCAAGAAAGTTCAACGGTCAAATCACTGGATTAAAAATGTCAAGAAGTCCTTTACTCCTACTGGAATGTCTCTTCCTTTGACACCTACAGGTGTAGAAAAGAGAGGAGACTTTTCAAAGGTTCAATTTATGGATTCCCCAGTTGGACATTTTGTCATTCGCGAATTTTATGTCGGAAATATACCAAAAAAGAATCCCAATAGAACCACTCCAGAAGGTCTTCATTTTGTTAATCCGAATGACTTCATCAGACAAGTAGATTCCCTTAATCAGGAACTTCTTCATGTCCTGTCTCCCATCGCTATCAAAGGCGAAGAGGTTGGCGATATGTTCCGTGTTGAACAAATTTTCCGCGCTGGAATCCCTCTTAACGAATTCGTCCAGACAAACCCTGAACGAGCTGAAGAGTTTGGTAAGAAGTGGTACAAAGCGGTAAAAGAAACTGTTGAAACGTCTGGAAGTTTTGTTGTTGACCCAAAGCCAGAGAATGCAGTTATTATTGACAATGAGGTAAAACTCATCGATTTTGAACTAATTTCTAAGGAACAAATGGAAGATGATGAAGTAGATTTTGCAGATATTTTGTCTGGAAGATATGTAATTGAATCTGATGACCAATACGAGACTGCCCTTCAAATGGGTTTACTTGACATGATGACTGGTTTTTCTTTAAAAAAAGAAGAGCTGCACAAAAAATTTTTTCATTAACTGAAAAAATTAATTTAAAAAAATTATAATTTAAAAGTATGAATTAGTGTACTAGTATGTCTAGAACAACTGATATTTTGGAAACACCATTAAATGCGACTATAAGAAATTTTTCTGAAAGCGTTGTACCTGCTATGTCCAGGGAAAGTTGTTCATTCTTTAACAGTTTATATACGGGTAAAGAAGTTAAAAATTTAACAAAAGAAACAAGTTTGCAAGATGAAATGATTTTTACTTCTGTGAAGGAGGTGATTCGTTTAACTAGTAATCCAGAAAAAAGAGCACAAAGACTCGTAAATTTTATAAAAAAAACAGAAGAAGATATAAAATCAAAAATAAAAAATGATGAAGAAGGATTTGTAAGAAATGAAAAAGAAAAGAAAAAAATAGATGAGTGGATAAACAAGAAATTTATTTCAATCATTGATGCATCTTTATTACTAAAAGATGCTCTGGATTTAAACCTATTCACAAAAGAAAAAGTAGAAAAAAAGAAAATAGTTGAGTATGTTGAGTCTACTTTTGAAAAAGATGCAAAAACTTATGTTAACTTATATTTAAAGTGGACCACATCCAATACAATAACAAATAAGTTACCGAATTTTAATGATGAGGAAGAATTCGCAAATATAGGTTTATTTCAGCAATTAAATGGTAAAATTCCAGTGGAGCCAATTTCTGAGCAAATTTTGCATTTTTCTTTGTTGGAATGGCAAAAGAATATGTTTAAACAATTGAGAGAAAGAAAGAATGTCATAGTTTGTGCTCCAACTTCATCAGGAAAAACAATGGTAGCAACTGGATATGTTATTTCATTTTTATATAATGAATTAAAATCATTGTTAGTTTATGTTGTACCAAATGAGGTATTGGGATTAGAAATTTCAGCACTTTTAAGTAAGTATGTGAAAGATAGAGTTTCTACTATTTTGGATAAGTCAATGGATAGGAAGCAGGATGAGAGAGTTATTGTTTGTACTCCAAAAGGTGCATTTAATAGTGGATTAATTTACACAAAACTCCCAGAAGATGCATTATTAGTTGTTGATGAAACACATTGTATTGGTAACAAGAGTGGTGTTTACATGGAATATGTTTTAAGAAGATTATCAAGTGTTCAAACTTTAATTCTTTCAGCAACAATGACTCTGGAAACAATTGAGAAAATGAAGCTAACAATTCGTAATAAAAATGAGATTGTAACAATAAATGAAACTACAAAGTTTATTGTTCCGCAATATATGATTCCAAAAAGCGAAAATTTAGTTTCAATAAATCCGATTGGTAGTGTAACTATTGAAGAATTAAATAATTCAGACATGGATATTTCGATGACACCAAGAGATGTTTTGGCTTTGTATGTAAAAATTGTAAGAACATTTGGTTTGACAATTCCAGAGTATCTTAATCCCATAAGTTTTTTTTACATTCATAATTGTAAAATTCCAGAGACAACAAAACCAATGGAGGAAGAAGATGATGAATTATCTGGAACAATTAAAAGATTGTCAATGGAACATGTTGCAAATTGGCAAAAGGCATTGATAAAATTTTTAACAACAATGCCAGAAAATCAAGTACAACAGATTCTTGATAGTTTTAAGTCATCATTAACTGATAAAAGTACAAGTGATTGTACTCCAGAAAATTCTTATAAATTGGTTGAGAAGTTAAAAGAAATGGAGATGTTGCAGGCGATTTTCTTTTTTCCTTCATTGTTTAAGGCGTTTCAGTTTGCGAAGCATATTTATTTGAAATTGCAGGATAAAAAGACATCTGGAATAGATGATAAAAAATTAAAGGCAAAGGAAATTCAGTTACAATCTTTAAGAAAGCAATTAAGAAGTTTACAGAAGATGAATTTAAAGCCAGGAACAGATGTAAAGGCACATAAGGAGAGGGTATATGAAATTAAGCAAAGGATATCTGATTTAGAAAGTGATGCTTCCAGTTTTCATGCAGAAAATGCATTAAATCCGGATAGAATTATTTCTCCAGATGGATTTGAAAAATTGACGAATGTTTTGAAGAAGTGGAATTCAAACATTACAATTTCCAGTGCTCTATCTCAAATGGTAATATACGGTATTGGTATTTTAAGTGGAGATATGCCAGCAGAATTACAGGTAAAGATAAGAGAATTATATTCCAGTGGAGAAATTTCTCTATTGATGACAACAGAAGATTGTGCATATGGCATTAATACTCCAACAAAAACTGTAATTCTATCAGATGGATTTACAGAAACACAGCGTCGTCAGATGGGTGGAAGAGCAGGAAGAAAGGGTTTAAGTTATGATGCTTGGATTATATCATTTCGTTTAAATAATCCAGATGAAGCGGGACAAAAATTAAAAACTTTGCAAGGTGAGAGTATAAAACTTTATGCAAAGGTGTCTCCTTTCCCAAGAGAAGATACCTGGATTACAAAATTTACAAGAGAGCCCGTGCAATATAAAATTAAAGATGATTTAACTAATGATAAGTTGGAAGATTTTCATGTAAATACAAGATTTTTGTATGGACATTGTGCAACAATTGGGCCTCAAATATTAGAAACAGTTTTAAATGTGACTAAAGGGCAGACAAATCGTCATTTGAAGATAATTCTTTCGATATTGCCTTTAACTCCATTTGACAAACCATTTAGAGAATTAGAGAGTTGGACTTATGAAATACCTCAAGAAGTTAAGAGACTCTATATTGAAAATTCATTGCCAGAGCCAGTTCCAAATAATTTATTATATTCATGGCTTACTAATCAAAGGGAAAATATGAGTAATGATAAGTTGGAAATGTTTGTAGAAAATGCAAAGTATTGGATATATTTGTTTCATTTAATGGAACCTTTTTTTACAAAAGATGAAAAAGCAATTCATAAGATAATTATGGATTTATTTACAAAATGTATGATTGATACTTCTATCGGTTTGTGATTTTGAAATATTTAGAAATTTATAATTTTTTTTGTATTTGCCAAATTTTTTTTATTAATAAAATTATATATGTATCAGCAATTCTGGACTTACGCTATTTTTGTAATCATAGCTCTTTGCGCCGTTCACTATTTAGCCAGCAACTGCATGTCTAAAGATTTCGGTGTTCTCATGACTTTCCTCGGCTACCTTGTTATTGCTTACATTGTTGCAACTTCCATGCGTAGCACCATCCTCTTTGTCCAGGATGACCGTGAGAAATCTGTTAAACTTGCCTTCGATTGCTTAGCTGCTCTTTACATTCTTGTTACTGGTTATTGCATGTATGGAGGACGTCTCATGGGTCTTCCAGGCCGTGTGATTGACACTGGAGTACGCGGTGCTAAGAGTCTTCTTTAAGTAAAAATCAATAAAAAATAATGTACTTTATTTGATGTTAAACACATCCAATAAAGATTTTTTAGAAAAGTTTGTGGAAGAAATATTATTACAGAAAGAATTTAATGAGAGATTAGGTGCGTTAGAAAATTTTGATTATATTTTTTTGAAAGATTTGATTTATATGAATTCGAATTCATTAGATTTCCTTAAAAAAACAAGTAGTTATTTCTTCTTCCTTTTAAAAAAAGCTGTTCACTTAGTTGTAAATAATAATAAAATGAGTTTAATTCTTAGAAATACTGTAAAAAATGTTTTTATAAATTGTTGTAATTTGAAAAAAGAGGAGGAATATGTAACTAATTTACTGGATTTTTTTGCAAAAAAATGCATAGAATTTTATGAATTTCTGTATAGATATGATATTGAAAATAAATCCTATCTTTTCACAAAATATTTTTTGTCCAGATTCCAGGCATTTTTATTAATCCCCATTAGTAAAATTAAATACTTGGATTTATACGAAAAATTCACAAAATTATATGTTCTTGAAACTTATTGTAAAACAAATTCTGAATTTTTCACTAACAAATTATGGAAAAAAAGAAATTCAAAAGAATACTTTAAATTCCTACTACAAAAAGACCCAGTAACAGATACAATTAGAGAAATTGAAAATATTCAAAATCCAGTAAAAGATGATATGTTTAAAAGATTTGCAAAATTATTAAAATTTTGTAATAAATATAAAAATAAACTTCCTGGATTAAATGAAAAAAAAATGCTCACTTATTCACTTCTTAGAGCCAGAAAAATTTCCGATATAATTTCTCCCTGTCTAGATATCAATATATCTTCACTCAATGGTATTCGCATGTATTACTCCCTAAGTTTTATTATAATATCTATTCTGGATTTAATTGATGTCAAAGATGGTTTTACAAATATTTTTTCAATATCAAGTAAACCTGGATGTCTGGCTTATACAAAAACATTAATGGGATATCTAATATTATATGGACAAGACATAAAATATTTATATAACATTTTAATGATATTAATCCTGGATTATAATGCGGATATTTTACCTGATGGCATACAAGAAATTTTAATAAAATCTGATTTCCTGGATTTAAAAACCTACAATTTCCAAAAAATCCTGGATTTCTTGAGTGATAAAGGATTTATAATAAATTGCTTTCATGCATATTTAACAACATTAAATACAAAAAATATGTCTGGGAATTATATAGAAAAAAATTGATAAAAATTTTTCTATAAAATTTAAATAATAACACAATAATGTGGCAACCTATAACAGATATTTCTATACTCCAGACAGGAGATTATATAAAAATATCTTTTTCACCACATAGCCAAAAACATTTTATGGACCCACAATACGATTATTACTTCCCAGAATACTCTGGCAAAATTGTTAGCAATGCTAAAACAATTGACGAACTTCTTATTGTAGATAAAAACAACAAAACATATTATTGCGAAAATAGATGTGGGAGCAGTGGATTTTGGACAGGATATTTTATACGTTCTCCAGGGGAAATATCTCTGGAACAATTGGAAAGGTTGAGTCCTTATTTGGATTCCTAATCTCCGCTTTCAGTTTTCATTATTTTATAAAAATAGTAGGCAGCAAATGCTCCTAAAACCTGGGCAACTATTATCCAGACAAAATTCTCACTAGTAATTTCACCACTTAAATACTCGGCAATAGTTCCAGCTGGATTAAAAGCCCCATTTGGAAAACTATGGGCAAAATACATTAATCCAGCAACAACAATACCTATAGCAATCGGTTCTTTAATTGTTAATAAGACATAAACTAGAATAAAAACTCCGACAAATTGCATCCAAAACATGGTAATACTGGCGACTTGCATTAATTTATAAAAGATAAAAATTTTTATCCTAATCCAATAACATTATCTCTTGTTACTGGAATCATATATGGGCCATTAAATGGTCCAACTTGGTCAAAGCAACTTCCATAACATTGAACTTCATTTTTACAATCACCTGGTTTGTGAAAGCATTTTAATGGTTCTCCAGTTTCTAAGTTGTAACCACAATTTAAACCTTTTGCATTAATTAAATCACATTCTTCAATAGCCATATCTTTCCAGCAATGTGTGGAATATTTACCTGTCTGGAATTCTTTTTCAGTCAAACTTGAACAGCAATATCCATAATTAGGCAAACCATAATCTTTGAAAGGGACAGTAAATTTTTCATTAAAATTATTAAGTAAAATAAAAACAAAAGCTATTAAAAATGGAATGATATATTTCATATTTAATTAAAAGATTTTATTCCTAGTACTGGGCATTCTGTGTTTTACATCTTTCACATGCTTTTCCTGGATAATACTTACATTCATAGGCTTCCCAGTTGTCTAAGTTAACTGCGCAAACTTGGCCTACATCACGTAATTTACAGCAGTCTTCATAAGTCATTTTACCATCCCCTACACATCTAACCGCGACATTATCGACGTCACTGAATTTTGAGAAATCTGGGCCACAGAATCCACCTAGGGTTTTTGGAATATTGACATTATTTTTCCAAGTTCCCAGAGTGAATAATTCATAGCCACCACGAAAAGGTAATAAAAAGATAATGATTAGGAAAAACATAAATAAAATAAGGGTAACATAATCAGATTCCATATTTAATAAAACTAGAGAAAAAAATTTGATTTATTATAAAGCTTATTTTCTTATAACATACAAGATGAAAGTAATAACATTCAATATTTTAACCCCATATTTATGTAATTCAACAGATTACATAGATTACAATCCAGAACATCTGGATAAAATGCAAAGAAAGACAAAAATAGTATCGTTACTAAATGAATGGATTTCCTGGGAGGACCAACCCATCATATCTCTTCAAGAAATACCTTTTTCTTGGAAAGGAGACATTGAAAGAGTTTTATATTCAAAAAATTACAGATTTTTTGGGATGAACTATGGAAATAAAAAGAATGGTATATTTGGTGTTGGAATTTGTATTCCAGATAAATTCAAAATTTGCAAAGCAGAATATATCCTAGTCGGTGACCATCTCACAACCAATGAAGCAGAATCAATTTATTTTTGGGAATCCCAAAATAAACAACCTCATTCACTTCTGGAAAATATTCTGTCCTTTATCACTCAAGAAAGTCATATTAACCAAATTAATGATATCCTAAAAGAAGCAAAAGATAGAATGAATTTTTTAACAAGAGTACTCATACAAGATGAACATGATAAAAAATGCTTTATTTACAGTTATCATATGCCATGCACATTTAAAAAACCAATCATTCAAATTTTACACGCAGATGCGCTTAAAAAATTAATAAGTGAGCATCCAAATATTCCTACAATTTTAGCTGCTGATATGAATATCAAGCCAGATTCCAGTTGTTACAGATATATAACAAAAAGTGATATTAATCAAGAAGATAAAATTTATCTGGATTGGAATACACATAGTATATTACAATTACAAAGTTCATATAAGGAAATTAACGGAGAAGAACCACCTTTTACATGTTATTGTAATACAAAATATGGAGGTGATTTCAAGGATACATTAGATTATATTTTTACTTCTAAGAATCTCAAAATTCTGGAAAGTGAAAGACTAATTTTAACTGCTACAAAAATGCCAAATGAAGTTTGTCCGAGTGACCATATACCAATATGTTCAACAATTATCCATACAGATTAATTTTGTTAGTAGTAACTGTTGAATATATATTAGTAATTTCTTTGAATTTTTCCAGCATTTTTTTGCTGAAAATTTCATCTGGAGTTTTCTTCCTATTTTCAAATAAATATTTTTGAACTAATGCTCTACTAGGTTCCATATATGAAATTAATTTATAAAAGTTTCTCGCCTTTTCTACTAATTCCTCAGTCTGCTCTTTTTTATGATAAGAACACATAAAAGAAGCCATTTCTAAGAAACATTCTTCATCAGCTTTCTTGAATTCAACTATAACATCAATTCTTCCAGGTCTTTTAAAAACATCACTTAACCTATAAAAATTATTTGTTGTCATCAAACTAATTATCCTAGTTTTCCTGGCTATACCATCCATTATATTTAATACAGTACTCATTGATATATTTCTCTTTTCATTTTCATCAAATAAATTATCAATATCTTCTAATACCAGTAATCCATTTCTGGGGATAGTAGATACTAATTTTTTGAATACTTCATCATTAATGTTACTGGAAAATGAAATCATATAGATATTTAAATTATATCTGCTTGCGATTGCATTGATGAAACTTGTTTTACCATTTCCAGGAGTACCATGAAACAAATAATTTCTTTTATAAGGATGACCAAAAGTTTGATAATCTTCTTCACTTTCAATAAACTCATCTAAGTCATTAATAATTTCTTGTTTTTGGTTAATAAATACTGTTTGTAATTGTCGTTTATTATTTTTACAAAGTCTATCCCAGTATCCTTTTCCGGTTGGGCTATATACTTTGATAAATTCAGAATTTTTGTCATTATTTTTATGGTATTCATTCATATCGGAAAGAAATTGACAAATTAAATTTTCTGGACCTCTTAGATACATTTTTTTATGTTGACATAAGTCATGACCGATGGAATAAATTTTATCAGACCATTTGTAGTCAATTTCTACAATTCCATCAAGGACTGGTATTTTATGGATTCCTTCACCAAGTTGAAAGGCGACTTCTTCTGGTTTGATGGGACGTATTTCATTGAAGTTTTTTAAAAATTTTGTTTCTTCATCTTCTTCAGATACAGAAAAAAAATTTAAAACAATTTTACCATCTTTAATTTTTTTCATGTATAAATAATCAAGTTTAACTTTTTCAGGGATTTTATCATTTGTATATAATTTCCAGGTAGAATATTCCAGTATTTCTTCTTGTAAACTTAATGAATCAATTAAAATTTCCTTATTCATTTTGCATATATATAATATTTATTTTGTTTTTAATACGTTAAAAGCAAAGTAAAAAAATCTTAAATAAATTATGGACGCATTGGTGACTAAAGAAAATAGAGTTCTTTCCAGAGAACTTGAAAAGAAATTAGAAATATCAACCCAACAAATATATGAAACAGGCCATAAAGTAAAAAAATATAAACAAAAATTAAATGAAACAGAAGAAAAAATGGATGATATGTTAGGAAAAGGAACAGAGGAAGAACGAAGAGCAGTAGAAGAAGCAATGGCGAGACTTCGTGCAAAAATAGATAAAATAAAGGATGATGATAGTTTTAAGGCTCTAGAAAAGGAGGCTGAACATATAGAGGATAAATTAAACATTGCTATGGAAAAGATTTATCCACATTATGCAAAAGCAGTGAGAAAATTGCATGCAGCTTATCCAGAGAAAAATGAAAGAACCCACAAATTAATAGAATTTCATAATGTCCTAGGAGATGCATTTTTAACAAAGGATGAAAAAAAGATTTTGTTAACAATAAAAGACCAGATACATAAGATACCGCACAAATTGATTACATTATAAAAATCATTTAAATTTTCAAATTCTTTTGGTTTCTGAATAAGTTTTCCGAAAGTGACTTTTTTCTTTCGGAAAATACCGTCAATTACTCTCCGTTCATGTGTAATTTTAATTTTTCTTTTTTCTTTATCTTTCCAATATTTAAATTGACCATTTTCTAATAAATAATCACAAACTTCTAATAGAATAAGCAATATTTCATCTGAGAACTTAAATCCAGTTCTTATATAGTATATTCCTAATCCTAAAATAAATTCCAGGTTATATTCTCCACCATCACAAAGCAATTCTTTAATAAAAACTTCAATAAAAGGCTCTTCAAGAGTCAAACTTTTAAATTTATCCTCTAAGCCAAAATATTCCTCAATATATTCTAATATGTTATCATTACAATAACTATCGTAAGCCCAGGTCATCTTTATTTACAATTAAAATAGCAAAAAAATATTTCAATTTATTCTATTCCTATCATTATCATTTTGCTTCGCAAAATGACTTCGGAACCCATTGTCATTTTGCTTTGCAAAATGACTTCGGAACCCATTGTCATTTTGCTTTGCAAAATGACTTCGGACCCATAAAGGGTCCTCAGTTCGCTATCGCTCACATACTATATTACATTAATACGTTAGTACATTATTACATTAGTACATTAGTACGTTAGTACATTAGTACATTAGTACGTTAGTACATTATTACATTAGTACATTAGTACGTTAGTACATTAGTACGTTAGTACATTATTACATTAGTACATTAGTACATTAGTACATTAGTACGTTAGTACATTCGTACATTAGTACATTAGTACATTAGCACATTTATTACATTAGTACATTTATTACATTAGTACATTACTACATTATTTCCTATAAATATATGATTTAACTTGTGAGCATGGCTTTGCCATGCGAACTGAGGACCCTTTACGGGTCCGAAGTAATTTTGACGAGTTTACGAGTCAAAATTACAATTCTTCGTCAGAACTAGTAAAACCTCCCATGTCTTCGAATGCATCAATATCTTCTTCAGTTGGTAAATGGTCATAAATAACCCATTTCCTTGAATCTGCATTCTCACTCATGTATTTTTCAATTTCTTCCCCAGTCATAGTATGTTCCTCCAATTGTGGATAAACTTCAATATTCTCAGTTTTTGAATTATAATATAAAGCATAGCTCATTTTATTGAATGAGCTATAAAAAATAACGAAATATGACGAAAAATTATAAAATAGTGCAAAGATTACATTTTTTATCCTCATTTTTTTTTGAATTTGCATAAAGAGGATATGCCATCAAATAGCATATAAAATAATTATAATATATTACATCTCTTACATAAACTATTATCTTCAGTTTCTTCAAATAAAACATAATCCATATTGTTCGTTAAAAATGGCGGTGACTTATCCACTTCTAAATTTTCCTTCAACACCTTATCCCCAATTTTTACTAAAATATTATCTATGTCATGAATTACCAAGTTAGATATTTCAAAATATTCTGCCCCATAAAAATTACATTTTTCATTTATTGCCTCAATCATAATCTGTTTTATTTTATCAGCATGTGTTCCCACAAAAATTAATGGCTTTTTACCACCCTCCTTAAAAAATTCTGATATCCAAAAATCTATATTCAAAAAACTATTAAAATCATCTAACCTAAAAACAATTATTCCTGCATTACAACCCTTCAAATAAGTCTTAATTATATTTAAAAAAGTAGTATTCCCTGAAGTATCCCAAATATGAAATTTTAACTCCTTTCTCTTCAATTGCAACTTTTTCATAATAAAATCAACCCCTATAGTCGCCTCCACATTTTTCTCATTTTCATGATAATTTTTTAACAAAGTTGACTTTCCAACACTTTTATCACCTAAAATAACTACTTTTATTAAATATTCCTGCATATTTTTGAAAACATTATATAATATTTTTTCTAAAATTATATATTTTCTATCAAACAAATTCTCCCTAATTGCAAACTTATAAAAAATAAACTTACAAATAATGGCAATAAAGAGTAAAAAACTATTGGATAGTTAGAAATAACATGACCAATAAGACATATAATAAAAGAAAAAGAATAATATACAAGATGATATCGCATTTTATAAACATTAAATAAATATTCTTTAAGCATCTATTCTAAACAAATTTTTAGGTATAGTGAAATAAATTTTTCCATTCATCTCACAATTATCTTTCATACAATAAAACCTCTCTTCAATATAAAATATTCTGAATCCAAGTTCAAACGCCCTTTTCACATCAAAATAAACCTTTATCCACTCATCTCTCTCATTAGGTAAAGGAGTATAATGTGGCGGATGTATTGATGACCAAAATTTAAAAGTCTTGTGTTTCACCGGATAATCACAGTAGAATTGCTTAATTTTCTTCTTGTTTTCACATAAAAACAACTCACAATGAGGATTCTTCAGAAAATCTTCCAAAAACAATTCCTCTCCAACCAATTCAGGACGAACCTTTTCAATGGTGTGTTCAAAATTACTTCTAATCATCATTTGACCATCTATATTTGCAATTGAAAACCAAGTTTTACCATCATTGATTTTCATCGCATGTAAAATGTGTTTGACAGTTATTTCAAAAGAAATGCCAGCACCTAACATTTCCTTTTTGATATTCTCAGAAATATTTCTATTCCTGTTAATAATTTTCAACAAATTATTAATAGAAATATAACCATTTGATAACATCGCTTTTTCAATTTGCTGATGTATTTTGGGTAATTCTGGAATACCATGAGGCAAAATTTTTTTGAGAAGCTTAACTAACGGTTTGTAATTTAGCTTTTCTTCCTGAATTTCCTCCTTAATAACTCTGAATCCAATGAATTGGTCAATATCCAACTCACCAGAAATAACTTCTAACATATTTATTAATCTCAAATATTTTAGGAAAAAAGTCTTTCAATTTTTATCGGAAACTCTAACTATTTTTTTTAACTTATTAAATATGGTTAAAGTCGCTTTAGTACAATTATCAAAGAAACACACAGAAATTTTTGGAACTTTTATTGAAATATTTAAAAAAAATAATTACGAATTAACCATTTATTACGATTTAGATAATGACCCATATACATTCTTAAAATACTACCAAAAATTATTTAACATCAAATTAGACATCAGACCAACCAATAAATTAATGGATGATAAATCCCAATTTAACTTTTTCATATTCACATCTTCTGCAGATGATGTTCGTATGGACCCTTGGTTTAAATTACCTGAAAACTCAAATAAATGCATTTATGTTCAACATCAAGCTCCACATTGGAAACCTTATATGAAAAAGAATATTCTCATGTCTCCAGTAATTGATTCACCAGAATTAAGACAACAAAAATCATCATATATTATCCCATTTTATAAATCTTATGATAAAATGCACGCAAATAAAGACCAAAATAATTTTGCAATTATTGGAGCAGTAAGACCACATCAAAAAGATAAGGATTTATCATTACTTCTGGAATTATTAGAAAAATATCCAGATGAGAATTATAAAATTTTTGTTTTTATGAGAAAAATGGACTGGCGTGTTATCAGCCGAAGACATCCTTTTCTTAAAAATAATCCTCACATTGAATTCTACCCTGGATTATCAACTGAAAAAATGATTGAAAAACTTAAACACGTCAAATTTGTTCTCCCTCTATCAAAACAAAATGGATGGTTCTACTGGCAAAGACTTACAGGAACTATTCCTCTAGCTATCAACCTCAATATGCCCCTAATCATGGACAAAAAATTAGCACAAATTTACAATCTTGAAAAAGCATCTATTACCTACGAAAAAAGTCTATGCGAAATTTTAAACAAAGTTCTCAATATTAAACAAGAAGATTATTATAAATTAATAGAAAATATTGTAATCTACAAGAAAGAACAATATAAAAATAATTTTCAAGAAATTGAAAAAATGCTAAATTAAAAAGATTTTTCCAAATAAATGTATATAATGTGGGAAAATTATTGGGCTTATATCATTCAACAATTTTACAAAAGATTTATAAAATGTGAACGTAGTAATGAACATTTAACGAAAATTAAACAAAACATTCTTTTTCAAACAAAATCAGGAACAATTAAGAGAAAAAACAAAGTGCAATTAGTAGCATCTCCAGTTGACCCCCTTTATCGGATACCATATAATGAAAAAAATAAACTTCGAATAGTTGAATGGCATTATAATGTTAAAAAACCGTGTGTTTGGCATTTTAACATTTTTTCATTAATTGAGTGGTTAAATACTTGTAAATCGTGGATAAATCCAATGACGAATTGTGAATTTTTGAATAAATCTCGAGATATAATTTTCAATTATGTTACAAAACATTCAATAAAAAAGTTAAAATTGGCAGCAACATATAATGTTTTTGAACCTGGATATAAGAAAAAGATTGTTATAAAAAAAATATTACCTGAAAAAACTTCAGGTAATCCATATATGGAACTGTTAATAAAAAGTATCGATTCAAAAAATAATGTAGATTGTAAAAACTTGTTACATAATAATTATGACAAAATTGAAAATGACCATTTAAATTTAAATGAATCTATCAATAGATTTATAACAGTTAATTATGAAATAATAAGTCCAATAGGTGTTTTGCATATGGCAATTATGAATGAAGATGTTGAAAATGTATTAAATTTAATATATTATGGGTGTAACATAGAAAAAGAATGTGGTATAAATAATTACAGACCGATTCATTTAGCTGCTATTATTAACAATATTGAAATTGGAAAGATATTGAAGTTTCATGGTGCACAATTAGATGCAAGTTGTTGGTATGAAGGAAGTCAATGCACTGTTTTTGACATATGTGAAATGAATGAAAATTATGAATTTATTAATGAAATATTATCAATCTAACTATTATTTCTGGTTAATCTTCCAGACATTCTTTTTTCGTCATCAGAATCGTAAAAAGAATCATTATCCATTTTATCATCTATATTACTTTCCTCTGAAAAAGAATTATCTTCTTCTTCAATTTCTTGAATATCTTTTTTACAAATTGATAAAAAACTTGATTCTCTTAAAAATTTTGTCTCCTTTTCAGAAAATATTTTTCTTGGACATGGTGATTGACAAGGTGAATTTGGAACATTGGCTGGACTTGGAGTATTTCTTACCATATTGATTATTGTACTTTTCCCAATGTTCCAAACATTATTTTTTACAGGGTCTGGATTTTTTGAAATAACTTCCTTTATTTCTTCATCTATTATTTCTTCCTTCTTTGATTCATTTTTTGAAATGTTCAAAGGTGTAAAAAAATTGTATCTTTCCCTCATTTTTCCAACATTAAAAACATTGAAGTTTCTCTTCCGCTCTCGAATTATAGTTTCCATTCGAAATTAACCAAATTGTTTCCATTTAAAAAAATAATCAATTTTTTACTTATGAATAAAGAAAAATTACTCGAATTCTTAAATCAACAACAACAAAATTCTATTAAAGATTATCAATACTTTGACAATAATTTTAAACTAAAAAAGGGAGATTATGTTAAATTTATGTACAAATATAATTATCAATTTATGGAAGGTGGAATTGTTGTTGATGTGTCAAATTTTCCAGTAATTCGGTTAAAATCGTATGAAAAAATTAAAAATTTTTATAATATTGATACTTCAAAAGTATATTTGTTTTATAAGCCTTCAAATAACCTGACACGACGACAATTTTTTGAGCAAATGCTAACTGATTTAGAAAATGGAAAGTTAAATATAAAAAAATCTAATTAATAAATAACAATGCCATTAAAAACATATTTATTAAATGATAAAGAATCAGGGGAATATAAAATTAAAGAAAAAAACAATAAATCAAATGTATTAAAATTTACATATGAAAATAAAAAAAACAAGTTAAAAATGGCTCAATCAAATAACAAACCTCTTACTCAAAATAAAGTTTTGTTTGAAAATAAACAAATAATTTACAAACTTCCAGTAATTCAAAATAAACAAATAATAAATAAACCACCAATACAAAATAAACCTATAATTCAAAGACCAAAAAACTCAAAAATATTAGAAAAACAACGTTTTCTTTTTTCTCAAATTTGTAAGATTATTGGTATATCTGGAAATCCAATTGGTCAAGCTATTTCATTTGATAAACTGAATGACCCATCTACTATCAAAGATTTATTTGCAATTCAAGAAGCCTTAAAAGATGCTTTTCCCAGTAGTAAATTAACATCACTACATAGCAATGCAATTGATAAACAGTCTTTTCCAGGAGTTAATATTGTAAGACAAATTTTTAAAGAAATGGGGTTGAAATTAAAACCACATAACTACTCAGAAGGATATTTAGGAAAAAAGAAACTTTTAAGAAGAGAATATAATATAATTCCAATTTAACTGCTCATTTCTTGTTGAATTTTCTTTTCATGTTCTTTATTTTCAGCAATCATTTCTTCCATAATTTTTTGAACATTTTCTTCAGTATTTTCTTGAGTGTTTTTATCTTCATGTTTTACTTCTTCAAAATTTTCATGTGTTTCCTGAGTTTCATTTGTTTCCTTTGGAAAATCACTTGGTTCTTCTGGAACAATTTCAGAAGCTTTTCTCCACATTATGAATGCAAAACCTCCTAAATCAACTGCAGCCAAAATAATTAAATTTCTTGTGAAATTTGGTATCTCAATTTTGGTAAATTTAATTACAGCAAAAGCTAAACCAAATAACATAATAGCAATAGTAGCTGCAATTACTTTACGAAATAATTCTGACCCAATCTTAAAAGTATTCAAAATCTGATATAATAGATGAGTAATCATTTACAATTTCATTATATTATTATAATGAAATTTGTACTCACACCTCTATATTCTTCTTAATACACCGCCTCAAATTAACCTTCTGCTCAACTTCCCTACTCTCCAATAAATAATTTGCCACCTCCTCTCCCTTCTTATTATTATTCATATAAAGACCCAACTTATCAATCAAATATTGCTTATTAATAGGTTTCTTATGCTGAGTAACACTATATTTTAACTTTCCATTACCAGTATTACAATCTTCTATACTATTTTTTGCCATAAATTCTATTATCATTTCTGACAAATTTTTTTTACTATCATTCAATTCTTTTTCAGCTTTTTTTAATTTTCTAATATCATCATCAATACTTAGCCATTTGTGAACTAATTTTTTAAATTCTTCAACTTCATATTCATTTAATTGCGACATTTATTATATTTTATATATTATTTTTTTTTATACACCTCACTATCTAAATATTTTAAGTACTTCCTATGCCCAATACTATTATGTGAAACTTCTATATCATTAATTTTTTCCTTAACAATTTCCCCACGTTCATCACTATAATAAATAGATTTTATTCCAAATAATTTCAAATAGTACAAACAAGAATTACATGGTTTGGAATTCATTAAATTACCCAAATTATTTACCCGAATAACAACCATTTCCAATTTTTTCCTAAGACAGCGAGGTGTGCCATTACTATACCGTTCCAATGATTTTTGCATTGTGTAAAAGATATGACTCATTTTGCCTACCTAACATCGTAAAATCAGAATCATTAATAAAATTTTTCAAACCATACTCATGATTTTGATTGAAAAATCTAGATAATGCATGCATCTCCGCATGAAAAGACATAACCTTTTGATTTGAACTACAACATCTTTGATGATTAAAACCTGAAGAAACTGGTTTCCCTCCACTTAATAACATCGCAGTATGCTTACTTGACATATTACACTCATCCGCCAAAGGAATTAATTGCCTCAAAACTCGATTAATTTTATCTGATTCCATTTTATTAGTAAACTGTTGAAACTTTTAAATATAAAAATTGATTATTTTTTTACCATCATTATTAACATATTAAAATGACTAGTTCTTTTTCTGGATTGGAGTTCAGTTTTTGTAAACCTTACGATGGTATTGATTTACCTCATTCAGTTGTTACCCTAATCAAAAAACATGAAGGTAATGTATTATTTGGAGGAAGTTCATTAATACACGCCATCTATTTTAAAGATGAAGATTGGGGAAAAAGAGACCACGATATGTGGTGTCTGGAAGATGCTTACAATTCCATTTTACAAACATTACTCAAAACAAAAGGCGTAAAACAAATTGCAACAAATGATTTCGAAAAAAACAAATACTACGGCAGATTCAAAATATTCGCAATTTCCGATTTCCTATACAAAGAAAAAGGAAAAAAAATATTTTTACAACTAATTAACATAGGAAGACCATCAGATAAATTCTATAGGGTACTTACTAATATTGATTTATCATTTAATTCTGTATTTTACAATGGAGAAAACATATATTTTTTTCATACAACAGAAGAAGATGTAAAAAATAAAACTGGAAATTATATTACAAATCCAAAATTACACATTTTTTGTAATTGTAGTAAATGTCATGGACATATTGAACATAAGTTACTAAGAAAAGAACAAGAACGCTACGATAAATATTTATCCAGAAAGTTCACTTTAAATAATATTTGTCCATTTTGTAGGGAAAAGAATATATCAACATTAAATCACACAATTAATTGTTTAAGAAGAAAAATGACAAAGAATAAAGAAAAAAATATTAATTTTTTTCAATCATTTGATGAATTATCTGAAGAACAATTATTGGCTATAACAAACTCAATGGAACAATATCAAAATAATCCAGGTTTATTATTAGGATGTTTATTGGTAATTTTATTTAACAGGAATTTGGAATTATTTTATGATATGCATGATAAATTCAAATCGAAAATTAACTACAAAATGAATTTTTTTTATGAATTTTTGTATATGATAGTAATGAATGGTTTATTAACTGGATTTAAATTATTTTTTCCATTAGTTCCCCATGAAAAACTATTTGAGAAAGGTGTAACTGAATTATTTTTATTAGCTTGTAAGAAGAATTATATTAATATCGGAAGATATTTTAACTCATTATCCAATAGGTTCAGATTAGAAATTTTTGAAGACAAAATATTTTCATACAAATTTCTAAGTATATACGAATTTTATCTGGAAAACCAAAATATTGAATTACTTACCAAAGAATTAAAATACCTACAATTTTATGAAGCTACAGATGAAGAAGATATCTGCCCAATATGCAAAATATCTCCATCGAATTTAATTTTAAATTGTAAACATAAGTATTGTGACATATGTTTAATGTCTTATTTTAGTCAAGAAGAAAATAAAAAACATTCACTTATCTGCCCAACTTGCAGAACTGAAATTTATAATCAAAAAAGTGTTGAATACATTGACTGAATTTTATCTTCATTATCAATAAAATCTTCATCAACATTCACTACTTTTACTGGAATATCTTTTTCATTGAGTAACCATTTATCATGATATTCACTTAATCTGGTTAAATATTCTAAGGAAATTGTATCTTCTTCATGTCTAGACCTCTTTTTCACCCTTTCATAAGCAATTTTTGGGTCACATCTAAGATAAATAATTGCATCAGGCTTTGCCTCAAATTTATCACACAACCACGAAAACCAATTCTCATATAATTTCCATTCAACCGCATTCATTTTTCCATCATCCCGAAGCATTTGAGCAAAAATATGATAATCACTTAAAACACTTCTCTCCGATAAATTAATCAAATCCATAGACTTCTCATTCTGATATTTCTGTATTCTTGTAATAAATGCATTCGACTGAAATGTGTATGCCCAACGGGGAATATCTTCATAAAACATACCCAAAATATTATTATTAACGTCAGCATACTTATGCTGCCATTCTTGAAGTGGTTCAAATATAACATTAAATTTATCTGCCCATTTTTCACCAAATATTTTTAAAAATGATGTTTTACCTGCTCCAATATTTGCTTCTATAGATATCATTTATATATATAGAACTCATTTCTTTTTTAATTCACTTTTTTTTCGAATAATATCACCCATTTTGGGAAATGGGATTCCTACCAATTTATTCTTAAATTTATTAGCTATATAATCAACAGCATATTCATTTAAAATTTCCAATAATTCTTCATCAGTTAAATTTTTGAATTCCAATCCAAAATTGCTATTATAAAACGCATCTAATATTTCTTCATAATGTTCTTCCTGTAAATTCTCAATAATAGCTTTTCCGACTTCCCTATCCTCCTCTGGAACAACTTTTTCCTCTTTTTTAACTTCCTCAACAAATTCTTTCAAGTTATAACCACAATTAATAAATTTAACATCTACAAAATAACCATTTGTATCTATAAAAACCCTCTTATTTGTATATTTTTTCTTCAAAAAATATTTCCTATTTTCCTCCAAATAATTATAATCCTTTATTTCACCAGAAATATACACTTTTATAGATTTTACATTATCACTGTCCACAATAATATCTGTATCTTTCAAAAACCTGGATGTATAAACATTTAATTCTGGATAAGAAACAAAAACCTTGTTTATAAATGAATTTTTATCTAACATGGAAACACCAAATTTACTTACTGCATCTCTTGAAATTACTGCCTGATTACACACCTGGTCAGCTCCTGGATTCGCATAAAACTGATCCAAAGACAAATTAAAAAATGTATTCTTATCAGATTGTAAAATTAAATTAGCTCCATCAGTTCCAGAAACAATTGTTTGAACAACATCTGGAGAACATGTATAATCTATCCATTTTAAATATTCAATATTTATTTCAACATTATACATGAATTTTAATGCTTGAATATCTAATTCCATTAATGTTCTAGGATAATGTAAACCTAACCAGTCAATTTTTCCATTAAATACAAAATCTACTGGATTATCTAAGTTTGACATCAAAGTTGTTAAAATATTATTCATAGAAAATAATCCAGGATTATTTACCTCAAAAGAAGTGCCTGGCATACTTCTATTATTTCTTGCTGGATGAACTAATCCAAAAATATGTAATATTTGATGTAAAAAAGTAAAAAACCAATAACTTCCTGGACTGACTTCATCTTCTTGAATCATGCCAGAATAAAAAATATACATTTTCTTATCTAATACCGGAAAAACATCCAATTCAAATGGATTGGTAGATGAACCAACAAATTCCAAATAATTACTAATATTTCCAACAATAATATTTGCTTCCTCATAATTGTACACTTCGTTAACCGTACAACCTAAAAAATCACAAACTAATTTTAACGCATTTGTATGAGATTCACTATATTGAAAAATCCAATTATCTAATTTATAATTTTTATCAAAAAAGAATTCAATAACATTATCTATTTTTTCAGTATTTTTATTTGCATAAAAAACATTAAAATTTTTACCAAAATATTCAAGATTTATTCTATTAAATGACACAATTGATGCTAAAAAAGGATTTAACTTTTTAATATCAGTATCAGTTATGTATGATACTGGAGAGAATACATTTTTTTTTCTGGTTATAGTTAAATCAATTGGAACTCCTTTATTTTTATAAAAATTTTTTTTATTCTTCAAAATATCTTTTTCACATGCACATAACAATCTTTTTATACTATTTTTTTGTTCCATATAATTCCTAAATATTATATTTATAAAAATACACGTTGATAATTTTTTTCATCATGTGCGGAGAAGGTTCTAAATATTTTCATCGAGTGAATGCATTTCAAGGTTGTTTGTCATTCTGCTCCTGATAAAATTTTCCAGGCTACTAACTCTTCGTAATGCATTATTACCTATTTCTTTCATTTCATTAAAAACATGTATCCTTAAAAAATAAAAAGCTGATGTCATTATAAAAATATGCCACAATGTATGTGTTATCCAATAAGGTAAAGTATCAGTATAATAAGATATGTGAAAACAACCTACCCCAATAATAGCAAAAATTGAACCCTTTATTAAATTATGTTTCTTAAATTTGGGACATTTCTTTCTAACTAAAAATATCAAAAAAACCATTAAAAAACAAACGCCAGCAATTACCATCTCAATGTTAAAATCCCATTCTCCAACCGACATCATAAATAAACTAAATGTCCCTAACATAATATGCGGTATTCCCTTATGTTTGTCTGGAACTTTGGCAGTAAAAACAGACAAAGTAATCATAACCAAAATTGCACAATAAAAATCAACAAATTGAAACGCAGAATAAAGTTTTCTCTCCCTATCCTTTACAATATCTAAACTATGATATGTCATTGAAACCGCCATTGATTGAAATAAAATCCATGCTTCTAAAAATAAATGCTCCTTCAAACTAAAATTTATAGCTAAAAGCATAGATAAATTTGAAAATATTAATAAAAAATCAGTCCATTCCATAATAATAAAATCAAATTGTTTTTATTATAAAATTATTGTGGTAATAATTTTCCACAGAAAGAACTATAAATTGAATAAGTATCATAATCATCTATCTTTTGTCCATTTATCAAAATCTTCTGCGTAGTTCCATTTTCCTTAATTATAAATTTAATATTTCCTGAACTACATTCCTCACCAATTAATTCCTGATAAGCGGAAAAAAATGTATTAATAACAACCTCAGCAGTTACCTCTAAATCAAATGAACCAGAACCATTTAAAACATATTTATTTTTACCATTTTCTTTTCTTACGAACCCAACTCCATAAATTGTATATTTTTGCTTTTGTCCTTGTGCATCAAATGTCACTTCATCCTTCCAATTAACTCTATCCCCAGTAATACTTATAAATGTGATTAAATGATCACATAATATTGTCTTGAATTGTTTTTGGGCATAATCAGGTTTTCCATATGCTATGTTTGTGCTGACGCCAGTCGCTGCATAAACAAGATGTACCATAATTTATAAAATATTTTTTTCTAATAAATCCCAGGAATTAATCTATATCTTACTTTTTTACAATATTCTTCCCAATATTTTCCATATTTTACCTTACATTTCTCCTCATCTCTATAAATTCTATGCACCAATAAAGCAATAATATATCCTAAATATAAAAATGGAGCAAATCCTAATTGATATCCAACCGCACTCCAACAGCCAGATAAACCTATCTCAAAAGTATAATTCATGTGTCTACTCTTCCCCCACCATCCACTAGTCAACAACTTACCATCTTTCTCCTCTCCCTCTTTCATATATCTTACATCCATATACTCAGCTGGCTTTCCCCAAATTTCTACATTATTATTCGCTTTGAATGATTCCTTCTCAGCATCAACTTTATAATTCATCCATATAAAAAACAATCCTAATAATAATATTATCAATCCAACTTTCCAGGAAATATTAGCTGGATTATTTGCCAAATAATATGTTGTAAATGTATAAAAAGCTGGAACAAATACTAAACATCCCCAACAAATATAATATCCTCCCCTATCCAAAGTTATATCTAACGTATTAAAGTAGCCTGTTTCCCAGAAAAAGAATTTGGCAATATAAATTGTTTGTAAAATAACAGTAACCCATATAGCAATATTCAATCCAGATGTATAATAACTATAAAAAGCAAATAATAAAATAAATATTTGCCAGACAATCATTCCAAATCTGCAATTAGTCCATTGTTTAACGTCAACTCCAGCAACTCTGGGATGAAATTTTAATCCTCTGTAAAATTTAAATAATCCAGAATAACCTTTTTTATCATCTTCTTCTTTTCCCCAATAATCATCTTTATTCTTGAAATACAAATATGAAACAAATAATAATCCAAAAATATTAAATGTTAAAAATATAGGTAAAAAGTTTTCAGTTACCAATCCAGGAACATTTCTCCATTTCAAACATATTAAAATTACTAAAATCATAGTTACAAACCAAAATATAAATCCATTACCTTGATAAGTTGGAATACTTCCATCAATATTTTTTGGCCCAGTAAAATTTTGTGGAAATAATCTGATAGATAAATAACCATAAACTAATAATATTAGTAATACTGAAACAGAAATTTTATTAGGCCATAAAGCTTTTGAAACTTTTGTTGATTTAAATAAAACTAAAAATAATATTATTGGTACTAAAATGATAAATGCAAATGGTGCAAAATAATTTTTTACAAATCCTACCTTAGAATCCATTATTTTAATCAAGAATATTTATTACATTACTTTCCTTGAGCTCATTTATTAACCACTTCTCATAATTCACATCATGATGCGCCAATGTTCTAACATTCTCATATTTCCCCTTTTTTTCTTCCTTAACCAAATTACTATAATCCACAATATAACCCACATCATCAATTCTACAAAAACAAACTATACTTGGCTTTATTCCAATTGCTAAAAGAAAAAAAATCATAAAAACTCCTGATGTTAAATGCTTTTTTTGTTTATTATAACGATAAATTATTTGGTCAGATAATTTCCAACGACAAACTGCAACACTCATAATAATATTATCAAAAATATGGGAATTAACATTTAAATTATTAATAATATATGATTTATTATTTGATAAAAGGGGAATATTATAAATAGGTTTTCTGACTATTGCTTTAAGTCCATTTTTTAATAATTTGTCAATGTAATCAAGTTGATTTTTATCAAAAGCACTCTCTATTTTTTTATCTTTTCCACAAAAAAAATAATTTCTTACTGGGTCACCCATAAATAATAAATCTGTTCTCTCTCCTCTATTCTCATCATAATTAAATCTGGAGGGAACATTCAAATTAAATCTAATTACCAATTTATTGTCAATTATTTGAGATAAATTTTTATCAGCACTTCTATTACCAACTAGAATAATTTTATCAGAATTTAAATAAAATAATTGAAGGAAGTTATTTGTATCTTCAATAAAAGAATGTTTTAAAAAATAAGGTTTTAATAATTTCTGGAATTGTAAAACTGGAATACGAATCCTTTTCAAATAATCTGCAAAATATGTTAAAAATGTATCTTCTTTTAAAGAAAATGATTTAATCATTGGACATCCTAGATAATTAATAATTTTTACTTTAAAAAAAATAAAATTATCTTTAAAATGCATCATTTCATCAACTTCAATAATTTTTGAATAATATTCTTCTATTTGATTAATATTATCAATTTCATTTGAATAAAATACGGAAATACTTCCTGATAATTTATTTAATAAACAATAGTAATACAAATAGACAAACATATTGATGTTTTCATGTACATTTATGTAAGGACAATATCCTTTTAATTGTGATTTCATAAATTTACGAGAAATTAATGTAAAAAGTCCTTTTGAATTATTTTTTACATTACGTTCATTAATTTCGTTTGTTAATAAAAAAAATCTACTCATCAATAATATTTATCAAATTATTTTTCTTATAAAAATCACGAATTTGATATTCTAAATCAATAACATGATTATTAATTTTACTCATATCAACTTCACTTGTTTTATTTCTACGTAATTTTTCATAAGTTATATGATAATTCACATCTTCTTTTTTTGAAAAACCAATAATATCTGGCTTGAAATTATTAAAAATTAACCAATTAATAAAAACCAACCCAAGACTGAAATGTTTATTCTCTTTTATATTTTCCTGTATTTTAATTCTATCAAATTTTAATTTAAATTTATCCAAAATTAAAAAGAACAATAATTTATCATTCTCTGATACATCATGTAATCCATTTATTAAAAAAAATGTATTATTTAACATATTAAATTCTTCTTGATTAACATAACTATATCTAGTTATCATTCTATTTTTATTATTATCAGCCCATTTATTAAATCCAGCAACAGCATCACCAACAAATTCTCTTAATTTTGAATACTTTCTTCCTAATAAATGTTTTGTTAATCCATTATTAATGAATAAATAAGATAACTTTTGTCCAGATTTTGTGTCTTGATTTCCAATAAATGAAAAATTAAATCTTACTACTACATCATAACTATCAACAATTTTACTGAAATCTTTATCTAGTGGACGATTACCAACAACAATTATTTTTTTATTTTGTAATCTACGTAATAATCTTTTCTCACTTAGTTCTTCTTGCCAACAAATAATCATATTTTTAAAAAAATGATTTCTGCATTTTAACATCATTTCAAATTTTTCTTCATCTTTTCTTTTAATTGCTTTAACATGAGATAAGGAACCATTTGTTTGATAATACTCATAGAATTTTTGTTTTATTAAAACACCATATTCAGCATATTTTCTCATAATTGGCCACATCATTATTTTATCAGAATTTTTAATAACAAATGAATATCCAGGCATATGAAAATTATTAAAAATCATTTCTCCAAGAAACTTCTTTTTAAAAGTTCTCATATGGGGTATTTCTAATGTTCTAACTTCAAATTTAATTTTTCCAAAAAATTGATATTCAAAATCTTCAGTATATTTTTCATGAGCATCATAACCCCCCAAAGTCCATAAAATTTTATTATCAGAATTATATAACTTCTGAATATTATCGAATACATCATTTCTTAAAAGTTTATCATCTCCATCTATTATACAAACAATATCTTCATCATCAAAATTATTTTCTATGTATTTTAATCCATAATACTTAGAAAAACCAACACCTTTATTTTCTTTATTGTGAATATAAATGTATTTGAAAACATCTTTTTTCAAAATTTTTCCAGAATGAGATGAAAATAACCATTCTCGTAATCTCAACTGATGCTCTTTCTCACTACCATCATCAAATAATATAACTTTAAAATTTTTATTTGTTTGACTAATAATAGTTTCTAAACATCCAATCAATCTTTCAGAATAATTGTAATATGGAACAAAAATAACAAGCATTTAAAATTATAAAACAAAAAATTAAATTATACTCAACGCTTTTAAAATTAAAGAAGTATCAAAGAATTCAAATGATGTTGCCTTAGAACTAAAATATCTAGCAAATATTTCTTGTTTTCTATGTGATGGTAATTTTTTTGCCAAATTTTCTAAATCAAAAAATTTAAACGTATCATTAAATAATTTATTAATACAATTAGTAAATTTTGGAATAGTATATTTTTCATTAAAATTTTCCTTCGCATAATTTGCTATTTTTTCTGAATTAAAATTCTTATATATTTGCATAATATTTTGTCTTTTATCCAATTCTCTATTCACATTATTAAAATCTACTGTATTCCAATCAAAATAATGATTTTTTAATCCTCCCTGCATAACTCTATTTATAATCGGTACACATCCACATAACATACTTTCTTGAATCATTCTACAATTTCCTTCTGCAGTATTATTATTATAACTAAATTTTGACATGTTTAATAAATTTATAACTTCTTTCTCTGTTAAAACCAACTCTGGCTTATACTCAAAATATATCTTAATAAATATATTTGGTTTTTTATTTAATTCATCAATCAAATTTTTTAATTTATCATCAATTGGTTGTGGTGCATAACTATAAATCAAAATATTTATTCCTAATTTATCTTTTATGCTAAATAAAAATTTAATAAAACTATCAACATTCTTACCAGATGTATGTCTACTTAAAACAACTATATCTATCACTCTTCTAATAGCATCATTTTTTCCCAAACTATAAATATAATCTCTAATTTCTTTTATTTTAATTTCACTTACTAGCTCTTTAACAATTTTATTCCTTACAGAAAATTCACTATTAATAAAACTTGAACCACAAAATGGAATATTTTTACTATGATTTATAATTGGATAAGCTGAAATATAAAAATCAATAAAATAATCATGAACCTTTAAGTTTTTTTGTTTTTTTGTTGGTAAAAATCCACCATTATTAAATCCAATATGCCATCTATTTTTTAAAACATATAATAATCTAAAATCCGCATTTTTTAAAACTTCTTTATGATTAAATATAACAATCCCTTTTTTATTCTTTTCAGGTTTCACCAAAATAAACATACTATATCACATCTTCTTTTTTCAAATATTCACCACAATTTACATTTTTTATTAACATTTTCCCCAAATAATCCTCCAAAAAACATCCCTCTATTCTATCCAATAATGGCCTCTTACTTATTAAATCTTTTTCCTCAATTATCTCCCCCTCCTTCATATCCCTGTTATAGTACAACCCTCTTCTAACCAATAACTTTGTCTCTTTCTCAGATTCCTGGCAAAACTTTTTTTTCTCACCTAAACAAATCTCAGTATTTCTTATCATCTCAACATACGCACTTAACTCTTCTGGCTCCAAAGATGCCTTATGGTCAGGACCCTCCATCTTCTTATCTAATGTAAAATGCTTTTCCAAAATAGTTGCACCTAAAGAAACAGCAATTACTGCTCCTAAATTATCAACAGTATGGTCAGAAAATCCAACATCTAATCCAGTATCTTTTAATAATTGAATACAATCTAAATTTAATTCAAAATATTTTGTAGGATAATTGGATACACAATGTAAAATTGAAATCTTTTTATTAAATTTTTTTAAATATTCTAATGTATTTAATACTTCTTCAATATTTGACATTCCAGTAGATAAAATTACTTCATCAGCAACTGAAAATACATATTTTAATAATTGGTAATTAGTTATATCTCCAGAAGCAATTTTAAATTTTTTTAATCCCAAATCAGCTAAAAATCTTGCTGATTCCAAATCAAATGGTGTTGACATAAAATCAATATTCAATTCTTCACATAACTTAATAATCTTGGAATAACCATTCAAATCAAGTTCTAATTTTCTTAACATATCACTTGCTGATTCATCTGATTCATTTATTTGATATTTTGCTTTTGGAGCTCCTTCTTCAGTTAATAAAGTTGTATTAAAAGTCTGGAATTTCACAGCATCAGCTCCTGCTTTTTTTGCTACTTTTATCATTTCTAAAGCCAGATTTATATCACCATTATGATTAACACCAACCTCAGCAATAATGTAAGTTCTGTTTCTCATTATTATTTCTAAAAAAAAAATAAGAATGTTTAAACTAATTCACGTAATTACAACAACAAGAGCCGAATATGGTTTGTTACGACCTTTTATAAAATATTTAAAAATTAATTATAAAACAAAACTTATTGTTTCTGGAACACATCTGGAAACAAAATGGGGTTTAACTAAAAAAGAAATAGATTTTCCGATAGATTATGAAATACCAATGTTTATAGAAAAATCTGGAGATAATCCAGCTGGAATTTGCAAAACATTAATATACCTTCAATCAGGATTAACCGACATATTTTCTCATGAAAAGCCAGACCTTCTTGTTCTCCTAGGAGATAGATATGAAATATTAGGAATTGCTCAAATAGCACATATATTTAGTATTCCAATTTGTCATCTGGCTGGAGGAGATACAACAGAAGGAGCGATTGATAATAATATAAGACATTGTGTTTCAAAATTATCAAGATATCATCTTCCTTTTTCTAATGAATCAGCTAAAAAATTAATCCAGCTGGATATTCCAGAGAATAATATTTTTCCAATCCAGAATCCAGGAATAACAGAAATGCTCGAATACAATTATCTTTCAAAATCTGAATTATTTCAGAAATTAAATATTCCAGATAAAGAATTTAATATTCTCACAATTTATCATCCAGAAACATTACTGGATGAACAAAATCAAAAATCAATTATAAAAAATCTATTTGAAATAATTAACAAATTTGAAGATATTCAATTCATATTTATTCTTCCTAATTGCGACACTTATTCATCATATATTTTTGAAGAAATAAATAAAATAAATCATCCAAAGTTCACCTCATTATCCAGAATTGATTACCTCAATTTAATGAAAGTATGCAATCTAACTCTGGGAAACTCTTCCAGCGGAATCTATGAAACACCATATTTTAATAAATATACAATAAATATTGGTGATAGACAAAAAGGAAGATTATGTTCAAATTCTGTAATTCATATACTAAATTCCCTAGAAAATCTGGAAAATATAATTAAAGAATATGTTAATAAACCAATAGAAAATATATCAATTCCTTTTTCATCAACACCTTTTTATAATGTTTTCGATAAATTCAATACTAAAAATAAAGAAATATATATAATTGGTGGTGGAGGAAATGCAAAAGTAATTGTGGATATTATTGAAGAATCATCAGAATATAAAATAGCTGGATTTTATGATGTTAAACAAACAAAATTATATAATTATAAATATTTGGGAAAAATAGAAAATATTTCTCCAGAATCAAATGTTGTATGTACAATTGGGAATATAAACATAAGAAAACAATTGACAAATAAGAATTATAATTATCCAACTTTAATACATAAAACAGCAAATATTTCAAAAACAGCCAGAATCGGTAAAGGAACAATAATTTATAAAAATGTAAATATCCAACCAGATGTCGTAATTGGTGATTTTTGTTTAATAAATACTTCAGCAAATATTGACCATGAGTCTATAATAGGAAATTATTGTAATATAAATCCAAATGTAACTTTATGTGGGAATGTTAAAATAAAAGATAATTGTTTTATAGGTGCATCTACAACTATAATTCAGGGAATAAATATTGAAAAGGATGTAATTGTTGGAGCTGGAAGTATTATAATAAGAGATATTCCAGAAAAAACAAAAATAGTTGGAAATCCAGGAAGAGAAATCCCTTATTGAGTAATATAGTTTTCTTTTACTCTACTAATAAATTTTCTTCCAGCGTGCTCATCATTAAAATAATAAGTTGTTAAAGAATATCTTTCACCCTCTAACATAACATTACCTCTATGAATATTACTTGTATCAACAAGAATAACTGTTCCTCTTTTAGCAACAAGATTATCAATCTTTTTGTTAGATTTTTCAAGTAATTCTTTAACATTTTCTTCACCAACTCTATTACCATATTTATCATTTAATTGACTAACATTAGTACCAGAAATAATTTGAAAATTTCCATTTTTTTCAGTAACATCAGTAAGATAAACAATTGCTTTAACTTGTTTATGAAGAGAATCTCTATGCCAGTTTCCGCCTGAGTTTTTGATGACGCCAGGTTCGTGTTTAAGACGTCCAAGAAGTGAAATACTTGGGTGAAGAGTATCAAGTTTCATGTATTTTTTGAGTACATCAAGGAAGAATGGTTCTTCAAGTATTTTTTTGGCAGTTTCGTTGACATTTTCAAGACCAAAAAGTCTTTCATCGCCACCAACATTTTCACTAAATTTACATGCAATTTTTTTGTCAAATATTTTATAGACTTCATCCATTTTTTTAACAACATTAATGCATTCATCTTTTGTTAGATAATTTGGGATAATATGATATCCTTTAGTTTTAATATTGTAAACTGCTTCATCCATTATTCTATAAAATAGTTTTTTTTCATAAATTAAAAAAATTAATGAAATATGTTAAAAAATAATTTTACTACACATCAACTTGATTTCTCAATATTTAATGATTTTTATAATAATAAAACTATTCTAATTACTGGAGCAACTGGAACAATGGGAAAAATTCTTTTAAAATATCTTTCAAAAATGAATTGCAACATTATTGCTTTTTCTAGAGATGAATTCAAGCAATGGGAACTTCAACAAATTTATAAATCCAGAGTAAAATTTATTATAGGAGACATTAGAGATTATGATTCATGCAAAAAAGCTTTAAAAAATGTTGATATTGTTTTTCACACAGCAGCATTAAAACATGTCAATATTATTGAAGATAACTTAGATGAATGTGTAAAAACAAATATAAATGGAACTAACAATTTAGCAGAAGCTAGTGTAGAAATGAAAGTGAAGTATTTTATTACATTAAGTACTGATAAATCTTGTGCACCAACAAATTTTTATGGAGCATCAAAATATATAGCAGAGAGATTGACGTTAGATAAGAATAAGTTATCTCCAGATACGAAGTTATCAGTTGTTAGATTTGGGAATATTTTTTCAAGTCGGGGTTCAGTAGCTCATATTTTTAAGAATTTAATAAATAATTATGAAAAAATAACGATAACAGATCCGAAAATGTCAAGATATACTACAACGCCACATTTAGCTGCTTTTCATATATTGCATTTTCCATTATTTATGCAGGGAGGAGAATTATATATACCAAAATTGTCAGCATATAATATTTTGCAATTGGCGAAGATATTTTATAAATGTCAGAAGAATTATACTCTAGAATATATAAATTCAAATATTGATAATTTAATTAATATTGTGGGAATAAGGCCAGGAGAAAAGGTTTATGAAGATTATATAGATAAGGCAGAAACAAACAGAATTTGGGAATCGAATTGTTTTTATATTTATATTCCAAATACGCAGATAGATGAGCATTATCAGAGGGTAATAAAATATTATGATTCACAATTGAGAGTTATAATTATAGATAGGATAATGAGTAATAACAGTAAAATGATATCTGATGATACTTTGGAGTGGTGTGTAAAGGAATTTCTCGCTGGAAATCTTGATTAAAAATATTTAATAAAATAATGAAATATTTGGCAATAGTTCCTTGTAGGTCTGGAAGTAAAGGACTTCCAAACAAAAATATTAAAAATTTTTTAGGAAAACCTCTTTTTTATCATTCATGTAATAATGCTCAAAATTCAAAATATATAAATAATATTTTTTTTACAACAGATTCTAATAACTATTTAAAATTATACCAAGATTTTGATTTTGAAAAAGATATTACAAATAATTATTTAAGACCTAATAGTATATCAACAGATAAGGCAACAACTGTTGATGTTATTTTACATTTATTAGAATATTTATCAAAAAATAGTGTATATCCAGAGAATTTGGTTTTAATGCAGGCGACGACGCCTTTAATTCCAGTAAAAATTTTGGATAATATGATTGAGTATTATGAAAAACATCCAGAGTTTTATTCATTGATATGTGGAAATACGCCGATTGATAATCCATATGATTGTTTTTATAGGGATGATGATAAAATAAAAAGGATAGGATGTGATTTTTCTGTAAGAAATAGACAAGAACATCCAGAAGCAATAAAAATAAATGGAGGGATTTATATTGTATCAAGAATTAATTTTATGAAATATAAATCATTTTTGAGTGAAAAAACTGAATTTTTTCAAATACAAAGAAAATATTCAATAGATATTGATGATGAAGAAAATTTTGAATTGGCTGAAATAATAGGAAAAAGTCTAAATGACAGCTCTACCTACATCTGAACTCCAGTCTTTTTCTGGTCTATCTAATTTTTCATTTCTTTCAACAGCACCTCTTAAAACATAACTTTCTACACCAGAGTCTTCAAAGTCTCTCAAAAGAGCCATAGTATCTTTTGGAAAACAAGTTCCCCCAAATCCTCTTCTTCCATCGTGTCCAGGTACTTGAGTATGACTTATACCTATTCTAGAATCGAGTGGAGCTATTTGTTGAACAATATTATAATCAATATTTTTTTGGACACAATAGTCATATATTTCATTACAAAAACTAACTTTTAATGCTAAGAATGTATTTCTAAAATATTTAATAATTTCTGCTTCTCCATTTTTTACAAATTGAATAGAATTGTGTTTAATATTTCCAGCATCGTAAGCATTATTAATTAATCTTGTAATTTTTTCCATAAAATCATAATTATCTCCATTTTTCAAACCAAAAATCCATTGCTTACAATTTCTAAAATCATAGTCCCAATTCTTTTCGGTTAAAAATTCTGGCATAAAATAGCAATCTAATTCAGAACTCGTTCCAGGTAAAACAGTTGAACGAATAACTATGTGTGTCTTTCTGGTATCAACATTCAATTTTAGATTTTCAACGACTGATTTAACAATACCTAAATGATTACGACCGTCTTTTCCCATGGGAGTAGGAACAGAGATAAATATAATATCACATTCTGCTAAATCTGATAAAGTTAAACCTTCTGGCTCACATTTTTTTGGGTCAATATCATAAACTAGCATTTTTGTGTGTTCTGTTTTTAATATTTTGGTAGCTTGACCAACAAATCCATTTCCAATAATTGCGAAGGACATATTTTTATAAAATATTAATTTTTCTTAATGTATTCGCTGAAGTATATCTTTATTTTCAACTTTACAAATTACTTCACAATTACATTTTTTCTTAATTTCTTTTTTATTTCCTTTCCATTTTTTAGTAAAAAATCTATCTCTTCCCCATTTTGATAATGTAAAATAATGATTAAATCTAATTTCTTTATCATCCATGCATAAATATTCTCCTTTAAATTCAACAACTTTATGATTACCGATTACAATTGCATTTCTTGGATTATGAAAGCATTTTGCATTAACTCTCATTCTTCGTTCTTCTTTATCTCTTCTTTTTTCTGTTTCTCCTTTACAAAATGTTAATTTTTCTAAAAAATTAGTATTATCGCATTCAATCCCTCTTCCACAACCAAACCACATACATTCAATCGCTATTGTTGAAATATTTTCTACATTAAATTTGTCCAAAAAATTTTTAATTGTTAAATCTTTGAGAGGAACCACATATTCATCTAAATCAAAAAATCCAATCCATTTCATATTTCTGTATTTTTTTAAACAATGTGTAAATGCAGCCATCTGAGACCTTCCGGATGGCCATAAATTTAAGTCAAAAGGAAAACCCCATTTACATAATATCACTCTATCCCCGTATTTTTCTTTAACGATATCATAATAATCTTTATTTTTAGGATTATTGTTGTATATAAAAAAATAATCAATACCCATTTTATCATAATAATAAATCCACGGCAATAAATATTCATTTTCATTTTTAAAATGTGTCATTATTCCAATTTTATCTTTGTATTTATTTCTATCTACCCTTTTTTCTAAAATATATTCTTTGGTGATTTTATCAATTATTAATTTTACTTTTAATTTTTCAAAATTATTATCTATTTTAATTGAAATTAATTCTTTATATTCATTTTTTCCAATCCATGTGTATTTATATTCTTGTTCATTAATAAATATTTTTATTTGATTCAAATTAAAAAATATATTGTTCTTTTTTATGTTGTATTTAATTTTAGAATATCTTTCATTGTTAATTACATTAAATATTGAATTAAATAAAACAAATAATTCTTTATTATCTGGAGATAAAAATACATCGTAAACTAAAGGCATATTTTGATAAATTAGAATCATATATTATGATAAATATTTTATGACCATATTAAACTATTATTTGAAATTTTCATTTTTATTAATTTTTTATCTATTCCTAATTTATCAAAACTATTAATTGAATTTATAGTTACCATACCTCTACTTGTATTTTCACCAAGTTTTAATATTGCATTTTTTAAATAAATATTTTTACAATTAATAAAAGTTTTATTTTTATAAATTCTATGATTTTTATTACAAAGCTGATAATCTAATTCTTTTGCATTGTTAGGTTCATCAAAGCTATTCCAGATAGCTTTTAATATTTTACCTTTCATAAATTGATGTTGCCATATATTAAAATCTGGTTTTGTCCATGGATTACAATTAATAAATTCAATATTTTCAACTAAAAAACTTTCTTTATTTTTTAATTTTTTATTTCTGAATAAACTTATAACATCATATTGATTAAATTTTCCTTCTTCAATTAATTTTTTAATTAAATAAAATTTTTCTGAATCTATTTGTTCAATATAAGTATCAGAAGAACACCAGTAAACAAATTCTTCATCATCTACATCAGAAAGTAATTTTAACATTGTTTTTTTAAATTCAATTCCAGTTTTAATAAGTTTAATTCTTTTACCTGTTTCTCTTCTAATTTCTTTTATAAAATCAGGAACTTCTATATTATAAGGTAAATAGTATGTAAAATTATTATTTGGTAAGTATTTTTCGTAGGTTTTAATAGAATGATATGCAAAAATATGGTATTTATCACAACATAAAATAATACATTTCATATTTTATGTTATATTTATTCTAATTCTTTTATACTTTTGGAGTTGAAAGTTTTATTTTTATCAGAAAACTTTTTATCTTTATTATGTCCAAAAACAGCAGCGGCTTTTGGATAAAATCTTGTAACACATCCCATAAATCCATCTCTCACAGGTTTAATTTTCACAACATTTTCAAGATATTCATCTTCCAGAAGTAAATTGTCATATGCCAGAACAAATTGTGTTTGTTTAATTGAATCTTTTCTAATCATTTCTAAACATTCAGCATCGGAAAAATGATTATATTTTTGTTGTTCATAAATCCAATTTTTAAATTCATGTTTAAAATTATTACCATAACTGTGTTTAAATGCAACTAATCCAGCCATAATGCCATAATGTTTTGGATGGTCTCTTATTATTTGGAATTTAAAATCTGAATTAATAAATTTGTTAATCATTTTCTTTTCTCTATCACTACCAATCAAGCTATCAGCATCTCTAATTAAGCAAATTGAATATTTTTGCATCATTGCATGATAATATCTCCAAATAGTTGGTGCAGCAAAAGTTAAAAAATGATATCGATTGACATCAATTAATTCAACAAATTCTAATTTTTTTAAAAAATCCAGAATTTCTTGTTTTGGGAACAGTGTTGGATTACTTGAGTAATAAACTTTTGCTTTCCATCCATCAAAAAAAATATCATCACGCATTATTAAACAATTTTCAACTAATCCCAAATTATATATATCAGAACGTCCAAATATAGAAAAACAAATTAATTTATCCATCTATTTTTTCATACAATTTATTTTATGTAAGTTATCGGAAGTTTAATGTCAGACATCCACCATGCAAATTCCGAAAAAGAGCTTAAATGAGATAAAACTAAATGTCCACATCTACTCAATAATATAATACATTTCAATGCTATCATTTCATCTCTAACTCCAGATTCAGTTTTTACATAAAATAACTTATCTCCATATTTTTTTTTGAATAATTCTTGTAATTCTTGGTCATCAGATGACAAAAATATATTCTTAAAATTTTTTAGAGAATCAATAACTTTAATATATTTGTCATCAGTATTTGTACCTCTATACATTTTTTTTACATTATAATGCTCAAAATCACCTCTTCTAATATGAACACCAATTGTTTTTCTATCAATTTCTTTAAAATTATTTATATCTTTTAATAATTTATTGTTAATATTAATTAATTTAAAATAATTTCTATATTTTTGCCAGTATTTATCTGGTAATTTATCATAGCAAAAAGCTACAGTTCCGTTAAAATCATTTTCATAAGATATAAATTGTTTAACTTCATTTATTTCTTCTGGTAAAATAGGAAAACCATTAACTACACCAGCAATATTATCGCAATTAATATATGGTTTTTTATTTCTTAAATCATTATCTAATAATATTCGATATTTATTGTCATTTAATATTTTAAGTAATTCATTTTTGTCAATTTTTTTAAAAGGTAAATTAAATAATTTTTCCATAGGATAATATTTGCATTCATATTCATATTTTTTACCAGTATTTTCGTTAATTACTTTATGTTTTTTATTTTCATCATCATAATATATCCAGATATCTTCATCATTAACTTTATAATATTCTTTAGCAATTAGAATATCACCCAGAAGTCTAAAAATACGATTTCCAAGTCCCATTGTTGTTTTATAACCAATAACAGAAACTATTATTTTGTTCATTCTTTCTAATAATTATATAATAAAGATAAATGAAAATATATTTTATCGCAGAAGAAGGACATTATAAAAAATGGGGTCCAAAAAATTATTTTGATTTATTAACACATATTGAAAAATATAACAAAAAACATGAAATAATATTGTTTTTCTCTGATGAAAATATTCTAGATATTAAAGAAAAACCAGATTTAATCGTATTTTTTGATACTGATAGTTATAGTCCAGTTTTAAAAAAATTTGAATTTGTATTTAATTGGAAAATACCAATTGCAATTGCATTATTAGATATGTTTTATCCAAATCAAATAAGAAATTGTCCATTAATCAAAAAAACTTTTTCAATAATACATTTTGGAAAAGCTGTTAAACTTGTAGAATATTATCAAAAAATATTTCCAGAAAAATACATAACTTATTTTAAATCAAGATTTATAAATAGAAAAAGGTTCAAAGATTATAAACAAGAAAAGACATATGATATTATGTTTTATGGAACTAGAAAATATTATCATGATTTTAAAAGTGAAAATATTGATTATATCAATGAATATATAAATAAAAAATATACAAATCCTCCAAAAGAGATAAATTTTTATCCTTTGAGAGAAAGACTAGAAAATTTATTGAAAAATTATCAACATAAATATAAAATATTATTTTTACCAGAAAAAAATAGCCATGGAAGTAATATTACAAATGAAAATCTTTCAAAATTAATAAATAAATCATATCTTGTTGTAGCATGTTCAACAATTGCAGATATATGTATGCATAAATATTTTGAAATTGCAGGGTCACATTCAACAATTTTAGGAGATATACCAACAAGTTTTGGGAAATTATTTAAAGATAAGATATGTGAAGTTAATGAATTTATGTCGGATGAAGAAATTTTAAATAAAATAGATAATTTTTTATCTAATAAAAAAAAATTAAATAAATTTACAGATGAATTATATGAACAATTACATAAAGAACATAATTATGATGAAGCTATAGAAAATTTTAATAATATTTTTGAGAAAATCGTTTCTGAATATAAAAAATAATATTTGCTAGATAAAAAATGATAATAATTCCTCTAGGTGGAAGTGGTCAAAGATTTAAAGAAAATACAAATATTCCAAAAGCTTTAATTCCTGTAATGGGAAAACCAATTATTTTTTGGTTATTGGATAATATTCAGTATCAAAAAATAATTATTCCTTATAATCATGAATATATTTTTTATGATTTTGAAGATTTATTAAAAAAAAGATATCCACATATAGAATTTTTATTTATACCTCTTGAAATACAGACAAAAGGCGCTGCAGAAACATTGAAAATTGGAATTGAAAAATATTTTGAAACAAATTCCGATGATTGTCCTATATTTTCCATAGATAGTGATAATTTTTATTTAGAAAATATAGTTAAATCATGGAATAATCAAAATAGATTGATTGTTTTTGAAGATAATCAACAAAATCCAATATTTTCTTATGTAAAAGTTGATAATTTCGTAACTGAAATAAAAGAAAAAGAAAAAATATCTAATTTAGCAAATTGTGGTGCTTATGGGTTTGAATCAATTAAAAGTCTTTACAAATATTGTTGTAAAATAATCAATGAAAATATTAAATTTAAAAATGAATTTTATATCTCAACTGTTATATCAGAAATGATAAAAGATGGTTACAAATTTACTATTGAAAAAATAGAAAAAAATAAATATATTTCTCTGGGAACACCAAAACAAATAGAAGAATTTGAAAAATATAATTTTTTATTTGACTTAGATGGTACTCTGGTAAAAACAGATGATATATATTTAAAAGTTTGGAAAGAGATACTTCAAAAATATGGATTAGTTATAGATGATAATTTTTTTGTTAATTTTATAAAGGGAAAATCTGATTATAATTTTTTAAAATTTTTAATTCCAGATATATCATTAAAAGAAATAGAAAAAATATCTATTGAAAAAGATAATAAATTTATAGAAATTATTGAAAAAGAAAAACCAATTATTGAAATTAATAATGCTAATAATTTTTTAAATACAATTAAAAATAATAATATTGCAATTATTACCAATTGTAACAGAAAATCAGCAGATTTTATTGTTAAATATTGTGGTTTTGATAAATATATTAAATTATTAGTTGCAGCAGATGATTGTAAAAATTCAAAACCTCATCCAGAACCTTATCAAAAAGCTATAAATTATTTTAATGCAGATTTAAATAAAACAGTAATATTTGAAGATTCAGAAACTGGGTATTTGTCTGGGAAAATGTGTAATATAGAAAATATTGTTTTAGTGATAAATGAAAATACATCATATGATTTATTGAAAACAGATACAATAAAAATAAATGATTTTTCAAATATTGATATAAATAAAATTTTATTTAAAAATTTTCAAAAAAATAATAAATATGAGGAAATAATAAAAAATGAACTTGTTAATTTACCAATTTCTAATGTAAAATTAAATCCAGTTTCATTAAAAACTGGATATATTTGTGATATAAAATGTTATGACCTTGATTACAATGGAGGAAATAAAGAAACAGTTGTTTTAAAAATAAGTAACTTAGATAATGAATTATCAAAAACAGCTACAAAGCTAGATATGTATAATTTAGAAGTTTATTTTTATAAATATTTATCAAATATTGTAGGAAATTTTGTAAATATTCCAAAATGTTATGGAACAATTGTTGATGGAGAAAAAAAGGGAATTATAATGGAGGATTTAAGAAAACATTCTGGGGAATTTAATATTAATTTGGAGAAAAATGTAAAAATGTTGTTAAAAGTTGTAAATAAAATATATAAAATGCACAGTATATATTATTTTGCAAATGAAGATGAATTAATTAATGTAGTTAAACCATTAAAAAAAGCTAAAGAAATTACTTATTATGGAGAATTAATAAGAAACCGTTTTGAAAAGTTTATAATAAAGAACAGTATTTTTTTAACAAATAGAGAAAATGAGCTTTTGGCAAATATTTATAAAAATTTTGATAAAATCCAGGATGAATTATCAACTTATCCATTAAGTTTATGCCATGGAGATTTGAAGAGTCCAAATATATTTTATAAAGGAAATAAAACTCCATATTTTCTGGATTGGCAGTATATACATTTAAATAAAGGAGTTTCAGATATTGCATTTTTAATGGTAGAAAGTCTAAAATTTGATGAAAATATATGTAATTTGGTATTAAATTATTATTTTCAGTTGATTAATGAGGGAAAAATGAATATAAGTAGAGAGGAATACATAAGAGATTTTAAGAATTCATTGTGTAATTTTCCATTTTTTGTTTGTGTATGGTTTAACAGTGAAGATTCTGATAAATTATTGGATAAAACATTTCCCTTACGTTTTATGAAAAATTTATTAAAATATTATGAATATTATTTATGAGAATAGCATTATGTTTATGTGGAAAATTAGGTGGAACTGAAAAAGATGGAAAAGGTGCAAAATTAGATGCTAATTTTGCATATAAACATTATAAAAAACATTTATTAAATATTAATAATGTTGATATTTTTATACATAATTGGAACCTAGAGGACCAAAATCAATTAAATAAGTTATATAAACCAGTAAAATTTATATATGAGAATCAAATTTTTAATAATAATGTAAAAAGTAGATTTGAAAGTATAAAAAGGTGTTTAAATATGGTAAAGGAATATCAACAACAAAACAATTTTAAATACGATTATGTAATGATATCCAGATTTGATGTAGCATTACTGACAGATTTTAGATTTAATGAATTTCCACAGAAAAGATTTATAGCAACTCATTGGAATGATAGAAATAATACAAATAACCATATAGAAGGATTTTATGATTTATGGTTCATAGCGACATTAGATAATTTTTTAAGTATAATAAGGAAAACAAAAGAAGAGGATTTTAATTTGAATCCTCATTTTTTTTGGAGAAGAGTTGTTGATAAAGTAATTCCAAGAGAATTTATTCATTATCATTTTTTTATAGGAAAAGATTTTGAATTAGTAAGAAGATATTACTATTACCCAAATAATGGTGATTATAATGAACATCAAGTAAAAATTAATTTAAATAATTTTAAGAATTATTAGTTTCATCAATATAAACATGAATTTTTTCAATACCACTTTTTTTTAGTATAGCCAATCGATGAACACCATCAATTGTAACAAATTTTCCATTTTTTTTTGCATTTTTTACGAGAATATAAGAAGGGATACCATTTATAATTTTACCATAATCAAATTTTTTAATAAGTCTGTCATATTTTTCTGGTAAATGGTCATCTTTTATGACTTCACCAAGATATTTAAGAATATATTGTCTATATTCCTCTTTTTTACCATTTAAATATAAGTAATGAGGAGTTTCAGTTAGCTCCATTTCATCACCAAGACAAGTATTAACTAGAATATTTGAAATTTTTATTTTAATAATTTTAAATTTAGATAAATCTTCTGTATTTGATAGATACTTTTTTGTATCTGGATTATTAAAGTCAAATTTAAAAAATTTTAGTAAATGAGCAAATTCATTTTCACTGTCAGTACAGTGAATTATATGATTATGAGTAATTTCTTTCACCCAATATTGTTGTAAAATAACTTTATCTAAATTATTTATAGCGGTATTAACAATATCATTTGATATTTTTTTTATTCTGGGATTAAAAAGTAATCTAATTTTCCATTTTAAAAGTGTTTCATTGTACAAATATTGGTGATTATTATTAGGTTTATTTTTAATTATGGTATTATTATCACAAATAACAATGAAAAAAATTTCATTAGGAACTGTAAGAAGAAATTTTGTTTTTTCTTTAATATGTTCTCTGGAATATTCATCAAGGGCATAAACATGATTAATAAAATTTTGTAAATCTAATTTTTTTCTTTTAAATATTTTTTTTATTTCAATATCTGGATAACTTCTTATAATATTAAGTATTTCTTCAATATATTTACAACCATGTCCCCAAATAATAAATCCTTGAAAAGTTTTCATTATATATTATATAATGCAAATTTATTTATCAAAAATATTTAACGGAATCAATAATTATTCAATAATAAAAATGCAAAATAGAAGACCAGAAATTGGAGAAGATATTGATGTTTTAACAAATGATATAAATTTAATAGTAAAATTATTAATAAAAAATTTAAATTCATTATATAAAAATTGTCAAATAAAAAAGAGAGAAGGTAAAAGAGGAAATGTACATGTTGATATTTATGAAGACCAAAAATTTATGTTTAAAATTGATATATCGGATTCATTGAATAATTTATTTCCAAATTTTGAGATTCCTGGAAATTATATAATATCAATTATTAAAAATTCATATCCAAATGATAATGGGGTGATGATACCGAAATTGGAGGATGAAATGTCATTACGTTGGATGGAATATGAAACTTTTAAGGATAAAAGACCAGATAAAATAAAGCATTTGAAATTTATTCAAAAGCAAGGGAATGTAAAATTTATAAAATTTAATAAAATTATTTGTTAGATTGTTGTAATTTACGAATTCTTTGTAATCTATTTAAAAAATCAACTGGACTTTCTCCAAAAATTAATTCTGGTTCCTTTTCTTGAATATTTTCTTCCTGGATATTTTCTGGATTTTCCTGGATAATTTCTTGCTTTTCTTCTTGAATAATTTCTGGCTTTTCTTCCTGAATAATTTCTGGCTTTTCTTCCTGGATAGTTTCTAGATTTTCTTCTTGGATATTTTGTTCCTGGATATTTTCTGGATTTTCTTCTTGAATAATTTTTGGATTTTCTTGGATATTTTCTGGCTTTTCTTCCTGGATTATTTCTTCTGGCAAAATATCATATTTGGATAAATCATCACCAATTAATCCAGAAACTATTTTATTGAATTTTTCTTTGCATTTTTCGAATGATAAATTTTCGAGAACAAATTCTCTGGGAGAGTAATTATTTTTTAGGAATTTTTTGAATGTTTTTTCAAATTCTTCTTTATCGTAGAAGAATTCACCACATCTGGAGTCCCAGTAAGGGATTGTTTCGTATTTAATTTTAATTCCTTCATATTTTTTATTTCCCCATTCTTGTTCAAGAGTTTTTGCATTCCAAACTAATATGGGAACGTCCATAGATAGAGCTTCTTGGAGAGCAAATCCTTGAGATTCATGTTGTCCTACCCAGATGATATATTTAGTTTTTCTAAGTTGATTAAAGTAATTATTTTCTTCATATTTTCCGTATTCAAATAGTTTATAAGTAATTTCTTTCTTTTTTAGATATGCTTGAATAAATTCTAGTTCAGCAGGGTCTCTTTTTTTGTAATAAAGAATTACTTCATTTCTTTCTTCATTATTACGTGTCGGTTTAAATCTTTCAGTATCAACACCAAAAGGGGTAAAAACCAATGGTAATGTTTTATATTGAAAATGATTTTTCCATAAATTCATTGCTTGTTTTGATGGCATTAGGTATACACCATTATTGTATTTATTTTTAAAACACAAAGATAATTTTGATGGTATAGCGCTGAAATGAGGACCAAAAATAAATTTTTTAGAAGGATATTTATTAATTTCAAAAAATACGCTGGAACTAAAAATGATATCAGCGTCATCGATATTATTGACGATTTCTTTAAAAAAACTTGAATAATATTTTAAAAAAATGTCATTTTTATGGTGATAATTATTTGGAATGTAAATCTTGTAAGGATATTTCATGATATTTATATTAACATTAAATATTTATAAGTTTTTCTTATTCCTTCTTCAAATGTAGTTTGAGGGTTATAATCTAAATCTTTTCTTGCTTTTGAAATATCAGCATAAGTAGCTGGGACATCACCAAGTTGTTCATCCATTTGGTTAATAATTGCTTTTTTGTTGGCAATATTTTCACATATTTCTATAAATTTATTTAATGTAATTGGGTTACCATTACCAATGTTATAGATTTCGCAAGTTTTATTATTTTTATTATCAATTGCTCCAATTATTCCAGAGATGATGTCGTCAATATAGGTATAATCTCTAAAAGTGTTGCCATCACCGTATTTATCAATTTTTTTTTCTTCAATTATTGATTTTAAGAATTTATATGGAGCCATGTCTGGACGACCTCTGGGACCGTAGACTGTGAAAAAGCGTAATCCAATTGTGTTAATATTATAAAGTCGGTTGTATAATCTCGCAATCATTTCGCAGCTGGCTTTGGAGCAAGCATATGGACTATTTATATTATCAAGTAAGTCATTTTCGGAAAAAGGAACTTTTTGATTACAGCCATAAACGCTGCTGCTGCTGGCATAAACAAAATGTTTAACGCCATTGTCTATGCATTCTTTAAGAAGATGAGTTTGGCCTTCAATATTGTTTCGTATATAGGTTTCTGGATTATCTAAACTATTTCTGACACCAGCCATGGCACCTATATTGACTACACAATCAAAATTATTTTGCCGAATAATTTTAGTATAAATAAGGTCGTCTTTGAAGAAAGTAAAATTTTTATATTTTTTAAGAATTGAGAGGTTTATATTTTTTTGAGAAATATTATAATAGTCATTAAGATTATCAATTCCAATTACTTCATCATTTCTTTGGCATAATTTTTCACATAAATGGCTACCAATAAATCCAGCGCAACCAGTAACAAGAATTTTCATAAATTAATAATTATTATTTTTATACATCTATAACTAGCCATTCTTTTGGACATAAGTCTTTAATATCATTATGTTTCATTTTAGGACCAAACCATTGTGATGGTCTTATGACTATTTTTCTGGAATTTGAGTTAAGATATGCTCCCCACCAGCTGAAGCTGGAATTGGCAATAATATTACTATGGCAGTTACTCATGATTAGAAGTTGTTCATGGTCTGGAATATTATAATCAATTAAAGTGAATCCGCGGACTTTGTTGTTATTTTTTTTAATAGAGTTCATTATTTTTTTGACTTGTTCTTCATCTTCTTTTTCATAGAAAATAAGGAAATTTTTTTTCCCATTTTTTTCAATAATATGTTTTATTGCTTGTTCATAATAATTTTTTTTTAAAATAATATGATGGTCTGGAAATTTTTTATAATCACCAATTCTGAAATGAATTGAGCAGGCATTATCATAATCAAAACTTTTATATTTTTTTCTGATTTCTTTTTGTTTCTGAGAAATTTCTAATATTTCTTTAATTTTTTCGAATCTTTTTTCAAAATAATTATAGCTTTGAAAATATCCATCTATGTAGATATCTCCATTTAAATCAGGGAAATGAGAATAAGTATATCCATGTTCTCTGATTAAATTAAAAGAGTTTTTTTCAACTTTTTCTGAAGATATTTTATCATTCAATTTATCAAGAAGATTATTCCAATATGTGATTCTTCTGGTTGTATTTTCGTCTGCATTTAGGTATTTATAGTGAGAATCTAAGATTATATATTCTTGATTTTTAGAAATTGCATAATTTAAAGATGCAAATATTTGAAATAATTGATTACCAAGCCCACCTTTTAAATTTATAAATATCATGTAATATTTTATAAAAAAAAATTATATTTAAATTTATACTAAATGATAACTATAGTATCTGGGTATTGGGAATTAAAAAATAGTAAATTCAATCCAGAAACTTACGGAAAATGGATGGAAAATGCATTAAAAATAAATGCACCTTATGTTTTTTTTACAACAAAAAATATGATTCCATTTGTAAAAAAATATAGAAAACATCCAACTATGTTTATTGAGAAAACAATAGATGATTTTTATTTTAAGAGGTATAATTTTGATGAAAGATATGTTCATCCATTGCATGTACCAAGTATAGAATTAGGGTTGATTTGGTTAGAGAAAATTAGCTTGGTTAAGGAAGCTTCGGAAAAGGATCCTTTTGGAAATGAGTGGTATGCTTGGATAGATGCAGCGGTCTGTACCTATAGAGAAAAAGAACCACCAACAAGGCAGTGGCCTGATAAAAAGAAGGCAGAAAAATTATTAAAGAAAGAATGTTTAAATTATACAACATCATTAGGATATTTACATTTGAATTTGAATGATATAAAAAAAGGTGATTACCAACATAGAGTAAGTGGAACATGGATTATTCACAAGACATTTATACCTAGATTTTGTGATTGGTTTGAAGTATTTATGAAAAAAATAATATTAGAATTTAGGAAAAAAAATCATTATGCTGTATTGAGTGACCAAGTTATATGGACAAGAATGATGATGGATAAGCCAAAATTATTTAATTGCGTTGGGACGGGATATGGAGAAATTTTAAATATTCTTTATTAAATATGATAGATTGTAATTTACAACATATACTACATAATGTTATAAAAAGTCTTGATGATTCAGGATTAGGAAATAATTTATTTCAAATTTCAGCTACTATAGGAATTGGAAATAAATTTGATATTTCTTGGCAAGTAAGTGATATTGAAAAAATAAATAAATTATTAAAAAAATTTGGAGGAAATCATCAAAAAACAATTTATAGAAATGTGAAAGTAGGAAAATATAATAGTGATAATATTTATTTAAAAGAAGAAACAAATATTTTTAATGAGGAATTTTTAAAAAAAATAAAAGAGAATAAAGAAAATAATATTATTATAAATGGATATTTTCAATCTTATAAATATTTTGAAAATTCAAGAGATGAATTAATAAATCTTTTTTCCCCAGATGAACAATCATTAGAAAAAATCAAAAAAAAATATAATAGATTATTTGAAGACCATTATGAGTGTATTTCATTACATATTCGAAATAATTGGGCAGATAGATTTAAATATTCAGAACAGTATTTTATTGATGCAATTAATTATATAAAAAATAAAAGAAAAAATAAAAATTATATTTTATTTATTGTATCAGATGATATTGAAAATTTAAAAGATAAATTTTTAAAAAATTATGAAATTAAAAAAATATGGGTACAAGATAATCCCGATTATATAGATATGTGGGTAATGATGTTTTGTAAGCATAATATTTTATCACATTCAACACTATCATGGTGGGGTGCATATTTAAATAATAATATTGATAAAATTGTAATATATCCTCGAAAATGGATTGAATCTATTTATTGGAAACAAATAGAAAAGGATAATACATATCAAAAAAGATTTGAAGAGTCGCATTATCCAAAAGAATGGGTTGGACTTGATACAAAAATATTTAAATGATTTTTTCTTTTATAAAATAAATTATTCTATCATTTTTACAAATTATAGATTCTTTATATTCTTTTTTAGTAATTCTTTCTTTAAGTATTTCATCAATATATGATTCATTAATATCTTCCCAATTTACATTTGTTCCAGTTTTAGGACCTGAACCAAATAATCTAAAATCATCAACTATTACTACTGCTTTATTGTAAAATAAATCATTAATTAGTTTAATTTCTTCTAATAGTGGAACATCTTTTTTGCCTTTACCAGTTGAACCCTCTGACCAATGAGCATCTAAAAAAAATATTGTTGGTTTTTTTAATTCAGGAATAATATCTTTAAGTACAATAGAACTATCCCCCAAATGAAAAGTTATTTTATCACCATTATATAATTTTGCAGAAGCTTCATATTGTTCTCTTTTTATTTCAATAGTGTGTAATTCTTCAAAATATGGTTCTACTGATAAAATTGTATCACCAGCATAAGTACCTGTTTCAACAAAACAGGAATATATATTTTCATTTAAGATTTCAGTAATAAATTTTAAATCAATATTTGGCATAAATAAAAAAAGAAAATAAATTTTATTCTAAAACTATCCATTCTTTATCATAATCATTAATGTTCATCCAATATTCATCATAATAAGTATATTTATTTAAACATTCTTCTTTTGTGATGTGTTTCATATTTAAAAATTGAAAATCTTTTTTGTCAATAAAAATAGCATTATAATAAATACATGTAACGAATTCATAATCTTTTTTTTGAGCTAAATCGTAAAATGCATGTAAATTTGCTCCAAAATAATTAAATTTTGGAGAAATTATTGGTTCATCGCATATTACACATGGATATTCATTAGAAATACCTGTATTTAAATTAACAATAACAACTCTTGGTCTATAATTTAATTCTTTCCATAAATAATATTCAAAACCAGAAATATCTATTGATAATAAATCAAATTTTTTAGGAACAAAATATTTTTTAAATATAATATTAATATTTTCTGAAGTAACTAATTCTTGATGTAAATTAATTTTTTTTGCTTCATTTAATGGTATATTAACATCTTTTTCTAAAAGTAAACCATACCAATTATGATTTAATCTAAGATTTGCTGTATTTGATAATAATTTTCCATCAATTGCTCCAATTTCTACAAAATATTTATTGTAAACATCAATTTTTTCAAAAATATATTCAATAACTCCATCTTCATAATTTTGTGAAAATACTTTTTTTTGATTTTTATAAAAATAATCATTAACATATGTTAATTTTTTTTTTGAATATTCTTTCAATATATTGTTATTACATATTAATTTTGAACTAATTTTTTGTTTATAATTAATTTTTTTATTAAAATAAACAATTTTATTTGGATCACCAGTTTTTGGTACTTCTGCTTCAACAGTAATATTAAAAATATATTTGTCAATATCTATTTCTGGATAATTCCAAAAAATAAGTCCATATTCAACATTGGGGAATAACATATCATAATAATTTTTTCTAGATTCTTTATCAATTTCTGCAAAACTATATGAAGAAAATAAATAATATTTTTTGTCTAGTTTTATTTTATCTTTTGAATTATAAAATATAAAGTCATCAATATTATTAAGATTATTTTTTAAATATAATTCTTGTAACTTTACAACAGGTTCAAGGTCTATCATCACATAATTATTGATTTTAATATTTAATAAACTTGCTAATTTATAAAAAATCAAAGCAAAACCACCATAACCACCTCCTATTTCTAAAAAATTTATTTCAGATAATTTTTTATTTTTTAAATCATTTATTACAATAAATGTGATATAAATATATTTAATAGTATTTGCATTACATTTAGAAAAATATTTCCAGTCTATGTTTTTATTAGAATTTCCTAATTTTTCATTAGAATCAATTAAATTATTAATCTCATTTAATGAAATATTATTATAAAATGCTTCCTTGATAATAAATTCTTTCCAATCTTCCGCAAATTTAGGGAGACATTCATGTTCAGTCATATGCTCAATATTTGTGCTTTTTTTAAAATCATTAATTTTATTATTTTTTAAAATATCAGAGCAATAATTTTCCCATGTATTATAAATATTTTCCATAAAAAATATTTATATAAAAATATTTAAAATTAAACTTTAAATTTTGTAAAATTATTAACAAATTTAATTATAGAATTTACTCTATTTTTATAAGTATGATTATCTCTAACAAGTTCCATTAATTCTTTTATAACATTTAATTTATTTGCATTATCTTCAAACTCTATTCCCAAATCAAAACATTTTTCAATATCTTCATCATAGATTAATTTATTATCAAAAAATAAATCATTTATGAATTTACTATTTGTTAAGACCATTCTTCCATAACTAATATTTTTAAACGTTCTACAATTAACATAATTTTTTTCAATATGTTCTTCTACTAAAAAAGCAGGAGCTAAATAGGATTTTTGTATTAAATCTTGATTCATCTCTTTACTACAATTATATTCTGAATTAACATCAAAAGCTGCACCAAATCTTTTATAACATATTGAATATTTTTTACAAAAATCATTAATTTTACTTATAATATTATAAACTGAACCAATAAAATATAAATTTTTCTCTCTTTTTCTTAAAATATTATCTAAATTATCAATATTTTTTTGAACTTCTTCAGGTAATAAATCGGTTGCCCAAATTGTATAAAAAATTTTGTATTTTAAACCAAGTCCAACAAATGTGTGATTTTCAATTGGTATTATTTCTATATCTTCACTAAAATCTCTATACGCACATTTTAATTCTATAATATTTTCATTTGGTAAATTATCAAATATATTTGTTGATATAAAATGAGAAAAATATAAGCAGTCATCTCTTAATGGAATTTTTTCATAAACTTGATGTTCAGTGATAAAAAGAGAATTTGAAAAATCAAAATTAGATACATCATCATTATTATCAAACCAATAACAATCATAACCCAAATATTTAAAAGCTTCATTATAACCTGCATGGATGTAACTATGAGTATGTGAATGAAGTTTGTGTCCCCAAATTATTATTTTTTTTATTTCCATATATAAAAAAATAAAAAATTAGAAATTTATTAACATGAATTAAAGTTTTTTTCTAAAAACCAAAAAATTGTATCAATCCGATTCAAATATGTATGATTATCTCTAACTTCTCTCATTAATTTTTTAATAATATCATTCTTATCCTTTCTCTCCTCAAATTCTAATAATTTTTTTACAATATTTTCCACGCTATTATCATAAATTATTGGAGTATCAAATAAATCTCTTACAGCTTCATTATTACTAGCTCCCATTTTTCCATAACTGATATTTTTAAAAATCCTGCATGGAATATATCCATGTTCAACTTGCCATTTACATTGTAAGGCAGGAGCAATTATTGATTCTTTTATTAATTCCGCATTTTTTTCAGAACTAACTGCTTTATCTTTATTAAATCCACCAAATGGTTCGTATTCAATATTGTATTTTTTACATACTTCTGCAAATTCATCCCATGGTTCAATACCCATTCCAACGAAATTACATTTTCTTTTAATTTTAATATTATCCAGGTTTTTTAAATTTTCTGATATTTCAGCTGGTAATAAATCAGTTGCCCAAGTTTGCCATAAACAATCTCCTTGATAAAATGCTAATTTTTTTCCTGGAACTGGTTCTCCTTTCCATTTTCTATCTGCATCATAAGTATAAACTTGAAGTACTATTTTGTGACTTGAAGGAATTGGTTTATACTTTTCTCCGTCGCAATTATGTAAGACATAAAAAGCTTCCGGACATATTGGAATTTTTTGGTCAACTTGCCCCTCAGTTATAAATAAAGTGTTGGAAAAATCCATTCCAGAAACATTATCAGAATTGTCTAACCATAATGTTTTAAAGCCTAAATGTTTGAAAGCTTTAACAAATCCATAATGAATATAGCTATGAGTATGTGAATGAAGTTTATGTCCCCATAAAATAACTTTTTTGATTTTATCTCTCATATAATATAAAAAATAATTTTTTGTTTTATTTTACTTATTTTTTTATACAAAAATTTATGAAATCGTCTTACAATAATAATGACATAAATTATGGTGACATAATAAAAACTATTTTATTTAATAGGAATCCACAAAAGATTGTTGAATTCGGAATTTTAGATGGATTTTCTTTAAAAATATTTGCTGATACTTTTCCAAATTCTAATATTTCAGCATTTGATATTTTTGAAGAATTTAATGGTAATTCAGCTACTTCAGAAGTCTATGAAAAATTTAAAGAATATAAAAATGTTTTAATTCAATATGGTGATTTTTATAAAAAATTAAATGATTTTGAAAATAAATCAATAGATATTATTCATGTAGATATTGCAAATAATGGAGATGTTTATAAATTTGCTATAGAAAATTATTTATCAAAAATTAAAGATGATGGAATTTTAATATTAGAAGGAGGAAGTGAAGAGAGAGATAATATTTCATGGATGATAAAATATAATAAACCAAAAATACAACCAATTCTTAAAACAGAAAAATATAATATTTTGACTATTGGTAAAATGCCATCAATTACCTTTATCACTAAAAAAATAAATATTCATGAGTTGGTTGAATCAGATTTCAATAAAGGTTTTTTTGAATTGGTAAATCATTTTACAAAAGAATTAAATCCAGAATCAAAAGATAAAGCTAAAAATAATATAAAATTATTTAATAATGAAAATACAAAAACATTAGTAATAGAATATGATAATAAAATAATTGCAACTGGAAAAATATTATTGGAAACAAAAATTCATAATAATTTAAGAAAGGTTGGCCATATAGGAGATTTTGTTATTTCAGAAGAATATAGAAATAAAGGTTTTGGAAAAGAATTATTAAAAGAGTTAGTTAAAATAGGGAAAGATAATGATTGTTATAAAACAGTTTTGGAATGTAATCAAGATGTTACTGGATTTTATGAAAAGAATGGTTTTCAAAAAAAAGGAACAGAAATGAGTTTATATTATTAAATTAATTTAATATATTTTTTATGTCATATCCTCTTTTTAAAGTTTTTATGAGTCCAGATGTCATAAAACCTCTTAACGATAAACTTCTTTCTGGCTTTATAACTCAAGGTCCAGCAGTTGAAGAATTTGAAGAAAAACTTCAACAATTATTTAATTATCCATATATTTTAACACTTAATTCTGGAACTTCTGCATTAACTTTAGCAATTCGTTTAATTAAAGATAAATTAAATTTGAATCCAGATGATGAAGTATTGTCTTGTCCTTTAACTTGTATGGCTACTAATTTGCCAATTATGGCGAATAATTTAAAGATAAAATGGGTAGATATTGATTCAGAAACTGGATGTATAAATTTGGATGATTTGGAGAAAAAGTTAACTGAAAAAACAAAAATAATAACTTTTGTTCATTGGGGAGGTTATCCAGTTGATGTTTTTAAACTAGATGAAATTTTAGAAAGAAATAAAGAACGTTTGGGATTTAAACCTTATGTTGTCGAGGACTGTGCTCATGCTTTTTTAAGTGAAATTAATGGAAAATATCTAGGTACTAATGGAAATTTTGCATGTTTTTCACTCCAGGCGATTAAACATTTAACAACTGGTGATGGTGGATTAATTTTTTGTCCAGATAAGGATTTTTATGAAAAAGCAAAATTATTACGTTGGTATGGAATTGATAGAGACAAGAGAAATTATAACAGGAAAGATTTACGACTAGAACATGATGTAACTGATTGGGGATATAAATTTCATATGAATGATGTAAATGCAACTATTGGATTATATAATTTACCGCATGTATCAGAATTAATTGAAAAAAATAGAAGAAATGCTCGTTTATACGATGAAAAATTAAAAGTAAAAGTTATTTCTAGATACAGTCATGATAAAAAATCAGCGTATTGGTTATATACAATATTTGTAGATAGAAAGATGGAATTTATTGAATATATGAAGGAAAAAGGAGTTACTTGTTCCCAAGTGCATCAAAGGAATGATATTCATACTTGTTTTTGTGATTTTAAGGAAAATTTACCAATTCTGGATGAATATGAGAATGGGATGGTATGTATTCCAGTGGGATGGTGGTTAGAGGAGAAGGATATAGATTATATTGCAAATTTGATAAATAATTTTTAGAATTGAAGATTTTCCCATCCAGGTCTTACCCAAATTAAACCTAATTTTGTTCTTTCATATGTATAATTATTTGCTTTGAAAAAAACAAATAAGTCTTTTTCTATTTGTTCATCTGTATCTGCTAATTTTTTTGGAGATGCTTGGTTTATATATTTCATCCAAATATCTTTTGATACTAAAAATAATCCAGTATTAAATTTTCTAGCTGAATGTACTTTAAAATAATTTGGTTCTGGATTTTCTAAAATTTTGTCAAAAAACAATGTATCATTCAATAATTGTCTTGGCTCAAAATGCAATATTTTATCATAATGTTTAAAAATATGTTTTATTTGTTTGTATTGTTCAATAATACCAGACCCTTTATTTATTTTACCATAAACATGAAATTCAGTATTATCAATATATTGAATATTGGGAAGTTTATTAATTGCATTTTGTAATTCTTTTGGTAATTTTTCAAAAGAACAAGAATTATCCATTACAACACAATCCCATTTTATGTTTTTTTTAATTAAAATATGATTTAAAGCATTAAAACCATCAATATAATTTTGAATTCTTTCACTTAATACATATGTTTGTTTAGTTTTATGTAAATGAGATTTTTCATCAATTACAAATGTGGTTGGCATAAATATTCCTATTTTCATGATTATACGAATAATTTTTCAATAAAAAAAATACATAGAATTATGAAAAATATATTGATTACTGGAGGATGTGGATTTATAGGACATCATTTTGTAGAACATGTTTTAAGAGAAACTGATTGGAATATAATTGTTATTGATAAATTAACATATGCTTCTTATGGTCTTGAGAGATTAAAGGATTTAGGGGCCACTGATAATAAAAGAGTAAAAATTTTTACTTATGATTTATCCAATCCAATAACAATTGGTTTAAAAAAGGAATTAGGAAATATTAATTACATTGTGCATATGGCAGCTGATACACATGTTGATAATAGTATATCGGAGCCAGTACCATTTGTGAAGAATAATATAATGTCAACATTGAATTTATTGGAATTTGCAAGAGATTTGAAGGAATTAGAGATATTTTTTTATTTTAGTACGGATGAGGTGTATGGACCAGCATTAGGGGATAAATTGTTTAAGGAAAATGAGAGACATAATCCTACAAATCCTTATTCGGCGTCAAAATCTGGGGCAGAGCAGTTGTGTGTTGCATATCATAATACTTATGGTGTTCCTGTGATGAGAATAAATGTAATGAATGCATTTGGGGAGAGACAACATGTAGAAAAGTTTATTCCAAAGGTTATTAAAAAGGTATTAAATGATGAGAATGTAGAGATACATAGTTATCCGGATAAAAAGAAAGCAGGGACAAGATTTTATATTCATGCAAGGAATATTGCAGCTGGAGTTTTATTTTTAATAAAAAATGGGAAGATTGGGGAGTGTTATAATTTGACTGGAGAAAAGGAGGTTTCGAATTTAGAATTGGCTGAGTTTATTGCAAATACTATTGGAAAAGAATTAAATTATGAAATGGTTGATTTTCATAGTGATAGACCTGGACATGATTTGAGGTATGGATTGGATGGAGAAAAAATGCAAGAAATGGGTTGGAAATTGCCTGTTGGATTTGAGGAAAGTTTAAGAAGGACTGTTTTATGGACAATTGAGAATAAGAAATGGTTGGAAGATTTTTAATTTCTAAATACTATATATGACAAAAATATACATTATACCATTAGGTACAAATTGTTCCAGTACTTTTATATTAGAAGAATTGGGTTTGGCTGGAGAACGAAATCCATTTGAATGGAATACATCAGAAAGTGTAAGAAAAGTTGTAGATTTATTTAAAAATGATTTATTAAGTTTTCTTGCATTTGAACAAATACCTATAATTTCATCAGATGGAGAAATTGCTATTAGAATTCCAAATCATGAAATCATTCTGAATCATGAATCTGCTTATAACAATGAAACAAAAAAATTTGAAATAACTGAAGAAATGAGGTATCAAATATGTGATAAATATTTTAGAAGATGTTTGAGAATTCTTCGAAAAATACCGGAGGCAGATAAAATTATTTTTTTCAGATTACCACCTCATTATTATTATTTTAAACATGAAAAAAGACATGCATTTAATTATGTTGATGATAGAGAAAATGGACAGGAAATACTTAATGAATTAAAAGAATTATATAAAGAAAAAGATGTCGAATGTCATTATCCTCATAGTCCTGAAAAACTTGAGAATTTTATGGAATATCTTAAATCATTAAAATCAAATCCAGATAATATTTTTATTTAATTTAATACAATCCACCCATGATTTTCTAAAAATATATCACCATCATGAGGATGTAGATAATCATGATAATAAATTGGAATATTAATAAATAAATTGTATTTTTTTTGCAAAATATAAATAAATATTGCCCAATAATTAAAATTTAAATGTATTTCCTGTGCTCTCTCAATTAAATAAACAGTTTCTAATATTATATTAGTAGTAAAATTTAAATTAAATATTGGAAATGATTGGTTAAATTTACTTTTATCCATATTAAATCCAGCTTCATTCGTAACAATATATTTTTTCCCTATATTTTTTGTATTTTCATGATAGTATCTTAATTCTAAATTTAAATCTCTGTCAAGTTGAAATGAATCAATAAATTCATTTTTAGGAATTTTTTCAATACAATATGCTTCATAAAAATAAAAAGCATTTGGTCCAATTGTATCAAAATTTTTAGTATTACAATAAGCTCCACCATAAGGTAAAAACTTATGATTTGGATACTTATTTAAAATAATATTCACTTCTTCTTCATTATCAAAAAATTCAAATTTTATTTTAAAATTTCTAAATAAATAATAACAAGGTATTTTATAATAGTTTTTTACTAATAGAATTACCTCTGAATATTTTTTTAAATTATAAAATACTAAGCCAATACATAAAAAAAAATCATTCCATCCTTGATGAAATATTATTTTACATTTATCCATAATAAAAATTAATATTTTTTATTATATATAAAAACTAATTTATGTTTTTTCAGTGCCATATATTGTTTTAAAGAATATATCATTTTCATCCTTATAAGTACAATCTGATTGCTCATAATTAATATAAAATAATTTATTTTTTAAAATACATAAAAACAGTTGTATTTCTGATTCTAACCAATTATATTTTATATTTTCATCATAAAAAGTATCAAAATTAATTGTTAAATCATTAATTATCTTTATAAAATTATTCCTTTTTGCAAAAAAACAATAATCTGAAATTGAAATAAAAAATTTATCTTTAATAATTAAATTAAACATTTCATTGTTATTTAAATAATTTTTGTAATAATTATATGATTTTTTATTATTTATATATGGACCTCCAAGATATTTTGTTGTATGATAGTAACAATAATTATTAATAATAAAATAATATGAATCATATTCATCTTCTGAATTTATTTTTGTATATATCCTATTTAAATTTTGATAATCTTTAAATAAAACATGATTTTTTGAATTAAAATAATGATTTGGACCAAATTTATTAAAATTTAATATAAAATTTATATCCAATTTCATTATAAAGTCATATTTAATATTATTTTTTTCTTCGAATTTAAGAATCTCTTTAATACATGTGTAGATATAATAATATTTATTAAAATTAATTTTTTTAGGAATATCATCTATATTTTTTATTGAATGAAATTTAATAATATTATTTATAAAAGGTTGGTCATTATTTATTGATAAAATTGTATTTAAAAAATTAATTTTATTTATTTTAGTTTCTTCATTTTCATTTAAATATAAATTATTATATTCATCTTTATTTAAATTATTAAAGTTTTGAATAAATTTAATTTTTCTTCCAAAAAATTTAAGTAATTTAAAATTTTGTTCAGTAGAATTATTATTTAAAATATAAATATCTGTATTTTCATTATTCAAATCAAAACAATTTGAAAAAAAATTTAAATATTCATTATCTAATTCTTTTTCACCAATTAGACAAACTGCAATTTTCATGATTTATTTAATAGTAAAAAAAAAATTTATCTACGCATAATTAATATATTTATAATAAATTATAAATATATTATGAGTACACATACTCAAAGGCATCATTTTGATTATACTATAAATGAATGGTCACAACCAATTTTTCAAAATTATTTAGAAACAATATTTAAGGATGAAGATGATATGGTAATATATGATATTGGAGCAAATGTCGGTGGAGTTTCCTATTTAATTTTACAAAAATATATACATAAAGTTAAAAAAATTTATTGTTTTGAACCAGATAATGAGAATATGGAATTTTTAAAAGAAAAATTAAAAGATTATATTGAAGTTGGAAAAGTTATTTGTATTCAAAAAGGAATATATTATGAAAAAAAACAAAAGCAAAAGCATTTGGACTTGGACATTGTGAACTAAATGAAATTCACAAAAATGTAGGAGGATATATTATTGATGAAATTGCAGAAAAAATAGTTCAAAAAAGAAATAATAATGGAGAAAATGTATTTTGTGGACAAATTGATAATAAAGAATTTGATTTAATTGAATTAGAATCACTTGATATTGAAAAACCAGATTTTGTTAAAATGGATATTGAAGGTTCAGAAAAAAATGTCCTAATTAATTCTAAAAGAATTAAAAATACTAAATACATGATTCTGGAATGGAATCAAAGTGAATCTTTAGATATTTTTTTAAAAGAATATATGCCAAATTTTAAAATTATTGACTCGTCATGTGATTATTTATTAAAAAAAATATAAAATATTTATATAATGTCTCATTTATATTATATAAATTTAGAAAAAAGAACAGATAGAAAAATAGAAATTGAAAAAACATTTAAAGAAATACAAAAAATAATTGATATAAATTTTACAAGAATTAATGCAATAAATGGGAAAGATATTAATAAAGATTATTTATTAGAAAATAACTATATAAGTTCAGAATATATAGATGAAAATAAACCACCAGATAAAAAAATGAATCCATCAGAGATTGGTTGTTTTTTATCTCATGTAAAAGCGTGGGAAACATTTATTAATTCTGAATACATTGTAGGTTATTTTTTTGAAGATGATGTTATTATAAATAATAGCTATTTTCATGAATATTTTTTAAAAATTTATGAGGAAATTAGTAGGCTTTGTTTTGATATTATTTTCTTGTCCAGAAATTCTTTAGGAAACATTGATTTTTATTTTGGAGATGATATTACTGAATTTTTTTATAAACCAAACATGATTATGTATGGTGCTCAATCTTACGTATTGACAAAACATGGTGCTATGAAATTAATAAAATATATTAATACAATCGATAATGAATATAAAAATAAAAAAATAATACATAAATTAGATATGTTTGATTATATGTTTCATCTTTATAATTTAATTTTTAATGAAAAGCTAGTATATTTATCGTTAAAACCGTTATTTATGTATAAAAAAGAGATTGTAAATTTAAATGATTATCAAAAAATGAATAATAAAGAATTTATTTTTTATCCAAAAGATTTGGGTGATAGTGACACATCTAAATAAATATTTATTTGTAATAATATTAAAGTAATATTATTAATTAAATATATGTTTAATTATATTATTTTTGACTTAGATAATACTATTTATAATTATGATAAAGCACATGACAAATCATTATTAGCAATTCTTCATAAATTATCAAATGATTATAATATAGAAAATATCTCTGAAATATTTTTTGAAGAAAAGAAGAAGTTTCAAACATTAATTGGAAAAACTCCAGCTAGTCATAATAAGTATATTCAATTTAAATATTTTTTTGAAAAAAATAGAATTTCTTTATCAAATATAGATGAATATTTTAAAATTTATGAAGAAGAATTTAATAAAAATCTTGAAATTTATCCAGGATTGATTAATTTTCTGGATTTATTAAAAAAAAATAATGTAAAATTATACATTTTAACAAATAACTTATGTAGAGAACAAATAAATAAATTAAAAAATTTAAATTTAATTCATTATTTTGATAGAATTTTTACAAGTGAGGAATTTGGATATGAGAAGCCGGACCCAAAGTTTTTTTACTATATTCTTAATGAAATTAATTGTAAAAAAGAAGAAGTTACAATGATTGGTGATAATTTTTTTGACGATATAAATAGTGCAAATTACATAGGTATTTATGGATTTTATTTTTCTAAAATTTTTAAAATAAATAAAAATTATTTGGTATTTTCAAATTATCATGAATTATTTATTTTTTTTAATAATTACTACAATGAAATTAATAATTTAATAAAAATTTCTGATTATATTGGAGAAAGATTTGATTTAGTACAAGCTGGAGGAGGTAATACATCAGTAAAAATTGACAATATTATGTACGTTAAATCTTCTGGTATAAACTTAACTGAAATGGAGATAAATAGAAATTATGTAGGAATTGATTATAAACTGAATATTGAGAAAATTGATAATGAAAATAAAAAAATACGAGAAAAACAATGTGCAGATATAATTTCTGAATCAATAAGATTTTTAAAAAATTATAAACCATCAATAGAAACAAGTATTCATTCTATTTTAAAAAAATATGTAGTTCATTTTCATCCACTCCAATTTAATATGATTTCTGGATTAAAAAATGTTAATAATATATTGGAAAAATTATTTTCAGAATATTGTATTGTTGATTATTATACTCCAGGAATTGATTTAGCTATTGCTATACAAAAAATATATAAAAATGAAAAAATTATTTTTTTAAAAAATCATGGAGTCATTTTTACTGTGGATAATTTTGATGAATTACAAATATTAATTGATGATACTATGCAAAAATTAGAAAACTTTTTATTTTTAGATTTTGATAAATATAAATATGTAAATATTATTTCAAAAACAATGAATAAATTATTTAATTCTAGATTTTTGACGTACTTATCAAATGAAAAATATGAAAATACAATTCAAAAAACTTTTTTTCCAGATAAACTGATATACTGTGGAAAAGATGTAGTTTTAATTGGAGAAGATGCTGAAGAAGATATAAAAAAATATGTAGAAAAATATAAAGAAATTCCAAAAATATTTATAAAAGATGGTAATTGTTATATTTCATCGATTAGTTTGAGAAAATGTAGGGAAATTGAGGAAGTTTGGAGGTCACATTTGATGTGCATATCTTTGGAAATGGAATTTTTGGAGGAGGAAGAGTTAGATTATTTGAATAATTGGGATGCAGAGAAATACAGAAAGATGTTAAAATAAATTTAGTTTAATAATATAATGAGAATTGCAATTTTAATATCAGGTTTTTTAAGAACCTTTTTATATAATATAAAAAAAAATAAAGAAGTTTTTAAAGAACATGAATGTGATTATTATATTCATGTTTCAAGAAATGAAGAATTAGATAGATACAATAATGAAAAAACAAACTTAAATGAAATAATGCATATTTGTAATCCAAAATATTTAATATTAGAGAATGAAATTGAAGTAAATGATTTTCCAAATATACGAAGAATGTGGTATAAAATTAATTTATTAAATGAATTAAAAAAAACAAATGAAAAGTTAAATAATTTTAATTATGATATTGTTATAAGATTGCGGCCAGATTTATATATAATTGATGAAAAAATAAATTTTAGTATCGAAAATAATATTATTTATGCAAAAAAGGTTGAGAATTTTTATCTGGATGAATTTAATTTTGGAACTTCAGAAACAATGGATAAGTATGCGTCTGCTTATTATTACTTAGATGAATATTTAAAAAATAGGATTAATAGACCTGATGATATTTTAAAGTATCATTGTGAAAAATTGAAAATAGAATTAAAAGATAGTAAAATTAATCACAAGTTAGTATTGTCATTATGTAATATTATTGGAATAACTGGAGATAGTGGAACAGGTAAAACAACATTAATGAAACATTTGGAATTTTTATTTAACAATGAAATTTTAAAATTAGAATGTGATAGATATCATAAGTGGGAGCGGGGGGATAAAAATTGGGATAATTATACTCATTTAAACCCAGAAGCAAATTATATATCTAAATTTTCTGATGATGTTTATAATTTAAAAATAGGAAATGAAGTTTATCAAGTTGATTATGACCATTCTTCAGGAAAATTTACATCAAAGGAGAAAATAAAGAATGAAAATAATATTGTATTATGTGGATTACATACATTATTTGATGAAGACTTAAATAAAATAATTGATTTTAAAATTTATTTAGATACTGATGAAAAATTAAGACGTTATTGGAAAATAAAGAGGGATGTATTTGAAAGAGGTTACAATAAAGATAAAGTAATAAATTTAATAGAAAAAAGAATGGTTGATTATGATAAATATATCAAGCCACAACAGAATAATGCAGATATGATAATTCGATTTTTTACTGATGAAAATTTTGATTATAATAATTTTGAGTGTGACCCTCCTATATATTTGTCAATAATTATATTAAAGAAGTATAATTTTATAGGATTAGTTGAATTATTAAATGATGAAAATATTGAGTATGAAATAATAAATAAGAATAGTGGTAAAATATTTACTTTTTATAAAATTCAGAATAATTTTAATAAATTATTGTTAAAGTTGTTGGATAAATATTTGGAGAAATACAATAATTTTAAGAATGAGATATCGTATTATACGATTATAAATTGTTTTATAATATATCTACTTAAAAATTAGTTGGGTATAATAAATATGATTATCAAGAGTTTTCATGATTTGGAAAATTATGAATTGATTCAGAATTTTGATGAGAATGGTCGAGATATAAGACTTTATAAATTTGAAAATGTTGAATTATCTGGCTTATCAAATTATTATCCAGATGTTTTATTACATCCGTCCACATTGGAAGAAAATAATTTTTTAGTTTTACCGATTAAAGAAATGTCAATGTCATTAGGAAAAAAATCATTTTATGAGGAAACAACAATGGAATTTGATTTTAAAGAAAATAAGAAAAAATTTGTTGATGAGGATGTATTTTTTTTCATATATAATACTGAAAATTATTATCATTTTATGTATGATACTTTACCATTTTTATATACATTTTCAAAATTAAATGGTGTTAAGTTATTGATGAATTTTAATAAGAATAAAACAAAGTTATTACCATTTGTAAAGGAATCATTAGAATTATTTGGTATAGGTGAGAATGATATAATTATTCATGAGGAAGGAAATTATTATAGAAATATGTATTTATCATCATCATTGACGCATAATGGATTATCAAATTTTCCTCCGAGAAAGGAGATTTTTGAGGTTTATGAGAGGATGGCAAAAAATGGTAAAAGGGGAGAAATAGAGACATATGATAAGATTTATATTTCCAGGAGGACATGGCTAAATGGAAGTAATGAGAATATAGGAACTAATTATACTTTGAGAAGGAGGATGATGAATGAGGATGATTTGGTTAATGAATTGGAAAAAAGAGGTTTCAAAGAAATATTTGGAGAAAATTTGACTATGAATGAGAAGGTTATTATTTTTAGTAATGCAAAGGTTGTAATTGGAGCAATTGGTGGGACAATAACTAATTGTATTTTTTGTAATCCAGAGGCAATTATAATACCGTTGGTTAGTCCAGATTTTTTGAATATTAATTATCGAATGAAATTTTTATTTAGAGAGAATGTAAAATTGTTTGAGGATACATTAGTTTATATAGAGAGTGGGGATATTCCAGCAAATGTTAGAGTAGAGATTTTTGATGGAGTGAATAAGGGCAAATTGGGTGAAATTGAGAGACATGATGGGGGGAATAATTATTTGGTGAAGTTGGCAAATAATTTAATAGGATGGAGTGAAGATGGAAATTATGATAAAGTTGTAGAAAGTAAAGAGAACTTCAAGACATTAGATAATGGCATCAATTCTCCATGGATTGTTAATATAGAAAATCTATGTATTGAATATTAAATTTTTTAAATAGTCATTAGAGATTAATTCATTGTTTCCAATATCATATTCAAAATTTTCAGGTAAATAATTATTTCCATAATATTGTTCATAATTTTTATTCTATTATAAAAAAAATTATTCTTATAAATTTATCCATCCAGAATCATTATAAAGCCAAGAATAATGTCCTCCTCTTACATAGTCATGAAAATATATAGGTATATTTTTAAATAAATTAAATTTTTTTTGAAGTAGATATATAATAATAGACCAAAATGTAGAAATAGTATGTATTTCTTTTGCATTTTCAATTGCTTTAATTGCATCAAAAATTTTTTTAGTACTTGCATTAATATTTATTAATGGTAAATCACTATTAATTTTTTTTCTATCTATATTAAATCCTCTTACTGGATCTTCATTTATAATAATATAATTATGACCAACTGAATTGACAATTTTATTATAATAATCATTTTCTGGTACTACTTCTCTGTCAATGTTAAATGAATTTATAAATTCATTTGCGTTTATTTCTTCAGTAGTAAAAACTTGGTAAAAATATTTAGAATCTCCAATGTTATAAGGTATATTATTTTTTATTTTATTTACAAAAGCCATTCCATGTGCAAAAAGTATGTATCCTGGATATTTATTTAATAATAAAGGAACATCAGAAGTCTCCATATCTTTATCAAAATATTCAATAATTAAATTTCCATGATGTCTAAATATATAATTACACATTTCAAATGAATCTTTACGAATTATTAAAACGACTTCATTATATCTTTTTAAATTATAAAAAACAATTCCTAGACAAATAATAATATCTGTCCAACCTTGATGAAAAATAATCTTACATTTACTCATAAATAATATACTAAAAATTTTCTATACCAAAAGCGTGGTCTTCCCAAACACTGCCATTTTTAAAAGATGAGCCAAACTGTAAATAATCTAAATAAAATAATCCTTCATTTAAAATTCCTAATTGAAACTGAACTTCAGGAGCAAGCCATGTGAACATTATTTTATCATTAAAGAAGTTATCATAATTATGAACTATATCAGTAATTGTTTGTATAAAATTATTTCTTGCTGAAAAAAAACAAAAATCATTAATATTTATAAAAAATTTATCTTTAATTTTTTTATTAAATTCTTCCCTATTATCTCGTAAATCTTTTATCTGTTCAAAAGAATTTTTATTCAAAACATATTGACCTCCTAAATATTTTGGTGTTCTAAGTTTACAAAAATTATTTATTCTAAAATAATCATGATGATAATCATCATCTTCAGTAATTTTTGAGTATAAATTTTTAATAGAGTCATAATCCTTAAATAGAATATCATTTGTATCATTAAAAAAATGATTTGGACCAAATTTTTTATTTTTTAAATAGAAATCTAATCTAATTCTCATAATAAAATCATATCTAAATCCATTATTATTTTCGACATCATGTATTTCTCTAATAGCTCTATAAGTTTGAAAATATTGATTAAATGAATTTTTTTTTGGAATATCATTAACAGTATTAAATTTTGTAAATTGATTGTGTATTGAGTCAAATTTTAAATTTGGTTTAACAACATTATTTAATTTGTTAATAAATATTTCTCTATTTCTTTTAAATAATTCATCATCTTTACTTGATAAATTATTAAATTCAGTTAAATCAATATTTCTCATAGAATTAACAGATTTTACCTTGTTTCCAAAATAATTTCTTATTTTATTATTATTTTCATCGTCATTATTATTCATAATAAAAATATCCGTATTTTCAGAAAATAAATCATAACATTTTGAAACATTATTTAATATTTGTTCATTAAAATCAAAAATTCCTACAATTATTACCGCAATTTTCATTATATATTTAATATTATAAAAAAAAATATAAAATTTAATTTTTGTATATAATTAGTTTTTATTAAAAAAAAAATATATAATTTTAAATATGCAAATAATAATCCCAATGTCTGGTGTTGGCCAGCGCTTTATTGATAATGGATATAAAGAGCCAAAACCATTAATAGAAGTAGATGGAAAACCTATGATTGAACATGTTGTTAACTTATTTCCTGGAGAAAAAGATGTTTCATTTATTTGTAATGATTTACACTTAGAAACAACAAAAATGAGAGAAATATTAAATAATTTTTGTCCAAATGGAAAAATATATGAAATTTCTGTTAAACATAAATTAGGTCCTGTATTTGCTATTTCCCAAATTTTTAATGAAATAAATGATGATGATGAAGTAATTGTTTCATATTGTGATTATGGAACTTGGTGGGATTATCAAGGATTCCTTAAAGACACAAGAGAAAGAAATGCAGATGGTGCTATTGCTTGCTATCGCGGATTTCATCCACATATGTTAGGAACTGATAATTATGCTTTTTTAAAGGAAACAGAAAAAGGGAGTCGTTTGATGGAAGCAATTCAAGAGAAGCAACCATTTACAAATGATAGAATGAGTGAGTACGCTTCAAATGGAACTTATTATTTTCGTACTGGAGCAATAATGAAAAAATATTTTCAGATTTTGATGGACAG
>Ga0194123_10000401_pt1 | contig 83441 bp, 85 predicted proteins | sample TA2MahsurfametaG_5_FD_155479 | JGI IMG/M metagenome (GOLD analysis project Ga0194123, IMG submission 155479) | Freshwater microbial communities from Lake Tanganyika, Tanzania - TA2015023 Mahale A surface | ecosystem: Environmental > Aquatic > Freshwater > Lake | place: Tanzania: Lake Tanganyika... | reverse complement strand
CCCAAGATCCTTCAGGCTGAGCCGATCCGCTCGGCCGCGCAGGCGGTTGCAAAATCACCGCGGGTGCCGATGTTTACCGATGACTACATTAATCTCATCAGCATTTTGAAACGCTAGCTGACCGCACCTGAACTGGAGTCCTGCTGAGATGACACAGCGTTATTTTCGTCTCGCCGCAATCTGGGCCTGCGCTGCCGCGCTGCTGCTGGCCCTGCCGCCTGCGGGCCGCACCCAGTCCTCCATCACGACCCTGACGGTGCGCTTTTTTCAAATCACCGCAGAAGTCGCCGACACGCCCGCGCTGCGCACACGCGGATTAATGGGCCGGCAGTCGCTGCCCCCCAATCACGGCATGCTCTTTATTTTCGAGCAGCCACAGCAACAATGCTTCTGGATGCGCAATACACCCCTGCCGCTAAGCATCGCTTTTCTCGATGACGATGGCCGTATCTCGAGCATGGCCGACATGCAGCCCTTATCCGAGGCCACACACTGCTCGCAAGCGCCAGTGCGCTACGCACTGGAGATGGAGCAGGGATGGTTTACAAAACGGGGTGTACAGCCCGGCGAAATTATCCGGGGCATTGCGCCGGCGGCATCGGCCGCCGGCCGTTAGACCTGCTAGGCCTCTCTAGCTGAAATTCTTCGCCGCAAAGTCCCAGTTCACCAACGACCAAAACGCACCGAGATAATCGGGACGACGGTTGCGGTAATCGATGTAATAGGCATGCTCCCAGAGGTCGCAGGTCATCAGGGGCTTATCAGCAGTTGTCACCGGCGTGGCAGCGTTACTGGTATTCACAATATCCAGGCTGCCATCTGCTTTTTTGACAAGCCATGTCCAGCTGGATCCGAAGTTACCGACGGCGCTCTTGGTGAAGGCTTCCTTAAAGGCATCAAACGATCCCCACTTTGCATCAATGGCTGCCGCCAGCGCGCCAGCGGGCTTACCGCCGCCTTTCGGCGATAAGGAATTCCAGTAAAAGGTGTGATTCCAAATCTGGGCAGCATTGTTAAACACGCCACCTGAGGATTTTTTAACGATGTCCTCCAGCGATGCATTCTCGAATTCGGTGCCCTTGATGAGGTTATTCAAATTCGTGACATAGGTCTGGTGGTGTTTGCCGTAGTGAAACTCCAGCGTTTCTTTGGAAATATGCGGCTGCAGTGCATCCATGGCATAAGGCAGTGCCGGCAGGGTGTGTTCCATGACGATGATTCCTTTTTAGTCGGGGGAGGAAAATCTGGCGCGGGCCGAGGGCCAACAGCGCGAGGCCGCGATTTTATCCCGGCTTGCCGAAGGGATGCGCTGCCTGAACCCGGACATCCAAGAGGCCCTTTGCAAGCTGCACCGAGAGGGACTGACCAGGCTGCACACCACGCGCATCGGTCACCACCTGCGACTGCTCGTCGAGCACCAAGGCATAACCACGATTTAAGACCGCATGCGGATCCAATGCTGTGAGCTGTGATTGACATGCGGCAAGCCGCGCATTGATCCGCTGCAGCCGCGCCCGAATGGCCCGAATCAGCAGCTCCTGGCCGTGCACAAGCCGCTCCCAACGCTGCCTGAGCCGATCCGCGGGGCTACGCAGACGGCCAGCGGCCAAATCCAGACGCTGCTGGGCCCCCGCCCAATGCCTGCGCATGGATGTGGCCTGCCGCTGATTGAGCTCGACAAGCCGGCCCAAAAGCGCCTGATCGGCCTGTGCAACCCGCTGGGCTGCCGCCGTCGGAGTGGCGGCCCGCAGATCCGCCACCAGGTCGGCGATGGTCACATCGCTCTCATGGCCAACCCCAACGATGACCGGATGGGCGCATGCCGAGATGGCCATCGCAAGGGCCTCATCGTTAAAGGCCCAGAGGTCTTCAAGGCTGCCCCCACCACGCACCATCACAATCACATCCGCCTGCGGATCCCGATCCGCGGCCAAGAGCTGTGCGCGGAGCTGGCCAGGTGCCTCAGGGCCCTGCACCAGGCAGGGATAGAGTCGAACCCGAATGCGGGGCGCAAGCCTTGAGAGTGTGACGACCACATCGCGCAGTGCGGCCGCCCCCAAAGAGGTAATCAAGGCCACGGTGGCAATGGCCTGCGGCAGCGGTCGCTTGCGGTCATCGTCAAAAAGGCCCAGGCCCGCAAGCTTGGACTTGCGGGCAAGAAAGGCCTCATAGAGGGCCCCCTGGCCGCTTCGGACCATCGACTCCACCCTGAGCTGAAAATCGCCCCTGGGCTCGTAGAGGCTAGCCACCGCGGCCACTTCGACCTGGTCGCCCTCTTTGGGCTGCCAGTCCATCGCGGCAAGACGGGCCCGCCACATGACGGCCCGCACGCTTGCGGCCGCGTCCCTTAGAGAAAAATAAAGATGGCCGCTGGCAGGCCGAGAGAGCTGGGCAATTTCCCCGCGAACCCGGACCATAGGAAAGCCGCGCTCCAGATAGCCCGCCACCGAGCGGTTAAGCTCTGATACTGAGATTGCGCCAGACGGGGCCTGGCTTTGGCCGTGAAACATGCGTGAAACCCGCTAGAAATCGTTATCCGAATCGAAAGATGTCCACAGAATAAGGCCTGCAGGGCATTTTTCATTTTTCGGCACAAGGGCGCCCTGAAGGGGCCCATTTTTTAATACTAAGCCATTGATTTATTTAAGAATTTAACCTGAAAACCCAATCCAGCCAGACGCCTTTTTTGGGCTTATCTGCCATAGTGGCAGCTCGCTTCGCCTGCCATGATCATATGTCCACAACTTTATCCACAGCCTGATGAGCATCAGGGAAAACCCTTTTTCTAGTCGGCTGCAGGCCTTCTGGTTCGAGTCTTCAGGCGCAGGTCCGCGGTCGGAGTTTGGCCTTGGAATCCGTCTGGGCCTTTTGCTGCTGGAGGGCCTTCATCACCTGGGCAGACTGGTCTACTGGCTGAAAATAAGGCTCTCTAGCCCGCCCCAGCGCATTCCCGGAGTGCATGTCATTGCGGTCGGAAATCTCATCATTGGGGGCGCTGGAAAAACCCCCTGCACCCTGGCCATCGCCGAGATGCTGGCAAAACAGGGCCTGAAATGCGGACTAATCTCGCGGGGCTATCGATCCGCAGCCGAGCATGGGCCAGTCCGGGTCATCCTTCCCGAGGCGCTCACCCAGACCCTGCCCGAAGAGATCGGCGATGAGGCCTGGCTTTTGGCCTGGAGAACCGGCCTGCCGATTGCAGTGGGCCGGCAGCGGGCCGAGGGCCTCAAGCGTCTTTTACAGGAATTGCCTGGGCTGCAGGTCGCCCTCCTGGATGACGGGCTGCAGCAGCGCTGGCTTGCCGCCGATACCCGTGTCCTGATCATCGATGAGCGGGGCTTTGGCAATGGGCATCTGCTGCCCTATGGGCCGCTGCGCGAGCCCATCGGAGATCTGATTCGTTTTGATTGGGTCCTGCACCGCGAACAAGAAATTCTGATTCGGCCCGACCACTGGATCGACATCAGTCCGCTGTCTCGCGGCCAGCTGCAGGGCCTGCAGACCTACGACTTGATCTCGGCCGCAACCCAGCTGAAAACGCGGCGGCTCTTGGCGGTCGCCGGCGTTGCGCGGCCCGAGCGATTTTTCAATGAGCTCTCGGCAATGGGCCTGGCCTTCGATGCCCTGCCGCTCGCGGACCACGATCCCGGGCTGGCCGAGCGGGTCCAGCAGCGCTGGCACTCGGGCGGCTACCATCGCGTTCTGATGACCGAAAAAGATGCGGTAAAGTTTTTTCGCAAGGATCTTGAAGTCAGTCGCCACGCATGGGCGCTGCGCCAATCGATCCGTTTTCTGCCCAACCTTGAAACGAACATGATCCATGGATTCAAAGCTTCTTGAAATTCTGGCCTGCCCGCGCTCCAAACAGCCGCTTACGCTGGGCAAGGGTGGCCGCTACCTGATCTGCGAAGCTGAGCGTATCGCCTATCCCATCATCGATGGCATTCCGCATCTATTGGAGTCCAGTGCAATTGCCCTGCAAGACATCACGACTGCTGATCTTGCAGCGCCGGATCACAGCGCCGCCGCGGATAAGCCCAATTAATGGACTTCTGGACCATCATTCCGGCACGGCGTGCCTCGACGCGTCTGCCGGATAAGCCGCTGGCCGATATCGGCGGCAGGCCTATGGTGGTCCGTGTGGCAGAGCGCGCGCAGGCAAGTGGCGCAAGCCGCGTGATTGTTGCCACCGATGATCAAGAGATTCATGATGCCTGCGCCACGCATGGCGTTGAAGCCATCTTCACACGGGCCGATCATCAAAGCGGTACCGATCGCATCGCTGAAGTGGCGCAACGTCTGCAGGCCTTGCCAACACAATGCATCGTCAATGTTCAGGGCGACGAGCCCCTGATTGCACCAGCGCTGATTCGTGAGGTTGCCCGAACACTGACACTGCATCCCGCTGCCACTGTGGCCACCGCTGCCACAGCGGTGCTGGATTCCGAGCATCTGCAAAGCCCGCATATTGTGAAAGTGGTCTGCGATGCTGAGGGCCTCGCGCTTTACTTCTCTCGCGCGCCAATTCCTTATCAGCGCAATCTCTGGCCCGCACTCACGCAGGTCCATCTGCCCCGTCCCGCCGATGGTCAGCCCATCGCCTATCGGCACATCGGAATCTATGCGTTTCGTGCAAATGCACTCTGTGAATTTGTCGGCTGGCCGGTCTGCCCACTTGAGCAGGCCGAGCAGCTCGAACAGCTACGCTGGCTGTGGCACGGCCATCGCATCGCGGTCCATCATGCCGAAATGGCCCCCGCCCCTGGTGTCGATACGCCAGAGGATCTTCAACGAATTCGGCAGCTGTGGGCAGAGCAACATCGGCCTTAAAAGCGGATGGGGTCCCTATAATCGGATCTCGACAACAACATTATTCTGGAGACCACCATGCGCATCATCCTTCTTGGGCCCCCTGGCGCTGGCAAAGGGACACAGGCCGGCTTTATCACCAAGCGTTATGGCATCCCCCAGGTCTCCACAGGCGACATGCTGCGGGCGGCAGTCAAGGCAGGCACACCACTGGGGGTCGCTGCAAAAAAAATAATGGACTCCGGCGGACTGGTGGGTGATGAAATCATCATCAACCTCGTCAAAGAGCGGCTCACACAGTCAGACTGCGCGTCGGGATATCTGTTCGATGGATTTCCCCGCACGATTCCGCAGGCCCAGGCCATGAAGGATGCAGAAGTTGCTCTAGATGCGGTGCTCGAGATCACGGTGCCCGATGAGGACATCATTGATCGTATGAGCGGAAGGCGGGTCCATGTGGCCAGCGGCCGCACTTACCATGTGAAATTCAATCCACCCAAGTCCGAGGGCAAGGATGACGTCACCGGCGAGCCACTGATTCAGCGCGATGACGACCAGGAATCCACCGTGCGCAAGCGTCTTGAGGTGTATCACAGCCAGACCAAGCCGCTGGTGAAGTTTTATCAGGATTGGGCCGCGACGGGAGATCGACGGGCGCCACGCGTTGTGACGGTTGCCGGCGTCGGCAGCGTCGATGCCATTACGCAGCGCGTGCTGGAGGCGCTCAAGGTTTAGCGGCGCGCCTTACGCGTTTGGCGCATGACCTGAGGAGTCCTCGGAGAGTTCCTCAAACGGCAACTCGTTATCGCGCGCAAAGCTGATCACGAAGTCCATGGCCATGGGCTCCAGCCCTTCAAGCCGCTGATCCACGATCACACACTTCAGATTGCCAATGGTTGTCGGCACCACATAGGGCGAGTACTGCAGATGGCCCGCCAGCTGCTGCTGGCCGGGGGGCCGAAAGGCCGACATCACGCCGCAGAGTCGCTCGGCCCAGTCGCTGGGACGAAAAACTTTGCCTGTGTGGGTAATGCCTTTGATGAGAAACTTTTTGGCGGGCACAACAACAATCCGGCAGATGCGCTTGGAAGATGTCCCTGAGCGAAACAGGTATTCTATCGGACTCATTTTGTGACACTGCGCGAACGCACCGGCTGGACCATCACCATGAATGCCTTGATGAACACCTATAACCGACAGCCCGTGGGCTTTACCCATGGCCAGGGCGTGTGGATGTGGGATGCCCAGGGCCGGCGTTATCTCGATGGTCTCTCCGGCATTGCGGTCAACACCTTGGGCCATCACCATCCGCGGCTGGTCGCAGGCCTGCGCGATCAAGTCGGTCGACTCATTCACACCTCGAACCTCTACGAGGTGCCGCTGCAGTCACAGCTGGCTGAGACCCTGGTTCGGCTCTCGGGCATGACCAATGTCTTTTTTTGTAACTCGGGCCTTGAGGCCAACGAGACCGCACTCAAGCTGGCCCGCAAACACGGCCACCGTCTCGGCTTTGCCGCGCCAAAAACGATTGTCTTTGAGCGGGCCTTTCATGGACGCTCTTTGGCAACGCTCTCCGCCACCGGCAATGAAAAAGTCCAAAAAGGCTTTGAGCCGCTGGTGGAAGGTTTCGTCCGTGTTCCTCTTAATGACATTGCGGCGATCGAACAGGCGGGCCTCGCCCATCCAGAAATCAGTGCGGTGTTTCTTGAAACCATTCAGGGCGAGGGCGGCATTCGGCCCTCACAAATCGAATTTCTTCAATCCTTGCGCCAGCTGTGCACGCAGAAAAAATGGCTGCTCATGCTCGATGAGGTCCAGTGCGGAATTGGACGAACGGGCAAGTGGTTCGCCCACCAGTGGGCCGATGTCATCCCCGATGTCATGCCGCTTGCCAAAGGCCTCGGCTCGGGTGTGCCCATCGGCGCTGTCGTTGCCCACGGGCCAGCTGCCGACGTCTTTGAGCCTGGTAACCACGGCACGACCTTCGGCGGAAACCCGCTGGCCATGCGGGCTGGATTGGAAACCATCGCTGCCGTTGAGTCCGAGGGCCTGCTGGAAAACGCCGCTGCCCGGGGCCGGCAAATGCTGGATGGATTTCGGGCTTCGCTTGCCGACTGCCAGGGCATTCGCGAGATTCGCGGCCAGGGTCTGATGATCGGCATTGAGCTGGATCGGCCCTGCCCCGAGCTGGTTGGCCAGGCCCGCGAGGCAGGCCTGCTGATGAATGTCACCGCGGAGAGTGTGATCCGGCTGCTGCCGGCATTGATTCTCAATTCGGCAGAAGCCCAGCAGATTGTTGGAATCTTGGTGCCCATCATTCGGCAGTTTCTCGGGGCGCGGTCATCATGAATAAGCTGCGCCACTTTCTGCAATTCAATGATCTCGCGCGCGATGACATCGACTATCTGTTTGCGCGCACACGCATTATCAAAGATCGATTCAAACGCTATGTGCGGCATATGCCGCTACTGGACCGCACGCTGGTGATGATCTTCGAGAAGGCCTCGACCCGCACCCGGCTCTCCTTTGAAGCCGGCATGCATCAGCTCGGCGGGGCAGCAATCTATCTCAACACCCGCGACACCCAGCTTGGCCGCGGCGAACCCGTCGAAGATGCTGCCCAGGTGATCTCGCGGATGTGCGATCTGGTGATGATCCGGACCTTCGAGCAGACCATTGTGGAGCGATTTGCGGCGAACTCCCGCGTGCCCGTGATCAACGGCCTGACCAACGAGTACCATCCCTGCCAAATCCTGGCGGATATCTTCACGTTTATCGAGCATCGCGGTTCCATCCGCGGGAAAACTGTGGCCTGGATCGGCGACTCCAATAACGTCTGCAATACCTGGCTGCAGGCGGCCGAAGTCTTGGACTTTCAGGTCCGGGTCTCCACTCCGCCCGGCTATGAGGTCGAGCCCGAGCGGGCTGGCCTGCACTCGCAGGGCCACTTCGAGCAATTCGCCGATCCGATGCAGGCCGCCAAGGGTGCGGACCTTGTCACGACCGATGTCTGGACCTCAATGGGATTTGAGGCTGAAAACGAGGCCCGGGCCAAGGCCTTTGCCGACTGGATGGTCGATGAAGACATGATGCGGCAGGCCGACCCCAAGGCGCTCTTCATGCATTGCCTGCCGGCCCATCGGGGCGAAGAAGTCGCTGCCGGCGTGATTGATGGGCCGCAGAGCGTGGTCTGGGATGAGGCCGAAAATCGGCTTCACGCCCAGAAGGCCCTGATGGAATTTCTCATACTCGGCCGGCTGAAGGACTAATCCCTTAGACTCTGCGACTCAGCAACTGGCGGGACACTGTTTCCGCCTGCCGACCCACTCCTGATCTTGAACTGGCATGAAGAAAACCGCTTCCTCTAAACCCAAAATCAAAAAAGTCGTGCTGGCCTACTCGGGCGGGCTGGATACTTCGGTCATCTTGAAGTGGCTGCAGGATGAATACGACTGCGAAGTGATCACGTTCACCGCAGATATCGGCCAAGGCGAAGAGCTTGAGCCCGCACGAAAAAAAGCCCAGCAATTCGGCATCAAAAAAATCTATATCCAGGATCTTCGTGAAGAGTTTGTGCGCGACTTTGTGTTCCCCATGTTTCGCGCCAATACCGTCTACGAGGGTGAATACCTGCTGGGCACCTCGATTGCCCGGCCCTTAATCGCCAAGCAGCTCATTGAGATCGCCAAAAAAGAAAAAGCAGATGCGATTTCACATGGCGCTACCGGCAAGGGCAATGACCAGGTCCGATTTGAGCTGGGGGCCTACGCATTGATGCCCAATATCAAGATCATCGCGCCCTGGCGCGAGTGGGACCTGCTGTCACGGGATAAGCTGCTGGCCTATGCCGATCGTCATGGCATCCCGGTCGATTACAAAAAACGTAAAGGCGAGGCACCCTTTTCAATGGATGCCAATCTGCTGCATATTTCTTACGAAGGTGGCGTGCTCGAAGATCCGGACCGTGAGCCGCCCGCACAAGGCATGTGGCGCCTCACGGTGCCGCTGGAGAAAGCGCCCAATAAGCCTGAGGTAATCGAGCTGGATTTCGAGCGCGGCGATCTGGTGGCGATCAACGGTAAAAAGATGAAGGCCCATGAGCTGCTCGCCACCCTGAACACCATGGGCGGCCGTCATGGCATTGGCCGGCTGGATCTGGTCGAGAACCGTTATGTCGGCATGAAAAGCCGCGGCTGCTACGAAACACCCGGCGGCACGATTCTGCTGCGGGCCCATCGGGCCATTGAATCGCTGACCCTAGATCGCGAAGTCGCCCACCTCAAAGATGACCTGATGCCGCGCTATGCCAGTCTGGTCTACAACGGCTACTGGTGGTCACCCGAGCGCATTGCACTGCAGACCCTGATTGATCACACCCAGGCCCAGGTCCACGGCCGGGTTCGGTTAAAGCTCTACAAAGGCACCGTCACCGTGATTGGACGCCAATCCAAGCATTCGCTTTTTGATGCGCGGATCTCCACCTTCGATGATGACGGCGGCGCCTACAACCAGGCGGATGCCGGCGGCTTCATTAAGCTCAATGCCCTGCGCATGCGCATCGCTGCAACCAAGAGGAAGTGATATGCCATCGTTTGACGCATCCCTCGAAGCCAATATGACCGAGCTGCGCAATGCAGTGGACCAGGCCTCAAAAGAAATTGCGACTCGCTTTGACTTCAAGGGCACGAGTGCCAAGGTCGAGCAAAAAGATCGGGAGCTGACGGTTTATGCCGATAGCGAATTTCAAATCGGACAGGTCCGCGATGTGCTGATCGGAAAATGTGCCAAACGCGGTGTGGATGTGCGCTTTCTGGACTTGGGCAGCCCTGAAAAAATCGGTGGCGATAAAATCAAGCAGCTCATCAAGATCCGCCACGGCATTGCTGGCGATGACGCTAAAAAAATTGTCCGCATCATCAAAGACAGCAAAATGAAAGTCCAGGCGGCCATCCAGGGTGATGCGGTCCGCATCACTGGAGCAAAACGGGATGACCTTCAGGCGGCCATTGCGCTGCTCAAAAAAGAGATCACCGAGCTGCCGTTAACGTTCGGCAACTTTCGCGACTAGCCGACGATTCTGGCCCAGGCCGAGTGGTTGTGGATGGACTCGAAGTTTTCGGCCTCCACGGCGTAGCCCTGGACACCCGGCAGACTGCGAACCGAAACGGCAACATCACGCACGAGGTCCTCGACAAATTTGGGGTTGTCATAAGCCCGCTCGGTGACATATTTCTCATCGGGCCGCTTCAGTAAGCCCCAGAGCTCGCATGAGGCCTGGGCTTCGATGGCCCGCACCAGATCCTCAACGGAGAGCTCTGCGGATGCGACAAGGGCGACCTTCACCGTCACCTCAGAGCGCTGATTATGGGCGCCATATTCCGAGATCTCTTTGGAGCAGGGGCAGAGGCTTTTTACGGGCACCTTCACCTCGCAACTGAGCTGCTGGGCTAGGCCCGAAGTTGTCCGCGTCTGTTCGATGGTCCACTTGCAGCGGTAGTCCATCAGGCTTTGCACACCACTGACGGGTGCGGCCTTCATGATGAAAAACGGCAGAGCAACTTCGATGCAGCCGGTCTCGGCCGATAACCGGCCCAGCATATCGGCAAGCGTCGTGCGTAACGATGCGGCTGAAAGTGCAATCCCCTGCTGATTGAGCGACTCCAGCAACTCTACAAAGCGCGACATGTGGGTGCCCTTTTGCTCAGCCGGCAGGCCCACGCTTAAGCTGAAATCGCCCACCGAGGGCTGGCTGCTACCATCTTGCAGCTTGAGCAGCACCGGATAGCGCACGCCACGGACGCCCACCTGATCAATCGGCAGCTCGCGATGATCGCGCGTGCCTTGAATGTCCGGCATCAGCCCACGTTGGGCGACAGATTTGATATCAGGAAAATTCATAGCGCCTGCTTTCTAATTAAGAGACGGCCTTCAGCGGAAGCGGGAGCGACATTTTGCCGCGAATAAAGGCCTCAATCCCCTTCGCATCGAGCCCCTCAAGGGCCAAGAGTTTCTGATGATCGCCCTGATCGATAAACCGATCCGGTAGCCCCAAGTGGACAATCGGCACCATGGGGATGCGATCTCCAAGCGCGACGAGGGCCTCCGCACAGGCCGAGCCGGCCCCGCCGGAGACCACGTGTTCCTCGACCGTGACGATCATGTCATGGGTGTTGGCGATCTTTTCAATCATCGCCATATCCAGCGGCTTCACAAAGCGCATATTGACCACGGTCGCATCGAGCGCCTCCGCCGCCGCCAGAGCGGGCGTGACCATTGAGCCAAAGGCAAGAATGGCAATGCGTGCGCCGGACACTGGCTTTCGAATGTCGCGAAGGCATTCCGCCTTGCCCACTTCCAGCGCATCAAAGCAGCCCGATGCATCGACACCGGTTCCCGCCCCGCGCGGATAACGGACGGCGCTCGGGCCATCAATCGCCAAGCCCGTATTCAGCATCTGGCGACACTCACGCTCATCCTTGGGTGCCATGACCACCATATTGGGCACACAACGCAGATAGGCGTAATCAAATACGCCTGCATGGGTGGCGCCATCGGCACCGACCAAGCCTGCGCGGTCGATTGCAAACAGCACTGGCAGATTCTGTAGGGCAACATCGTGAATCAGCTGGTCATAGCCCCGTTGCAAGAAAGTCGAGTAGATCGCCAATACGGGACGCTGGCCTTCACAGGCAATGCCGGCCGCAAATGTCACCGCATGCTGCTCCGCGATTCCCACATCAAAATAACGCTCCGGAAAACGCTTAGCGAATTCCTGCATGCCCGAGCCTTCGCACATTGCCGGCGTCACTGCCATCAGCCGAGAATCGCGTCCAGCAAGATCGCATAGCCAGCGGCCAAAGACCTGGGAATAGGTGGGCTTGGTCACCGCCGCACCCGGCGTGATGCCGACCTGGGGATCGAACTTTCCTGGACCGTGATACAGAATCGGGTCGGCCTCGGCCTGCTGATAGCCCTGGCCCTTGCGGGTAATCACATGTAAGAAATGTGCCCCCTTGAGCTCCCGCAGGTTGTGCAGCGTCGGCACCAGGGCATCAAGATCATGGCCATCAATCGGGCCCACATAATTAAAGCCGAGCTCTTCAAACAGGGTGCTCGGCATGATCATGCCCTTGGCATGGCCCTCAAAGCGTTTTGCAAACTCCCGCACCGGCGGAATGGCGCCCAGGACCTGCTTGCTGAACTCGCGGGCGGAGCGATAAAAACGGCCCGATAACAGCCGTGTCAGGTAATTCGATAGGGCACCCACTGGCCGCGAGATCGACATGTCGTTGTCGTTGAGAATCACCAGCAGATCAAGCTCGGTGTCGATGCCGCCGTTGTTTAATGCTTCAAAGGCCATGCCGCCAGACAGTGCGCCATCACCAATCACCGCGATATGACGGCGCCGCTGGGGGCCGACATGCTCACCCTTGACCTTGGTGGCGACGGCCATGCCAAGGGCTGCAGAAATCGAAGTCGATGAGTGGGCAGTACCAAAGGCATCGAACTCACTTTCTGCGCGCTTCGGAAAGCCCGACAGGCCATTGAGTTGACGCAGCGTTGGCATCTGCTCACGCCGGCCGGTCAGAATTTTGTGAGGATAGCTCTGATGGCCGACATCCCAGATGAGTCGGTCATAGGGCAGCTGAAAGACATGATGAAGCGCAATCGTTAATTCAACCGTGCCGAGATTGGAAGACAGATGGCCGCCGGTTGCCGAGACGGAATCCAACAAAAACTGACGCAGCTCATCAGCAAGCTGATGCAGCTGTCGACGGCTCAGCGCTCGAACAACGGCCGGTGCATTGACGGATTCCAGCAGTCGGCCCACTGACTCCGTATTAACTGTTTCTCGCAAAACCGCTTCTCCCTCGACATCCTTTATTTAATGGGTACGCCCAAGCAGGGCCTGGGCCACCTCACGCAGCCGATCTGCCCGCGGCCCGAAGGCGGCCAACTCCGCAATCGCGCTTTGGTGCAGCCCTCTAGCGTAGTCCTGTGCGCCCGCTAAGCCAAGCAAGGCCACAAAGGTGGGCTTGCCTGCGGCAGCATCCTTGCCGGGCGTCTTGCCGAGCGTTTGGGCATCGGCCGAGACATCCAGGACATCATCGGCAACCTGAAATCCAAGACCAACCCGGGCCGCAAAACGGCCCAGGGCGCTGCGTTCCTGCTCAGAAATCGATCCGCAGAGGGCGCCCATCTCGACTGCGGCAGAGATCAGTGCGCCGGTCTTTAACGCATGCATGGCCTGTAGAGCCTCCTGCGACATCTCCTGGCCAACCGCCTCAATGTCGACCGCCTGGCCGCCCGCCATGCCTTGTAAGCCCGTGGCCCGGGCCATCACCCGAACCAGATCAATGGCCTGCTGCGCCGATACGGAGAGTCTGGTCAATAACTCGAATCCCAAGGTCTGCAATGCATCGCCCACCAAAAGCGCCTGGGCCTGGCCAAATTTCACATGCACGGTGGGCTGTCCACGCCGAAGGGCATCGTCATCCATGCAGGGCATATCGTCATGGACCAAGGAGAACGCGTGAATACATTCAACGGCGGCGCCCACTTGAATGCAATCCTGTCGACTTGCTGAGGCAGCCTCTCCGGCTGCGACGGCCAGGAGCGCCCGAATACGCTTGCCGCCGCCCAACACGCCATAGGCCATGGCCTCATGCAATCGCTGATCACCGCGCATGTGAATGGCGGGGGCCCGAGCCTCTAAGGCCTGGCGCAGTGCCGCTTCAAGGTCTTGTCGGGCCGCGAGCGCCCACTGGGAAAATTCCAAGGAGCTTATTCCTTGATTTGTGAGATCAGTGCAGAACGATCTGCGCTGCGCTCCTGGCCAGCCTCAATGACTTCAATCTCGGTCTGAACATGATTAAGAATCGACTGGGCATGCCGCATCAGGGACGCCCCGCGCTGATAGGCCGCCAGTGCCTCGGCAATCGGAACATCGCCCTGCTCTAAACGCCGCGTGACCTGCTCCAGTTCGGCCATCGCCTGCTCAAAATTCAGGGCCGCAATATCAGCCGGCAGCGGGCCAGGGCCGGCCGTGGCGGCGCCCTGTGGCAGGCCGCCCTCCACCCCGGCCGAGGCCCCCGCAGCAGATGCCGCCTTGGCCGTGTGCTTTTTTTCCATAAGCCGATTTTAATTGAAACGAATCAAGAACTTAGCTTCTTCGGCAGGGGTATACTCGCCCCTCTTTCTTGGCCAGTGTTTTTTTGGGGGGGTCCTCGATGTCGGATGTCGGAAACCTTTCTCGGCTCGCCCCTAGCGCGGCGCAGTTGCCGGTTCATTCGTATTTTGAGACTGCGGTCTTGCAGCAGGAACTCGCCAGCCTGTTTCGCCTGGGCGCAGGCTACGTTGGCCATGAGGCCATGGTGCCGGAGGTCGGCCATTACGCCACGCTGGCCCACGAGGACCACGGCCGGGTGCTGGTGCGCAACTCCCGAGGAATTGAGTTGCTCTCGAACATCTGCCGCCATCGGCAGGCCGTCATGCTGGAGGGTCAGGGCCAGGCCGATTCGATTGTCTGTCCGCTGCACCGCTGGACCTACGACCTCAACGGTGCATTGATTGGCGCGCCCCACTTCCCCGAGGATCCCTGCCGACACTTAAAGTCGACGGCCTTATCGCGATGGAATGGACTGCTCTTTGAGGGGCCTGCCGAAATTGTTCGGGACCTGCACACCACGCCATTTATGGAGCAGCTTGATTTTTCGGGCTATGTGCTCAATCGCATCGAGGAGCACGCCTGCGACTACAACTGGAAGAGCTTTATCGAGGTCTACCTGGATGACTATCATGTGGTGCCATTTCATCCGGGCCTGGGCCATTTCGTTGACTGCACCAAACTCCACTGGCACTACGGCGAACATTTTTCCGTACAGGCGGTTGGCATCACCGATCTGAAGCAGCCATCGACACCGGTCTATCAGCGCTGGCATGAGCAGGTCTTGCGCATGCATCCCGAAGGCCTGCCGCCCTACGGCGCAATCTGGATGACGATTTATCCCAACACCATGGTGGAGTGGTATCCCAAGGTGTTGGTGGTCAGCACCCTGCATCCCCGGGGGCCGCAATCCACCAATAATGTGATTGAGTTTTACTACCCCGAGGAAATCGCGCTTTTTGAGCCTGAGTTTGTCGAGGCCCACCAGGCGGCCTATCGCGAGACCATGATTGAAGATGATGAGATTGCAAAGCGGATGGACCGCGGACGCAATGCCCTAATGGTCCGTGGCGATAACGAAGTCGGCCCCTATCAGTCGCCGATGGAAGATGGCATGCTGCACTTTCACGAATATCTTCGTCGGCAGGTCCGCTATTAATCCAATTGTTTCCGTCAAAGAGCTGGTCGGGCTTCGCGAGCCCGTCTTGCTCGTGGACTGCCGGCATGATCTGATGAATCCGGATGCGGGCGCACAGGCCTATCGCGAGGGGCATCTGCCGGGGGCAGCGTTTCTGAGTATCGATCACGATCTCGCGGCATCAAAAAACGGCGCTAACGGCCGGCATCCGCTGCCTTCGCCCGAAACCTTCGCGGCCTGTCTGGCGTCGCTGGGTGCCAATGAAAACACCTTGATCATTGCTTACGATGCGTCCGGCGGGATGTTCGCTTCCCGACTCTGGTGGATGTGCCGATGGATCGGCCACCTCAAGTGCGGCGTGCTCGATGGCGGCCTTCAGCAATGGATCGCAAATGACGGCCCGCTGTCCACCGAGCCCTTTAAAGCGAAATCCAAAGGCAGGGTTTCAGTGCGGCCCTCGCTTGCGCCGCTCTGGACTGTCGAACATGTTCAGGCCTGGGTCGACGCGGGGTCAACCCGCGCAATTGCGACACTGCTGGATGCCCGCGCACCCGAGCGCTTTCGTGGTGAGACCGAGCCTCTTGATCCGGTCGCCGGCCACATCCCGGGTGCAACGAGCCGCGCCTTTATCGAAAATCTCGACAGCACCGGCTGCTTTAAATCGGCCCAGCAATTGCGCGATGAATTTCTTGCCTTGATTGGCGAGCAGGATCCGATGGATGTTGTGCATATGTGCGGATCCGGCGTAACCGGCTGCCACAATATTCTGGCAATGGAAATCGCAGGCCTTGCCGGAAGTGCGCTGTATGCGGGCTCCTGGAGCGAATGGTGCAGCGACCCCGGTCGGCCAGTTGGACTCGGCGCCTAAGCCGGGTGGTGTCAGGGCGCTACTGAGATCTTCGGATCTTTTTTCTTGACCGCAAAAGACCGCTGGCCCTTGGCCGTGACCAGCACGGCGCGGACCTCAGACAGCCTACGAAACTGATTCAGGGCAACTACTTCGAGGCTGGTGAGTCGATCCGGCATGCCACATTCAAAAGAGAATCGAAACTCAAGATCACTATGCTCACCCTTGGCCATGCCCGTAAAAAGTGATGAGGTCGCCTCGGCCATCCGCGGCTGACATGCCGCCTCGGCATTGGGCAGCACCACTGCAGATGCCAGGGCCAGCTGTTGACGCAGGCCCTCCAGGGCCTTGCGCTGAGCATCATTTTTCGGCAGGTGCTCAAAACCCAGCAGGCTTTCCATCGGGGTGCGAAAGGCGCCCCGAATCGCAGCACCTTGAATGGTGATTTCGAGCTCACCCTTGCCATGCACATGGGGCCCGTGGGCAGCGGCACCCACGGGCAGCATCAACGCCGTTAAGTAAGAACACAGGGGCAGCCACAGCTGCTTTGCTTGCCTCATATCCATCCCCTCTGTTGACCGGCTTGATTGGTCATCCCGATTTTGACTCTGTCTGCCAGGACAATAGAAGACCCGAAGCGATGGCCGCAAGCGTGACCAAACTGGGAAGTAGCAGCAATTGGCAATACATAGATCGAGCAGTCATGAGTGACTCCTTTGAGCCGGGGACGTCACTATTTTATTGTTAATGCATTTGCAATAGCAATATTATTGAAGGCCGGATAAACTCAGAAGATGCCAAGATCAACCAAGCAGCGCGGTCGATGATCAATCACAATTCCATCGTTTACTGAAAAAGGAGCCTCGCTTTTGAATCCCTTCACCGGCTCCCACATGCGCCGCAAAGTGCTTGCGGCACTCAGCCTGGCGGCTGCGATGGTACTTGGCCATCACGGGCCCGCCGCCCTTGCCCACGGAAAAGAATTTCGAAAAGCTGGGCTTGAAATCGAACACATCTATGCCACCGCAACCGCGCCCGGCCAGCCGCACGGTGCGGTGTTCATCAAACAGCTGAAAAACAAAGCAGGCACCTCAGACCGTCTGGTCGGCGGTAAAGCCGCCGTCTCCAAATCGGTTGAAGTCCACCAGATGGTGATGGATCAAAATGTCATGAAGATGCGTGAGATTCCCGGCATCGAGATTCCCGCCAAGGGCCAGGTCTCCATGGATCGCGGCGCAAAAGAGGGCTACCACCTGATGCTGATGAATCTGACTCGGCCGCTGGCCGATGGAGAGCGCTTTCCGATGACCCTGATCTTTCAGCAGGCCGGAGCACTCGACGTCGAGGTGGAGGTCGTAAAGGCCCGTGCTGGACACGGCCATAAACACTAAGAAGTGTTACTTGGTCGGCAGGTCCGTCACGAACGCCAGCTGACTTAGGCCCAGCCGATTGGCCATTGCCATCACTTCAACGACTGACTCATAGCGGGTATCGCGTTCGGCCCGCAAATGAATTGGGGTCTGGCGCGACCGACTGGCCGCCTGCTCAAGCGTGGCGGTGAGCGCCTCACGCGTAATCGGCTTGCGATCAAGAAAGAGTTCACCTTTTGCAGTAATGCTGATGTTTAAGGTGTCTTTCGGGCTACTGACTGCCGGTGCATCAGACTTTGGCAGATCCAGATCAATCGCCCGAGTCATGAGTGGCGCGGTAATGATAAAAATCACCAAAAGCACGAGCATCACATCCACAAGCGGCGTTGTGTTGATCTCGGAGAGTGGCTGACCGCTTCCTGGCGGCTCAAAATTTCCCATCGCCATATGAATGCTCCTTATGCCGGGCGGCCCTGCCGTTTCACCAAATAAGCCCGCAGATCATTGGCAAAGGCATCCAGCTCCGCCAGGGTGATGCGGTTGCTTCGGGTGAGCGCGTTGTACGCAAGCACTGCCGGAATCGCGACCGCCAGGCCGAAGGCAGTCATGATCAGGGCCTCGCCCACCGGGCCTGCGACCTGCTCAATCATGATCTGGCCGCTTCCGGAAATGCTGATTAAGGCCTGATAAATACTCCAGACGGTGCCAAACAATCCCACAAAGGGTGATGTGGCACCGATTGAGGCCAGTGTCACAAGGCCGGTCTCGAGTCGGCCTGTGCAGGCATGCAAGGCCGACCGCAGTCGACGCGTCACACGATCTTCCCAGTCCGACTGGCCATCCAGGCTCGCCGCCTGTCCTGCACGCTGCATCTCCGCTGCCGCATGCGCCATTGGAGCCAACACGGCCGCACTCTCAGACGACTGCAGCTGCTGCAGTCCATTGTCCAGTGAAGATGCCTGCCAAAACCGCTCTGCATCGGCAGCGATCTGTTTGCGCAGTCGCTGTGATGCCCTGCCCTTGGCGATGATCAAGGTCCATGAAATCACCGACATCACCAGCAGCACAATGGCAGTCAGCCAAATCACCGCATCGGCATTTGACAGCATGTGGGCTACGCCCAACGTTGGGTTTGAAGTGGCATTCATGATGAGATCATCCTCTCGGCTTGCCGCATTATGTGGCAAAAATCCGCTCAGTTTTCGAGCCGAAACTCCCATCGCCACTCATACCAGGCGGCGATTGGCCGGCCGCCTTTTAGGGCAGGCACGAACCGCCACTCACGTACCGCTTCAATTGCAGCACGATCCAGCCGGGCATGGCCGCTGCCTTTTAAGAGCTGAATCTCTCCAGCCCGGCCATCTGGCGAAATCATGACCCGCAGCACGACCGCCCCCTGCTCACCAAGTCGTCGCGATATCTGCGGGTAGTCAGGAATTCGGTTGCCACGAAAACTTGCATCCACTGTCGGCTGACGCTCCTCGGCTGCCGATGATTGTGTGGGATCGGCGGGGGAGCCGGATGCATTTGATGGCATTGATGCCGCACGCGTTGGGGCTGGTGTCACCGAAGCGGTTGGCGCGGCAATTGCTGATGGCGGCGTGTCCTTTGACTGCTGGGCCAACAGATCGCGCTGCGGCTGGGGTGCGACTGGATCCACAGCCCGCTTACTCGGTGCAGCCAACTTAGCCGCACTGGCCTGAACCGACGATGATTGCAGCTGCAGCTGTATCGGTAAGGGCCGGGGGGGCGACTCCACATCATGCTGAACCGCCTGCAGCAGCGCGGCAATCACCAGACCATGGGCCAAAGCGACCCAGAGGGCGACGCGCTTCAACTACACAACGTTGACCGAAAAACTGCCAACGCCTTCTGCTGAAACCTGCATCACATCGCCACGACGCACCTGGCCGACGCCGGCGGGGGTTCCGGTAAAAATTAAATCCCCGGCTTTGAGCTCCCAGGCCTGCGAGATATGGGCGATGACCTCGCGGACATTCCAAATCATCTGAGAAAAATCGCCGCGCTGGCGAATTTCACCATTGACGGCAAGCGTAATTTCACCTGCGGACAGCTCTCCCGTTGTCTCGATCGGAACGATGGGCCCAATCGGGGCGCTCCAGTCAAAGCCCTTGCCAATACACCAGGGCTTTGATTCTTTCTTCATGGCGGCCTGCAGATCGCGGCGCGTCATATCGAGGCCTGCGGCATATCCCCAGATATGGTGTGCGGCCTGATCCAGCGCGATATTTTTTCCACCACGGCCGATGGCCACGACCAGCTCAACTTCATAGTGCAGATCCTGGGTCAGACTCGGATAGGGCCAGTCACGGCTTTTGCCGTGACCCACCTCAAAGAGTGCATCAGCGGGCTTGAAGAAAAAAAACGGCGGCTCACGGCCTGAGGCGCCCATCTCCTTGGCATGGTCGGCATAGTTGCGGCCAACGCAATACACGCGGTGGACTGCAAAACGCTGATCCGCGCCCTGAATTGCAAGGGTAACGGGCGCAACAATCGGCAAAGGCTGCATGTCTAGTACTCCGATGAAAAACCGGTGGAGGCAGGTGCTGCAAAGTTTTCAAATTTGGTGAACTGGCCCAGGAACGTCAGCCGCACGCTGCCAATCGGGCCATTACGCTGCTTGGCAATAATGATCTCAGCAACACCCTTATCGGGCGTGTCGGGCCGGTAGACCTCATCGCGATAGATAAACAGAATCAGATCGGCATCCTGCTCGATGGCGCCGGATTCACGGAGATCACTCATCACCGGCCGTTTATCAGTGCGCTGCTCAACCGTTCGATTCAGCTGCGATAAGGCCAGCACAGGGCAGCCGAGTTCTTTGGCCAGGCCCTTCAGTGATCGCGTGATTTCAGAGATCTCGGTGGTCCGATTCTCTCCGGTGCTCGATGCACTCATCAGCTGAAGATAGTCCACCACGATCAGCCCAAGCTTGCCGTATTGGCGCGATAGCCGCCGGGCACGCGAGCGCAGCTCCAAGGGATTGAGCGCGGGTGTTTCATCAATGTGAATCTGAGCTTCCTTGGTCAGCGCCATGGCCTGCGTCAGTCGGCCCCAGTCGTCTTCGTTCAGGCGGCCCGTCCGGACCCGCTGCGCATCGAGACGGCCTACGGAGCAAAGCACCCGCATTGCAAGCTGCTCTGCGCCCATCTCCATACTGAAGATGGCAACCGGCAATCTCTCAGTGATCGCAACGTACTCCGCGATGTTGAGCGCTAAAGAGGTCTTGCCCATGCTGGGCCGGCCCGCAATGATCAGAAGATCGCCCGCATGCATGCCAGCCGTCTTCTGATCAAGATCAAAAAATCCGGAAGGCACACCCGTGACATCAGAGGGATTCGGATTCTGATAGAGGTCATCCACCCGCTCCACCACCCGGGCCAAGACATCATGAAAATTTTGAAAGCCTGCCGAACGGCGGGCGCCCTGCTCGCCAATCTGAAAGATCTGGCTTTCGGCCTCATCCAGAATCTGGCGGGTTTCCTTGCCTGCAGGATTAAGCGCCTGGGTGGCGATCTGATCACTGACCGATACGAGGAACCGCAGAATTGCGCGATCGCGCACGATCTCTGCATAGCGCACGATATTGGCCGCAGAGGGCGTCTCCTGGGCCAAGGTATTCAGATAGGCGATGCCGCCCACCTCATTGGCCCGGCCAAGGCCTTCAAGGGCCTCAAACACCGTCACCACATCGGCCGGCTTACTGGCATCGATGAGCCGTGCGATGACCTCAAAGACGATGCGATGGTCCGCCCGATAAAAATCTTCGGCACGGACCACATCAGCAATGCGCTCCCATGCAGCGTTATCAAGCAAAAGGCCTCCAAGAATGGAGGCCTCTGCTTCAACCGAGTGCGGTGGCACACGCAATGCAAGGGCCTGGTTTTCCGCCGGCTTATTCATGGACGGTGCTCCACTGGCCCCAAGGCATTACGCGCTGGCCATCATCACGATGCTGGGCATCGTGTTAGGCGGCTTCGCCGATCACGCGCACCGACACATCCACCACCACATCGGTATGCGGCGCAACCTGAATGGAATGATCACCCACGGTCTTTAATGGCCCATTGGGCATCCGAACGCAGGCTTTGGCGACTTCGAGGCCCTTGGTTTTCAGGGCTTCGGCCACATCAAAATTGGTGACCGAACCAAACAGCCGGCCATCCACGCCCGCCTTCTGGGTGATCTCCAGCACCAGGCCCGACATCTTCTGGCCGAGGGTTTGGGCAGCAGCCAGTTTTTCCGCCTGCACCTTCTCCAGCTCAGCGCGACGGGCCTCGAAATCGGCAATCGCAGTGTCCGTAGCGCGGCGGGCCATGCCCTGGGGGATCAGAAAATTACGCGCGAAACCGTCTTTCACTCGGACCACATCGCCGAGCTTGCCCAGGTTGACGACTTTCTCTAACAAAATGACTTGCATAGGGAGTTCCTTCGATCGGTGTCGGCCGTTTAATGGTTATCGGTAAACGTCAGCAGGGCGAGAAAGCGGGCACGCTTAATGGCCGTGGTGAGCTGACGCTGATAGCGGGCATTGGTGCCCGTGATGCGGGCCGGAATGATCTTGCCCGTCTCGGTGACGAAATCACGCAGGGTGTCGATGTCTTTGTAATCAATCTGCTCAACGCCTTCAGCCGTGAAGCGGCAGACCCGCTTGCGCTTGAAAAGGGCCGATTGGGTCGGGCGGCGGGGCCGCTTGTTTTTGTCAAATTTCTTGTTAAACGCCATGTTCTTACTCCAGTTCGAAATCGGTGATGTGAAAAATAAGTTGTCTGCTATTGAGTCGGGCGGGGGCCAGAAAGCCCAATGCGCAGAGTTCAGTTCCCAGTGGGATTGCATCAATGCGTTCAGCGACCTGGCCTACCGCCTTGGCCTTGGCCGTCAGCTGAATCTGTCGTTCGCTTCCTGCCTCTCGGACCTCGCCGCTATACGACACGGCCACCTCGAGCACCGGCAGACCGCCGGGAGTGAAACGCTTGGCTTTTTTTTCGCTCAGCGTTACGGAAAGACGAACCTGATTCAGTCGATCAGCCGGGCCAGCCATTAGGCGGCTGCGGGCATCTCGGCCGCGGCTTTGCGGGCCTCCTCGCGCTGAATCACCTTGATCATTGGCGATGGGCCCGTCTCGGCTTTTTTCATCGCAACCACCAGGTGACGCAATACCGCGTCATTGAAACGGAATGCATGGTCAAGTTCATCCATCTCCGACTGGCCGCACTCGATGTTCATCAAGACGTAGTGGGCCTTGGCAACTTTTTCAATAGGATAGGCCAGCTGACGACGGCCCCAGTCTTCGGTCCGATGGACCTTGCCGCCTTTGGCGGTGACGATGCTGCTGTAGCGCTCGACCATCGCAGGAACCTGCTCGCTCTGGTCGGGATGGACGATAAAAACGATCTCGTAGTGACGCACGATTTCTCCTTCTGGTTAAAGCCACCGCCCAAAAGTTGGGCCAGCACCCGCTGGCAGAGCCCTCTTTCTCGGGCTTAAGGCGTGTGGCAAGGGAGTCGAAACTCTAGCAGAAACAAGGACTTACGGCAAGAGCCGGGCCTAGGCCACCGGGGTCAGCAGGGGCAGGCCCCGGGCATGGGCCAGCAGGTTGTCTGCGGCCAGCTGCATCATCGCGCCCCGGGTTGCCCGGGAGGAGCTTGCAATATGGGGGGTGATGACCACGTTTTCGAACTGCAAAAATGCCGGATCAAATTTCGGCTCATTTTCAAAGACATCCAAGCCGGCCGCCGCAATCCGCTTTTCTTTTAAGGCGGCGATCAAGGCCTGATCATCCACAACGCCGCCGCGCGCAATGTTGATCAAAGTCGCCGAAGGCTTCATCAGGGCAAGCTCAGCGGCGCCGATCAGATGGTGTGTCGCGGCCGAGTACGGCACCACCAGCATCACGAAATCAGATTCCTGAAGCAGTTGGGCCTTTTCAACCCAGGTGGCTGCAATCGGCTCCTGACTTGGTGTGCGATTGTGATAGAGCACCCGCATCTCAAAGCCTGCAGCGCGGCGGGCAATCGCACTTCCAATTCTGCCCATGCCGATAATGCCCAGGGTCGCATGATGCAGATCGCGGCCCGCAAATTGATCAAAGGCCCAGCCGCTCCACTGGCCCGCACGCGCGTAGCGCTCCGACTCAGATATCCGACGCGCCGTGGCCATCATGAGCGCAAAGCCAAAATCGGCCGTGGTCTGCGTCAGCACATCAGGAGTGTTGGTCAGGCGAATGCCCCGCGCCTTGCAGGCCGCGACATCGATATTGTTAAAACCAACTGCGCCTGTGGCAATCACCTTCAGCCGGGCGGCTGCCGCAATCACAGATGCATCAATTTTGTCGGCTACCGAGCAGAGCATGTAATCGGCCTGCGCTATGCGTTGCTGCAAGGTCTGAAGATCCCAAGGCTGATCGGTGGCTTGATTGTCGGCAAGGATGTCGAACTCCGTCTGCAGCGACGCGACCACCTCTTGATAGATTCGGCGAGTAATGACCATTCCGGGCCGTGCCATCGCTTTTAGACTCCTTCCACAATCACCAGATGAACGCGATACGGGCCGTGGGCCCCCAGCACAATCGTCTGCTCAATGTCACCCGTACGTGATGGCCCTGAAATAAAGTTCAAGGCCCGCGGAGGCCCGCCACGCTCATGACGCATCAACGCAAAAATATCTTCCATGTGGGCAACGATTCTTGAGCGCGGCACCACGGCGATGTGGGTTTCAGGCAGAAGTGCCATTGAGGCAGGTGTCTCGGGGCCGGAAAGCAAGGCCAACGTGCCGGTTTCAGCAATCGCGGCAAAGCAGCCGGTAATGCCCACAAGATCTGGCGCCGGATCGTCGCGAACGGGCGCGCGGGCCTGCACGGCAATGCCGGCGGCCTTCCATTTCAAATTGGCCAGCGCGGGCCAGATCACCGCCTGCATCTCAAGGCCGCGGGCCTGCAGATAACGCGCTACGGCCGGCGCTACATCGGACATCTTTGCAACTTGATCGACCGATGACTGAAGCTTCTCCGACTGGGCAACAAAACGCGCCAGCAGATCGCTTCCCACCTCGGGCTGTGGCCCGATCGGCTTCTGGGCCACGTAGTTGATATTCAGTTCCTCCTCGCGGTCTTTGGCCTGGGCAGGCCGGCCCTGGGCCGCACGGATTCTGGAGAGAATTCTCTTGCGCGATGCCTGGGTGTCCAGGCCCTCTAAAGGCAATTTATCCGACATGGAAATGGCGTCCTTTTGACCTGAAACAAGGGCTTACCCTGAATGAACTTCGCTAGAATGCAAAGTGTAACGTTCAAACGATAGATCCACCATGACCCACGTTGTCACCGAATCCTGCATCAAATGCCGCTACACCGACTGCGTCGATGTCTGCCCGGTCGACTGCTTCCGTAAGGGCCCTAATTTTCTGGTCATCGATCCCGATGAGTGCATTGACTGTGCGGTCTGCATCCCGGAATGCCCGGTCAATGCCATCTACGCCGAAGAAGATGTGCCGGATGACCAGCGGGATTTTATTGCGCTCAACGTCGAGCTCTGCCAAAACTGGCCCACCATTACCCGCATGGAGCCGCACTTTCCCGATGCTGACCAATGGGTTGACGTAAAGGATAAGCGCGGACTACTTGAGCGGTGAGCAGTCCCGCTGAGGAAAAATTCACGTGCGAGTCCATCACCTGGATCCATCCTTGGACGCCGCATCTTTTTTCGTTTAAGACATCCCGGCCCCGCAGCTTCCGTTTCACCGCAGGACAATTCGCACGCCTCGGCGTGCAAAAGGCCGATGGCACCATCGCCTGGCGGGCCTACTCAATGGTCTCGGGTCCTTATGATGACCATCTGGAGTTTTATTCCATCGTCGTTCCGGGCGGGGAATTCACCACCGAACTCGCGCGGTTGCGTGTTGGAGATCCGATTTTTATTGATAAGCAAAACCACGGCTTTCTCACGCTGTCGCGATTTTCGGGCGGAACCGATCTCTGGCTCCTCTCAACCGGCACGGGCATTGCGCCATTTCTATCGATTCTTTGCGACCCTGATGCATGGCAGGCCTATGGCCGCATTGTGCTGGTTCACAGTGTTCGGACACCCGATGAGTTGGCCTACGAAGCGGCCCTTCGCAGCCTTCCCAGCCATGAGATCTTCGGCCCCCTGGCCCACCGGCTCACCTATATCCCCGTAATTACTCGGCAGGAGGTTCCAGGGCTTCTGAATTCGCGCATCACCACCTTGATTGAAAACGGCGCGCTCGAGCAGGCCGCCGGACTTCAGCTTGACTTGGACAACTCCCGCATCATGCTCTGTGGCAATCCGGAGATGGTGGACCAGACCCGCCAGGTTTTAAAGAAACGGGGATTTAAGACAAGCCGGCAATCGAGCTCTGGACAGATTGCCGTGGAGAATTATTGGTAAACTCGCCGGTCAAAAGGAGGGATCCCCTCACGTGCTCTACCAGCTCCACGAATTACAGCGCTCGATCCTCCACCCCATCAGCCACCTGGCCAGTGCCGGTGCGCATCTGTATACCAATCCCTACAGCCCGCTGTCTTACACGCCGTTTTCGCGACGGCTCGCAGCGACCTTCGACCTGGTGCATCGGCTAGGTAAGGACTACGAAAAACCCGCCTTCGGCCTGCAAACAACATCGGTGGATGGCCATGACGTGGCGGTCACCGAGCGCGTCGTTGCCGAAAAGCCGTTTTGTAAGCTGGTTCACTTTGAGCGTCAGTTTGTCGACGGTCCGCGCCGTGCCGCAGACCCGAAAATCCTGCTGGTTGCGCCCATGTCGGGCCATCATGCGACCCTGCTGCGGGATACGGTCCGTGCCCTGCTGCCCAATCATGAGGTCTTTATTACCGACTGGATTGATGCCCGCATGGTGCCGTTCAACATGGGGCCCTTTCATCTCGATGACTATGTGGAATACGTTTGCGAATTCATCCGGCTGCTATCGCCTGATTTAAATGTCATTTCGGTCTGTCAGCCAACCGTGCCGGTGCTGGCTGCGGTATCGCTGATGGCCAGCGCCAACGACCCCGCATCGCCACGAACCATCATCATGATGGGTGGCCCGATCGATGCGCGCAAAAGCCCGACCTCTGTCAATGATCTGGCCGTTGAAAAACCACTGCACTGGTTTGAAAATCATGTCATCTATAACGTGCCATACAAATATCCTGGCTATCTGCGCAAGGTCTACCCCGGATTTCTTCAGCATGCCGGCTTTGTCGCGATGAATCCGGGGCGGCACCTGACATCCCACTACGACTACTATCTCCAGCTGATTAAGGGCGATGGCGAGAGCGCCGATTCCCATCGGGCCTTCTACGACGAATACAACGCCGTGCTGGATCTCGCTGCCGAGTTCTACCTGGATACGATTCGCGTGGTCTTTCAAGACCATCTGCTGCCAAAGGGCCAGTGGACGGTGCGCGGAAAGCCTGTACGGCCGCAGGACATCACAAAAACTGCATTGCTGACCATCGAGGGTGAGCTCGACGATATCTCCGGTGCGGGCCAGACCCAGGCCGCCCACAATCTCTGCACCGGAATTCCGGCCCACCGACGGGAAGATCTTCTGGTGGCCCAGGCCGGCCATTACGGCATCTTCAGTGGACGACGCTGGCGTGAGCAGGTTGCCCCCAAGATCGCGGATTTCATCCGGAGCCATTGACGCCGTTTTGCCGCAGACGCAGTGCACGCGTTGCGGCTATCCCTGCTGTCATGATTATGCCGACGCCATCGCCATCGGCCAGGCCAATATCAATCAATGCCCCCCGGGAGGCCAGGCTGGAATTCAAAAACTCAGTCTCCTCACGGGCCTGCCCGCGCTGCCCTTAAACCCCGCCCATGGCCAGGAGGGCCCGCGGCAGCTGGCCTGGATTGATGAATCCCGCTGCATTGGCTGCACCCTCTGTATCAAGGCCTGCCCGGTAGATGCGATTGTCGGCGGCTTTAAGTTCATGCACACGGTCTTGGCAGATCAATGCACGGGCTGTGAACTCTGTGTCGCGCCCTGCCCCGTGAACTGTATTGAGTTGGTGACACCGATTGCACCGCTGGCCTGGACCCCAGAGGATGCCGCGACCGCGAAAGCACGCTTTATCGCCCGCCAGCGACGGCGCCTAGGCCACGAGCAGGCCCAGCAAAACGCAACGCAGAAGTCCGATCGGCTTGCGAACGTGCTGGAGCGCGCACGCCAACGGGCCCGCTCCCGCTTATCCGATCGCGGCGCCGAGCCTGTCGAATGAATGCCGAAAAACGGGCTGAAATTTTTCGCCGGCTGCAGGCGATCAATCCCAATCCCACCACCGAGCTCGAATACCGCACGCCGTTTGAGCTGCTCGTTGCTGTGCTGCTCTCCGCGCAGGCAACCGATGTTTCGGTCAATGCCGCCACACGTAAGCTCTTCCCCAAGGCCAATACACCGCAAAAAATTGCAAAGCTGGGTGTTGCAGGCGTTACGCCGTTCATTAGAACCATCGGCCTTTATCGGACCAAGGCCAAGCACTTGGTCAAGACCTGTGAGCTGCTCATTGCCCATCATGGCGGCGCGGTGCCCGAACATCGTGAAGCACTTCAGGCGCTTCCGGGTGTCGGCCGAAAGACTGCCAATGTAGTGCTCAATACCGCATTTGGCTGGGACTCGATTGCTGTCGATACCCATATCTTTCGTGTCGCAAATCGCACCAAAATCGGGCCCGGAAAAACGGTGATGGAAGTCGAAAAGCGTCTTGAGCGCCTTGTGCCGGGCCCCTATAAGCGCAATGCCCACCACTGGCTGATTCTGCATGGCCGCTACATCTGCAAGGCAAGAAAGCCCGAGTGCTGGCGCTGCCCGATCAATGACCTCTGCGAGTTCCGGACAAAGACGCTGCCGCCCGACTAAAAAACTCCAGAAGATCATTCGCGGCAGGCGAGAGCTGCCGGCCATCCGCATGACAGATGGATAAGGCGCGGGCAGTGTCAACGCCGGTGATTTTCAGAATGCGCAGTCCCAGCAGCTTGCTGAAGCGCCGCGCGACAATTTCGGGCAACACGGTGATGCCCAGGCCTGCTGCGACCAGCTGCGAAATCGCATCAAAGCCTTTCACCTGCACCCGAATCCTCGGCTGAATGCCCTCGCGGCGCGCCGCCAGAGATAGCCACTCCTGAATCGAGCCACCCTCTTGCAGCAAAATGAAATCCTCAAGCAGTAGCCGGCCAATCGCAGCAGCACGCTCTTTTTTCCATGGGCCCTGATTCGGCACCATCGCCACCAGGGTGTCCTGGTGATAGGCCATCACCGTGAGGCCCTCTTGCCGCAATGAGCCTGCAAAAATTCCGATATCGGCCTCACCCTCGGCGACCAAATGCTGAATCTCGCGGCTGGTGTGCTCGGCCAAATCAATTCTGACCCGCGGATGATCTTTTAGAAATCCAGTCAGATCACGCGGCAACACGGTTGCAATCGAACTCGCGTTGGCCACAACCCGGACATGGCCCGTCACACCCGAGGCGAACTCACCCACCTCGAATTCCATCTGCGCAAGCTCGCGCTCAATGGAGCGGGCATGATGCAGGACCGCGTTTCCGGCCTCGGTAAAGCGCACGCCCCGTGCATGCCGCGCCAAAAGCGGCAGGCCCATGCGGTCCTCGAGATCACGAATGCGTGTGCTGGCAGCCCCCAGCGCCAGATGCAGGGATTGGGCCGCCTTGGTGATGGAGCCGGTTGAGGCCACTGCCAACAGCAATCTCAGGGTCATAAAATCAACACGCTGCGGATTGATCACTGGGCCGCCTTTCGATGAATCGCATCGATGTAGGCCTGCCCATCAATCGGCGTGCCATCACGCTGCGACCGCCAGAGGACCTCGCCCAAACACTCCATCACGATATGCATAGCCTCGTGCCGGCTGTCATGGCGCTGAGCGAGTGCTAAAAACGCCGCGCGAATCCCCGGCGGCTGATCAATGGAAATCTGCTCCTCAATCGACAGATGCATCGAGAGATGCAAAAACGGATTGCTGCGGCCTTGCTCAGGCGGATAATCACGGCCCAGGGCCTGCTCAAGATCCTGGAGATCAGGGTGGTACTCGGGATGCTGCGTTATCCAATCCACCGCCAGGCCCTCTAGCGGAGTCAGTGGACTGCCAGCACGTTGCTTGGCCCAGGCCTCGCAGAAAAAACGTCTGACATCATCTTTGCTCGGAGTGAACATCAGAAATCGCTTGTACTAAAACTGCGGCAGGCCACCACAATTCCGGCAAGAATCGGCAACGCCCTTGGAAACCGGGCCGCCAGCAAGGCGGTGGCCACCTGGGTCTTATCGCCCATCTCGCCAATCGCCACCGCCAGGACCGAGGTCGTAAATGCATCCCACATCCGGCCACTCTAACGAACCCGACGAGCCTTCGCAAATCACGAAGGCTTGGGCCGAATTCACGCATTCTCAGGCGCCTTCAAAGGGCGTAGCCTTACCATCTATAACAAGTGGCACCGTTCAGGGAGAACCGCATGACGCAGCCAGGCGCGACCGCCGGCCGTCGCCTTCGCGACGCGCTAGCGCAAGAAAAACCATTACAAATTATTGGCGCGATCAATGCGAACCATGCCTTGCTGGCCAAGCGCGCTGGCTTCAAGGCAATCTATTTGTCCGGCGGCGGCGTGGCCGCTGGCTCTCTTGGCCTACCCGATCTGGGCATCTCGGGACTTGAAGATGTGCTGATTGATGTGCGCCGGATCACCGACGTCTGCGATACACCGCTGTTGGTGGATGTCGATACGGGATTTGGCGCCTCGGCCTTCAACATTGCGCGGACTACCCAATCCATGATCAAGGCAGGGGCGGCCGGCATGCACATCGAGGATCAGGTCGGCGCTAAACGCTGCGGCCATCGGCCGGGCAAGGCCATTGTGAGCACCGAGGAAATGGTCGATCGGGTCAAGGCCGCAGTCGATGCCCGCACCGATTCGAATTTTTTGATCATGGCCCGCACCGATGCCCTGGCCGTCGAAGGCCTTCAGTCCGCAATCGATCGGGCCTGCGCCTGCGTCGAGGCCGGCGCCGATGCAATCTTTCCGGAGGCCATGACCGAACTGGCCATGTACCAACAGTTTGTTGGGGCGGTGAAGGTGCCAGTACTGGCCAACATTACTGAGTTTGGCGCAACGCCGCTTTACTCCGCAGATGAGCTCAAGGCAACCGGAGTTGCGATCGTGTTGTATCCACTATCGGCCTTTCGGGCGATGAATAAGGCAGCGCAGACCGTCTATGAGGCCGTTCGGCGCGACGGGACCCAGCGCCAGGTGGTGGCCACGATGCAAACCCGCGAGGAACTCTACGACTCAATCGGCTACTGGGATTTCGAAAATAAGCTTGATGCCTTATTTTCTAAAAAATAATTTCAATCGCTTCTGCCCTTTTTTATTTCACCTCTGTCTATCCAAACTGCTATGTCACCCACCTCTAAATCCCCCGCCGCTGCGGCCGCCGAAGCCGCCGCCCCAAAAGCAAAAAAATCGGTTGCGCTTTCTGGCATCACTGCAGGCAATACCGCGCTGTGTACGGTCGGCCGCACGGGCAATGATCTGGCCTATCGCGGCTACGACATTCTGGATCTCGCTGATGTCTGCGAATTCGAAGAAATTGCCTATCTGCTGGTCCACGGAAAACTGCCCAACCGGCCTGAGTTAATCGGCTACAAAAACAAACTGCGTGCGCTCCGGGGCCTTCCCACCAATGTGATGGCCACCCTCGAGGCCCTGCCTGCATCCAGCCATCCAATGGATGTGATGCGGACCGGTGTCTCTGCCCTTGGCTGCAATATTCCAGAAAAAGAAGACCACAGCGCCCCCGGTGCCCGCGATATCGCGGATCGGCTCATGGCCTCCTTAGGCTCCATCCTGCTTTACTGGTATCACTACAGCCACAACGGCCGGGCCATCGATGTGGAGACCGATGATGACTCCATCGGCGGCCACTTCCTGCATCTGCTGCACGGACGTCGGCCGCCACAAGACTGGGTCCAGGCGATGCATACCTCTTTGATTCTGTATGCAGAGCATGAATTCAATGCCTCGACATTTGCTGCCCGTGTCATCGCCGGCACCGGCGCTGATTTTTACTCCTGCATCACTGGCGCCATCGGTGCCCTGCGCGGGCCCAAGCATGGCGGGGCCAATGAGGTGGCCTTCGAGACCCAGAAGCGCTACAACGCGCCCGATGAGGCCGAGGCCGATATCCGACGCCGGGTGGAGAACAAAGAAGTCATCATCGGCTTTGGCCATCCGGTTTACACCATCGGCGATCCACGCAATAAGGTCATCAAAGAAGTGGCCCGCAAGCTCTCACGCATGGCCAATGACATGAAGATGTTCAACATCGCCGAGCGGCTCGAGACAGTCATGTGGGACGCCAAAAAAATGTTTCCTAATCTCGATTGGTTCTCGGCTGTGAGTTATCACATGATGGGCGTGCCCACCGCAATGTTCACACCACTTTTTGTCATCTCGCGGACCTCGGGCTGGAGCGCCCATGTGATTGAGCAGCGGCAGGATGGCAAGATCATCCGACCAAGCGCCAACTACACCGGACCCGAAGATCAGAAATTTGTCCCCCTGGATAAGCGCAAGTAAAAATGAACACCGCTTTTCGCAAGCCCCTGCCGGGCACTGCACTGTCTTATTTTGATACCGAGTCAGCCATCGAGGCCATTGCCCCGGGTGCCTATGCGCGGCTGTCGTACACCGCCAAAGTCCATGCTGAAAATCTCGTGCGACGCTGTGATCCAGCGATCCTGAATGACTGCCTGCGGCAGATTGCAGAAAACCGCCGCGACCGGGATTTTCCGTGGTTTCCTGCCCGTGTCGTCTGCCATGACATTCTTGGCCAGACCGCCCTGGTGGACCTCGCTGGCCTGCGCGATGCGATCGCAGAAAAAGGCGGCGATCCCGCCATGATCAATCCCGTGGTGCCAACCCAGTTGGTCGTGGACCACTCACTGGCAGTCGAGTGTGGCGGGTTTGATCCCGATGCATTTGCGAAAAATCGCGCCATTGAAGATCGCCGCAACGAGGACCGCTTTCACTTTATCGAATGGACCAAACGCGCGTTTCAAAATGTCGATGTCATCCCACCCGGTAACGGTATCCTGCATCAGATCAATCTTGAGCGGATGTCGCCGGTGATTCAGGTCCAAGACGGCGTTGCCTATCCCGACACACTGGTCGGAACCGACAGCCATACGCCCATGGTGGACGCACTCGGCGTCATTGCAATCGGCGTTGGCGGCCTTGAGGCTGAAAGCGTCATGCTCGGACGCGCCTCCTGGATGCGGCTGCCGGAAATTGTCGGCGTCAAACTCTCGGGCCGGCCAGCAGCCGGTATCACCGCGACCGATATCGTGCTCGCGCTGACTGAGTTTTTACGCAAAGAACGTGTGGTCTCGGCTTATCTGGAATTTTTCGGCGATGGCGCAGCCAATCTCACCCTCGGTGATCGCGCCACCATCTCAAATATGGCCCCTGAGTTTGGCGCCACTGCAGCGATGTTTTATATCGATGAGCAGACCCTCCGCTACCTGCGGCTCACCGGCCGTGACGAGGCCTTAGTCCGGCTGGTCGAAACATACGCACGCCAGACAGGCCTCTGGGCCGACCAGATGCAGGCAGCCCAGTACGAACGGGTTTTATCGTTTGATCTTGGTGCGGTGGTCCGCAACATTGCCGGCCCCTCAAATCCGCATAAACGGGTTGCCACAGCCGATCTCGCAGCAAAAGGCATCGCGGCACCGTACCAGGAAACCGCAGGCGAGATGCCGGATGGCGCGGTGATCATCGCCGCAATCACCAGCTGCACCAACACCAATAACCCGCGCAATATGATTGCTGCTGGCCTGCTGGCACGAAATGCGAACCGGGCCGGCCTGCTGCGCAGGCCCTGGGTGAAGACCTCGCTGGCACCGGGCTCAAAGGCCGTCGCGCTCTACCTCGAAGAGGCCGGCCTGCTTTCTGAACTTGAGAAGCTGGGCTTTGGCGTGGTCGCCTTCGCCTGCACCACCTGCAACGGCATGAGTGGCGCACTGGATCCGAAGATTCAACAAGAGATCGTGGATCGGGATCTCTATGCGACTGCCGTGCTTTCGGGAAATCGTAATTTCGATGGCCGTATTCATCCCTATGCCAAGCAGGCATTCCTGGCCTCACCGCCACTGGTGGTGGCATACGCACTTGCGGGCTCAGTGCGCTTTGACATTGAAAAAGATGTGCTTGGCACCGATTCATCGGGCCGGCCCATTCGACTGGCAGACCTCTGGCCGAGTGATGCCGAAATCGATGCAGTCGTCACCGCGAGCGTCAAGCCAGAACAATTTCGTCGCGTCTACGAGCCCATGTTTGCGATTCGAACAGAATCCACACGGCCCGTCAGCCCGCTGTATCACTGGCGGCCCAAGAGCACCTATATCCGTCGGCCGCCGTATTGGGAGGGTGCGCTCGCCGGGGTCCGCACGCTTAAGGCCATGCGACCATTGGCGGTGCTGCCCGAAAACATCACCACCGATCACCTCTCCCCATCGAACGCCATCCTGCCCGATAGCGCTGCTGGTGAATATCTGGCCAAGATGGGCCTGCCAGAAGAAGATTTCAATTCCTATGCGACCCACCGTGGCGATCACCTCACTGCCCAGCGGGCCACCTTTGCCAATCCGAAACTCATCAATGAAATGGTGGTCGTGAATGGCGAAGTCAAGCAGGGCTCACTCGCCCGTGTTGAGCCGGAGGGAAAAATCATGCGGATGTGGGAGGCCATTGAAACCTACATGAATCGCAAGCAGCCCCTGATCATTATTGCGGGGGCCGACTATGGCCAGGGATCCTCGCGGGACTGGGCGGCCAAAGGCGTGCGGCTTGCCGGCGTCGAAGCCATCGTCGCCGAGGGCTTTGAACGCATTCATCGGACCAATCTCGTCGGCATGGGCGTGCTGCCGCTGGAATTCGAATCCGGCACCACACGGCACACGCTGGCCATTGATGGCACCGAAACCTTCGATGTCATCGGCGAACGTAAGCCGAGGGCCACACTGACCCTGGTCATCCATCGTCGAGATGGTGAACGCCTGGAAGTACCCGTCACCTGCCGGCTCGATACCGCCGAAGAGGTCTCGATTTATGAGGCTGGCGGTGTACTGCAACGCTTTGCGCAGGATTTTCTTGAGGCCAAAAAAGCGGCCTAAGCGGCCCGCCGGCCTTTTCATCAATACAGCCCCCGCGTCGTTGCAATGCATCCACCCCCGCAAATCAAAATTCCCGCAACCTACATGCGTGGCGGCACAAGCAAGGGGGTCTTTTTCTCGCTGACCGACCTCCCTGCGGCCGCGCAGGTGCCGGGCCCGGAGCGCGATGCGATTTTGTTGCGGGCCATCGGCAGCCCGGATCCCTATGGCAAACAAATCGATGGCATGGGCAATGGCTCCTCGAGCACCAGTAAATCGGTAATCCTCGCCAAGAGTCAGCGGCCAAATCACGACGTGGACTACCTTTTTGGCCAGGTCGCCATCGATAAAGCGTTTGTCGACTGGAGCGGAAACTGTGGAAATCTCTCTGCCGCAGTCGGGCCTTTTGCCATTCGCAATGGATTCCTTGATTCCAGCCGCGTGCCACACGATGGCATCGCCACCGTGCGAATCTGGCAAGTCAATATCAACAAAACCATCATTGCCCACGTGCCGATCGTTGCTGGCGAAGTCCAAGAGACCGGTGACTTTGAATTGGATGGCGTCACCTTCCCGGCAGCGGAAGTGCAGCTTGAGTTCATTGACCCTGCCGATGAGGGCGACGATGCCAGCGGTGGCGCCATGTTTCCCACCGGTAACCTGATCGATCAGCTCGCAGTGCCGGGCCTCGGGCCGCTTCCGGCCACCATGATCAATGCAGGCATACCAACAATTTTTGTCAATGCAAAAGATGTCGGCTACACCGGCACCGAGCTGCAGGATCAGATCAACAATGATCCAAAGGCGCTTGCCATATTCGAGGCCCTGCGTGCCCACGGCGCCATGCGCATGGGCCTCATCGGTGACCTCACGGAGGCCGCAGGCCGGCAGCACACCCCAAAAATCGCCTTTGTCGCGCCGCCTCAGGAGTACACCGCCTCAAGCGGCAAGCGTGTGCCGGCCACAGCGATTGATCTACTGGTGCGTGCACTCTCGATGGGCAAACTCCATCACGCCATGATGGGAACCGCCTCGGTCGCCATCGCGACGGCGGCGGCGATTCCGGGCACGCTTGTGAATTTGGCAGCTGGCGGCGGCAGCCGTGAAGCCGTTCGATTTGGCCATCCTTCCGGAACCCTGCGGGTCGGCGCGCAGGCCGAACTCATCAACGGCCAATGGACCGTCACCAAGGCCATCATGAGCCGCAGCGCACGCATTCTTATGCACGGCTGGATTCATGTCCCCGGCTCAGCACTCAAAAGGAGAGCATCATGACCACTCAAGTTGCCACATTTCACCGGCGTTCCATCGAAGAGCGCGAGGCCTTCTGGGCCGAACAGGCCGCCAATATCGACTGGTTCGCAAAGCCCGAAAAGATTCTTGATTTCTCCAACCCGCCATTTGCCCGCTGGTATGTCGGCGGCAAGACCAACCTCTGCCACAACGCAGTCGACCGGCACCTGGCAAGCCGCGCAGACCAGCCGGCCCTGGTCTACATCTCGACCGAGACCCAGCAAGAAAAGACCTACAGCTATAAAGAACTGCACCAGGAGGTGCAGGCGATGGCCTCGATTCTCAAATCGCTGGGCGTAAAGCGCGGTGATCGTGTTTTGATTTACATGCCCATGATTGCTGAGGCAATTTTCTCCATGCTCGCCTGTGCACGCATCGGTGCGATTCACTCAGTCGTCTTCGGCGGATTTGCTGCGCCGTCGCTAGCGGCACGCATCGATGATGCCCAGCCCCTGGTCATGATCTCTGCCGATGCGGGCATGCGTAACGGCAAAGAGGTGCCCTATAAACATCTGGTTGACGAAGCCTGCCGGCTCGCTGAAAAGCCGCCGGCCAGAGTCCTGCTGATGAACCGCGGGCTTGCGCCCATGACCAATGTCCAGGGCCGTGATGTCGACTATGCTGCCCTTCGCAAGGAGCATCTCAGTGCCACCGTGCCCTGTGAGGCCATGTTGGCGACTGACCCCTCTTACATTCTGTATACCTCCGGCACCACCGGAAAGCCTAAGGGCGTGCAGCGGGATACGGCCGGCTACGCAGTCGCGCTTGCGACCTCAATGAAGGCCATCTTTGACACCAAGCCAGGAGAGGTTTTCTTCTGTACGTCTGACATTGGCTGGGTGGTGGGCCATTCTTACATCGTCTATGGGCCGCTGATCAATGGCTCGACCACAATCGTCTATGAGGGCATGCCGACCGTACCCGATCCGGGCATCTGGTGGAGCATCGTCGAGCGCTTTGGTGTCAGCACCATGTTCTCATCGCCTACCGCAGCACGGGTGCTGAAAAAACAAGATCCGAAATACATGACCCAGCACAACACCAAGTCGCTGCGGCGTCTATTTTTAGCAGGCGAGCCGCTGGATGAGCCGACCGCCAAGTGGATCTCTGATGCCTTGGGTGGCGCGAAAATTATCGACAACTATTGGCAGACCGAGACCGGCTGGCCAATTATGGCGGCCCAGCACGGCATCGAAAATACGCCAACAAAGTTTGGCAGCCCCAGCTTTGCCTGTTACGGCTATGACCTGCGATTGATTCATGAATCCACCTTTGAGGAAGTTGGTGCCAATGAAAAAGGCATGCTCTGCGCGGTGCCCCCGCTTCCTCCGGGGTGCCTGCAGACCATCTGGGGGGATGATGAGCGGTTTGTGAAAACCTACTTCACTGCAGTGCCCGGAAAAAAATACTATTCCACCTTTGATTACGCAACGCGCGATGAGGATGGCTACTACTTCATCCTGGGACGCACCGATGATGTCATCAATGTGGCTGGCCATCGGCTCGGCACCCGCGAAATCGAGGAAGCCATTCAGGTCCATCCCAATGTCGCCGAGGTCGCTGTAGTCGGCGTGGCGGATCAGCTCAAGGGCCAAATGCCGCTGGCGTTTTGTGTGCTCAAAAATCAAGGGCCCATTCAGACCGCCGATGGACGCAAGGCAGAGGAAAAGGCCATCATGGCGACCGTGGACAAAGAGCTCGGCGCAATTGCCCGACCCTCCCGCGTGCATTTCGTTACCCTGCTGCCCAAGACACGCTCGGGAAAACTGCTGCGGCGATCCATGCAGGCCCTGGCAGAAGGCCGTGACCCCGGTGATCTGACAACACTAGAAGATCCCACAGCACTCGAGCAGATCAAAGCGGCGCTGAAATCCTAAAACCGCCACAGGGTGTGCAGACATCCGACAATCAGCGGCAGATCATTGCTTCATGTCTCTGATTCAGCGCGACCCCGAATCCAATAAAGGGGACCATGGAACACTGGCCATTCTGGGCGGCAGCCCAGGCATGGTCGGGGCTGCCGTTTTAAGCGCGCGCTGCGCGCTCTTTAGCGGCACCGGCCGTGTGGTCATCGTTCGGCTCAGCCTGGCCGATGGATTTGTGCTCGATGCTGTCCAGCCCGAGATCATGGTGATCGATGTCAATGCACATGCCAGCCGGCCGATCACCACATGGCTGATGGGTCCGGGCCTGGGCACTTCGGATGAGGCGGCACAGACACTCCGGGGCCTCATGTCCTGCGATCTGCCAGTCGTACTTGATGCGGACGCACTCAATTTGATGGCGCAGGATCCCGCACTTCAGCGCCAATGTGCGCGGCGAAGCGCGCCCACAGTGATCACACCCCATCCCGGTGAGGCGGGCCGACTCCTTGGCAGTTCCGCCCAGCATATTCAGGCGAATCGGGCCGCCAGCGCCGCCCATCTTTCTCGGCAGCTGAATGCCATCACCATTTTAAAGGGCCACCGGACATTGATTGCCGGCGCAGATGGTGTGCTGGCCCACGAGAACACAACTGGCAATGCCGCATTGGCCTGCGGAGGAACCGGAGATGTGCTTGCGGGCCTCATCGGCGCACTGATTGCACAGGGCTGCAGCCCCATGCAGGCGGCGCTGACAGGCTGTCGCCTGCATGGTGAGGCGGCCGAGCGTTTAACAAAACGCCTTGGCGGAATGATTGGAATTACTGCTGGCGAATTGATTCCTGAGATTCGACTGCTACTGAATCAGGCCCCACCGATCTCATGACCGGCATCCGATCGCTCAAGCACTGGCCTGGCTAGTGCAGCATGCTCGAGGCGCCCACCGTGGCCTCCGGGCCCTCGGCCTTGAGGACAAACACCGGAATCTCTGCCTCAAAAAAAGTCGTGTCATCGGCAACACAGAAATACGTGCCGTGCATGCTGCCGACGGGGCTGGCGATCCGGGTGCCACTGTTATAGGAAAACGATGCGCCGGGCTGAATCAGTGGCTGCTGGCCCACAATGCCCAGGCCCTTCACTTCCTGCCGTGCACCACTGGCATCTTCAATAATCCAGTGCCGCGCAATCACCTGTGCGGCGATTTCGCCGGTGTTTTCGATGGTGACGAAATAGGCAAATGTGTAGACCCCATCTTCTGCCGAGGACTGCTCAGCAAGATACTGGGTCTGGACAGAGACTTTAAGTTGCGGCTGCGCCACGTGTCGGGATCTTTGGCTCAGTGATGCTTCAGGCCAGGCCAAGCTTTTGAGCCATGCCAATACGCTGAAGCTTGCCGGTTGCGCCCTTGGGGATCTCGGGAACAATCACCAATCGTCGCGGCACTTTAAAGTCTGCGAGTTTGGTGGCAGCAAAAGCACGAATCTCCTGCTCGGTTGCGGTCATGCCCTCGCGCAGGACCACTGCAGCGCCAACTTCCTCACCGAGTTTGTCATGGGGCACGGCAAAGGTCACGACCTGCATGACTGCGGGATGATCCATCAAGACTTCATCGACCTCGACCGGTGAAATTTTTTCACCACCGCGATTAATGATCTCTTTAAGACGGCCTGTCAGTGTGACGTAGCCTTCCGAATCCATCACGCCCTGATCACCGGTACGAAACCAGCCCTTCGTGAATGCCGACGCATTGGCCTTGGGGTTATTTTCGTAGCCTGCAGTCAGGTTATCGCCGCGAATCACAATTTCGCCGGTGCTGCTTTTTGCCAGCAGCTTGCCGTGTTCATCCATGATGCCCACCTCAGGCCCGGCGGCCAGTCCGACCGATCCGGGCTTTCGCACCTTAGGCGGCAGCGGGTTGCTGCACATCTGGTGCGAGGCTTCGGTCATGCCGTAGGCCTCAATCATTGGCGCTTTAAAGACTTCTTCGATCTCGCGAATCACCTGAGTGGGCAAGGACGAGGAAGAGGAACGGATAAAGCGCAGCGGATATTTTTCAATCGTCGCTTTATTTTGCGCCGCACGCGAGAGAATGGCCTGATGCATGGTCGGCACGGCCGTATACCAATTGGGCTTACATTCTTCCATCCAGCCGAAAAACTTCAGCGCATTAAATCCTGGCGTACAAAATAAATAGCCGCCTGCTGATAGTGGTGCCAGGGTCGCGGCAATCAGGCCATGAATATGAAATAGCGGCATGATGTTTAAGCCGCGGTCTTGCCGAGTAAACGCCAACGTCTGCGCAATATTGCCAGCAGAGACCGCCACATTGCGATGTGACAGGGGAACAATCTTGGGCCGCGAGGTTGTGCCCGAGGTGTGAAGAATCAGCGCAACGTCATCGGGCTGGGCCCAGCCGCCCTGCTGAAGACGCATCTTTTTCGCCGACTGGTTTTCCAGCGTAAAGCTGCCGGCACCCTGGGCCGGCGTTGGCACCAGCTCCAGCAGCGTGACGCCAAGCTTTTTCGCCACCTCAATGGCCGGCGTGTCGCTGCCTTTTTCAACAATCAACGCCTTGGCCTTAAGGTCCGAGAGATAAAACTCGAACTCATCGGCACGGTAGGCAGGATTCAGGGGTGCCGAGGTTGTGCCACAGGCAACAGCCAGAAACGAGGCGGCCATTTCAGGGCCATTTTTCAAAACGATCGCCACCCGATCGTTGCGGCCAATGCCCCAGCCATTGAGCTGGGTCACCGTCTTGATAATCAGTTGCCGCAGCTGGCCGTAACTTAAATCGGCAGTCGCAGGGGCGCCAAATACTGGGGCGGCATCAGCGCCAGCCGAGAGCAATTCAACGAGGGTAGAGGAGCGTTTCATGATTTTCCTTATGGATCAATATCTGTCATATGGCAGTAAAACTTCACTACGCGATTTTTAATTTTCCTTTTTGTTCGGCAAGGGTTTTGGCCAACAGACTCACCAGGGCATACACCGCCTGAATATGGGGCGTGGCCACACCGGCCACCTGGCCCAACTCAATAATCGAGCCCACCAGGGCGGCGATCTCGGGTGCTCGGCCCTGCTCGATGTCTTGCAGCATGCTGGTCTTGTGTTTGCCGACTGCTTCAGCGCCCGCAATCCGTTTCTCAAGTGAGACCCGAAAAGCGATCCCCAGGGCCTCCCCCACCTGCTGGGCCTCGGTCATCATCTTGGCCGCAAGCTCCCGCGTCATTGGGAATTGGCAGATATCCACCAGCGTCGCATGCGTCAGCGCGCTGATCGGGTTAAAACTCAAGTTGCCCCAGAGCTTGGTCCAGATTTCGCTACGAATATCGGATGTCACTGGCGCTTTAAAGCCGGCATTTCGCAGCGTCTCAGAGAGCTGACGCACACGCGGCGTGTCCGCGCCGTCGATCTCCGAGATCGAAAACCGATTGCCCTCAATGTGTTTGAGCACACCCGGCGCAATGATCTCCGCTGCCGGATACACGACACTGCCAATCACCCGGTCAATGGGAATGCCCCGGGCCACCATGCCGCCGGGATCAACACTTTCCACAACCCGGCCATCGTGGGGGCCGCCCAGCTTCATAAAGTACCAATACGGAATGCCGTTTTGTGCCGTCAACACCATCGTGTCATCGGTGAAGGCGGCCGCGAGATCATCAACAACCACTGCAACCTGGTGGGCCTTCATGCCCAGCACAATGACATCCTGCGGGCCGGCCTCACGGACATTGGTCACGACCTTGGGCTGCACGACAAATTCGCTGCCATCTTCTTCGATAAAACGAAGGCCGTTGGCCTTTAAGGCCTCAAGGTGGGGGCCGCGCGCGACCAGCGTGACCGACTCGCCCGCCTTGGCGAGCCGGGCCCCCAAAAGGCCGCCGATTGCACCCGCTCCAATCACACAGATTCTCATCACTTCACCTTTTTCAGAACAACCGCCTCGCGGCGAGCCGCTTGTTATGTCGGCTCATAGGTATTGATCAGGGTTCCGATACCCTCAACGCTCACTTCCACTGTGGTCCCCGGCCGCATCGGCAACACGCCGAGCGATGTGCCGCAGGAAATCATATCGCCCGGCATGAGCGTGATTTCTCGAGAGATGAAACTCACAATCTCCGGCGGCGAAAAAATCATGTCGGTCACGGAATAGTTTTGCCGCTCGCGGCCTGAGATCACCGTCCGTACCCGGGCGGATCGCCAATCCAGGCCCTGGGTAACCGCCGGCCCAAAGGGGCCAAACCCATCACAGCTCTTGGCGCGAGACCATTGCTGGAACGTCGGGTCGGCATTCACCAAATCCAAGGCCGTCACATCATTGACGCAGGTAAACCCAAAAATCATTGACTCCGCCGCATCGACCGACACGTTGCTGCATGCGGCGCCGATCACGATTCCGAGCTCACCCTCGTAGACGACCTTTCCGTCATATGAGACTGGTTTTCGGATCGCGTCACCCGGGTGGGCAAAACTGTTGGCCGACTTCTGAAACACCAGAGGATTGGCGGGAGCGGAATGGCCAAGCTTAGCGGCCATCTCGTGAAAGTTATTCCACAGACAGAGGAACTTAGAGGGCACCACGGGATGGAGCAGCCGCACCGAATCCAGGGTCACCTCACGGCCTGTCGCGGCTTGCGGGTCGATGATGCTGCTGCCTGAATAAACTTGTATGGAATGAGATCCATCCATTTGGCAGCCGACTTTGATATCGTACCGATCATCGTTCAGTTCAGAAAATCTAAACCATCGCTTCATACTTTTATTCACTATTGTCCAAGACAGTCAGGAAGTCGTGCTAGCCTGCACTGCGCATTACAAGAGAAATTTCAGCCCCCTATTCTGCACGCTTTTCCGGAGACTCAATATGGCCCTCACCGCCTTAAAGAAACTGTTTGTCCAATCCACACTCGCACTGGGCTTTTTAGGCGCCGCTGTATCGGCCCAGGCCTGGGAGCCCACCAAGACAGTGGAGTTTGTCGTGCCTGCGGGCACTGGCGGCGGCGCTGATCAGATGGCCCGGCTGATTCAAAACATCATTGCCAAGAACAACCTCATGAAGCAGTCCATGGTGGTCGTCAATAAAAGTGGTGGCTCTGGCGCCGAGGGGTTTTTAGAGGTCAAAGGCGCTAAGGGCGATCCTCACAAAATCATCATCACCCTGTCGAATTTATTCACCACACCGTTGGCAACTGGGGTGCCCTTTAGCTACCGGGATCTGACGCCAGTCTCCATGATGGCCCTGGATCAGTTCGTGCTCTGGGTAAATGCCGAAGCGCCTTACAAAACGCCGAAGGACTTTATCGCCGCCGTTAAAGCAGCAGGCCCAGGCAAGATGAAGATGGGCGGCACGGGATCGCGTCAGGAAGATCAGATCATCACGGTGGCGCTCGAGAAACAGACCGGCACCAAGTTCACCTACATCCCTTATAAAGGCGGCGGTGAAATCGCAGTCCAGCTGGTGGGTAAGCACATTGATGCCTCCGTGAACAATCCGATTGAGGCCGTTGAACACTGGCGCGGCGGCAAGCTGCGGCCCCTGTGTGTGTTTGATGACGAGCGTATCCCGCTGAAAGACAAAGTCACCACCGATATGTCCTGGAATGACATTCCCTCCTGCAAACAAAGCGGTGTCGATGTCGATTACTTGATGCTGCGTGGCATTTTCATGGCCGGCGGCGTGACCGCTGACCAGACCAAGTACTACGTTGACTTACTGGCCAAGGTCCGCGAGACACCCGAGTGGAAAGATTTTATGAGGCGTGGCGCCTTTAACACCACCACCATGACCGGTGAAAACTATCGCAAATGGGTGGAAAAAGAAGAAGGCCGCCATCGCCAGCTGATGCAGGAAGCCGGTTTCATCGCCAAATGAGCGCACCAGAAAACAACGAGGCGGGTGACCATCGGTCAGCTGCCTCGGTTCGAAGTCTCGAGGTCGTCACTGCCGCCATCCTGTTCGCTCTGGGTGCGGTTATGATCGCCGACAGCCTGCGTATCGGTGCCGGCTGGAATATGGATGGCCCCCAGTCGGGCTATTTTCCGTTTTATATCGGCATCTTTCTGTGCCTCTCCAGCCTCATCAATTTCTGGCATGCAATCCGCGATCCAGAGACCGCCACCGAATCCTTTCTGACGCGGCATCAGGCCTCCATGGTCATGTCGCTACTGATTCCCACCACCGTTTTTGTGATCGTGATCGCCTTTATCGGCATCTATGTCGCATCGGCGCTGCTGATCGGCTGGTTTATGGTCCGGCTCGGAAAATTTAATCTCGCCCGCACTGCGCCGATCGCCATCGGTATTCCTGCGGTGCTTTTCGTCCTCTTCGAAATCTGGTTCAAGATGCCGTTGCCAAAGGGCCCTCTGGAACAACTCTTCGGCGTGGCCTAGGCCCCTATGCAAGAAATTCAATCCCTGATCGGCGGCTTTGGCGTCGCACTGTCTGCCTACAACCTACTCTTGATGCTGATTGGCATCGTGCTGGGCGTGCTCATCGGCGTGCTGCCCGGACTTGGAGGCGCCAACGGGGTTGCGATTCTCTTGCCGCTGACCTTCAGCATGCCGCCGACTTCGGCCATCATCATGCTGTCTTCCATCTACTGGGGGGCACTCTTCGGTGGGGCGATCACCTCGATTCTGTTCAATATTCCCGGTGAGCCCTGGTCAGTGGCCACCACCTTTGATGGCTATCCGCTGGCGCAGAAAAACCGTGCGGGCGAGGCGCTCACCGCCGCGTTTACCTCATCGTTTATCGGCGCCTTTGTGGCCACCCTGGTGCTGACTTTCTTATCACCCGTGGTGGCGGGCTTTGCATTGAAGTTCGGGCCGCCCGAATATTTTGCCGTCTGCCTACTGACCTTCTGCGCTTTTGTCGGCATGAGCCACGATCCGCCGTTTAAAACAATCGCCTCCATGATGCTGGGCTTTGGCCTGGCGGCAGTCGGCCAGGATTCGATGACGGGGACACTGCGGCTGACTTTCGGCCAGACCGAATTGCTCAAGGGCTTTGATTTTCTGATTGCTGTGATTGGGCTTTTCGGCATCAGCGAGATTATTCAGACTCTGGAAGAGGGCCTCAGCTTTCGCGGTGGCAACGGAAAAATCAAACTCGATACGGTGCTAAAAACCTGGCGCGAGTTGCCACGGTATTGGATGACATCACTGCGCAGCTCTGTGGTGGGCTGCTTTATGGGCATCGTCCCCGGCGGCGCAACGCCGGCCTCATTTATGGCCTATGGCCTTGCCAAACGCATGAGCAAAAAGCCGAAAGATTTCGGCTCTTCACAAAACCCCCAGGTCGAGGGCGTGGTCGCTCCGGAGACTGCTGCCCATGCGGCAGGCACCAGCGCGCTGCTGCCCATGCTGACCCTCGGCGTACCTGGGTCCCCCACCGCAGCCGTCTTGCTTGGCGGCCTATTGATTTGGGGCCTGCAGCCGGGCCCGATGATGTTTGTAGAGCAAAAAGATTTTGTCTGGGGCCTGATCGCCTCGATCTATCTGGGCAATATCGTGGGCTTTATTGTGGTGCTGGCCTTTGTGCCGCAATTTGCTGCGATTCTGCGTATTCCGTTTTCGATCATTGCGCCCACCATCCTGGCAATTTGCGCGGTCGGCGCCTTCACGGTGAGCACCTCAATTTTTGATATCTACATGATGCTCATCTTCGGCGTGATCGGATACATCTTTAAGAAGCTTAAGTATCCGCTCGCCCCGCTGGTGCTGGCCATCGTGCTCGGAGACCGAACCGAAGAAGCCTTCCGCCAGTCCATGCTGTCCTCCAGCGGCAGCCTCGGGGTCTTTTTCTCCAACGGCCTGGTGGGATCGCTGACGGTCCTTGCGCTTGCCCTCTTTATCTGGCCGTTTATCTCGCAGGCAATGTCTCGGCTAAAATCACCGGCCTAGGTAGTCCAAAGGGGCTGCCGGAATTCTTATGGCGGCCCGACCGATGTCTAAAACCGAACAAGAACGGATCGAGGTCCAGATCCTGGACCGCGCCTACCAGCTCTCCTGCGCGCCGGGCGATAAGCCCATGCTGCTGGAGTGTGTGGCGCTGGTCGATGCGCGTATGCGGCAAGTAAAGGCCTCCAGCAAGTTGCAAGGCGCAGACCGCATCGCTGTGATGGCCGCCCTGACGCTGGCCCGGGATGTCTTAGGCGGTGGCGCCCTGCAAGATGCGGGCACCCGCGAAGAAGCATTGAAAAAAATTACTGCCATCAGTCAGACGCTGGATGCAGCGCTCGTACCCCAAGAGAAACTTTTTTAGCTGGTCCCCATGCTGCTGATGATGGTCGCGCTGCTGGTGATCGGCGCATTCACAGGCTTTATGGCGGGACTGCTCGGTGTTGGGGGCGGCATGATGCTGACCCCGTTCATGACATTTTTATTCACGATGGCGGGCTTTCCGGATGCGCTCGTCATCAAGATGGCCTTGGCCACATCACTCACAACGATTCTGTTTACCTCAGTCACCAGCGTACGGGCCCATCACCAGAGCGGTAAGGTCCGCTGGGATATTGCCAAACCAATGGGGCTGGGCGCGTTTTGGGGAACATTTCTAGGCGCTCACTTTGCCAGCGCATTGAAAAGCGAATGGCTAGCGATTTTCTTTGCCGTGTTTGTGGGCTACTCCGCCATCAAGATGTTTCGCACATCAAAGCCCAAGCCTTCCCGTGAGGTGCCGGGCACTGCATCGCTTGCTGCGGTGGGCTCTGGTGTTGGATTTATCTCAAGCCTATTGGGTGCAGGCGGGGGATTCTTGAGCACGCCGTTTATGGTCTGGTGCAATGTCTCGATGCATCAGGCCATCGGCACTTCGGCAGCACTTGGATTTCCGATTGCGGCAGGTGGCCTGATCGGCTATGTGATTGCAGGCCTTGCCGTGGAACAGTTGCCCGCCTGGTCGGTGGGCTATATCTACCTGCCGGCGTTGGCGGCCTGTGCCCTTGCGTCACTCATCACGGCCCCGATCGGCGCGAGAACATCGCATCGAATGAATGTCGTTCCCTTAAAGCGGGTATTTGCCGTATTGCTGCTCACGCTTGCCCTCTACATGGCAAGCCGCGCGTTATGATTCTGGCGGCAACACCAATCTTTAAATAGAGGCACCATGACAACAACCTCTACAGTTATCGGAATCATCGGCGGCAGCGGTGTCTACAGCATTGATGGCCTGACCAATACCGAATGGCGTAGCGTGGAATCTGCGTTCGGCGCGCCGTCTGACCAGCTGATGTTCGGCGAATTTCATGGCCAGCCGATGGTTTTTCTGCCCCGTCATGGCCGTGGCCACAAGATTCCACCCTCCGAAATTAACTATCGTGCCAATATTGATGCCTTAAAGCGTGCTGGTGTGACAGAAATTATTTCGGTAAGTGCAGTGGGTTCTCTGCGTGATGATTTAAAACCCGGTATGTTTGTCATCGTGGATCAGTTCATCGATCGCACCTTCGCCCGAGAAAAATCTTTTTTTGGTACTGGCTGCGTTGCCCATGTTTCCATGGCGCACCCCACTTGTAACCGGCTCGCTGAGCATATTCAGGCAGCAGCCCAGGATTCGGGAATAGAGGCGGTACGCGGCGGCACCTACCTCGTCATGGAAGGGCCGCAGTTCTCCAGCCTTGCAGAAAGTGAGCTCTATCGCAGCTGGAAATGCGATGTCATCGGGATGACGAACATGCCCGAAGCCAAACTGGCCCGCGAGGCAGAGATCTGTTACGCATCGGTCGCAATGGTGACCGATTACGACTGCTGGCACCCCGACCATGACGATGTAACCGTAGATCAAATTATCGCTGTCGTAACCGCTAATGCGGAAAAAGCACGGACCCTTGTGCGGGCAAGCGTGCCTCGACTCGCCGCCGATGCCGACAGACAAAACTGCAGCTGCCAGTCCGTGCTTACTCATGCGCTGATCACTGCGCCCGAGGCCCGTGATCCCGCATTGATGAAAAAATTAGACGCCGTTGCAGGCCGCGTGCTGAGAAAATGACGCCTGCACACGACGCCGCCAACTCCATCGTCTCGGTGATGCAGCGTCTTGATGCCTTGGGGCTAAACCGCGGGGCGTCAGGGAATTGCTCTGTGCGCACGTCGGTGGGTTTTCTCATAACGCCCTCGGGCATTCCACCAGAAAAGCTAACCGAGGCCGCAATGGTGACAATGTCGTTATCAGAGCCATATCAGGCCGGCATGGTCAGGGGAATGGCAATGCCCGCAGCCAATCCGTCCAGCGAGTGGCGCTTCCATCACGATATCTATCTTCAGCGGCCCGACGTGAATGCGATCGTTCACTGCCATTCCGCTTTTGCCACCAGCCTGGCCTGCCTGCACAAGGAGATACCAGCCTTTCACTACATGATTGCAGTGGCTGGTGGATCCAACATTCGCTGCGCACCCTATGCGCTTTTTGGCACACAAGAACTCTCCAACCAGGCCCTACAGGCATTGCAGGATCGCAAGGCCTGTTTGCTCGCCAACCACGGCATGATCGCTGTTGGCCGAGATCTGGCCGATGCACTCGGAATAGCAGTCGAAGTTGAAAGCCTGTGCGAGCAATACTGGCGCGCACTGCAAATCGGAGAACCCATCCTTTTATCGGATGCACAGATGTCGGACGTGATGGAAAAATTCAAGACCTACGGACCCAATAAACATGGCTAGACAATTCGGCGACGGGGTTGAGTATTTTTGCCGGAACTGTCTAATGAAAGTACCAGGAGGCTGCTATGTCAATTAAGTCCAAAATCCGCACCGTTCCCCACTACCCCAAACAGGGCATCATGTTTCGCGATATCACAACCCTGCTGAAAGATCCGGTGGGCTTTCGGATGATGGTGCAAGAACTCGTCAACCGTTATACAGGGCAGAAAATCGATAAAGTCGCGGGTATTGAGTCACGTGGCTTTATTCTTGGTGCGCCGCTGGCCTATGCCCTGGGCGTGGGGTTCGTTCCGATCCGCAAAAAGGGAAAGCTTCCTGCCGAAACGGTTGGTCATGATTATGAGTTGGAATACGGTGTGGATCGTATTGAGATTCATACCGATGCAATTGTCAGAGGCGAGCGCGTGCTACTGGTCGATGACCTGATTGCCACCGGGGGTACCGCCGAAGCGGCGGTATTACTGATTCGAAAGCTTGGCGGCGAGATTGTAGAGTGCGCCTTTGCTATTGATCTGCCGGATATCGGCGGCGCGACGCGACTGGAAAAACTCGATGTGAAGGTATTTGCCCTCACGGCCTTTGAGGGGCACTAAACAGCACCTCGTATCAGGTCACTTGTACTTTTATATCCCGCAAGGTTTCCAAGGGAATACGGGTACCGATGTTAAGAATCTCCATACCGATGACTTGATCATTCTTGTCGAAATCGAGTATCACTCCCGGACGCACCTCCTCGGAGCTTGCAATCGGCGTCTCATTGAGATGAAGATATAAGGCGTTAGCACTTTGGTCAAAATGTATTTTCATAGCTTGCCTTTCAGGGTTCGATCGAAAAAGGCGGTAATCACTAATGGGGGAATGGTAGCGCGCTTTGCAATAACTCGCAGCACTCTGAAGTCAAAATCTGCAATAGGTGCAAGAAAATGCTGTAACTCGGGGTCATGAGAGTCGTCATATATCAGGGTCGGCGACCGCAAGGCAGTCTCTACCCAGTCATCCTGAATTTGCCGTAGTGTCATCACGAACTCGGCATGCTTGGTTTTGGTAAACATAGCCGCAGTTGATCCCAACGACAGTCGCCCCACAAACAGACTCCCGACCTAGCCGTGCGCTATAGTCAATCCCATGAAAATCGAAACCCTGCGCTGGTCCGATGGCCGGCTTGAAATGATTGATCAGCGGGTACTGCCTGCGGAATTTCGCTATCTGCCTTTCACCAACGCAGCCGAAGTGGCCGCCGGTATCCGTGACATGGTGGTGCGGGGAGCGCCGGCCATCGGCGTAGCCGCCGCCTATGGGGTAGCACTCGAAGCACTTCAACAGCAGCATCAGACCATCGAGAAATTTACCCAGGCCATTCATCGTGGCCTGGATGTTCTGGCTGCGAGCCGCCCGACTGCCGTGAATTTGTTTTGGGCACTGGAGCGGATGCGTCAGCGCTGGGCAGCGGTCTTAGGCTCGGAGCCACACACCAATAGTCCACCGGCGATCGCCCAGGCCCTGCTGGCCGAGGCCCATGGGATCTACGCCGAAGACATTGCCATCAACCGCGCGATAGGCAGCCACGGCGAAAAGCTATTAAAAAATGGTGCACGGGTCCTCACCCATTGCAATGCCGGGGCACTGGCCACTGCTGGACATGGCACCGCGCTCGGCGTGATTCGCTCGGCGGTGGAAGCAGGGAAAAAGATTTCGGTGATTGCGGATGAGACCCGCCCATTTCTACAGGGTGCACGGCTCACCGCCTGGGAGTTGGTCCAGGAAAATATCCCGGTCACCCTGATCACCGACAACATGGCGGGCCACCTAATGGCACAAGGTGATGTCGATGCCGTCGTTGTTGGCACCGACCGGGTCTCTGCCAATGGGGATGTGGCCAATAAAATCGGGACCTATATGGTGGCTGTACTGGCCCATCGACATCGAATCCCATTTTATGTCGCCTGCCCCTTATCCACCATTGATATGGCCATATCAAGTGGCAAAGATATTCCGATCGAGGAGCGGCATATCGATGAAGTAAAAGGCTTCCGAGATCTACATTGGGCTGCAGAGGGGGTGGCGATCTGCAACCCCGCATTCGATGTGACACCAGCGGATCTGGTCACCGCGCTGCTCACAGAAAAAGGCGTTGTCTTTCAGCCAAATGAGCAACGTCTCCGCGAGCTATTTCAATCTAATTAAAAAAATCTTTCACTTTTTCCATCCAGCTCTTGGACTGGGGATTGTGGCGCTCACCACCTTCTTGCAGGGATGACTCAAAATCCCGCAACAGCTTTCGCTGTTTATCGGTGAGCTTTACCGGTGTCTCAATCAACACATGACAATACAAGTCTCCCGGCAATCCAGACCGTACATTACGAATGCCTTTACTGCGCAGCCGAAAGGTCTTGCCACTCTGACTGCCCTCGGGCACCTCGAAGCTTGCCTTTCCGCCTAAGGTGGGCACATCAACGGTTCCGCCCAGGGCTGCCCGAGCAAAACTGATCGGCACTTCGCAGTGCAGGTCATCGCCATCGCGAGAAAACACGCGGTGGGGCTTGATGCTGATTTCGACATACAGATCACCACTTGGCCCGCCGTTTACGCCCGGCTCGCCATTGCCGGCCGAGCGAATGCGCATGCCATCATCAATACCCGCCGGGATTTTGACTTCGAGTGTCTTTTGCCTGCGGACCCGGCCATCACCGTGGCAGGTGCCGCAAGGATCTTTGATGGTTTTGCCGCGGCCATGGCAGCTCGGGCAGGTCTGCTGAATCGAGAAAAAGCCCTGTTGCATGCGGACCTGGCCCTGTCCGCCGCAGGTCTTACAAGTCTCGGGCTTGGTGCCCGGCTTTGCGCCTGAGCCATCACAGGTGCCGCACTTTTCCCACGTGGGCACCTTAATCTCGGTGGTCATGCCATTGGCCGCATCCTCCAGCGTGACTTCCATCGAGTAACGCAGATCGGCCCCGCGATACACATTACTGCGGCCACCACGGCTGCCTGCGGCGCCACCGAAGATATCGCCAAAGATATCGCCGAAGGCATCCGCAAATCCGCCAAAGCCCTGCTCTCCGCCGCTAAAGCCGCCTGCATTGGGATCCACACCAGCATGGCCAAAGCGATCATAAGCGGCACGCTTCTCGGCATCCGAGAGCATTTCGTAGGCCTCTTTGGCCTCTTTGAATTTATCTTCCGCTGCCTTATCACCCGGATTGCGATCCGGGTGATATTTCATTGCCAGCTTGCGATACGCCTTCTTTAAGTCTTCATCAGAAGCATTTTTGGCAACACCAAGCACTTCATAGTAGTCGCGCTTGGGCATTAGTCACGCTTCACTTCCTTGAAGTCTGCATCCACAACATCATCGGCCTTAGCAGCACCGCCAGCCGAAGGGGCCCCACCCGCAGCAGCACCGGCCGCAGCAGCCTGCGCGTCGGCATAGACCTTCTCGCCCAGTTTCTGCGAGGCCTTCATCAGGTTTTCTGTCTTGGATTCGATCGCCGCCTGATCCTCGGTCTTTAACGCCGCCTCGGCCTCTTTGATGGCCTCTTCGATTTTGGCTTTTTCGTCGGCACTGATCTTATCGCCATGCTCTTCTAACGACTTCTTCACCGAATGGACCATGGCCTCGCCTGCGTTACGGGCCTGCACCATCGCGACACGCTTTTTGTCGTCCTCGGCATTGGCCTCGGCATCTTTCACCATCTTCTGAATCTCCTCATCGGAGAGCCCAGAGTTGGCCTTAATGGTGATCTTATTTTCCTTGCCTGTTGATTTGTCTTTTGCCGAGACATGCAAAATGCCGTTGGCATCAATATCAAAGGTCACCTCAATCTGGGGCGTGCCACGGGCGGCTGGGGGAATGCCTTCGAGATTGAATTCGCCGAGAAGCTTGTTGGCATTGGCAAGCTCACGCTCACCCTGGAAGACCTTGATGGTCACCGCAGGCTGATTGTCATCAGCCGTTGAGAAGACCTGCGAGAACTTCGTGGGAATCGTGGTGTTTTTCTGAATCATCTTGGTCATCACGCCACCAAGCGTCTCGATGCCGAGTGATAAGGGCGTGACATCCAGCAGCAACACATCCTTGCGGTCGCCCGCCAATACCGAACCCTGAATGGCTGCGCCCACGGCCACGGCCTCGTCGGGATTGACATCCTTGCGCGGCTCACGGCCAAAGAAGCCCTTCACCGCATCCTGGACCTTCGGCATGCGGGTCATGCCGCCCACCAGAATCACATCATCGATCTCGGAGGCCGACACGCCGGCATCTTTCATCGCGATTTTGCAGGGTTCAATCGTGCGGCTAATCAGATCGTCCACCAAGGACTCGAGCTTGGCCCGCGTAATTTTGAAGGTCAGGTGGACCGGTGCCCCGTTGGCCATGGCGATGTAGGGCTCGTTTAACTCGGTCTGCTGGCTGGATGACAACTCAATCTTTGCCCGCTCGGCCGCCGCCTTGATTCGCTGCAGCGCGATGGGATCCTTGGAGAGATCCACTCCGCTTTGCTTTTTGAATTCATCAATGATGTGATCAATGATGCGCTGATCGAAATCCTCGCCGCCCAAGAAGGTATCGCCATTGGTGGAGAGCACCTCGAACTGTTTCTCGCCATCAACATCAGCGATCTCGATGATGGAGACATCAAAGGTGCCGCCGCCTAAGTCATAGACGGCAATCTTGCGATCTTTGCCGGCCGCCTTATCCAAGCCAAAGGCCAATGCCGCCGCTGTCGGCTCATTGATGATGCGCTTGACTTCCAGGCCTGCGATACGGCCTGCATCTTTGGTTGCCTGACGCTGGGAATCATTAAAGTAAGCCGGCACCGTGATCACGGCCTCGGTGACTTCTTCGCCGAGATAGTCCTCGGCGGTTTTCTTCATTTTGCGCAGCACCTCTGCCGAAACCTGCGGGGGCGCCAGATTTTTGTCGCGGGCCTTCACCCAGGCGTCGCCGTTATCGGCCTTGGAGATTTCAAAGGGCATCAGCGCAATGTCTTTCTGCACTTCTTTTTCATCGAACTTACGGCCGATTAAGCGCTTCACGGCATACAGCGTATTTTTCGGGTTGGTCACCGCCTGCCGCTTGGCGGGTGCGCCCACCAAAATCTCGCCGTCTTCCATGTAGGCGATGATGGACGGCGTGGTGCGGGCGCCCTCAGAATTTTCAATAACCTTGGGCGAGCCGCCCTCAAGAATCGCAACGCAGGAATTGGTCGTTCCCAGGTCGATGCCGATGATCTTTGCCATGATGCTTTTCCTTCAGAAATTGGATTGACTTGATAAAGCAGGTGGGGGCTGGTTCGGCCCATTTCAAGGGGGCCCGGCCTTGCCGCCCGTCGCGCGGGCCCTACTGGGCGACCACTACAATGGCTGGCCGCAGGACCCGCTCAGCCACCATGTAGCCCTTCTGCATGACCTGGACCACATGATTTGAGGGAACCGGCGGATTCTGGGCATTGCCATCCACCATCGAGACCGCCTGATGGCGATTGGGATCGAATTTCTCTCCCACTGGATGAATCGGTGTCAGCCGGCCCTTCTGGAACGCCTGCTGGAGCTGCTTCAAGGTCAGTTCTACGCCACCCTTAAGGCCGTCGAGGGTCTGATGTTCAAGGGTGAGGGCCATCTCCAGGCTATCGGCCACCGGCAGCAACGCTTCGGCAAATCCTTCGATCGCAAATTTCCCGGCGTTTAAGACCTCCTGGGCGCTGCGTTTGCGGAGATTTTCCATCTCTGCGCGGGCCCGAAGATATTCTTCCTCCCAGGCCTTGACCTTGGCCTGCGCCTCGTCGAGCTGGACCTGGAGACTTGCGGCCGGCTCGGGGGCTGACGCCTCTGCGGGTGCAGCACCGGCCTCGGGGCCCAATGGCTCGGCATTCGGAGTAGCGATGGTGTCCTCGGGTGTTTTTTTCTCAGTTGAGTCAGGCATGGGAATTCCGCAAAAACGAATCGATAACTCCGAAGGTTGGGCCAGCCAGACTGATTTTCAAGGCCCCGTATCGGGCCCGATGGCCCAGCAGCAGCCCGCGCCCTGCCTGCCGGGAGGCCCTAGTTGGCGCTGCCGAGCGCCTTTGCCCGAAGCCGCTGAAGTTCAAGGCTGGCGGCTTCCTGCGCATCCTGACCGACTGGCCAGCCTGAGAGATTAAGCGTGATCAGATCGGCAAGGGCCTGAATGCCGGCCGGCTCATCATTGATGCAAGCGATATAGCGATACTGGCTGCCGCCCGCAGTCAAAAATTCTTCCTTGCCCTCCATGGCGATTTCTTCGAGCGTCTCGAGACAGTCGGCAGGAAAGCCCGGACACATCGCATCCAGCACTTTCACGCCCTGGCCGGGCAGGCTCTCGATGACTTCTGAGGTGTAAGGCTTTAACCACTCCGCCTTGCCGAAGCGCGACTGAAATGAAATCCGCCACTGCTGCTCCGTCAGTCCCAGGGCCTGCGCCAAAAGCCGCGCGGTTTTATGGCACTCACAGTGATAGGGATCCCCCTTGAGCAGCGAGCGCTTCGGCACGCCATGAAAACTAAAGAGCAGCAGATCGCCGCGGCCATGCGCCTGCCAATGCCGACGGACCTGCTCGGCCAATGCGGCGATATACGGCGGGTAATCGTGAAAGCTGCGGATCAATCGCAAATCGGGCTGATTACGAAACGCGGCAAACTCTTTAAAGACCACATCAAAGGCGGTTGCCGTGGTGCTTGATGAATACTGCGGATACATCGGCAGCACCAGTAAGCGGCGGACTCCGCGATCTCGCAATGCCGCCAAGGCGGAGGGAATACTCGGATTGCCGTAGCGCATTGCGACTTCAAGCACGACATCCATTCCACGGGCCGATAACACCGCACGCAGGCCCTGGGCCTGCCGCTCGGTGTAGACCCGAAGCGGCGAGCCCTCGTCCATCCAGATGCTGGCGTATTTCACGGCCGACTTCTGGGGCCGCACATTCAAAATAATTCCATTCAGAATCGGCCACCAGACCAGCCGCGGAATCTCGACCACCCGAGGATCCGACAAAAACTCTTTCAGATAAGTTTTTAAGGCCTTGGCGGTTGGCGCATCGGGTGTGCCGAGATTAATCAACAAGACTCCGGTGCGCAGGGCAGCGCCATGCTGATAGTCGGGCTCAGGTCGCAGTGTGGGATTCATCAAAAAAATAGCGGGCCGGGGCTAGCCCTGTGCGGGCTGGCTGAGGGCCGTGGACAGTAATTTTGCGGTGATATCCACAATGGGAATCACGCGCTCATAGGCCATGCGGGTTGGGCCAATCACGCCCAGCGTGCCGACGACTCGGCCATCAATCTCATAGGGCGCAGCCACGACCGAGAGTTCTTCGATCGGCACCAAGGACGATTCGCCACCGATAAAAATCTGCACACCCTGGCCGCGCGATGAGGACTCCAGCAGCCGCGCCAATGCAGCCTTTTGCTCAAACAAATCAAAGAGCTTACGCAGGCGACTCATATTTTCAGAGAGATCAACGACATCCAAAAGCCGCCGCTCCCCAGAAACGAGCACCTCGTCATTGCCTGCGGAAAATACATCCTCGCCATTTTCGACCGCTAGTGCCATGAGTGAGGAAATGTTATTGCGCAATTCAGACAACTCAGTTTTGATCCGGGCCCGCACCGCCTCAAAATCAAGGCCGGCGTAATGGGCATTGATGTAATTGCCTGCTTCGGTGAGCTCAGCGGGTGAATAGTCCCGTTCCGTCTGGAGGATTCGGTTATGCACGTCACCATCCGGGCTCACCACAATCAGCAGCACACGCCGTTCGCTAAGCCGCAAAAACTCAAGGTGTCGAAACACGCCCGCCCGCCGCGGCGTCACCACAACGCCGGCAAAGCTCGAAAGGCTGGATAAAAGCTGTGCAGCATGTGTCATCACCCGCTGGGGCGCATCCGCCTGCAGCTGGCCCTCGAGCATGGCGGCCTGATCGGGCTTAATCGGCTGCACCGTGAGCAGACGGTCCACGAACAAACGGTAGCCGCGCGGCGTCGGAATTCGGCCGGCCGAAGTATGCGGACTGGCCACAAGGCCCATGTCCTCGAGATCGGCCATCACATTGCGAATCGTAGCCGGTGAAAGATCAAGGCCCGAAAACTTTGACAGCGCCCGCGAGCCCACCGGCTGGCCCTCGGCGATATAACGCTCGATCAAGGTTTTTAAGAGGTTTCGGGACCGGTCATCTAGCATAGGCCGCATTATTCCCCATCCCTGCTCCTATGGTGTAATGACAGCCATGAGCCAAGGCCAGACTCCCTTTCGATGCGTAGGTGTGTTCGGTCGGCCGCAGACCGAGGGCCTGGGCGCCCCACTTCGGCGCATCCTTGCGAGCATTCGGATGCTGGGATGCGCGGTATGGGTCGAAAATGAAACGGCAAAAAGCGCTGGCCTCACCGCAGCCGAAAGCGATGGCCAGGCGAGCCTGAATGCGCTGGCCGAGCGAATTGATCTGGCCGTCATTCTTGGCGGTGACGGCACCCTGCTTGGCATCGCGCGCCAGTTAGCCCCCACCGGAATCGCTTTAATTGGTGTGAACCAAGGCCGTCTTGGCTTTATGACGGATCTGGATATCTCACAAGTGGAATCTGAACTGCCCGCGGTCATTGCGGGTGACTATGTGAAAGAAGAGCGGGCCATGCTGCAGGTTGCCGTGATGCGCAAAGCGCCAGGCTCCACCGCTCGAACCGCAGTGTTTGATGCGCCGGCATTAAACGATGCAGTGATCAGTCGCGGTGCGGTCAGTCGCATGGTGGAAGTTGAAGTATTTGTCGATGGCCACTACCTGCACACCCTGCGGGCCGATGGCCTGATCATTTCAACGCCGACTGGCTCCACCGCCTATGCGCTCTCGGCACTGGGCTCCATCCTGCATCCCAGCTTGGCCGGCATCACCCTGGTGCCCGTCGCCCCGCAGGCCCTCTCCAGCCGGCCCATCGTGCTGCCCGAACAGGTTGAAGTGCAAGTGGTGATCAATGATGGTGCCGGCACCAGCCTGCACTGCGATATGCAGGCCCTGACCTCGCTGCAAGATGGAGACAAAATTGTCATTCGCCAGGGGCCCCACAAAGTGCGACTGCTGCATCCCAAGGGCTACGATTATTTCTCCATGCTCCGCCGCAAGCTGCACTGGAGCACCAACCCTTTATTTGCTGGCCGGCCCGATCCCCTTCCGCCGACCGAATCCCACTAGCCATCACGACACGCCATGCTTGTCTCGCTGTCCGTGCAGCAGTTCGTAATTGTCGAGCAGCTCGATCTCGACTTTAGCCAGGGCTTTACCGTCATGACCGGCGAAACGGGTGCCGGCAAGTCAATTCTGATTGATGCGCTCGATCTGCTGCTCGGAGGCCGCGGTGATGCGACTGTCGTGCGCGAGAAAGCAGCAAAGGCCGATCTGTCTGCGCGCTTTGACCTCTCTGATGCCCCCGAGGCGCAGGCCTGGCTGGCCGAGGTAGAGCTGCAGTCTGACCAAGATCCCCATGAATTGCTGATCCGCAGGGTGGTGGATGCGGCAGGAAAATCGAAATCCTGGATCAATGGGCAGCCGGCAACCCTGACACAACTCAAAGAAATCGGCGAGCAGCTCGTGGATATCCATGGCCAGCATGCCCATCAGGCACTGCTGCGGCCGCAGGCCCAGCGCGTATTGCTCGATGCACATGCCGGCCTGACCGAGTCGGCCAAAACACTCGCGCTCCAATGGCGCGAGGTGCAACGGCTTGAGCACGCAATCGCCGATTCAGAGCAGCAGGCGCAGGCCCTCGCCGTGATCAGGGATCAGCTGGAGTGGAAGGTCTTAGAGGTCAATGGGCTGCGTCTTTCGGCTGGCGAATGGGAGGCCCTCTCTGAGGAACAAAAGCGGCTTTCTCACGCTGCAGAGCTTCTTCAGAGCTCGCAATCAGCACTTCAACAAATCGCGGAAGACGATCCATCAATCGTCACACAGCTAGAGAAATTGCAGCAGCGACTGGGCAGCCTCACGGATAAAGATCCCCGGCTCACGCCTGCGACACAGGCCCTTGAATCTGCAGTCATTCAACTGCAAGAGGCCGCCGATGCCCTTCAACGCTATCTCGATAAAAGCGATCTTGATCCCGATCGGCTCACTGAAGTCGAAGAGCGCGTGCAGTCCATCTTTAGCGTCGCCCGAAAACTTAAAGCGCGGCCTGAAGACCTTTTGTCTCTCTTGGCGACGGCCCAAGAGGATCTGGCCCGGGCAGCACAGGCAGCCGACACCGAGGCCCTTAAGCAATCATTGGCCCAGGCACGGCAGGAATACGACCAGCAGGCCAAGCGGCTCTCGCACGAGCGCCAGAAGGCCTGTCAGGCGCTCTCTGGGGCAGTGAATCAATGGTTTACCCAGCTTGCAATGGGCGAGATGCGATTTGAGGCGGCCTGCGAAGCCCGCGAAAAACCGGCGGGCCACGGACTTGAAGATGTCATCTTCATGCTGCGCAACCATAGCCAGGGTGCAGCCTATCCAATGAACCGTGTCGCCTCAGGCGGTGAGTTGGCCCGCATCAGCCTCGCCATCGCCGTGGTGACCTCATCATCAAACAAGATTCCCACCTTGATTTTTGACGAGGTGGATTCTGGCATCGGTGGCAATGTCGCCCATACGGTTGGAGAACTCTTGCGGGGGCTTGGCCAGTCCCGGCAGGTCTTATGCGTGACCCACCTGCCGCAGGTTGCCGCACGCGGCCATCACCACCTACGGGTCTCAAAGAAAAAATCAACGGCAGGCCCGCCAGTCAGCGCACTCACCCCATTAAGTGCCGAAGATCGGGTGGATGAAATCGCCCGCATGCTTGGCGATGAAGGCGCGGAGAAGACCTCGCGCGATCACGCGCGCTCGCTACTTACTCTTTGATAAACGCGCAGCCGAGGCGGCCGCGGCTGATCGATGCGGGCAGTTGTCGCGCTGACAATGGCCGTATAACGACAGTGCATGATCGGCGAGCTCGAATCCTTGCTCTCGCGCGATCCGGCGCTGCCGATCCTCGATCTCGGTATCGCAGAACTCCTCCACCCGGCCGCAATCCAGGCAGACCAGGTGATCGTGATGGGATCCCTCGTTCAGTTCAAAGACCGCCTTACCCGACTCAAAATGGCTGCGCGAGAGAATCCCAGCCTGCTCAAACTGGGTCAGGACGCGATACACGGTGGCCAGGCCAATATCGACGGCTTCAGCCAGCAGCGCCCGATAGACATCTTCGGCCGTCAGGTGCCGTGAACTTGCCCGATGAAAAATATCCAGGACCTTCAGCCTGGGCGCGGTCACCTTCAGGCCGGTTGTTTTTAGATCATGGGCGCCGGACATGGGCCGTATCATAGCGGCCTATGTCGACAAAAAACCCAGGCCCTAGCGAAGACCCGCAGGCCAGCCGTCAGGGCTGGCTCAGGTGCACTCTGATTGCCGTGGCAAGCGCAGTGCTGCTTGCCGGCTGCGCCTCGAAAAATAACCGCCTGACCAATCTTCGCGAAAATCCGCCGAACTGGCTCACACCCTTTCGGATTGACATTGGCCAGGGCAATTACATTACAGAGTCCATGGTCGGCCAGCTGAAAAAAGGCATGAGCCGTGAACAGGTGCGCGGTGTGCTGGGCACACCACTGTTAATCGATCCCTTTCGTAATGACCGCTGGGACTATGTCTTCAAGCTCAAGCGTGGTGATGGCCGTCAGGATCGGCGCCGCTTTTTTGTGCAATTTAAAGAGGATGCGCTGGAATCCTGGGGCGGCGATCCACTGCCACGCGAAGGCGGCGAGGAACTGCTGCCGTCACGGCCTGCGCGATAAATCATCATGACAAGCGCCACACGAATTGCCATCTCGGGTGCAACCGGAAAGATGGGCCGTATGCTGATCGAGGCAGTGCTCGCCCATCCGCAGATGGCGCTTGCCGCGGCCCTGGAGCAGCCCAGCAGCCCGATGATCGGAAAAGATGCCGGCGACTTCATGGGCCAGTCCTCCGGTGTTGCGATCTCTGCAGATCCCACGGCCGCCCTTCGGGCCGCGGATGTCTTGATCGATTTCACGCGGCCTGAAGCCACACTGGAATTCATCAAGGCCTGCGCCCAGCATCGTGTACGGGCGGTAATTGGCACTACCGGCTTTGATGCGGCGGGCCAATCAGCAATTGCAGCCTTTAGTAAAAACAATGCCACCGTGATGGCACCCAACATGAGTGTGGGCGTGAATATCACCTTAAAGCTTCTGGAATCGGCGGGCCGCTATCTTGGCGAAGGCTTTGATATCGAAGTCATTGAGGCCCACCACCGTCACAAGGTGGATGCACCCTCCGGCACGGCACTGAAAATGGCCGAAGTTGTCGCCCAGGCGGCTGGCCGCAATCTCAGCAAGGATGCCCGCTATGCCCGCGAGGGCCACACGGGCCCGCGTCCTGCGAAAGAGATCGGCTTTTCGGTCATTCGTGGCGGTGACATCGTGGGGGATCACACCGTGCTTTTTGCCGGCACGGGCGAGCGCATTGAAATCACCCACAAATCCTCCTCGCGGGCGACCTATGCCGAAGGCGCGCTGCGTGCAGCGCTATTTCTGATGCAAAAACCTGCGGGCCTGTATGACATGCAGGATGTGCTGGGCCTGAAGTAAGGCCCCGGGGGCAGCGCTAGCGCAATGCCGCGATCACTTCCCGATCCGTAAGCCACTCTGACAGAATGCGTGGCTTGGTTTCACCCGGCCGATAAACAAGATACAACGGCACGCCGTTGCGCCCATGCCGGGCCAGTTCGGCAGCAATCTGCGGATCCTGACGGGTCCAATCCGCCCGCAATGCCTGCACGCGATTTTCTTTAAACGCTTTGATCACCGCATCACCTTGCAAAACGCGGACCTTATTGGCCTGGCAGGTAATACACCAGCTCGCAGTGAAATCAACAAAGACTGGGCTGCCCTGCAGCGCCAGCCGCTCAGCCAATCCAGGGGCCCAGGCCTGCCAGCGAAGCTCCCCGGCCGAGACTGCCGGCGAATTTCCATTGGCAGCTGATTCCGTTATTGATGCAGCCGCAGTGGATGAGCGCAGCGCACTAGCAGGTGCCTCCCGCAGGGTCCAGACAATCGCCAGCACCAGAAACACAAACGCGAGCAAAACACCGACCAAGGAGATCGGGCCCGCTTTGCCCTGCTGCAAGAATCGTCCATAAATCCACAGCAGCAGAGACAACGCAATCGCCGCCATCAACGCCGTCAACACGCGGTCAGGGCCCTGCAGTCCGGCTAAAACCCAAATCAGCCAGGCCGCAGCAGCCAGCATAGGAAATGCCATGAGCTGCTTAAATGTCATCATCCAGGGGCCAGGCCTGGGCAGGACTTTCAAGAGATCCGGAAGAAAGGCCATCAGTAAATACGGCAGCGACATGCCCACGCCAAGGCCGGCAAAGACCAAGAGGGTCTCCCAGAAACCGGCAGTGGCCGTAAAACCAATCGCACTGCCCATAAAAGGCACTGTGCAGGGTGAGGCCACCACCACGGCCAGCACGCCGGATGCAAATGCACCGCCCGCATTGGCCTGGGCCGCCGCACGATCTGCAAATCCTAAATTCGCAGCCCGCACTGCCAGTAGGCCCATCTCAAATACGCCCAACAAATTCAGCGCAAGCAATACAAATAGCAACGTTAAGCCCAAGACCACTGCGGGATTCTGCAGCTGAAAGCCCCAGCCAATCGACTCGCCGAGACCGCGCAGCGCCAACAACAGCAGGCCCAATGCCGTGAACGTCAGAATCACGCCCGTCGAAAATGACAGGGCCCGCACGACGGTGATCGATGTCGCATGCGCCGACTCAGCAAACGACAGCACCTTTAATCCGATCACCGGAAAAACGCAGGGCATCAGATTCAGAATTAGGCCCCCCAGTAGTGCAGCGCCCAGGGCCGACCAGAATGCGCTGCTGATAAATCCGGCAGAAGGCTTGGGGCTTGGGGCTGCAGCCGCTGCAGTCTGGCCCTCCGACACGACGCTGACTGCGGCCGGCGGCGACTGATTTGAAAATGCAGCCCGCCATTCGACTCCTGGCTGTGTGCCGGTTACCCAGATGCCTTCGACAAGCTTGGCTTTTTTAACCTGATCAACTGCAGCAGTCGATGACTCCCCAAGCGGGATATCCAGCCGCCAGCCCTGCTCTGTCTTTGCAAGCCGCTGAGCTGCGGCCGGCAGAATGAGGCCCTCTAGGTAGGGAAGAAAGAGGCCCGCGACTTCATCTGTATCCGATTTCGGCCACGATAAAACCAGCTGGCGATCCACGACATGGGCTATCAACAGCCGGCCGGAATCTTTTTTCGGCAGCCGCTCTCGCGCTAACGCAAATAACGGCGCATCCGAAGATGCCTCGACTGATTTTGCATCGGCGGCCACCGGCAAGCGCAGTGCCAAGGCCGCCTCACCGGGGATGCAGACATCCTTGCAGACCAGCCAGCTGGCCTGGGCCTGCAGGACCACCTCGCGTGCCGCAATCGATGAAGGCGCAATCAACTCTACTGCGAGCAGTAAATCGCCCTCATAGCCAAAATTCGCCAGCGGGCCAACCGGCAAGCGTTGCGGCGTGGGCCATTGAATCGCACCCGCCTTCCAGCCCGCAGGCAAACGCCAATCAATCCGCGTGGGCAATCCTGAATCTCCAGGATTTTTCCAATAGGTGTGCCAGTGCTTATCGTGAACCAGACGCAGGCCAACCCAGAGGCTCTGCCCCGCCACCACGGCCTTGCGCTCGGCGATCAGTCCGGCCTGCAGCTGGCCCACCCGCGTCATGCCCTCGGCGGGGGCAGCAGCGTCGGCCCCCTGCTGGGCCTTTTGAAGCAGTCCCTGTGCCTGCGCCGCAGGCGCTGCCGAAATGAGCAGCCAAACCAATAAGTGAAGAAATTTCATGTTCGGGATTATTCCACCTTCGATTCGCTTGGTAACATTGGCGCCATGCTCAATGAATTAACGGCCCTGGCGGATAAGACCGACGCCCTGATTTCGGTAGTCAATCAGCTGCGCCAGGAAAACACACGACTGCGCAATCAAAATGCACAGCTCAACGCTGAGCATCGGGCCATGGGTGAGCGGCTGCAGCTGGCCTCAGAAAAACTCGAGGCCATCGTCGAGCGGCTGCCCTAAGCAGCCCGCCCGCCACCGCATGGGCGGGGCCCACTAGCTGAACTGCTCACGCAAGATGTTTTTCTGAACCTTGCCCATCGCATTGCGGGGCAATGTCTGCACGATATGAATGGCCTTGGGCACCTTGAAGTTGGCAATCCGGGCCTTGATCTCAGCGATCATCGATTGTGGATTTAAAGATGCGCCGGGCTTCGCGACCACCACAGCCGTTACCGCCTCACCAAAATCGGGATGCGGAATGCCAATCACCGCAGACTCATCCACACCGGCCATCTCATCAATCAGCATTTCAATTTCTTTCGGGTAGACGTTATAGCCGCCCGTGATGATGAGGTCTTTGCTTCGGCCGATCAGATGCAGATAGCCATCGGCATCCCACTGGCCCATATCACCTGTCCGAAACCAACGGTCCTGTGTGAATTCCTCTCGGGTCTTCTCGGGCATCCTCCAGTAGCCCGAAAACACATTCGGACCGCGGACCTGAACAGCGCCGATTTCAGACAGACCCTGCCTGCGTCGTCGCACGGTGCGGCCGCGATCATGCACCAAACGCAGTCCAACTCCTGGCAGGGGAAAGCCGACCGTTCCTGCGCGACGCTCCCCCTGATAAGGATTCGAAGTCAGCATGACGGTCTCACTCATGCCATAACGCTCCAAAATTACATGGCCAGTTTTCGCGCGAAAGGCCTCGAAGGTCTCCTTTAAGAGCGGCGCCGACCCCGAAATAAATAGCCGCACGCCCTTGACGACCGATCGCGTCAGGCGGTCATCGGCCGCCAGCCGAACATAAAAGGTGGGCACACCCATCATGACGGTGGCCCGCGGCAAAAGCCGAATGATCTGATCGGCATCGAACTTTGTGCACCAGTAGGTTTTGCTGCCATTGATCAAAGCGCCATGCAGGGCGACAAACAGGCCATGCACGTGAAAAATGGGCAAGGCATGCAGCAGCACATCGCCACGCTGCCAGTGCCAGGCTTTTTGCAGCGTGCGGGCATTCGATGCCAGATTCCGATGGCTCAGCATGGCGCCTTTGCTACGGCCGGTCGTGCCTGAGGTATACAGAATCGCAGCAAGATCATCGGGCTTGCTGCTCACGGTTTTAAATGTCGCCCGGTGCGGCGTTGCGGCCTGAATCAGGCTGCCATCAGCAGCCTCCCCAAGGGTCATGACATGGCGGCAGCCATTGGCACGGGCGATCGGCTCAACCCAAGAAAAATGAGCGGGGCTGCAGACGACTACTGCAGGCTCGGCATCTGAAATGAAATAGCCGATCTCTGACTCTCGATAGGCGGTATTTAATGGCAAGAACACCATGCCGCTGCGCAAAGCGGCAAGGTAGAGCATCACCGCCTCAACGGATTTCTCGACCTGCACCGCAATGCGACTGCCGCGGGCAACACCAAGAGAGGCCAGCCAATTGGCGATCTTGGCGCTGCCAGCGCGCAGGTCATCAAAGGTGTAATAACGGCCATCGGGCGTTTCAAATGCACAACGATCCGGCGCCCGAGGGAACTGCGATTCCAAAACGCGATACAGATTGCTCATATCAATCCTGCAGCCTTAGTCATCTTGAAAGTCGGGACTGGTCTTATTCAGAAATGCGCTGATGCCGCGCCGATAGTCCTGAGAGTCTGCGAAATCCCAGCTCGCATCGTGCTGGGCTGCCGTCAACCCAGGGCCTTGGGCAAGCTCCATCAGTCGACGGATCAGCCACTTGTGTCGCCGGGCAGCAGCAGGCCCGCCGGCCAGGACATGCTGCATCAGCGTGTTTAATGCCTCATCAAATAATGACTGCGGCACGACACGATTGACCAGGCCTTTGTCATAGGCTTCTTCAGCATCCATCAGCCGGCCTTCCAGCAAAAGCTCCAGTGCGGTCGCTGGGCCAACACAGCCCACCAAGGCGGCGGCCTCCTGTGGGGCCATGGGAAAACCAAGCCGATTAATCGGCACACCAAAGCGGCTGCGGTCAGTGGCAATCCGAAGATCACAGACGCAGGCAATCTCTAGCCCACCGCCGACACAGGCCCCATCAATGGCCGCCACGACAGGTATCGGGCAATGCGCAATCGCGCGCAGTGCCGGTGCAATGATGTCTTCGTGATACGCCCGGACCTGCGCTCGGCTCATGCGCTGCTCGGCAAATTCAGAGATATCTGCGCCAGCGGCAAACGCACTCTGCTGGCCTGAAATCACTGCGAGTCTTAAGTCTGTGCGGGCAGAAATTTCTTCAAAACACTGCCGCAATTCCCGCCACATCTGAATCGAGATTGCGTTTAACTGGCCCGGATGCGACAGCGTGACCCGGGCAACGGGCGGCGTCGAGGCCCAGACAATACTGCCGACGGCATGATATTCAGACTGCGCCACGTTATTTTGATCGCCGATAAGACCACATCAGAATCAGAGCGCCCACCATGATCATGGGCAAGGACAGCCATTGTCCCATGCTCAGGCCGAGGGACAACACTCCGAGAAATGCATCCGGCTCGCGCGCAAACTCCGCCAAAAAGCGCGCCAGACCATAGCCCAGAAGAAACAATCCCGACACCGCGCCCAGTGGCCGAGGACGAGCGGAGAAGCGCCACAGCACGACAAACAACAGCAGGCCCTCGAGCAGCATCTGATACAGCTGCGAAGGATGGCGGGCCAGCAGATCGCCCGCCTGCGGAAAGACCATGGCCCAGGGCAGTGTGGCCTCTGTGGGCCGGCCCCAGAGTTCGCCATTAATAAAATTTCCCAGTCGACCCGCCGCAAGGCCAAGGGGCACCAGCGGTGCGATGAAATCCGCTACACGAAAAAATTCAATCCGACGTCGCCACGCAAAAAATCCCATTGCGGCGATCACCCCCAGCATGCCGCCGTGAAAGGCCATGCCGCCTTGCCAGACCGCCAGAATTTCCTCGGGATGCTGCAGGTAATAACTCGGCTTATAAAACAATACGTAGCCCAGCCGACCTCCGAGCACCACACCGATCACGCCGAACAGCAGCAGATCATCTAAGCCGCGCGCATCCATGGCCGAGGATCCAGCCGATGACTTCATGCGCAGCCGGCCCAGAATCAGGACCGCAGCAAAGGCCACGAGATACATCAGTCCGTACCAGCGTATTGCGAGTGGGCCTAGAGAAATCGCAATGGGATCAAACTGCGGATGAACAAGAACCGATGGCGCCATACGGCACAATATAACCTTTGATTCCCCCCAAGGAGACCAGCGCCATGGCCAAGCCGAACCCTACCCCGCCGAAACGACTCAACGAGCGGTCGCGCATGGTGACCGAGGGGGTGGCCCGCGCGCCGAATCGGTCAATGTATTACGCCATGGGCTATCAGGAAGATGACTTTATTAATAAGCCCATGGTCGGCATCGCCAATGGCCACTCCACCATCACGCCCTGTAACAGCGGCCTGCAGCCCTTGGCTGATGCCGCGGTCGTAGCGCTGAAATCAGCCGGCGCGAACCCCCAGCTCTTTGGCACCCCAACCATTTCAGACGGCATTGGCATGGGCACCGAAGGCATGAAATATTCACTGGTCTCGCGGGAGGTCATTGCCGACTCTATCGAGACGTGCGTGAACGGCCAGTGGATGGATGGCGTATTGGTCATCGGCGGCTGCGATAAAAATATGCCCGGCGGCATGATGGCCATCGCGCGGACCAATGTGCCTGCCATTTATGTCTACGGCGGCACGATCAAGCCCGGCCACTACAAAGGCAAAGACCTGACGATTGTTTCGGCCTTCGAAGCGGTCGGTGAATTCACTGCAGGCCGGCTCAACGAAGTCGACTTCAAGGAAATTGAAAAACGTTCCTGCCCAGGATCAGGTTCCTGCGGCGGTATGTATACGGCCAACACCATGAGCTCCTCTTTTGAGGCGCTTGGCATGAGCCTGCCGTACTCCTCGACCATGGCCAACGAAGACCAAGAAAAGATTGCCAGTGCGGCCGAGTCAGCACGGGTATTGGTTCAGGCCATTGCCAAAGGCATTCGGCCCCGCGACATCATCACCCGCGAATCCATTGAAAATGCGGTTGCCGTCATCATGGCTGTCGGCGGGTCCACCAACGCAGTGCTGCATTTCCTGGCGATCGCGCACTCAGCGGGCGTGCAATGGGACATCGATGATTTTGAGCGTGTCCGCAGGCGGGTGCCAGTGATTTGCGATTTAAAACCCTCGGGCCGTTATGTCGCGACCGATCTGCATCGCGCAGGCGGTATTCCGCAGGTGATGAAAATTCTGCTGCAGGCAGGGCTTTTGCATGGGGACTGCCTGACCATCACGGGAAAAACAGTTGCGGAAATGCTTCGTGACATTCCTGCCACGCCCCGCGCGGATCAGGATGTGATTCTGCCGATTGAAAAAGCGCTTTACGCCGAGGGCCACCTCGCCATTCTCAAAGGCAATCTCTCGCCCGAGGGCTGTGTGGCCAAGATTACCGGCCTAAAAAATCCAGTCATCACAGGACCTGCCCGCGTCTTTGACTCAGAAGATGCCGCCATGCAGGCCATCATGGAGCGGGCGATCAAGCCAGGTGATGTTGTGGTGATCCGCTATGAGGGACCCCGCGGCGGGCCTGGCATGCGCGAAATGCTCGCCCCGACTTCGGCCCTCATCGGCCAGGGGCTGGGGGAATCGGTGGGCCTCATTACCGATGGCCGTTTCTCGGGCGGCACCTGGGGCATGGTCGTCGGCCATGTGGCCCCCGAGGCCGCAGTCGGCGGGCCGATTGGGCTGGTCAAAGAGGGGGACTCCATCACCATCGATGCCCACCAGCAACTGATCGAACTCAATATCAGCGCGGCTGAATTCGCGGCCCGCAAGGCCGCCTGGCGTGCACCTGAGCCCCGCTACACCCGCGGGGTGCTGGCGAAATTCGCAAAGCTCGCGGCCTCGGCAAGCCGTGGCGCAGTCACCGACCCCGAGCTCTCTCAGCCCGAGATCCGCGGCTAGACAGGTTTTGCGGCTACAATTCGGGTCAACCGGCTGCCGCGGTGGCCCGTTATAAGAAGCAGATGCAGTGCATTGAATCTGCCGATTGACTTGATTAGATTTTCAACAGGAGAGTATCCATGCGTAAGTTTGTTGCTCTGACCGTCGCCGCAGGCATGATGGTCTCCGCCGGCGCTGCTTTTGCCTCGCCCGAGCTGCTCAAAAAATACAACTGCACGGCCTGCCATGCCAACGATAAAAAAATGGTCGGCCCTGCCTATAAAGACGTCGCTGGCAAGTACAAAGCCGATGCAGGCGCTGCCGAAAAGCTGGCCAAGAAAATCAAGGCCGGTGGCCAAGGCGTATGGGGCCCTGTTCCAATGCCTCCCCACCCCCAGGTCTCTGATGCAGATGCCCTGACCATGGCGAAATACGTATTGACCGTGAAGTAAATCGTCCACGGGAAGACTGCCAAAAACCCTTCGAGTCATCGAAGGGTTTTTTGTTTTTAAGAGCCCTTAAAGTAAAGCGATGGCACTGCCACGACAATTTCGACGCCTTCGGCTGGGCTTAGTGGGCTTTGGCGATGTGGCGCGTCGCTCGCTCGAGCTCTGCCTATCGCGCCCATCTCAGCAGCATGGTCCCCGGCTGATTGTCGTGGGCCGCACCGCCGCCCAGCGCATCGCACCGCAGATCCGGCCCGCATTTTTTTCGGGCCGGCACAGCGCGCTCGGGCTTGATCTCGATCATCGACAAACGGTTCGGCGCATCACGCCGATACTGCAGGCCGCAATCATCTATCTGCCAACGGCTGAGCCCAAGACCGCTGAGGCCAAAACGGCAAACATTGACCGCCGGGCCCGGGAGCTTGCTTGCGGACTGCGTGCCTGCCAATTTGCCATGCCGCTGGTTTATCTCAGCACCACTGGCGTTTATGGAAACCATCAGGGTGCCGAGGTCTCAGAGACCAGCCGCTGCCAGACGCGCCAGCCAAGGTCATTGCGTCGGCTTGATGCGGAGCAGGCCCTTCGGCCGCTCGGCGCCCATGTGCTGCGGGTTCCGGGCATCTACGACAGCCACGAGCGCCTGCCCACCGCGCGACTCCGCGCACAGCAGCCAGCCCTTCGACAAGAAGATGATGTCTTCACGAATCACATCCATGCCGATGACCTTGCACGAATCGCGCTCATCGCTTTGTTTCGCGGCAGGCCCGGCCGCATCACGAATGCGGTCGATGAGACCGACATGAAAATGGCGGATTATTTTGATGCAGTCGCTGACACGATCGGCCTTGCCCGGCCGCCGCGCGTCTCGCGGGAAGAAATGAAATCCCTGGCGGCGCAAGGCGCAATCCATCCCATGATGATGGGGTTTCTTGCAGAGTCACGACGCGTGAAATCCACGCGAGTCCACCGCGAACTCCGCATGCGCCTTCGGTATCCTACTGTTGGTCACACCCTACGCGAACTGAAGTCGCAGTCCCATGTTACATCCCCAGCACCACAGCGCTAAACCGCTGCCCACCGGCCATCAGGATCTGCACGGCCACAGCACCCATGACACGACCCGTGGCCATGCCCGCACCGTATTGAATGTGACGGTCCTGGGCTGGGCCGTTGCGCTCACCGTGGGCTTTGCCGCAGTTGAATTTGTGGCATCACTATGGTCGGGCTCCGTGGCCCTGATGGCCGATGCGGGCCACATGATCACGGATGCGACTGCCTTGTTTCTCGCGCTGGCTGCGCAAATGATTGCACGGCGGCCGCCAACCGAAACCAGCTCCTATGGTGACGGCCGGGCGGAGGCCCTGGCGGCATTCGTGAATTCCTTGGCCATGCTGGCCATGGTGATCTGGATTGCATGGGAGGCAATCGACCGATTCCAGCAGCCGCATCGTGTGGAAGGCATCACCGTTATGGCGGTTGCTGCAATTGGATTGGTGGTCAATCTGGTGGTGGCCTGGCTGCTGTCAAAAGACCAAAGCAATCTCAATTCAAAAGCTGCCCTGATTCATGTACAGGGTGATCTGCTGGGCTCGATTGCCGCCATCATCGCCGGGGCGGTGGTCACCATTACAGGATGGACCCCCATTGATCCCCTGCTCTCACTTCTGGTCTGTGTCCTGATTCTGAAATCAATACTGAGTCTGCTTCGCAGTTCCACCCGAATTCTGATGGAGCATGTGCCGGACTCCGTGAATTTCAAAGCCGTTGGCATCGAACTTCAAGCCATGCAGTCAGTGGTTCGGGTCCACAACCTCCACATCTGGGAAACCATGCCTGGAGAAATCAGCCTAACGGCCCATCTCGAGGTCAACAGCCTCGCGCACTGGCCCGAGGTGCTGCAGGCCGCACAGCAGATGCTGCGGGATCGGCATGGCATTGACCATGCCACCTTACAGCCCGAACTCGGGTCTACCCACCAAGCCGCTGACGGGCAGAGCGGTATTCCTGCTCCAGCTGATCCACAATCTGCCCAGCCGGCATCACCGCGGTAATACCCGCCACGCTCTGGCCTGCGCCCCAGATATCTTTCCATGCTTTCTGGCCAGCATTTTTGCGCAGGCTTGCAAAATCCACTTTTGATTTGTCGGATTGAATCAGCTCATCAGGATTTAAACCGGCACGCACAATACTGCCGCGCAGATAATTTCCCAATACGCCAGTAAAACTTGACGAGCTCACGATATCCTCGGCGCCCGACTCAACCACCATCTGCTTGTATTCAGGAATCGCGCGGGCCTCGGCTGAGGCTACAAATCGTGTGCCCATATACGCAAGATCAGCGCCCATCGCCTGGGCGGCGAGAATATGGTGGCCACGACTCATCGCACCCGAGAGAATGATGGTGCCCGAGTAAATTTTTCGCACCTCTTCGATAAACGCAAAAGGATTTAAGGGCCCAGCATGGCCGCCCGCCCCGGCCGTCACCAGAATCAGACCATCCACACCTGCCTCGATGGCCTTCTCTGCGTGTCGCAGGCTGATCACATCATGAAACACCAATCCGCCATAGGTCTTGGCCGCCTGCACCACAGGCGTTGGGGCGTGCAGGCTGGTAATCATGATGGGCACCCGATAGCGGACTGCCAGCTCGATGTCCTCGGCGAGCCGCGGGTTCGACGGATGCACGATCTGATTCACCGCAAAGGGCGCCACAGGATAGGGGCAGCCCGCCGGCTGGGGCTCGGCCAGGGCCTGCTGAATCTGTTCAAGCCAGCGGGCAAGCTCCCCAGACTCGCGGGCGTTGAGCGCTGGAAACGATCCCAGAATTCCGGCCCGGCACTGTGCAATGACCAATTCAGGATTGGAGACGATAAATAACGGCGCGCCGATCAGCGGCAGCCGCAGCTGGGCAAGGGATTGTGGAATTGGCAAACCAGTCTCCTTTTCAGGGTCTTTCCCAAGTCCGGCGCCTTGCAAAAAATCCCGGCCCTGGGTTTAATTCAAACGAACGTATGAATGATACCGGACTCCCCCTGTCGGCGGCCAGCACCGCCGTGACCCGCGAGCGGCTGCTAGATGTGGCCGAGCGGCTCTTCGTGCGCCATGGCTTTGAGGCAACCTCACTGCGCAAAATCACGGCCGAGGCAGGTGCCAATCTTGCAGCAGTGAACTATCACTTTGGCAGTAAGGAATCCCTGGTCCAAGAAGTCTTGCGCCGGCGGCTGGATCGGGTGAACCGCGAGCGGCTGCTCGCACTGGATGCGCTCGAAAAAGCAGCAGCTGGAAAACCACTCAAGCCCAGCAAAATTCTCGAGGCATTTTTTGGCACCCTGCTGCGCATTGCCAAAGAAGAGCCGCAGAGCGGGCCCACTTTTCTGAAGCTTCTGGGCCGCACGATGACCGAGCCTGCCGATTTCATTCGGGCCTTTCTGGCCGATGAGTATCAACATGTGCTGGAGCGCTATAAGTCAGCCCTGTTTCGGGCCCTGCCCGATGTGCCCCGTGCAGAAATCATTTGGCGCTTTCATTTCATGCTGGGCGCAACGGCCTACGCCATTGCCGGCACCGACAGCTTAAAACTTGTGACCCGCTGGACCGAGCCTGAAAGCGCCGAAGTGCCGCGCTCGGCCCGGAAAAAAACCCGTGATGCGGATCAACTGAGCGAGCGGCTGATGAGCTTTCTCATCGGCGGCCTGCGTGCACCCCTTCCCAAATCAATTGACCCACCCGAGAGGAAAACGCCATGTCGTTCATCCTGATGATGCTGATCATTCTTGCTGCCTGTGCAGTGCTGCTCACGGTAGCGCCACTTCGAAAGCGGCTTCTCACAGCCCCAATTCTGAGGGGCTTTCGAGCCGCCTTGCCGTCGATGTCAGAAACAGAGCGGGCCGCCCTTGAAGCGGGCACGGTCTGGTGGGAGGCCGATCTGTTTCGTGGCCGGCCCGATTGGAGGGGCCTGACAGCCATCGCAAGGCCCGAGCTCACCGCAGAAGAGCAGTCCTTTCTTGATCACGAAGTCGAAGAGGCCTGCCGGATGGTCAATGAGTGGCAGGTCAACTTCAAAGACTACGACATGCCCAAAGCGGCCTGGGACTTCATCAAGCAGAAAGGTTTTTTGGGAATGATCATTCCCAAGGCCTACGGCGGCAAACAATTCTCGGCCTATGCCCACTCACAAGTGGTTGCCAAACTTTCTACGCGCTCATCGCCACTGGCCATTTCAGTGATGGTGCCCAACTCATTGGGCCCTGCCGAGTTGCTGCTGCACTATGGCACCGAAGCGCAAAAAAATTATTTCCTGCCACGGCTGGCCCGCGGAGAGGAAATTCCTGCTTTTGCGCTGACCAGTCCTTGGGCGGGATCGGATGCCGCAGCGATTCCCGATTTTGGAGTCGTCTGCAAAGGCCTCTGGCAGGGCAAAGAGACACTCGGCATGCGGGTCACGTGGAATAAGCGCTACATCACGCTGGCACCAGTCTGCACGCTTTTAGGCCTGGCATTTCGACTCTACGATCCCGATGGCCTGCTGGGCAGCACGAGAGATTTAGGAATTACCTGTGCGCTGGTGCCACACAACCATCCCGGCGTTGACATCGGCCGCCGCCATATTCCAATGAACACCTATTTTATGAATGGTCCGACGCAGGGCGATCAGGTCTTCATGCCACTGGAATTCATCATCGGCGGGCCGAAGATGGCCGGCCAGGGATGGCGCATGCTGATGGAGTGTTTATCAGCGGGCCGTGCGATCTCGCTGCCTTCTGCCAATGCTGGATTGGCCCAGCTGGCCGCCCGCGTTGCCGGCGGCTATGCGCGAATTCGCAATCAATTTAAGACACCGATCTCTCGGTTTGAAGGCATCGAAGAGCTGCTTGCCCGCATTGCAGGCTATACCTATCTCAATGATGCCGTGCGCACGCTATCGGCAGCGAGTATCGACCTGGGTCAGCGGCCATCGGTTGTCTCGGCAATTGCGAAATATCACGTCACTGAGCGTGCCCGACAGGTGTTGGCAGACAGCATGGATATCGTGGGTGGTAAAGGCATCTGCCTGGGGCCATCCAATATTCTTGGCCTTGCCTATCAGCAGATGCCGATTGGCATCACGGTAGAAGGCGCCAACGTGCTCACCCGAAACCTGATTCTCTTTGGTCAGGGCGCGATTCGCTGCCATCCCTATCTGCTCAAAGAAATGCAGGCCGCCCAGCATCCGGACCGTGGCCAGGGGCTCAATGATTTTGATCATGCCTTCTGGGGCCATGTCCGCTACACGATCGCCAATGGCGCGCGGGCCATCTGGCATGGCCTCACAGCATCAGCTTTTGCCGGGCCAGGCAGCCAGGGCCCCGTCGAGATGCGTCAAGCGATGCGCGACCTCAACCGCAGTGCCGCCGCCTTTGGATTTCTGGCCGATATCACCATGCTCATGCTCGGCGGAAGCCTAAAACGCAAAGAGCGGCTCTCGGCACGGCTGGGTGACATCCTTGCCCATCTGTTTTTAGCCAGCTGTGTGCTCAAGCGCTACGAGATGGAAGGCCGGATTCGAGAAGATGCCGATCTCGCCCACTGGTGCCTGCAGGACTGCCAAGTCAACATCGCGCAGGCCTTCCAGGGTGTGTTTGAAAACTTCCCGAATCGTTTTGTGGGCCGGCTGCTGCGCGGCCTGCTCTTTCCGTGGGGGTTTGCGGCGCGTGCGCCCTCCGATCAACTGGGCCATCGCGTTGCACAGCTGCTGGCCAATCCGGGTGCGGCCCGCGATCGCCTGACGCCAATATGCTTTGTACATCACGACGAGCATGACGCTGTAGGCGCTATTGAGCATGCGCTCGCAGCGGTGCTCGCAGCCGAGCCCATTGAGGCCAAAATTCGCGCCGCCGAGAAGAAAGGGCTCTTCAAAGCAGAACCGCTTGCAAATGTCCGAGACATTGGCCAGCTGGCGGCAGACCGAGGAATCATTAGCCCTGAAGAGTCCGCGGTGCTAAAACGCCGAGATGTTCTGCGGGACCGTGTGATTCATGTCGATGACTTTCCCTTTGAAATTCACGCTGCATCGACAGCGGCGGCTGCACTGCATGCGCGGGCTGCCTGATGCAGGCCCCGTCAGCCCCTGTGTATTTAATCGATGGCGCCCGCACGCCTTTTTTAAAGGCGCGCGGCGGGCCGGGGCCCTTTAGCGCCTCCGACTTGGCCACGCAGGCGGGCCGCGCCTTGCTGCTGCGCCAGCCGTTTGCGCCCTCCGATTGTGATGAGGTGATTCTCGGCTGTGCAGCACCAGCGCCCGATGAAGTCAATATCGGCCGTGTCGTTGCATTGCGCATGGGCTGCGGCCATGCGGTACCCGGCTGGACCGTCATGCGCAACTGCGCTTCAGGTCTGCAGGCAATCGACTCGGCCATGTCTCAGATCCGACTCGGCCGATCCCATCTCGTCTTGGCCGGTGGCGTGGATGCACTCTCGCGCACTCCGTTGCTGTATTCCGATGCCATGGTGCGCTGGTTTTCCGAGATGGCCACTAAAAAAACAGTTCCTGCAAAGCTCCAGCATTTTCTTCGGCTCAAGCCCAGCCAGCTGCTCTCCCCTGTGATTGCACTACTTCGGGGCCTCACCGATCCTGTCGTGGGCCTATCGATGGGGCAGACCGCAGAAAATCTTGCCCATCGCTTTGGCATCAATCGCGCTGAGATGGATGCGTTTTCAGTGCGCAGCCATCAGCGTGCACAGGCGGGCCTGCAATCACAGGCGTTTAAGGAGATCGTGCCGATCCTCGATGACAAAGGAAAAATCTATGCCGTCGATGATGGTGTTCGAGAAGATTCCTCTCTAGAGGGCCTTGCAAAACTGAGGCCTGTCTTTGATAAGCCTTACGGCAACATCACTGCCGGCAATAGCTCTCAGGTCACCGACGGCGCCGCCTGGTGCCTCCTGGCCTCTGAGCAGGCGGTCCAACGCTATGGGCTAAAGCCCATGGCACGGCTACTCGATTTGCAGTGGGCGGGATTGGATCCCGCGGAGATGGGCCTGGGGCCTGTGCATGCGGCGCTACCCCTGATGCATCGACATGGATTACAGCATCGGGATATTGATCTCTGGGAAATCAACGAGGCCTTTGCCGCGCAGGTCATGGCCTGTATCCGCGCGATGGCGGATACAGAATATTGTCGCACCGCACTGCCGCAGCTTGAAGGCATGGCCGCCGGCATGCTGGATGAATCTCGACTCAATATTCACGGCGGCGCAATCGCACTTGGCCATCCCGTGGGGGCGTCCGGCACTCGCATCACCCTGCACCTGGCCCACGCGCTGGCACAACAGCAACAGCGTCGTGGCATTGCCGCCATCTGTATTGGCGGCGGCCAAGGCGGCGCCATTCTGATGGAGGCCCTGTAATGCGACATTGGAATCTCACGCGGGATGCCCATGGCATCGCCTGGATGCGTCTGGATACCGCCGGCGCCAGCATGAATAAACTCAGCGCTGAAGTGCTCGCTGAATTTTCAGCGCAGCTTGATGAATTCGATCTCAAGCCACCGGCCGGAATGATCATTCAGTCGGCCAAAGACTCAGGCTTTATCGCTGGCGCAGATGTTGAAGAATTCAAAGCCTTGGATAAGCCGCAGCAGGCCCAGGAGATCATCGCCCGGGGCTGGCATCTGTTTAATCGCTTAGCGGCCGTGCCCTATCCCACGCTGTCATTGATTCGTGGCATCTGCTTAGGCGGCGGCCTTGAGATCTCACTGGCCTGCCGCTACCGGATTGCTGTCGATGAGCCGGCCACACGACTCGGCCTGCCCGAAGTGCTCTTGGGCATCGTCCCTGGCTGGGGCGGCATGCTGCGACTGCCGCGGTTGATTGGGCCGCAGGCGGCCCTCGATATGATGCTCACCGGCAAGACACTCGATGCGCGCCGAGCAAAGCGCGCCGGCCTTGTCGATCTTGCGGTGCCTGCTCGTCTCATGGAACGGTCCGCCGCCGAGTTGATTCGATCGGGGCGTCCGCCACATCGGCCCTCCGGCCTGCCGGCGCTCATGAATCATCCACTCATGCGGCCAATCATCGCGGCCATGGCAAAAAAACAGGTGGCAAAAAAAGCCCGGCCTGAACACTATCCTGCGCCCTACGCCATCATCGATCTCTGGCAGAAAGCCGATGGGGATCCGCTGAAAATGCCGCAGCTGATGCAGACCATCATCGGCTCACCAACGACTAAAAATCTATTGCGCGTTTTCTTTTTACAAGAGCGGCTGAAATCACTAGGCAAAGAATCATCGTTTAAGGCCAAGCATCTGCATGTCATTGGCGCCGGCACCATGGGCGGGGATATTGCTGCCTGGGGAGCGCTACGCGGACTGACCGTAACACTTCAGGATCAGGACATCAGCCGAATCGCGCCAGCGATGGGGCGGGCGGGGGCGCTCTTTAAAAAACGGCTGCGCGATCCGCTGCTGCGTCGGGCTGCGATGGATCGCCTCATTCCCGACACCACCGGCGAAGGAATTCAGCATGCCGATGTTGTGATTGAAGCCATTTTTGAAGACCTTCAGGCCAAGCACGCACTCTTGCAGCAGATCGAGCCCCGGCTAAAGCCTGGGGCGATTCTCGCCACCAACACCTCGAGTCTGAGGATCGAGGATCTTCGCACCGCACTGGCTGATCCTTCCCGACTGGTCGGCATTCATTTTTTCAATCCCGTCGCGATGATGCCGCTTGTCGAAGTCATTGCCGCTGTGGGCACCCAGCCCCAGGCCGCAGCAGATGCGGCGGCCTTTGTCCGCAGCATCGATAAGCTGCCCCTGCCTGTGAAGAGTGCGCCGGGCTTTTTGGTCAATGCGGTGCTGGCGCCGTATATGCTGGGCGCCATGCGCAAGCTGGATGAGGGCATTGCACCCAGCGTCATTGATGCCGCCATGCGCCGCTTCGGCATGCCCATGGGTCCGATCGAGCTGGCCGATACGGTGGGCCTGGATATCGCACTTGCCGCGGGCCGGCAGCTCTCGGATGTCGCATCACCGCCGACATGTCTCATGGAGCGAGTCGAGCAGGGCCACCTGGGCAAAAAATCAGGCCGTGGGTTTTATGAATGGTCAAAGGGAGCGATCGCGAATCGTAGCGATGTTGCTGCTATCCCCGAGGGCCTTGCCGAGTCCCTGATTGCGCCCTTAGTCGATCGAACGGAGGCCCTCGTGCAAGCGGGTGTGATTGCAGATGCCGATCTCGCCGATGCAGGAGTGATCTTTAGCACTGGCTTTGCGCCTTTTCGGGGCGGGCCACTGAACTGGAATAAAACAAGGAGCATTCGTGGATAAGTTTCGAATTCAGCGTGTTGCCGTGCTGGGCGCTGGCGTAATGGGAGCGCAGATTGCTGGCCATCTGGCCAATGCGGGCATCGCAGTCGATCTTTTCGATCTGCCCGGCCCGGCCGAGGATCGCAATCAGATCGTGAGCACGGCCTTACAGCGACTAAAAAAACTCGAGCCGGCACCGCTCGCCAGCCCCGCAGTGCTGGGACTGATTCGGCCCAATAACTTTGATGACCATCTGCAGCGGCTTGCCGAAGCCCAGCTCATCATCGAGGCAGTCGCCGAGCGCATGGACATCAAGCGTACCCTGTATGCAAGGATTGCGTCCTATTGCAGCGCGTCGGCCTGGATTGCCTCGAACACATCCGGACTGTCGGTGCGCGCGCTGGCTGCCGAGATTCCCCCCGCACTTCGGCCACGTTTTTGTGGCATGCATTTTTTCAACCCACCCCGCTATATGAGCCTGGTGGAGTTGATTCCCTGTGATGAGACCCGGCCAGAAGGCCTGGATACCCTGGAGTCTTGGCTGGTCCATACACTGGGCAAATCCGTCATCCGTGCCAAAGACACACCCAACTTTATTGCCAATCGTATCGGCGTGTTTTCGCTACTGGCCACAATGGAACATACCCAGCGGCTTGGCCTGGGCCTTGACACTGTGGATGCGCTGACCGGCCCGCGTATCGGCCGGCCCAAGAGCGCCTGCTATCGCACCGTTGATGTGGTGGGCATCGACACACTGGCCCATGTCGTTCACACCAAGCGCGAGCAGCTGCGGCAAGACCCCTGGCATGCGTTTTTCAAACTGCCCACCTGGATTGAACAACTCATTCAGGAAGGCGCCCTGGGACAAAAATCTGGCCGCGGCCTCTACAAAAAAGAGGGCAAAGATATTCTGGTGCTTGACTATGCGTCTGGCCAGTATCGAAAAACAGATAGCCAGATTGATCCGGAAGTCGAAAAGATTCTCGCTCTGCGTCAGCCTGCAGAAAAATTTACGGCCTTAATCCAGTCTCCGCATCCTCAGGCCCAGCTGCTGTGGGCCACATTCCGTGATGTCTTTCACTACAGCGCCGTGCACCTGCATGAGATCGCCGATAACGCCCGCGACCTGGATCTTGCGATGCGCTGGGGCTTCGGCTGGAGCCATGGGCCCTTTGAGCTCTGGCAGGCTGCTGGATGGGCCGCGATCGCACAGGCCATTGAGGCAGATCGCAAGGCGGGCAAAACACTCAGTGATGCAGCGCTGCCCGACTGGTGTTTCACGCCAGCACGCACCGGTGTGCATCAGCCAGACGGATCCTGGGCGCCGGCCATCAACGCTCAGCGCGGACGATCGCGTCTTGAGGTCTATCGCCGTCAGTTATTTCCTGAGCTGCTGATGGGCGAGCAGGCCAGGCCCAGCACGGCACCGATCAGCCAGACAGCGGGCGAGACCCTGTATCAAAACAAAGAGGTCCGGCTCTGGCGTCTGCCCGATGTCGATGCGGGAATCGGGATTCTCTCTTTTACGTCCACCATGCACGCTGTCAGTGATGAGGTGCTCGCTGGCATGATGGCCAGCATTGCGATAGCAGAAGCCGAACTGGATGGCCTGGTGCTCTGGCATGAGCCGCCATTTTGTGTTGGCGCTAACCTCAAGCAAGTCGCCCAGGCCTGCAAAGCGGGAGAGTTCACCCGGCTCGAGCAGATCGTGGCCCAATTTCAGGCCGCCTCTCAGGCCCTGAAATATGCGCGTGTGCCAACGGTTGCCGCAACCCAGGGCCTTGCGCTGGGTGGTGGCTGTGAATTTCTGATGCATGCCCAGCAGCGGGTGATGCATCTGGAGACTTACACCGGACTCGTCGAAGCCGGCGTCGGCGTTATTCCGGCAGGCGGCGGCTGTAAAGAGTTCGCGGTGCGCGCTGCACAGTGGGCTGCCCGCAGTCCGACACCCGGCGAGGTCTTTCCGTTTATCCAGCAGATCTTCACCACGATCGCAATGGCCAAGGTCGCCAAAAGCAGCCACCAGGCGGTTGAAATGGGCTTTGCCCAGCCGCAGGACGCCACGGTATTTCATGCCCATGAATTGCTCTACGCCGGCCTGCGTGCCGCCCGCAGTCGTGCCGATCTCGGCTATACACCGCCGATTGCGCAGTCCGTGCCCGTCGCTGGCCGCACAGGAATCGCAAATCTCTCGCTGATGTTGGTCAATATGCATGAGGGCAGGATGATCAGCGATCACGACTATAAAGTCGCCCACGCAGCAGCGACCGCGCTGTGCGGCGGCGATATCGATCCCGGCACCCGAGTCGATGAAGACTGGCTGATCCGCGTGGAGCGCCAGCTCTTTGTGGATCTTTTAAAAACCCCGGAGACCCAGGCCCGCATCGAACACATGCTGAGCACCGGCAAACCCCTGCGTAACTGACACCAAGGCAATCATCATGAGCACATCACGCCAAGAGGCATACATCGTTTCCGCCAAGCGGCTCCCGGTCGGTAAAAAAAATGGCCAAATGAAATCCACCCGGCCCGATGACCTGCTGGCGGCTGCGCTTCAGGCCTGCCTGGGCCATCTGCCTGAGTTTGATCGCAATGCGATTGATGACGTCATCGTTGGCTGTGCGATGCCCGAGGCTGAGCAAGGCATGAATATGGCCCGCATTGGGCTGCTGCTTGCTGGCCTGCCCCAGTCAGTGCCCGGCATTACGATTAATCGTTTCTGTGCATCGGGACTTCAGGCGGTGGCCTATGCCGCCCAACGCATTCAGCTGGGTGAGGCAGATCTCGTGCTGGCCGCCGGCGCCGAATCCATGAGCGCAATGCCGCAGATCATGGGCAATAAGCTGGCGATGAATCCGGCGGTCTTTGAGAATAATGCCCACCTTGGAATCGCGTATGGCATGGGCATGACCGCAGAAAATGTTGCCCGCCAATGGTCCGTCAGCCGCGATGATCAGGATCAATTCGCGCTGGACTCCCACACCAAGGCCTGCAAGGCCCAGGCCGAGGCCGCCTATGCTGATGAACTCGTGCCGTTTGAGCTGGTTGCTCATCTGCCGAATCCAGAGTCGGCACAGCCGCGGCTGAAGCGGTCCTGGATGCATCAAGATGAAGGCCCAAGGGCCGATACGACGCTCGAGCGACTCGCAAAGCTCAGGCCAGTTTTTCATGCAAAGGGCTCAGTGACTGCGGGCAATTCTTCGCAGATGTCAGATGGTGCGGGCGCCCTGCTCCTGGCGTCGGCCTCGGCAATCAAGGCCCACGGCCTGACACCGATTGCACGCTTTGTTGCCTTTGAGGTCGCCGGTGTTGCGCCCGAGATTATGGGCATTGGTCCGATCGCAGCGATTCCAAAAGCGGTCGCGAGATCGGGGATTCGCCTCCAAGATATCGGCTGGATTGAACTCAATGAGGCCTTTGCAGCCCAGGCGCTTGCGGTCATTCGCGAGCTCAAACTCGATCCCACGCTGGTCAACCCTTTGGGCGGGGCGATCGCAGCAGGCCACCCCCTCGGGGCAACGGGCGCGATTCGTTCATGCACCGCAATTCACGGCGCAAGAAGGCAGAGAAAACCCTACTCAATGGTCAGCATGTGCATCGGCACAGGCATGGGGGCCGCAGGTATATTTGAGACCCTGTAAATCAGGAGCGCATCATGCAAAAACTCTGGGTCGAGCAATATCCATCGCAAGTCCCTGCAGAAATCGAACTCCAACGCATCACTTCGGTTGCGGATTTTTTTGTTCAAGCCTGCGAAGAGTTTGGGCCCAAGACTGCCTACATCAGTATGGGCAAGTCCATCACCTATCAGGCATTAAACGAGCAGAGCCGACTGTTCGCCCAATACCTGCAGTCGGTCGGTATCAAAAAGGGAGACCGTGTGGCCCTGATGATGCCCAATGTGCTGCAATATCCGATCGCACTGTTTGGCACGCTGCGCGCCGGGGCGGTGGTGGTGAATTGCAATCCCTTGTACACGCCCCGAGAGCTCGAGCACCAGCTCACCGACTCTGGGGCAGCCGCCATTGTGATTCTGGAAAACTTCGCCAATGTACTGGAGCAAGTCATCGGCAAGACCCAGGTCCGGCAGGTCGTCGTGACCCCACTGGGTGAGATGCTCGGCGCCAAGGGCCACATCGTGAATTTCGTGGTGCGCAAGATTAAAAAACTCGTGCCGGCCTGGAATCTTCCGCAGGCCATCTCGATGAAACAGGCCCTAAGCCTGGGCCAGGGAAAAACTTTTGATGCACCAAGGCTCACCCCAGAAGACATCGCCTTTCTACAGTACACAGGCGGCACGACCGGTGTCTCCAAGGGGGCGGTGCTTACGCACTGCAATATCTGCGCCAATGTCCTGCAGGCTGAGCACTGGATTTCGCCCGTCGTCCGCCGTGGCGAAGAGTTCATCATTACTGCCCTGCCGCTTTATCACATCTTTGCACTGACGGCGAACTGCCTCACCTTTATTCGTATCGGCGCACAGAATCTTCTGATTGCGAATCCGCGTGATATTCCAAACTTTATAAAAGAGTGGGCCAAGTATCCCGTCACCGCGTTTACCGCAGTCAATACGCTGTTCAATGCGCTTCTCAACCATCCGGATTTTCAGAAATTGAATTTCTCGACCCTGCGGGTCACGCTCGGCGGCGGCATGGCCGTGCAAAAGCCAGTGGCCGAGCGGTGGAAGGCCGTGACGGGCTGTGCACTGTCGCAGGCCTATGGCCTGACGGAAACGTCGCCCGCCGCCACCATCAATCCACTCGCGGATATTCCATTTTCTGGATCCATCGGCCTGCCCATCTCCTCCACCGAGGTCTCCATTCGTGATGACAGCGGCAAGGAGCTTGCACTCAACGAGGTCGGTGAGATTTGTCTGCGTGGGCCCCAGGTGACCTCAGGCTACTGGGGCCGGCCCGATGAGACCGCAAAGATCTTTTTCCAAGACGGTTTTCTTAAGACCGGGGATATGGGCTATGTCGATGACAAAGGCTATGTATTTCTCGTTGATCGCAAGAAAGACATGATTCTGGTCTCTGGGTTTAATGTCTATCCCAATGAGGTCGAAGAGGTTGTCGCCATGCATCCTGCGGTGCGCGAAGTCGCAGCGATCGGCGTGCCCGATGAGCAGACCGGCGAGGCCGTTAAGCTTTATGTCGCAAGCTCAGATCCGGCGCTGACCAAAGAGGCCCTGATCGATCACTGCAAACAATATCTGACCAACTACAAGGTGCCCAAGCAGATTGAGTTTCGGCCAGAGCTTCCGAAAACCAATGTGGGCAAGATCCTGCGCCGAGCCCTGCGGGACTCCTAG